>PDWJ01006211.1_pt1 | contig 19848 bp, 19 predicted proteins | sample 1430881 | NCBI WGS metagenome assembly PDWJ01 (sample SAMN01162460, study PRJNA174530) | Oral metagenome, whole genome shotgun sequencing project. | biome: Marine environment; feature: Marine mammal; material: Swab sample of the gingival sulcus; isolation source: swab sample of gingival sulcus...
GATTGTCTATACCGGCACGATGCCGGGCGCGTTGGCTTCAATGGTTGCCGGTGCGGTAACCAGCGTTTATTTGCTGACCACAGGTATTGTCGGCTGGGTTGAAGGTCCGTTATTAGGGGTTGTTGCTTCAGGCGTTGTTTATATCGTTGTGAGTATGATAACTAAGCCGAAAAATGCTTAACTGTTAGTCGGATTTAAACGACCATTAAAAAAGTCATAGGGTGGGGTTACATCCTATGGCTTTTTTAAGGGCTAAAAGTCAAGGTGCATTATGTTTTTCAGCTTGGGTTATTACATTAATTTTTTTATATGTTCAGTTAATACTGTAATTGCTTCGCTAACCTTGACCGGTTTGATGTGCAGTCCTAAATACAGCGGCTGTAATTCAGGTAATTGCGGTAGTGTATAAAGCTGATATTTTTCCAGATTTTTATGGTTTTCTAGTAAAGCATAAATACCTAAGCCGCGCTCAATTGAATCATAAATCGTATAAAAATTATTGGTGGTTAATACGGTTTTGAAGGGCATAGCGGCTTTTTTCAAAGCCGTTTCCATATTATTACGGTACGAGCAGCCATTAAAACAAGAGATAATGGGCAGTGGTTGCTTTTCTGTCAGGTGCGCATGCCCCACCCAAAACAAGTGCTTTTTTACAGAATGTACGCAGTATTTGCCTGCTTTTTTAGGTAACAGTGTTAGTGCTATATCCAGTTGATTGTGATGTAGCATGTTTATCAAATTGACCGATAAATCTTCGTAAATTTCAAAACAAATTTCAGGATATTGGCGATTAAATGATGACAAGGTGTTTGGCCAAAATTGCTGAATAAAATCATTGGGAATACCTAGCCGAATACTTTGTTGTTTGGCATTTTGGCTGAGTTCATGCAAAAGACGATCATTAAGATTTAAGATTTGTCTGGCATAATGCGATAATATCTCACCATTGTGCGTTAGATTAAACCTACCTTTGTTACGGAGAAATAACGTGGTGTTCAGTGTTTCTTCCAGTTTTTTCAGTTGTAACGAAACTGCCGGCTGGGAACGCGAAATAATCTGAGCTGTCGCACTAATACTTTTTATTTCTGCCAATATGACAAACATTCGCAATGAATCAGTAGATAGGTTTTTAACAGTTTGCGGTAATAAAGTTTTATTCATTATTCATTAATATGCCAGACAAGGATTAGCATAACGTGTTTTGACAGGAGAAGACAAGCCATTTTAGCATAATTGTTTATAACGCGAGTAAGCTTTGTTATAGTAGAGTCTTTAAATTAAAGCGAAAGTCTTAGAGGTAATGATGAAAAATCGAGTGGCTTGTGTACAACTAAACAGTGGTGAACAGATTAGTGATAATCTGGATAAAATTGATTTTTGGCTAGGCAAAGCTGCTGCGGCAGGCGCGAATGTTATATTAATTCCTGAAAACGCCCTCTATATGCCGGTAGTGCAAGGGGAAAGCAAAAAAATCGCCGAACCGTTAGATAGTAGCGGGGAAGTGATGGGTGCATTATCCCGGTTAGCACAAAAACATACTGTTTGGCTGTTGGTCGGAGCCTTTCCTACGGTGGATAACGGGCAGGTTTATCAGACCTTACTGGTCTATCGTGCAGACGGTAAATTAGCAGCGTACTACCATAAACGTCATTTATTCGATGTAACCCTGCCGGATGATGATCAATCCGATCTCCAATCCCATCGTGAATCCTATCGTGAATCAGATGCTTTTACGCATGGAGAAGCAATCAAAACGGTGGATACACCGGCAGGAAGAATTGGCTTGGCTATTTGTTATGACCTGCGTTTTCCCGAACATTTCCGTGCATTACTCGACCAAGGGGCGGAGATATTGGTTTTGCCGGCAGCCTTTACCTACAATACCGGAAAAGCACATTGGAAAGCTTTATTGCGCAGCCGTGCCATTGAAAATCAATGTTATTTGCTGGCTGCAGGACAAACCGGTACTCATGCCGGTGGACGTAAAACATGGGGACACAGTATGATTATTGATCCGTGGGGCAAGGTACTGGCAAAGTTAGCAAAAGGTGAGGGGTTTATTGTCGCTGATATTGACCGCCAGGGACAGCAAAAACAGCGGCAGATTTTTCCTGTGCTAATCAATTAACACTAATCATTTTTTTATTGCGCGGTATGCAAAATCCTCATCCCTCACCTGGCTACTAGGTGCAGGGGCTATGGTTTTTGTGCTTCGGGCTAGTGGCTTATGTTTTGGAATCGCTATGCTTATGTTTTTTATATACCTCTTTGATGGTTAGTATGTTTGCCAAAGAGACTACTATCACCAGTGGTATCAGGATTATTATTTTCAATTGAGTCAATAAATCATATTGTGAAAATATAATAAAACACAATAGACTATAAATAAGAAAACAGAGGTTAAAAATCATAAAAGTTACTTTGTTTTTACTTTTATCCCTATCCCAAACTCCTAATTCCAATATTATAAAACAGAGCGTTAAGATGAAATAGTTAAACCAGCCATAGGTAAGGGAAATTGCTGCTGCAAAAAATAGCAAAAAAATACCGCTAAAAACGACAAGCCACTCTTTCATTTTTTTGTTCAAAACCACTCCTTACAAATACCTAACTGTGCGTCATTCTCCTTTTCCTAACATAGGTATCTACACAAATTGTCACGTGCAGCTGTTTGTGCAAAGATTTCTTATTGTTTTTCTGCCACCTTATCACAGATATAGCCGCCAATCGGAATTGCAGAGGTCGCAGCAGGCGAGGGTGCATTACAGACGTGCAAACTACGCGGGCTTTCGGCGAATAAAAAATCATGTACCAAATCACCATTGGCTAACACTGCCTGTGCCCGGATACCTGCCGGGTAGGGCTGTAAGTCAGCGAGCGTTAATTGCGGACAATATTTCTGCACGCGTTTAAGATAGCCCGGTTTATACCATGAGTTTTTGGTTTCAGATAGCCCGGCACGTAAGTGTTTAAACGTCGCTTTCCAAAAACCGCCAAAGGTAATCATATCCATTGTATCTTTTAAACTGAAATTATACTTGCCGTAGCCTTCACGCTTAAAGCCTTGTACGGCATTGGGGCCGACGGTAACGGAGCCGTCAATCATACGTGTTAAATGTACGCCTAAAAACGGCAAGTCGGGGTTGGGAATGGGATAAATTAAATGATTAACAATCCGGTTATGTTTTGCCGGCAGTTGATAATATTCACCGCGGTAAGGAATAATTTGAAAATCAATGTTGATAGCCAACATTTTAGCCACCCGGTCTGCGGCAAGTCCTGCACAGGCAATCAAAAATTTCCCGGCAAACATTACATCGTTGCCGTGATGACTAGCCGAAACCGTGATTATTTCCTGACTTTCTACAAGACTGTTAACCTCGTGAGAGAGTGCCGTTTCACCGCCTAAAGCGATAAATTCTTCTGCCATTTTTTCACATACCTGACGATAATTGACAATGCCCGTGACGGGGACAAAAATGCCGCCTATGCCGACAATATTGGGTTCGCGTTGTTTCAGCTGTTCTTGTGAAAGCAGTTCGACTTCCAGCTCATTTTGTAAGCAGCGTTGGTAAAGATCCTGCATACGCTCGTATTCTTGTTCGTCGGTAGCAACCAGTAGTTTGCCGCATTGGTCATAGGCAATACCATGCTTGTCGCAAAAATCGATGGTGGCGGCGACGCCTGCTTTGCAAAATTGGGCTTTTAAACTGCCTGGGGCATAGTAAACACCTGCATGAATCACCCCGCTGTTATGCCCTGTCTGATGCTGCGCATAACCGGCCTCTTTTTCAATCAGCAAAATCGCGCTGTCAGGATAGCGTTGTTGCAGTTGCCAAGCGGTTGAAAGGCCGACAATACCTCCACCTAAAATAATATAATCGTAAGTTTTTTTCATGATTGTTCTCCTGTTACAGTCCGACGATTAACAAATAAAATAATAATAACAGCGATAGTACCGATAATATTAAGCCATAATAATGGATACAGACAAGCGACACCGGCAACAGCTGCAATCAAACGAGAAAACGGGGCGAGACGCTTTTCCATAAAGCCTTCCATTGCCGCGGCAATGGCATAAACTCCGAATAAGGCAAATACAAAAATCTGAACAGCGATAAACCAATCGCCTGATAAAAACGGGGTATAAGCAAATAAGATGGGGACAATGTATAGGCCTTTGGCGATTTTCCAGCTGTAGAATCCCGTTGTCATTGGTGGTGATTTGGCAATGGCGGCGGCCGTGAAAGACGCCAGGCACACCGGCGGGGTGACGTTGGAATCCTGCGATAACCAAAAAATAATCATATGTGCTGATAAAATGGCGGTGGTTAGCATTTCACCGGGTACAACTTGTTCGCGAATCATACCGATTAAATCGGGTGGAATGGCGTTTAATAAGGCCACGGCTTCCGCTTTTGGCATCGACTGCGACAGTAAAGTGACTGCCTCAGGGTTAGCCAATAGGAACATGGCGTGAGCTTCAGCAGGCACATTACCTGAAGTAATGAGTTCAAGCAAATGGGCATCGGCAATCATATTGGCAAGAGCAGGGGCGGATAATGTTGCCAAAACAATATAAGCTGCTGTTACCGGCAAGCCCATACCTAATACCAGCGAGGCTAAACCGATTAAAATAATAGCAATAAATAGATTACCGTCCGCCCATTGGGCAATCATTAATGAAAAAGTATTGCCAATCCCGGCGGTGGCAATAACATTGACAACCAGGCCAATCGCACAAAGCAGCACTGCCGTCATAATCATATTTTTACTGCCTAATGCCAATGCTTCAAGCACGGCTTTCGGCCCCATCGGATTTTTGGTTAACCAGCTGGAGGCAATGACTGCGCCGATACTAATTACGGCAGCATAGGTAGGGGTTAATCCGATAACCAGTAAAGTAATCAGTAAGCTAATGGGTAAAATAAAACTGGCGCCGTTATCTTTTATGGCCTGCCATAATGAAGTGCTGTTGTCGGTTATAGCACTGAGTCCTTGTTTTTTTGCTTCAATGCGTACAAAAAAAGCCACGGAAGCAAAGTAGAGCAGGGCAGGTAGTGCTGCTACGGCAACAATTTTTTCATAAGCAATTTGCGTATAGCTTGCCATTACAAAAGCGCCTGCCCCCATAATCGGCGGCATTAACTGCCCACCGGTTGAGGCAGAGGCTTCCACAGCAGCGGCAAAGGTTTTGGGGAAACCCGCTTTTTTCATCAGCGGTATCGTAATAACGCCGGTGGAGGCGGTATTGGCAACTGCAGAGCCTGAAATTGTGCCTGTTAATCCGGAGGCAATCACGGCAACCAAACCCTGACCGCCAACATAACGTCCGGCAACGGCACGCGATAAGTCAATAACAAAATCACCCGCGCCTGAACGCAATAAAAACGCCCCAAACAGAATAAACAAAAAGACGTAAGTAGAAGAAATTCTGGCAATTGAGCCAAATATTGCATCATCACCGTATATTGAGCGAAACATTACGGTTTCAGCAGATAAACCCTTAAAACCAAACACACCGGGAATTAAAGGGCCCAGCCAGGTGACATAAGACAGTGCCAAAATAATTAACGTAGGGATAACCAAGCCGGTGGCCCGTCGTGTCAGTTCAATGGCTCCTAAAATAACCATAATGCCGGCCAGCCAATCAGGTGTAGATAGTTTTACCCCGCGGGCATAGATGGCATCTTCGGCAAAGGCAAGATAAACGGCGGCCACTGCCACAGCCAAACCAAAAAGCATATCGCTGTTTAATAACAAGCGAGACCGTATCAAGGCGGGAGTGTGCAGCAGCGGGTAAGTCATCGCACATAACAGTGAAAAACCGGCAAAGTGCATGGCATTGCGCGTTAATTCAGAGACACTGGGAATTAACGCCACATAAAGATGGAATAAAGCGATAAGAATTGCCAAACCAATGGCAAAAATCGCATAATTACCCTGTAAGGTACGTTTACCGCTCTCAACGGCAGAAAATAACGTCTTGAAAGTATCGTGGGCTTGAGAGTGATCCGTCATCATATTCCGGGGCAACTAAAAAAAGCAGAGATACAATTAACGTATCTCTGCAACTAGTAATTTTATTAAGCAGTCATTTGACAATTGTTTGGCAATTATTTAGCAATAAGGTTATCAGGAATAGTAATACCGACTTCCTTGTAATATCTGACTGCTCCCGGATGCAGTGGAACCGGCAGGCCGGCAATGGCCTTTTCAATAGCCATTGCCTTGGTGGCTTTATGAATACCGTTTAGGAAGGCCAGGTTTTCATAAATGGTTTTAGTGATTTTATAAACATCATCTTCGGAAACATCAGCATTGACTGCCAAAAAATTGGGTTGGGCAATCGTATTAATATCTTTATCCTGGTTAGGGTAAGTACCGGCTTTAATGACATAACGCGACCATAATCCGGTGCTGGCATTCATTTTTTCTAATTGCTCATCGGTGATATCCAAAAAGGCAACAGCATTACCATTGGCCGCCATCAATTTGGTTATTGCTCCTGTTGGAACACCTGCGGGAATGCTTAATCCTTTGATTTGACCGTTTTGCAGGGCATCCGCAGTCGGCCCATAACCGGCATAAAACAGTTCATAATCTTTGTTCATATCAATACCTAAACCGGCAAGTAAAGTTTCATTTGAACCGATGGTGCCTGAATTTTTCTTGCCCATGCCCATTTTGTCGCCTTTCATGGCTACTAAATCGTCAACAGTACCTGTTTTGGCGCTATTTTTACCAATAACAAATTGTTCAACGTTTTGCCACAGCATAGTGACGGAACGTAAATTTTCCTGTTTGCCTGAGCTTGCAACCGGGCCTGTACCTGTTGCGGCATAATGTCCAAATAAGCCCATGATGATTGCAAACTGAGCCTCGTTTTCCCGCAGTAAACGAACATTTTCGCCGGAGCCTGCCGAATTAATGGCAGACATACTGATTTTTTCTTTGGGTTCCAGTTTAATTTTCGTCAGTGTCGATAATGCAACACCGACAGGATAATAAGTACCGCCTGTTGAAGCGGTTGCTAAAATATAATCTTCCGCTTTGGCAGTAATACTTAACGATGCCGCCAGTAAACCGGTCACAAGTAGTTTTTTTAAATACATAAATATATCCTCTTTGAAAGTTACTAATAGAAGGTGTGTAAGTTGTCTATAATTGGGTATGGTTAGTATAGCACAGGATAACTGTTAGCCGTTTTTTAAACTCAACTAATATCAAACCCTGCAGAGTAACCTGTCTTTTTCAGACGGGCTTGCCTAACCACATTTTGAGTGGTACAGGCAAGCCCGGCACTTATGTTGTAAAGTGCCGGGCTACACTGTCTACGGCTTCGCCAGTGGGTATGTTAATCTTTACACATATAAAATAATGTAGTGATTACTGTGTAAACCGTCCGCGCTGACGCATTAACTCACGTAATAAATCGGGGTGTGAAATAAATCGATCCCGTCCGTGTAACCAGTTGTGATTTTCCACAACAATCATATCGCCGACCTCTACACGTACATTGACACAATTAGGATCTTTTTCCAGTGATTCACCTAATTCATAAAGGTACAGCCCTTCTTCTCTATTTTTGGGCTTGGCGAATTGGTCAATAAAGTGTAAACGCGGTTTGCCGCAAGGCGTATTATCCAGAAAAACGGCATGTTCTATGGTTTGACTAACATTTTTACTTGGCGGTGCTTCCCAGGTGATGGGTTTTTTGGCAATAGGGTGCTGATAAAATTTGTCCAACTCTTGCCAATCGTCTAAGTGTAGAATTAATGAATCACCTCAGCACATAGTCGGTGGGTTCATTAACGTAAGTTCCATCGTTATGTAATTCCATACGGCGGTCACCTTGACGCAGGTAACTGTCACTGTTATCGGTATTGCGAACGGTAAAACGCGCATAATATTTTTGCGACATGGCATCAAAGTTCGGGCGGCCGATTAAGTGTGAAATTGCGGTGGCGAGTTGTACATAAAAATCAGTATGCTTATCTGCTGCCCCGGCAAATTTAAGTAAAAAAGCACCGGTGGCACGGTCCTTTAACGTACCCAGTAAAAATTTTCCTAACGTATATTCACATAAATTATCCAGCATATCGGCGATCGCAAAACGATTAAACGGTTTGTATTCCAGTGCCTGAACCGGTAATTCTTTAATTGCTTCACTAAAAGCATCTATAGTGTGCTGCTCAATTGTGACAACTTTTACACGCTCGCTGTTTGGGTGAGAAACCACCTGATAGCCAACCGGTTTAATCATATCTAGTGTATTTACTTGCGTCATTTTATTCTCCTTTTTACTGGGTTAATATTTGCCGACAATAATATCGACACTTTTGTAAAATGTCAACATTTGTTGTAAATTTATATAATATTTTTATTTTTGTAATTTCTTCGATTATAATAATGCTATGAATACCAAACAAAATAACAGTAATAACAGTGCGAATACCGCCTCACAACTGATGCTGATGTTGAAAAAAGATATTTTAAGCGGTATATTTCCTGCCGGTGAAAAACTGGTAATGGCAAGATTAAAAAAACGTTATGATGTGGGGACAGGGCCGTTACGTGAGGCTTTATCACAATTGATAACGGAACAGCTGGTGATTGTTGAAGATCAGCGCGGTTTTTTTGTTCATCCTTTATCACAGGAAGATATGCTGGATTTATACCAAATACGTTCGCATATTGAAGCGCTGTGTATTGTCGAAGCGATTAAAAAAGGTGATATTGATTGGGAGGCCGAGGTTCTTGCCGCTATGCACCGTATGAAAAAAGCCAAGTATTTAATTGATGAAGGTTTTGACGGCTTATTACAGTGGGAGCAAAAACATCAGGCGTTTCATTTGGCGATTGCCAAGGGCTGCGGTTCTCCTGCTTTATTGCATATTCGTCAATCGTTGTATGAAAAAACAGCGCGTTATCGCTTATTATGGTTAAGAAATAACATGCTCAGTGATGATTATTTTGAGAAAAACCATCGTCAACATCAGCAATTAGTACAGTGTGTACTGGAGCGTGATACAACAGAAGCCGAAAAAATTATGAAGGATCATCTAAAAGCCCCCAGTAAGGCATTACAAGGGGTATTCTGAATTTTTACACTTACAGAAACTTCCGAAAAAATATCCATGTTGGCAAATAGTCCCCAGGCCTGTTGTCCAAAAAATGGCAGGATGACACAGCTCTAACACCAGTATTTCCCGAAACTCGGTAAACAGACGGGTATAAAAAATCCGCCGAACCAGTAATATGATTACTGATTCGGCGGATTATGTGTGCTTGGCACATCGCAATGCTGTTATCGTCACCGAACCAGCTTTGCAATGATAAGGTATTGCCGGTGTTGCTGAAAATTAACGTTTCGAGAACTGTACGGCACGGCGGGCTTTATGCAGGCCGACTTTCTTACGCTCGACTTTACGGGCATCACGCGTTAAGAAGCCGCGAGCACGCATGGTTGCTTTATTGCCTTCATCATAATTGACTAAGGCACGAGCAACACCATGACGAATGGCACCCGATTGACCCGTGCTGCCACCACCCGATACGGTAATATATAAATCAAATGCTTCCAGACTATCAATAGCTTCCAAAGGCTGGCGAACGATCATACGAGAAGTTTCGCGACCAAAATATTCATCTAACGGTTTATTATTAACCATAATATTTCCACTACCTTTTTTCAAAAAAACACGGGCAGAAGATGATTTACGACGACCGGTTGCGTAATATTGTTCCATTGTATTCACCTGATTAAATTTCTAAAACTTTAGGTTGTTGGGCAGTATGAGGGTGCTCGCTGCCGGCAAAAACTTTCATTTTTTTAAACATTGCACGACCCAGCGGGCTTTTAGGCAGCATACCTTTGACTGCAGCTTCGATAGCACGCTCGGGATAGTGTTCTAAACGTTCTTTTAAGGTTTCGGACTTTAAATTGCCAATATAGCCGGTATGATAGTGGTATATTTTTTTATTTAACTTATCACCCGTTGTATGAATCTTTTCCGCATTGATAACAATGATATAATCACCAGTATCTACGTGGGGTGTATAAACAGGCTTATGCTTACCACGTAAACGGCGGGCAATTTCTGTTGCCAAACGACCAAGGGTTTTCCCTTCAGCATCAACAATATACCAGTCTCTTTTTACTTCAGCTGGCTTTGCACTGAATGTTTTCATGTAAATGTTCTCCGCACACAAAATAAAAATAAGGCGCGTATCCTACCAAAAACCCCGCACCTATACAAGCATAAATTGCTCAAATTTGAAAAAGCAAGTATCATACCCCATTTATAGGGTATTACTAATGCGTAAATTAATAGCGAATAATGATGTAGGTGAATGATGGCCATTGAAACATACGATGCCGATGTGGTTTTTACAAAATCGGCGGCACTAAAGGTAAAAGAGCTTATTGAAGAAGAGCAGAATCCCGAGCTAAAACTGCGTATTTATATTAGCGGCGGTGGATGCTCCGGTTTTCAGTACGGATTTACCTTTGATGAAAACATTGAAGAGGGTGATTCGATTACCGAAACAGAAGGTGTTAAGTTATTAATCGACCCTATCTCGTACCAATATTTAAGTGCCGCTGAAATTGATTATAAAGAGGACATGCAAGGTGCTCAATTTGTTGTTCGCAACCCAAATGCTACAACCACTTGTGGTTGCGGTTCATCTTTTTCTGCGTAGACAATATACACAGATTGGTTGTTAAGTTGTTAATGACACACACTCATCCGTAGCCTGCAAACAGCGGGCTATGGCAAATTGATAGTCAATTTATTACTTATTCTCAAGTTTTAATTTTATTTTTACAAGATAATAATTATTAAATAGTTATCTGATTTTATGCTCAAAAACCTCCGAATTACAATTTGTATAAGTAAACTTGGCGTTTTATGATCTTTCAAGGATGCTGACAGATTAAGTATGACTTTATATAACCAAATGGAGAGCTGCTGAGCATTACGGGAAAAGTAGGGAGTATTGATTTATGACAAATCCAGATTTACTGGCGGGAATGAGCATGACGATACAAAGGCTGAATTAAAAGTTGAGCTGATTCTCCTGCTTGCCAAGTATAAAATCCCTTGTTGGCTGAGACGAGGTCTATCAAGAAATCTTTGAGTTGGCTAAAAATTTCAACAAATATTGGATTAAGCAATGAAAATCCTCCACACCTCAGACTGGCATTTAGGGCGTTCTTTATATGGTCGGAAACGCTATGAAGAATTTTCAGCGTTTCTGGATTGGCTGGTAGAGACCATTGAAGATGAACAGGTCGATACCCTGCTGGTGGCCGGTGATGTGTTTGATACCAGCACGCCCAGTAACCGGGCGCAAGCACTCTACTATCGTTTTCTCTGCCGGGTGGCGGCATCCTGCTGCCGGCATGTTGTAGTGATTGCCGGGAACCACGATTCACCATCATTTCTCAATGCCCCCAAGGAACTGCTGCGTGCACTGAATGTCTATGTGGTTGGCTCTATAAGCGATAATCTGGACGATGAGGTGATTGTGCTTCGGTCGGATAACCAGCCGGAAGCCATTGTCTGCGCCGTACCCTATTTGCGCGATAAGGATATCCGCACGGTCGAACCGGGAGAAACCATCGATGATAAAAACACCAAGCTGGTTGAGGGTTTGAAAAATCATTATGCTGATGTTTGCGCGATTGCCGAGCAGCAACAAAATGCGTGCAAAAACGCCGGATATGATAATATTCCCATCATTGCTATGGGGCACCTGTTTACCGCAGGCGGTAAAACGGTTGATGGTGACGGTGTACGAGAGCTTTATGTGGGCTCGCTGGCACATGTTGGCACGGATGTTTTCCTTGCATCAATCGACTATCTCGCCCTTGGACACCTGCATATTCCTCAGATGGTCGGCAATGCCGAACATATCCGCTACTGCGGTTCGCCCATTCCGATGGGTTATGGCGAAGCAACACAGCAAAAAAAAGTTGTACTTGTTGAATTCAACGGTAGCACGCCAACTATCCACGAACTTCCTGTGCCGTGTTTTCAGAAGCTGGTGCGTATTGTCGGGTCACTGGATACTATCCATGCCAGGATAGAAATATTGAAAACCCAAAAAAGCGCTGCCTGGCTTGAGATTGAATATACCGGCAACGATATCATCAGCAACCTGCGCGAGATAATTGACGAAGCAGTGACGGGCTCTGCCATGGAAATCAGGCGCATAAAAAATCGGCGTGTTATGCAACGGGTTATCAGTACGGCTGCAGAAAATGAAACACTTGATGATCTGGATGCCGGAGACGTTTTTAACCGCTGTCTGGATGCCTTTGCAGTGCCGGATGAAGAACGGGAAGAATTGACGGCTTCTTACAATGAAATACTTAAGGATTTAATCGAGGAAGATTGTAATGCCGAATAGATTTCAAAAATTGGTAACCACAAATGGATACGAATAAACACGAACTGGTATTGGGTAAAGAGGTTTATCAAGTGGTTGGTTGTGCTATAGAAGTTTTAAATACATTAGGTCATGGGCTACTGGAAAAGCTTTATGAAAATGCACTTGTGGTAGAGTTTGGATTACGTAAGATACCAATAAAACAACAGGCTCCTTATGACGTGATTTATAAATCAGTTAAGGTAGGTTACTATATCCCAGACTTGATTGTTTTTAACCAGATCATCATAGAAATAAAGACAGTTAATCGAATTACGGATATTGAGCGGGGGCAATTGATAAATTACCTCAAAATTACCGGACTTCGGGTTGGAGTTATCCTTAATTTCAAACACGTCAAACTCGAATGGGAGCGCATTATAATTATGAATATTAGTGTCTATTCGTGTTTATTGGTGGTTCTATCATGAAAATTCTCGAACTGCGCTTTAAGAACCTGAATTCTCTTTACGGCGAATGGATTATAGATTTCACCAATCCCGAGTATGTCTCTAATGGGATTTTTGCTTTGACCGGGCCGACCGGGTCGGGTAAATCGACGATTCTTGATGCTATTTGTCTGGCACTTTATGGGGCCACGCCGCGCCTTGGCAAAATTACTAAAAGCGGTAACGAAATCATGTCCCGCCAGACCGGTGAATGCTACGCCGAGGTGCTGTTCGAATCCCAGACTGGCCGCTTTCGCTGCCACTGGGAACAGCGCCGGGCGCGGAAAAAGGCAGATGGCAAGTTGCAGGATCAGGAGCACCAAATTATTGATGCGGCTACCGGCAAGCCTATCGAGACTAAAAAGAGCCTTGTCGGTGGCGTTATTGAAGCAAAAACCGGGATGGACTTTGACCGTTTTACCCGCTCCATACTGCTGGCACAGGGTGGGTTTGATACCTTTTTAAAAGCCAATATTGAGCAAAAATCCAAAATACTCGAGCAAATCACCGGCAGCGAAATTTATTCGGAAATTTCCCGCCGGGTTCATGAGCGCCAGCGTGATGAACGGGAAAAACTCAATATCCTGAACGCCGAAACCTCCGGCATCGTGATTCTTGAGCCGGAACAGGAACAGGAAATTGAAGACGATCTTGCGGCCAGGCAGCAACAGGAGACTGAGCTTGCCGATACATTAACCAAAACAGGCAAAGCCATCACCTGGCTGACCACTATTGAGAAGCTGAAGAAGGAGCTCCTCAATCTTACGGATGAAGCTGCCAAACTGGATAACGATATTGAGGTATTCAAGCCGCAGCGGGTCAGGCTTGAACAGTCCATTAAGGCCGCATCACTGGACGGTTTATACGCAACACTTACAGCCTTGCGTAAGCAGCAGGCTGACGATCAAATGGCTTTGCAAACGGATGCAGCCGCACTTCCTGAGCTGGAAATATCGGCAAACAGACAAGTTGAGGCATTTAAAAACGCCGAGCAGTCTACGCTAAAAGCTAAAGAAGCACTGAAAACGGCAGCACCGCTGATCCGGAAAATTCGTTTTCTTGAGCAAAAGCTTGCCGAACAGACAAAAGCTGTTTCACAAGGCAATGATGCCTGTACCAGGGACGCCGCAAAGATTGAAAACGCCAGGCAAGCTAGCCTCAAAGAACTGAAAAAACGAACTGCAGTGGAGCAAGCACTGGATGTTGCTACACTGTACCTTAAAGAAAATGCCCGGGATGAATGGCTAATCAGTGGGCTGGCCGGCATTGAAGCACAGTTTGACAACTTGCTGGCAAAACAACAGGAGATCACACAAAAAGCAAGCCAATGCAAAAAAGCCGATACGGCCATAGCGGATGCGACAAAGCAGTTGAAAAAAGCATCCAGACAATGCTGCAGCAAAAAACAGCAGCTGCAGGCAGCCGGTGAAAATCTGCGGCAGGGCAGGGTGCTTTTAAGTGAATTGCTGGGTGATAAATTGCTGCGGGAATATCGCACCGAAAAGGAAATGTTACTGCGTGAAATGGCATTTATCAGGAAAATTGAGGAACTTGAAAATCATCGGGCCAGGCTGGAAGACGGCAGTCCTTGTCCACTCTGCGGTTCGACCGAGCATCCGTTTGCTGAGGGCAATGTTCCGGTGCCTGATGAAATTGAGCAAAGCATCGAAGCCCTGACCAGGCTGATTAATAAGGCAGATGAACAGCAAGCCGCCATCAAAAAACTGGAGCAGGCGGAAATCACTGCCCGCAAGCTGCTCAATGACAGTGAGAAACTGGAGGCCCATGCCGCCAATGATAAAAAAACTGCTGAAACAACGCTTGCTGAATTAAAGGCAGCGCTGATAAGCCTTCAAGACAGCCTTAATAAACAGAAGCAAGCCATTATTGATAAACTTGAGCCGCTAGGGCAGGCAGGAGGGGATGCTGTTAATATTAGTGATCCACAATCGGCAATCCTCCATCTGCAATCCAGACTTAAAAAATGGCAGGAACAAGTCAGACAAAAAACCGACAGCGAAACACAAATGACTACTATCGACAGTGAAGTGAAGCGTTTGGATGCGGTGATTGATACACAGGTTAAGGTACTGACTGAAAAACAGGAGAATCTGCAACGCCTGAAAAAGGAACTGGCCGACGGAATAGCAGAGCGTAAACATCTGTATGGTGACAAACAGCCTGATATTGAAGAAGCCCGCCTGAATAAGGGTATTGCCGATGCCGAGGAGGCAGAAAAACAGGCCAGAGATTTAAACACCGAATTACAGCAAAAACTGACAACCGCACAGAGTCAGGTCAATTCCCTGAAGCAGCGCATTGAACAGAGAGCACCTGAACTGAAAAAAGCAGAAAGCGATTTTGCAGCAGCATTGATTCCGGCAGGTTTTGGTGATGAACAATTGTTGCTTAATGCCAGGTTGCCGCCTAAAGAACGGGAGCGCTTATCAATGCGGGCAAAAGAGCTGGATAATGCCAGAACGGCGCTTACAGCCAGACAACAAGACCGGCAAGCACGGCTGTCCACTGAGATTGCCAAAAAACTTAGCGATAAAACACTTGAGGAGCTGGAAACGCAGTCTAAAGCGTTTAAAAATGACCTGAAAACACTGCGCGATATCATTGCCGGTCTCAAACACACGCTGAATGAAAATATAGCCGCCAAAGCGCGGATAAAGGAAAAGCAGTCCGCTATCGCAGCCCAAAAGAAAGAATGCACACGCTGGGAAAAACTGCATGCGCTTATCGGTTCGGCCGACGGTAAAAAATACCGCAACTTTGCCCAAGGGTTGACTTTTGAATTGATGGTCATGCACGCCAACCGACAGCTGGAAAAAATGACCGACCGCTATCTGCTGATTCGGGATACACAACAGCCGCTGGAATTAAACGTTGTCGATAATTATCAGGCTGGTGAAATCCGCTCGACCAGAAACCTGTCCGGTGGTGAAAGTTTTATCGTCAGCCTGACGCTGGCGCTGGGACTATCGAAAATGGCCAGCCGCAAAGTCCGGGTGGATTCTCTGTTTCTGGATGAAGGCTTTGGCACCCTGGATGAAGAAGCACTGGAAACCGCACTGGAAACACTCGCCGGTTTGCAGCAGGACGGTAAGCTGATCGGCATCATCTCCCATGTATTGGCTCTAAAGGAAAGAATCAGCACCCAAATAAACATCACACCGGTATCCGGCGGCCGCAGCTCATTGTCCGGCCCGGGATGTACAAGGACTTGATGTTAAAGTGGTTCCATTAAATTAAGAGAAAGCTTAGCAAAACCACTTGCACTATTGAAGAGAAACAGGATAAATCGTGCGTTTGATAAGCCTATACCAAGCTGATTGTTAGCATTGTTTTACTAATGCCAATCTGTCGGGAGTACCGATATCATACCATAAGCCGTTATAGTACTGCCCGGTTGCCGTCTGTTGCACAATTGCTTGTTGAAATAATGGTGCAATGGGGAAAAAACCTGCCTGGCTATCGGCAAAAATAACGGGATTAATTACACTGATACCGGCAAAGGTTAATGTGTTTCCGCTACAGAGCTTTTCCCCCTGCAGAGAAAAATCTCCATCACATTTAAAATCAGGATTATCCACTAAAATCAAATGCACGCTGGCAGGGCGTTTATCAGCTAATTGCCGGTAAGGATAGTCACAAAAAACATCGGCATTTGTCAATAAAAAAGGTGCTTCACCTAACAGCGGCAGCGCCTGAAGCACACCGCCACCGGTCTCTAATCCTGTTTGCGGTTCGCGGGAATAGGCAATACGCACGCCATAACTTTTACCGTCACCTAAATAGTCGATAATTTTTTCACCCAAGTAGCCCACATTAATCACTATGTCCGTAAAGCCATTCTCACGAAGCCGGATAAGCTGATGTTCAATCAAGCTATATTTACCTGCTTTCAATAACGGCTTGGGTTTATTTTTTGTCAATTCCCCCATGCGTTTACCACGACCTGCGGCAAGAATCATGGCTTTCATTATTGCACAACCTTATGCGCAAATACTTGCTGTAAACGCCCGAATAAAGCACGATAACGATGTAAATCATGGTATTTACTCAGCACATCCCGGACATAATCAAAAACCAACGGTAGGTCGTTTAAATAATGATGTTTATTGTCCCTAATACTTAAACGGGAAAATATCCCCAATACTTTAAGGTGGCGTTGCAAGCCCATTAAATCAAAGGAGCGTTCAAATTGGATAATAATCCTGTAAGTAACGGCTAACTACTGGTTTAGGATAGCGGATATAACAATCTTTTAATAAGGAAACCAAATCATAGGTAATTCCACCGAAAACCGCATCTTGGAAATCAATCACGCCAATTTTTTCTTCATCAACTTTCATCAAATTACGACAATGATAATCACGGTGTACCCACACCTGGGGCTGATTAAGGGCATTGTCAATTAGCAGTTGATTTAAATCGTTTAGCAATTGTTCTTCATTATGACTGAGTTTTTCTTGCAGCAGTTCACTGACAAACCATTCGGGGAAAAGGCTTAATTCTTTTAATAATAATATAGTGTCATAATCCGGCAGTTCCAGCAGATGCTGTCCGCCCTGGCTTTGCAGGCGTAATAATTCATCCAGGCAAACAGGCAGCCATTTGTGCGGCTCGGCGGTTAGATAAGTCTGTAACGGCGCATCACCAAAATCTGCCAGCAGTAAATAACCGTTATCTATATCCGCGGCAATAATTTCCGGCACATGCAAACCGGCCTGTGCAAAAGCCGTTGCGACTTGTACAAACAGCTCAACATTTTCATGTTCAGGCGGTGCATCCATGACAATATAACTAATATTCTGGTGCTGCACTCGAAAATAACGCCGAAAGCTGGCATCACCGGCAATCATTGTTAAGTCGTGATAACCGGGGAGTTCTTCGCTTACAAAGGTTTCCATTGCTTTTCTTTTCATTGGCGTATCATAAGACAAAAAAAACAAAATTTCACTCTAATTTTAGGTAGTGATTCACTGTTGTCCCATAACATCGCAATAAATACACAGAATAAGGAGGGCTGTTTAGTTCATTTTTTGGCATAATAATGAATATTAATTCAAAAAATAGTTTGATATAGCCCTAATAAAAATAGTCTTAATAAAAAATTATGATGTTTATCCAGAATGTTACAAGCAGTACAAAAAGGGGAATACAATGAAACATGCAAAAGCATTGATTGATTATGCAGCCAAGGCGCCTTCGGGTCATAATAGTCAGCCTTGGAAATTTGCCATTGACGATGATAGTATTGCCATCCACCCCGATTTCAGCTGTGCGCTGCCTGTGGTTGACCCTGACCATAGAGAGCTTTTTATCTCTTTGGGGTGTGCCGCACAAAATATGATCATTGCCGCTGCTCATTTTGGCTATCAATGTCATTGGGAAATCAAGCAAAATCCACAGGGCAGCCACTCTATCGTCACCACGTTTAATGAATCCCCGGCTGTCGCCAAAGAAAAACTGTTCGCCTTTATCGACAAAAGGCAGACCAATAGAAGTGTCTATAACGGGAAAAATGTAGATAATAAAATCGTGGCAGAATTACAAACCGTGACTGATGATAAGCATATCGGTATTTACGCTTTTCAAAACGGCGAAGCCCATTTTCAAACCCTTAAAGCTGCGATACTTGAGGGTAACGCCATACAGATGAACGATGCCGAATTTAAAAAGGAATTACTTGCCTGGATTCGCTTTAGTCAAAGGGAGGTGAACAAGCTGCAAAACGGGCTAACCTATAAAGTCATGGGCGCCCCAGCCATGCCCAAATTTATCGGCAAAGCCATCGTAAAATCCTTCCTGACGCCGGCAAAACAGAACAAGACAGATACGAAAAAAATCGATTCATCGTCGCATTTTGTGTTGCTGACAACAACAAATAACAGCGTGCAAGAATGGATTGCACTCGGCATGACACTGCAAAAATTGCTGTTAAGGCTGAGCGAATTGGGTATCGCTTGCGCTTATCTTAACCCGCCTTGTGAGCTGAAAGCATTAGCCGCACAACTACAGAAACAGTTGCCCATTAACTGCGAATATCCGTCTATATTGCTGAGAATTGGGTATGCCGAAACTGTTCCCTATTCACCTAGAAAAGCTATCGAAAAAATCATCGTCTAAGGCCGTTTTATTCAAATTGCTCAAAACCATCGATAATATCCAGATACACGCCATCAAAGTCAGCGTCCAATATTTTATTCAGATAGGCATTTTGATGACCCAAAATAATCTGTTGCCAGGCTTTATCCCAATAGTTAACCGTATAATTGCCCGGCCACTCTGGGTTTTGTTTGACGATAAACGCCGGCTGGCCAACGCGCCAATTGTCCTGCCAGTAATAGCGGTAATCTTCGGCCTCGCCAATGCTCATATAGGCAATGACCAGGCGCTTTTTGCCATTGGCTTTTTGTTTTAAGGTCTGAATCTCTGTTTTTGTCAGTGCTGCTTGGTCGTAAAAAAGATCAATAATCATCAGGTCGTAATTGGTCTCTTTTAGGGCAGCTATAAAGGCTTTCTTTGACGCGTATTGAGCATCTGAGGAGAGCAAATACAAGAAGTTTTCTACATCTGCTAGCTCTTTAATATTTCTGGCGTTTTCACGATAAATGGGAGTGGGGTAGGCGGGGATATTATCCAGTTCCCGATGCGTTGCCGCAAAAGCGATATAGCCCTGTGCCCGATTTTGTGCATACGCGTCGTCTATTTTCTCCCGCTTAGTGCAATAATCCGTTACCAGTATGGCGATTTTCCCCGTGTCTTTTGTCCTATCTAAAAAAGTGCTTAACCTCTGTCTATCGGCCAAAGTGGTTGCCTGATCGTCTGCATCATATCCGTAAAACAGTCCCTCTTGCCCGATGCCGTCAATTGCCTCAATATAATCGGCAGCAGGCACATAGGACGAATCTGAAAGGCTTATAAGATTGACAGCATTTTGGGCAATAAC
>PDWJ01002435.1_pt1 | contig 19843 bp, 18 predicted proteins | sample 1430881 | NCBI WGS metagenome assembly PDWJ01 (sample SAMN01162460, study PRJNA174530) | Oral metagenome, whole genome shotgun sequencing project. | biome: Marine environment; feature: Marine mammal; material: Swab sample of the gingival sulcus; isolation source: swab sample of gingival sulcus...
GCCTTCTTTGCGGGCTTTTTCTCGCATATTCTCCACTTCTTCGGGCGAGCAGGTGCAGTAGTAGGCATTGCCGTTTTCCAGCAGTTTGTCGATGTAACTGTTGTAAATTTCTGTTCTCTGACTTTGAAAATACGGACCGTCGTCCCAGTTGAGTCCCAGCCATTTCATAGATTGTAAAATAGCATCGGTCATTTCCCGGGTAGAGCGAGCAGCATCGGTGTCTTCAATTCGAAGGACAAATTTGCCACCGTTTTGGCGTGCAAAAAGCCAATTAAAAAGAGCGGTTCTAGCTCCGCCAATATGTAAATATCCTGTTGGACTGGGAGGAAATCGGGTAATAATGCTGCTCATAGGGTTCTCCTCAAAACTGACAGAAAAAATAAAAATATATTTTAGTCGCAAAAAATATTTTAGTTATTTAAAAATAAATGTGTTTTGTTCGTTTTGAATATTTATGTAATGTAAAAATGCAAAAATAAAAGCGGTCTGCTTCTTGCGTGAAACAGACCGCTTGGTTTTTTATTTTATTTTTTTATAACTCGGTACAGGCACAGTGCGGCTCCGCCCCAAGTAACGCCCAGTCCGATAACCATCATGATGATTGCTTCTGTTGACATATTTTTCTCCTAGTCTGTGTAATAGGCTTGTTTGTTCTTGCTTTGCATGAAAAATGAAAGCGGAACAATCACGATAACCATAAACCAGCCGAAAACCAGTAAGGCATTCAGTGAATAGCCACCGTATGCTTTTGAAATTTCGCCAATTAAATTTGATACCGCCATATAGCCGAGTAAAAGCGGCGTGATGTATTTGAGGCAGATATTCCACCATTTTCCGACAGAAAAATCAGAGCAGGAGTTGACCTCTTTGCGGAATGCTTCCAAATCGCACAGCCAGGTTATCAAAATCAGTTCGATAAGAGCAGTAAACAAGATGCCGAAATTGTTGATAAAATGGTCAACGATGTCGAGAATGAGCAAACCGCCTCCGGTCGCAAACAAGGCACTGAGCAAAAAGCCCACGCCGCAATATAAATTGACAATTGTTTGGCGGTCGTGATTTGTTTTGTCCATAAAAGCGGCAATGACAACTTCGTTGAGTGAGATTTCCGAGCTTAAACCGGCGATGCAAAGAGCAATGAAAAATAATGCTCCGAAAAGAGCCGGCATCGGCAATGAGTTAATGGCTTTGGGAATGGTGATAAATGCAAGCCCCACGCCGGAACTGACAACATCAGGTACGGGGACACCTTGGTTGAGGGACATGTTTCCCAAAACGGAAAAAATCAGTACGCCTGCCAGCAAGCTGAATCCGCAGTCCAAAAAGACGGTCAAAAAGGCATTGTTGTTAATGTCAGAATCTTTGGGCAGATAACTTGCGTAAGTAACCATAATCGCAAAACCGACGCTGACGGAATAAAACATTTGTCCGTATGCGGCTGTCCAAGTTTTGTAATCGAAGATTTTGGAAAAATCAGGCTCCCACATCCAGTTCATACCTTCTTTTGCTCCCGGAAGATTGATTGCACCGGCAACGATAATAAGCAAGATAAGGAATAAAAGCGGCATAAACAGTTTGTTGGCGACTTCGATGCCTCGTTTGATACCGCCGCTGAGACCGAGCCAGCAGATGAACCAGCAAAATCCGATTGCCGCTAAAATTGTCCAGCGTATGGAACTCAGATGAAAAGGGCTGTCGGTTAAATTTAAAAATTCTTTAAAAAAGAATGTATTGGTGTCTTCGCCCCAGCCGAGTTTGAATGAAAAGACAATGTAGCAAACGGCCCAAGCGATAACGGCAATATAATAAAGGGAAATAATCCAGGCGACAAAAACCTGCCACCAGCCGAGCCATTCCCATTTGCGTGAGACTTTGGAAAAAATCTTTGGAGCGGAAGCACGATATTTATGCCCCAGTCCAAACTCTAAAATCATAAGGGGAATTCCGGCTGTTATCATCGCAATAAGATAGGGAATAAGAAAAGCACCACCACCGTTTTCGTAAATAACATACGGAAAACGCCAAATGTTTCCAACTCCAATCGCTGAACCTACAGCTGCCAGAATAAAACCGATTCGGGAACCCCATTGATCACGCTTTTTCATCGTTTTAATCTCTCCTGTTTGTAAAAATGTTTCATAATCTTTGCCTCCGGTTAAAAATTAATAAAAAAACAAAATATGCAAAAATAAAATGATAGGCAATAAAAATATAAAATGAGCGAAAAGATAATTAACTTATTGTTTTAATTGTATTTTTTTGAAAAAACATTAAAGTTAAGAAAATTATAAAAATAAAACGGTTAAATGATTCTTTTTGCTTGTTTTTTGGCGTAAGAACTTTTTTGCCGTTTTGGGAAAAATTGAAAAGAAATGAAAAAACTGCAAAATTATGCCAAAACTTCCATTCCGCCCATATACGGTCTAAGAGCTTTAGGAATAACAATACTTCCGTCTTTTTGCTGATAATTTTCAAAAATTGCCACCATGGTTCTGCCGACAGCCAGTCCCGAACCGTTGAGTGTGTGGACAAAACGCGTTTTTCCGCCGCCTTGCGGGCTAAAGCGGATACCTGCTCGTCTGGCTTGAAAATCTTCGGTATTGGAGCAGGAAGAAATTTCCCGATATGTGTTTTGCCCCGGCAGCCAGACCTCGATGTCGTAGGTTTTGGCAGCGGAAAATCCCATATCGCCGCCGCAAAGCGTGATGATGCGGTAGGGAAGTTCGAGTCTTTGCAAGATGCCTTCGGCGTGGGAAAGCATTTTTTCCAGTTCGTCATAAGAATTGTCGGGGTGGGCGAAACGGACGAGTTCGACCTTGTTGAATTGGTGTTGGCGAATAAGTCCTTTGGTGTCTTTGCCGTATGAACCGGCTTCGGAGCGAAAACAGGGCGTGTAGGCGGTGTAGGCAAGCGGCAGGTCTTGTTCTGCCAGTATTTCGCCGCGGTGCATATTGGTCAGCGGTACTTCTGCCGTTGGCGTTAAATAATATTGCCAGTTTTCCAGTTTAAATAAGTCTTCGGCGAATTTGGGAAGTTGCCCCGTACCTTGGAGGCTGTCGGCATTGACGATAAACGGTGGCAAAATTTCGGTGTAGCCGTTTTCTTGAGTGTGAATGTCGAGCATAAATGCCGTCAACGCCCGTTCCAGCCGGGCTGCACCGCTACGCAAAACCGCAAAACGGCTGCCCGTGATTTTCCCCGCTCGTTCAAAATCAAAAAGCCCTAATTTGGTTCCCAGCTCCCAATGTTCCAGCGGAGTAAAATCAAAATCCGGTGGCGTTTTCCATTTTTTTTCTTCTCGGTTGTCGTTTTCATCTGTGCCTTCGGGAACGGAAGAGTGCGGAATATTCGGGCAGGCAAGAAGCCACGCTTGTGTTTTGCTTTCGGCTTCGCGCAGCTCGGCGTCGAGTTTTTTAATCATGTCGGAAAGTTCGCTTAAACGGGGTAGCAGGTCATCGGCGGATTCTTTGTTTTTTTTCCGTTTGCCGACTTCGGCAGAGGCGGCGTTTCGTTCTTCTTTTAATTTTTCTACACGCAGTAAAATTTCCCTGCGGTCTTGGTCGAGTTGCAAAAATGCGTCGAGGTCAAGGGCGGAATGCCGTTTGGCAAGAGCCTGTTGTATGATTTCGGGTTGGGTGCGAACAAGTTTTGCATCGAGCATGATTTCTCCTCTTGGCTTTATTTGCGGGATTTTTTTGCGTGCGTAAAGTTTGTTCTTATACAGATGAAAAAAAAGACGGGCAAGGACGAAAGGGGACTCCTTCATTTTTTATTTGATTTTTAATGAAAAATTACAAAAAAAAGATAATAGTTGAGAAAAAGCGGCACTTTATCTTGATTATATTTATATTTTTCTGATAAATAGAAAAAAATGCTTGAAAAATGTGTTTGATAAAAATTTTTGCGGCTTTATAGTGCCTGCTTGCTAGCAGCCGAGTACGGCGAGTGCTAATTTTTTTATAAACAATTTTAATTTTGGAGATGAGTAATGAAATTACAACCTTTACACGACAGAATTCTGGTAAAAAGACTGGAAGAAGAAGAAATGACAAAGGGCGGGATTATTATTCCCGACAGTGCAAAAGAAAAGCCGATTAAAGGCGAAATCGTTGCCGCAGGTCCCGGTAAAACCGACGATAAAGGCAATAAAATCGCTATGGGCGTAAAGCAGGGCGACAAAGTTATTTTTAACAAATACGCCGGAACCGAAATCAAGGTTGAAGATGTCGAATATCTGATTATGCGTGAAGACGATATTCTTGCTATCATTGAAAACTAATTTTTAAAAGAAACGAAGGAGAAATTTTATGTCTGCTAAAGTTATTAAATATGATGCTAAGGCTCGTGAAGCCTTGAAAAAAGGTTTGGATTCTCTTGCCGATACCGTCAAAGTTACTTTTGGACCTCGTGGTCGCAATGTTGTTATCGAAAAATCTTTCGGCTCCCCGCTCATCACCAAAGACGGCGTAAGCGTTGCCAAAGAAATCGAACTCGAAGACAAGTTTGAAAATATGGGTGCTCAGATGGTAAAAGAAGTTGCTTCCAAGACTTCCGACATCGCCGGAGACGGAACAACCACCGCAACCATTTTGGCACAAGCCATTTTCAAAGAAGGTGTCAAACTCGTTGCCGCCGGTCGCAGCCCGATGGCGATTAAACGCGGTATCGACAAAGGTGTACAGGCTATTGTCGAAGAATTGAATTCTCTTGCCAAACCGACTCGCGACCAAAAAGAAATTGCTCAAGTCGGTACAATTTCCGCCAACAACGATGCCAGCATTGGAAATATGATTGCCGAAGCAATGAGCAAGGTTGGTAAAGAGGGCGTTATCACCGTTGAAGAAGCCAAAGGCTTGGAAAGCACTCTTGATGTTGTTGAAGGTATGCAGTTCGACCGCGGCTACCTTTCTCCGTATTTTGTTACCAATCCCGATAAAATGGTCTGCGAAATGGACGAACCGTTGATTTTGATTAACGAAAAGAAAATTTCCGGCATGAAAGAATTGTTGCCCGTTTTGGAACAGGTTGCCAAAAATGGCAAGCCGCTTTTGATTATTGCCGAAGACATCGAAGGCGAAGCTTTGGCAACTTTGGTTGTGAACAAATTGCGTGGCACTTTGAATGTTGCTGCCGTTAAAGCTCCGGGGTTTGGCGAACGCCGTAAAGCAATGTTGCAAGATATTGCCACTTTGACAGGCGGACAGGTTGTTGCCGATGATTTGGGCTTGAAACTTGAAAATGTTTCTTTGAATGACCTTGGTTCTGCCAAACGCGTCGTTATCGACAAAGATAACACCACTTTGGTTGACGGTGCAGGAAAAGCTGACGATATTAAAGCTCGTGTTAAGCAAATTCGCAACGAAATCGAAGCCAGCACCTCTGATTATGATCGTGAAAAATTGCAAGAACGCCTTGCTAAAATCGTTGGTGGCGTAGCTGTTATCAATGTCGGTGCTGCTACCGAAACCGAAATGAAAGAAAAGAAAGCCCGTGTTGAGGACGCTCTTAATGCAACTCGTGCCGCTGTCGAAGAAGGTATCGTCCCCGGAGGCGGTGTTGCTTTGGTTCGTGCCCAGAAAGTTCTTGACAGTGTCAAAGTCGCTGATGACGACGAAGCAGCCGGTGTAAAAGTTATTTATCGTGCCATTGAAGCTCCGTTGCGTCAGATTTGTGCTAACGCCGGTTACGAAGGTGCTGTCGTTATTGATAAAGTTCGCGAAGGAAAAGACGATTTCGGTTTTAATGCCGCTACTTGCGAGTTTGAAAATTTGCTTGATGCCGGTGTTATTGACCCGAAAAAGGTTACCCGTATTGCTTTGCAAAATGCCGGAAGTGTCGCCGGTCTTATGCTGACCACCGAAGCCGCCATCGCAGAAAAGCCGGAAGATAAATCTGCTGCTCCTGCAATGCCTGCCGGAATGGGCGGTATGGGCGGAATGGGCGGCGGAATGTACTAGTTCCAACGCTTTTTATGTTGATAAAAACCGAAGCTCGCACAACTTTCCATGCAGCTTCCGTTTTTTATTGTCCTGAAAGCAAGCTTTTTTTATGTCGTGGTTAGGCGTCGTTAATCTGGCAATTTGTCGGTATCAAATTGTCGTGGTTAGGAGCTGTTAGCCTGCGAGGTCGCAGGTATCCAACCACAAACCGTTCCTCGAGTGGAGTTAAATCTGTTCCCCGAGCGGAGTTGAGGGGTGTTCGTTGATTTCGGCTCCGCTCAATCAACGGCAATTTTCCATTTTCCAATTATAAATTAACCCGCTCCCTGAGCGGAGCCGAAAGGCGTTATCAATCATCTTCCTATAAAATCTTTGTTCCTCGGTATTCTTGACGAATCGCTAAGAGCAATATAAATTTTCTCCTTTGTTTTTTGTAGTTGAAATAAAAAATAAAATGCAAACAATCTGCGGTTTTGCAGGGCAGGAAATGATATGCAGTGTACAAAATGTAAGGTTGGATATGAAGAAGATGTAACACAGTTTCGGATTGAGGCGTGCAACAAACTTTTTTGTTTTGACGATACGCCGGTTTTAAAATGTCCGAAATGCGGTGCTGTTTTTGTAAAAGAAGAGACGACTCGCGGGGTTTTGGCTCGTGTGAAGAGTTTAAATTCTTCGAGTTTTCCTTATCACCGTGTGCGTTGGGACAAATTTCAAATCCCCGGGGTGGATACAAAAACAATGAAACTGGAAGACCCTGATGAAATTGTCGCCAATCGTCTGCTGCTTATGTCTCGACAAACGGTGAAAAGTAAGGAAACGAAGTCTAAAAGTTCTGTCTCAAGTGATTTTCCCGCTGCACTTTCTTATATTGAGCAGCATCAGCACCGAATTATAGAAATGCGGCTTACAAAAAAGAATTTGCTAAAAGGTTTTAGTTGGCGTTTTGAGGCGGGCAAGGGAATGAAAAAAGACGAAGTCGTTTCAGCGATGATGGAAAAAATCAAAGCCGGGAAAAACGGTATTTTTGCCTATTCCTGCAAGGCTGACGATGATTGCGGATTGGAAAATTTCCAATACTCATTGGTCGTTGACGGTTCTGTTTGTTATTTATATCAAAAAAATGACCCTGCAACAAAGATTTGGAAATATATGCAGCGGTCGTAGTTTTTGGAAAAATTGTATTATTTTTTTTGTAAATTTATAAAGGGAGAAAGTAATGAAGAAGTTTTTTGGGATTTTGGGATTGGCAATTTTTTTGTTTGTTTCTTCGGGCAGTGTTTTTGCCGGAATCTTGGATATAAAACTGACGGTTGGTGGAGAGACTTATAGTGAAAGTTTTAATACTGTTAAGGATTTAATGAATGGTATTGATGAAGATTTTGTAAAAAAGCATTTTCCTGCTTACAATGACAGTACACCGCTTGTGGCTGAAATGAACTTTCGCGGCGTGAAAATTGAGGCTTCTTTTGATGGCACGAAGAAATTGACCTTAAAAATTCCTTCAATCGGTGTTGATGAGGTTTTTGACGGAGCTACCAGAGAGGACAGTCAAAAGGCGATGGAAGATTGGTTTAAAAAAAATGGAAAGGAAAAGCTGACCGAGCTGATGCAGGCATTTGCCAAATCCACGCCCAACGACCCGATTGCGGGAAATCCCAACAGTCTTATGGCAACAATGGTGCATATGGATTTTGACCAAGCTTTTACTTCCAATGCTTCCAATTTGCGTCCGATTCGCGTTGCCAATATCGACAGAACAGGACGCAATTCCAATTTAATTACGTTCGGCGGAACTTATAGTTCGTATCGGCAAGACGGCGCAGACAATAAGAAAATCCTTGTGCCGCTTACTTACACTTGGCGTTTTGACAATACCCGTAACAAATTGCGTTTTCGTTTGCCGGTTGTTGCCGTGCAGAATATCGAAGGTTCAAAGGCGTTTAATCTTGGAGCAGGTCTTGCTTTTGGCTGGCAGGTAACGGATGCTTGGGAGCTTACTCCGGCTGCGAGTTATGGGGCTGCCGGTTCGATAGACCTCGGTTCTGTTGGGCAAATCGCTTCGGGTTCTTTGACTTCTTCTTACAAAATTCCGTTTGGCGATGTTCAGTTCGGTATCGGTAATATGCTGGGATATTACAAAACCTTGAAATTTGCTACAGGTGAATATTCTTTTGACCCCGATATTAAAAGTACTGTTTTGAAAAATGGCGTTATGCTTTCCGTTCCGACTTCGACTTGGCTGCATACGCCTTCTTGGTTCAGAAATACGGTGCTTGAACTGTTTGTGAGCGATACCCGTTATTTCGGAACGGAACTTTTTATTGACCAATACAATGAAATTGGTTTTGCATTCGGTTACAATAATACGACCACAACCAAAGGGAAAAATTATCTGACCGATTTCCGTTTGGGGCTTTCTTATTTGTTTTGCGATAAATCAAAAGGATTTTCCGCATCGTTTTCGTGGTCATTTTAAGAATACAAAAGCGTAAAAGCAGATTGATTGCAAAAAAGGCGGTTTTTTGACCGCCTTTTTTTTTGGGATTTTTGTAAACGAAGAATAATTTTTGTTTTGTTTATTCCGTCTTGAAATTTTGGCTTTTGCAGGTATTTATTTGGTAGTTAAATTCGATTGTTGAGAAAAACTCCGGTCATTTTTTCAATGGCTTCTGCGAGATTGAGCATTTCGTCCGTTGGAATTTTGCGGATAAGTTTGTGGGTGTTTTCTTCCCTGATTTCCACCTGCATTTTTTGCTTGTCGGTCATAACGAACTTGAGCTTCGTGCCGTTATTTTGCAGATAGGATTCCGTTGCTTTGATGGCAGCGGTAATTTTTTCCTTATCTTGTTTTTCTGTTAGAATTTGGTCCGTATTTTTTTTTGTTGTAAATTGAGAGTTGATATTGCGAGCGATATTTTTTTCGCTTGGGTCAATATTGGTTTTTTCGCTGTCTTGTATGCTTTTTGTCGCTTGAATTGTTTCTATGTTCATTGTTTCCTCCTTTTTTTTCTAATCGACCAAAACGGTAAAAACTTTATTTTTTTGTTTTTGGCATATACTTTGCATTATTTTTGCAAAAACAAAAAACAAGGAGGTTTTTTTATGTCACTCATTATTAACCACAACATGATGGCAATGAATGCACAACGCAACCTGTCAAATTCGTACGGTGCGTTGGCGGCTTCTACCAGAAAGTTGTCTTCCGGTCTTCGGGTCGGAGTCGCTGCTGATGATGCTGCAGGTCTTGCAATTCGAGAATTGATGCGTTCTGACATTGCATCTATGAACCAGGGAATTCGTAATGCAAACGATGCGATTTCCATGATTCAAACGGCAGACGGTGCTTTGCAGGTTATTGATGAAAAGCTCATTCGTATGAAAGAGCTTGCCGAACAGGCTGCCACCGGTACGTACACAAGCGACCAGCGTGCAATCATTGATTCCGAGTATCAGGCAATGGCTTCGGAAATCACCCGTATTGCTAATGCAACCGACTTTAACGGTATGCATCTGCTTAACGGAAATTTGTCAGCCGGTAAAAGTAATCAGGATATGTCTGCTTGGCACAAAGATCATGATGGTACGGGGCTTGTGTCAAAAGGACCGCTTAAGGTTCACTTTGGTACCGGTAACGACAGTGCGGAAGATTATTACTACATTGCAATTGGCGACTCCACGGCTTCGGCTCTCGGTGTCGGAAACAATGCAAGAGCTGATAAAGCAGGGCATGATATTTCCACACAGGCAAATGCCCAGAGAGCTTTGGACGCTATTAATGAAGCAATTACTTCCAAGGATAAAATCCGTGCCAACCTTGGTGCGTTGCAAAACCGTTTGCAAAATACCGTTACCAACCTGCAAATTCAGGCTGAAAACTTGCAGGCTTCGGAATCTCGGATTTCTGACGTGGACGTTGCGACCGAAATGACGGAATTTGTCCGTAACCAGATTAAGTCGCAAGCTGCGGTTGCCATGCTTTCACAGGCAAACTCTTTGCCGCAGATGGCTATGCAGCTTATTGGTTAGTTGTTTATTGGTATCCTTTCGTTTGGGAAAAGAAAAAGCCGGGGCTTGGTATTCCTGCCAAGTCTTGGCTTTTTTTGTTAAAAACGGCGGATAGCGGCTTGTTAACTGCGTCATTCAAAGCCGGCAACCCACTTATGTATTGTAATACACCGCGTGGGATTGCCGGCTTTTCATTCCTTGTTTCCAAACCACTCTCCGCCGTTTTTACAATTGATAATTGAGAATGGATAATTGCGGTAGGGGCGTAAGATTTTTTTGAGAGCAACTGTTGATTGAGCGGAGCCGAAGCCAACTCCAGATAGGCAATTGCGTAGGGGCGACCGTTGATTTCGGCTCCGCTCAATCAACCGAGAGCATCTCAGCCACTGTTTTCCATTCTCAATTAAAAGAAGGTCATTTTTTTGTCATTTTATTTTTAATTTTCTTTTTCTTTTCTGTAACTCATTAAAAATAATAAATAAATAAAAGTTGGCACTGTTCTTGCTTTAGGAAAAGAAAATATGAAAAAAAGCAAGGAGGCTTGTCATGTCTTTAGTTATTAACCACAATATGATGGCGATGAACGCCAGCAGAAACCTTTCACATTCTTATGGTGCTTTGGCGACTTCTACTCGCCGTTTGTCTTCCGGTCTTCGGGTCGGAATTGCGGCTGATGATGCCGCAGGTCTTGCAATTCGCGAACTTATGCGTGCCGACATCGCATCATTTAACCAGGGTGTACGAAATGCGAACGACGCTATTTCTATGATTCAGACCGCAGACGGAGCGTTGCAGGTTATTGACGAAAAGTTGATTCGTTTAAAAGAACTTGCACAACAGGCGGCAACCGGTACTTACACAAGCGACCAGCGCTTGATTATTGACTCCGAATATCAGGCGATGGCTTCGGAAATCACCCGTATCGCCAATGCTACCGATTTTAATGGCGTGCATCTGCTGAACGGTAACTTGTCCGCTAGAGGACAGAATCCGGCAGATTGGGGAGGAGAACACGATGGTACGGGGTTGCAGCCGACCGGTCCTATCAAAATCCACTTTGGTTCCGGTAACGACAGTGCCGAAGATTATTACTACATCGCAATCGGCAATTCTACGGCTTCTGCTTTGGGTCTTGGAAACGATTCCGACCCCACAAGAGCCGGACACGATATTTCTACTCAGGCAAACGCTCAGGCTGCACTTGATGCAATTAACGAAGCGATTGTTTCCAAAGATAAAATTCGGGCAAGTCTTGGTGCCTTGCAAAACCGTTTGCAAAATACCGTAACCAATCTGCAAATTCAGGCTGAAAACTTACAGGCTTCGGAATCTCGGATTTCCGATGTTGATGTTGCGACCGAAATGACGGAATTTGTCCGTAATCAGATTAAGTCGCAAGCTGCGGTTGCCATGCTTTCTCAGGCGAACTCTTTGCCACAGATGGCTATGCAGCTTATTCAGGGTTAGTTGGTACAGGCATGACAGCATGGTCGGAGGCTTTTGTCTCCGACCTTTTCTTAGGCTGTTAATTCTTTTTTGGTTTTATTTTTCTTTTAAATCCGAATGGTTGCCGTCTGTGTACCATTGAATTGCCTGCTTCGCTGCCATTTGTTCCGCTTTTTTGACGCTTGAGGCTGTGGCTTGAAAAGTGTTTTGATTGGGTAGTGTAACGCTTACGGTGTACTGCTTGTCGTGTTCCGGTCCGGTACTGTTTATTGTGCTGTAATTTGGTCTGGCTGCATGCAGTCGTTGGGTTATTTCTTGTAATCGGCTTTTTGCGTCTTTTGTATTGTTTACGGACTGCGAAAGTGAAATATCTTCCATAATTATTTCGAGTACGTGTTTTGCCGCTTCAAATCCGCCGTCCAAAAAAACCGCTCCCAAAATTGCTTCCACCACATCGCTTAAAATCGCTTCATTTTCTCGTCCGCCTTGATTTTCTTCGCCTTTTCCCAGCAAAAGATATTTTTGCAACCCCAGTTTTTTGCTCAGTTTTGCCAGTGATTTTTCATTGACAAGTCTTGCTCGCATTTTGGTCATTTCTCCTTCTCTGGCTTGGGGAAAATGTTTGTACAGCCTCTCGGAAACACAGAGTTCCAAGACCGCATCTCCCAAAAATTCCAGCCGTTCGTAGCTGACAGTTCCGTTTTCGTTGGCGTATGAACTGTGGGAAAGGGCGGTTTCCAATAACTTGACTTGCCTGAAACGATAAGGGAAAACGGTTTGCCACCGGGCAAGGGGTGTTTTTGCGGACATAAGAACCTCTTTTTTTAGTATAAACCCGTTTTTGTGGGGAAAGTTTTTATGGATTTATTACGATTACAGGCTTTTTTTTCTCCTGCCAAGCTCGCCATAGTCGGCAATTTTGCTGCGAATTCTCAAGAAGAGCAAGCTCGTTTGCAACTGCGGCAAAATGGATTTCAAGGGGAAATTCTTACCGTTTCGCCTCAAGATACAAATAATTGGTGTGATTTTGATGCCTTACCCGCAAAAATTGATTGTGTTGCCATTTTCTTGGAACTTTCTTGCATCGTAGATGTTTTTTCCGCTTTTTTAAAAAAAGGCGTTCAGTCCGTTTTGGTTTTTCCAAATGAAATGCAACTGCGAGACAGACAGTGGCTTGCACTGGAAGAGCGACTTGTCGAACTTGCCAAAGAGGCTCAGGTTGTTTTTCCCGGACTTGGCAATCGAGGCGTGATGAGTCCTTTGTTGCGTTTTTCTTTTTTTGGGGACAGAAATTTGTTGCCTGCCGGCAATATCGGCTTTTTGGGATATTGCGATTCGCTTGCTACGACAGTTGGAGAATATGCCCGTCAAGAAGATTGGGGATTTTCGCATTTGCTTTCCTGTAATATAAAAAGTTCGTTTGAGCCGTGGCAAATTGTGGAATTTTTGCATGCAGACAAGAAAACAAAGGCAATTTTGTTGCATCTTGAAGAAATGCAGGAAGGAAAATATTTTGTTTGGGCGTGTCAAGATGCGATTCGAGAAAAACCGATTATTTTGTTTAAGCCCGGCACAACCTCACGAGGAATACGGGCGCTTGCGGCTCATAACGGTACGATTCCAAGTTCGGAAAAAGCGTGGCAGGCAGCCGTTGACCAAGCAGGAATTATTAGAACCGCCGATGTGGAAGCGATGGCGGATTTGGCACAGGCGTTTAGTTGTACGACGGTTTTGCCACGAGGGGAAAGAATTGCCCTTATCGGTTTATCTGATTTTTATTTGGAAACCGCCCAAAATATGGTTTCGTTTTTTTCTTTGCAACTTTCGGAAAAAATTCTTAGTTCATCTGATTGTTTGCTTTTAGATTTAAAACGTCTGCTTGGACAAAATCAGCATGATGCTATTTTGTTGCTTCTTGATTGCAAGGACGAACTAGAGATTTCTTTGATGCAAGAAATTGCTGATATTGCCGCCCAATTTCAAAAAACCGTTGTGGCGTGTTCGCTTCAAAACGGCGAGTGCCGAAAATATTTACGCTCTCACGGTATTCCTTGCTATTTTCAAATCAGTTCTGCCTTGTCGGTTTTGGAAATCATGCAAAAATACGCTCTTAAAAAAGAACTGCCTTATCCTGTGCAGGTGGCGTACAGACGAGATGTTTCCAAAGCCGAGCAGCTTGTGCAGTCTGCTTTGCAACTCAATGTAATGGAACTTTCGGGAGTGGAAGCGGAAAATCTGTTGCAGGCGTATGAAATTCCGCAGCCGAAACGCCAGCTTTGTCGCACGATGTCAAATGCCGTAAAAACCGCTAAAAAATTTGGTTTTCCCGTGCGTTTAAGAGTCATCAGTCCGCAACTTCCGCACAGCGAAGATTGGGGCGGAGTGAGTTCGTTTTTGTATAATGTTCCTGAGGTTCGCTTGGCTTTTCAAAATTTAACCAATCAAATGCTGCGGCTGCGACCGGAAATTCATGTTGCAGGCTGTTTGGTGAGCGAAGGCGTTGCCGAAGCATTTCCTGTTAGCATTCGTTTTTTGCGAGACGGGCGGTTTGGTTCGCTTATTACCTTAAGCGGCTGGTCGGAATTTCAAAATACGCAAGACGAGGTTGTATCAAGCCTTGCTTCGCTTGGAATTGATGAAACAGGGGGAATGGTACGCCAACTTGCCGATGTTTTGCAGATTAGGAAAGAAAAATTTCGGGCAGGAATGAAAGCCCTGGAAGATGTGGTTTTGAGTGTTGCCCGTATGGCACTTGATTGTCCGCAGATTTATCAGGCGGAAATTCAGCCTGTTTTGATTACAACACAAAGCGTTTTTGTCGAAAATGCAGATTTTATTTTGTCTTCCAAAAGAGCGTGGGACGAAACGGAAAAACGGGGGAAATAAAAATGGTTGGAATATATATAGGCGGAACTGCCGCATATTGCGGCAAACATACCTTTGCCATTGCTCTTGCCCGCAAGTTGCAGCAAGAAGGCTATCGGGTCGGATATATGAAACCTGTTGCAACCTTGCCGCTTGAAAAAAACGGCGAAGTCGGCGACGAAGACGCTTTTTTTATGCGGGAAATGCTTGAACTTTCCGCCCCGATGGACAAGTTGACTCCCGTTATTGTTGACCAAGATTTTCGTATGCGGAGTTTTCGCACGGTCGGAAGCGGCGAATATATGGAGCGGATTAAAGAGGCGTATAAAGAACTGAGCGCCGATAAAGATGTGATGATTGTCATGGGAACGGCAGGTATGTTTACGGGAAAATACTGCGGACTTGACGGGGTAAGCATTGTGCAGGCTCTTGATTTGCAGGTGATTTTGCTTGACCGCTATATTCATAATCTCGCGTATGACAGCGTTTTTGTTTTGCACGATATGCTGCAAAAGCGGCTTTTGGGAGTTGTGCTAAACGCTATTCCGCCTGCTTTTCAAAGCGAACTCGACACCTTGCTCATTCCTAAATTGCAGCAAAAAGACATACGCGTTTTGGGGACGATTCCGCAGGATTTGCTTTTGGGGGCGATTGGCGTTGACCAGCTGGGAAAAAGTCTCGGCGGACGGTTGGTTTGCGGTCTGGCTCAAAGCAGCCGCATGGTTGAAGATTTTTTAATCGGTACGATGCAGGTCGAAAATTTTGCGACCCATTTTCAAAAAAAACGCAATACGGCTATTTTGGTTGGCGGCGACCGCTCAGATGTACAGTTTGTTGCACTGGAGGGCGAATGTTCCTGCTTGATTTTAACGGGAAATATTTATCCGAGCGATGTGGTGATAACAAGAGCCGAAGCCTTGGGCGTGCCGATTTTTGTGGTCAGAAGCGATACTTATTCCGTTGCTCGGCAGGTGGAAGATATTTTAAAGCGGCACAAGTTGCGTTCCATTGAAAAAGTTGGCTATGTTGAAAGATTTATTAACGGTGCCGTTAATTTTAATCGCATAAAAAATACATTGCAGTTGTAGGAAAAGGCGTTGGAAAAATCAAAAAAAACGCACAATATAGACGCGTTGCTTGAATTTGACCGCAAGCATATCTGGCACCCGTATACTTCAATGAATAGTCCGCTACCTGCTTTTTTGGCAAAAGAGGCAAAAGGTACGCGGATTGTTTTGGCTGACGGTCGGGAACTAATAGACGGTATGGCTTCGTGGTGGGCGGTTATTCACGGCTACAACCACCCGTGCCTCAATGCGGCGATTGAAACCCAGCTTAGCAAAATGGCACATGTGATGTTTGGCGGACTGACACACGAGGGAGCGGTTTTGCTGGCACAAAAGTTGATTTCCATAACGCCTGACAGTTTGCAGCATATCTTTTTTTGCGATTCGGGTTCGGTGGCGGTCGAAGTTGCCATGAAAATGGCGGTGCAGTTTTGGGCGGCACAAAAGATAAACCGCCGCCGTTTTGTAACGGTTCGAAGCGGCTATCACGGCGACACGCACGGCGCAATGTCGGTTTGCGACCCCGTAAACGGAATGCACTCTTTGTTTCAGGGTGCGATTGTTTCTCAGTATTTTGCCCCCGCGCCGCCGTCAGGATTTTCTAATCCGTTTTCTCCAAACGACATCACGCCGCTTGCCGAGCTTGTTACCCAACACAAAGACGATATTGCCGGAATTATTTTAGAGCCGATTGTGCAAGGAGCGGGCGGAATGCGGTTTTATTCGCCTGTGTATTTGGCTGCGGTGCGAGATTTGTGCGATGAATTTGGAATTTTGTTGTTGGCTGATGAGATTGCCACGGGTTTTGGTCGCACGGGAAAACTCTTTGCCTGCGAACACGCCGCTATCGAGCCTGATATTTGTTGTCTGGGTAAGGCGATAACGGGCGGCTATATGTCCTTTGCCGCCACGCTGACAACGGCTCGCGTCGCACAAACAATCAGCTCAGGCACACCTTCCGAACTGATGCATGGTCCGACTTTTATGGCAAATCCGCTTGCGTGTGCGGTTTCGCTTGCAAGCATTGATTTACTTTTAGAAAGCGATTGGCAGAAAAATATTGCTCGCATCGAAAGCGGACTTTGGCAGGGACTTTTACCTTGTGCGGATTTTTCGGGCGTTGCCGATGTTCGGGTTTTGGGGGCAATCGGAGTTGTAGAAATGCGTTTTGCCGTTGATGTGGCGGCACTGCAGGCGTTTTTTGTGGAGTGCGGCGTGTGGGTGCGGCCCTTTGGGCGGCTCATCTATGTCATGCCGCCGTATTGTATTTCCGATTCTGAGCTTGCCCTGCTTTGCAGTGCTATTGTTTCGGCTGTTCGCGAGCGGATTGGAGAACAAAAATGAATTGGCCGGCAAAAATGTTTATCACCGGAACGGATACCGGAATCGGCAAAACCTTTGTGGCAACGCTTTTGTTGAGCGGACTTCGCTGCGGATATTGGAAGCCAATACAAAGCGGAAGCGTGGAAGGTACGGACACCGCTTGGGTACGGCGAATGAGTTGTCTAAATAGTAAACATTTTTTTCCCGAAGCCTATGTTTTTTCCGAGCCGCTTTCGCCGTATCAGGCAGCACTTCGGGAGGGTCGGGAAATTGATTTGCATACAATCGCACCTCCTCAGACTGAGCGGCTGCTGGTCGAAGGAGCAGGCGGCGTGCTTGTACCGCTCACTAAAACACAAACAATGCTCGATTTGATGGTGCAGCTTGATTTTCCCGTGCTGGTCGTTGCTCCGGGACGGCTTGGCATGATAAATCAAACTCTGCTGACGCTTGAGTGTTTACAAAGAGAAAAACTTACCGTTGTCGGAGTTGTGGTCAACGGCGGCGAGGAAGATAGCGAAATCGCGACAATTTTACGGGATTTTGCAGGCGTAAAACTGTTGGCACAAATTCCGAGAATTAAAAAAACAGAAATTGCCCCTGCTGATTTTACCCGTTTGTATGCGAGCTTGTTTTTGGGAAAAGGAAATGACTGATTTTTCGGGGTATGAAAATAGTATTCAAAGCCAAATTCCCGAAATCCCGAAAATCCCCGATACGCCGCTTTCCCGTTTCGGGCTTGATTTGGCAGAGCGGATTTTGGCAGGAAAAGGACTTCGCAGCGAAGATTTGGAAAAACTGGCGAACTGTAACCCTGCAAACGCTTTGGAGCTTTGTCAGGGAGCATTTGTTTTACGCCGGCATTTTTTCGGGAGTAGCGTTCATCTTTGCTCCATTCTTAACGCCAAATCAGGTCGCTGCTCGGAAAATTGTTCTTTTTGTGCCCAATCTTCGGCATATCCTGCCAAAAGCGAAGTCTATCCGCTGCTTGCGGAAAATGAGCTTAAAAAGTCCGCACGGTCTGTTTCTAAGTTTCCTGTTCACCGTTTTAGTTTTGTAACTTCGGGACGAACGCTTTCCCGTGCGGAAATAAAACGAGTCGTAGAAGCGACGGCAGGAGTAGATAAACCTTGTTTTTGTGCTTCTTTGGGTATTTTGGACAAGCAGGATTTTGCCGAGCTACGAAAAGGAAATATCAGCCGTTATCATCATAATTTAGAAACCGCCGCCTCATTTTTTTCGAAAATTTGCACCAGCCACAGTTTTGATGAGAGGCTGCAAACCCTTTTGCTTGCCCGAAAAGCAGGTTTTTCGCTTTGCAGTGGCGGTATTTTCGGTTTGGGCGAAAGTGATACCCAAGTTGTCGAGCTTGCTTTGCAGTTGCGGGATTTGGAAGTGGATGCCGTTCCCGTGAATTTTTTGTTGCCGATTGCCGGAACGCCGCTTGCTTTTGCACAAAATCTTACGCCGCTTCGTTGCCTCAAAATCCTTGCAGTTTTGCGCTATATTTTACCGAATAAAGATATTTTGCTGTGCGGCGGACGAAAATATAATCTTGCCGAGATGGAAAAATTGGCATTTTGGGCAGGTGCAAGCGGTCTGATGGTCGGGAATTATCTGACCGTAAAAGGGCAGGGCGTGAACAAGGATTTAGAGTTTTTGCATAAATTAGGCTTACAAATTCGGGGCAAAAACGGCGGAGAGGAATGCAGTAGCAAGGAGCAAACGCTTTTCCCGACCGCCGTGTATTAAAAATACACAAGGGAGGAGAAAAGCGTGAAGCGACATAGCTAATGCGTTTCTATCCGCCGTTTTTTTGTTGTTTTGGTTAAAAGGGAGCGTCATCCATCCCGCTCGCTTCGGATGGAAATGCCGGACCTAAATCTTCTTCTTGGTCAAAGTTTTGGTTTTGTTGATAATTTTGATTGCCTCTGGAAGCTCCGCCGCCGTCGCTATTTTGTTTACTGTCGAGTGCTTGAATATTTCTGGCGTTGATTTCCGTAGAGTAGCGGTCTTGACCTTGTTTGTCCTGCCATTTTCTGGTTTGGAGCGAACCCTCGACCATGACGAGGCGACCTTTGCTCAAATAATTACCGCAAAATTCGGCTTGCTTGCCCCATACGCTCGCACGGTGCCATTCTGTTCTGTCCACCCGTTGTCCGTCTTGAGCGGTGTAGCTTTCGTCGGTTGCAATGTTGAGCGAGGCAACCGCTTGTCCTGATTGCGTATAGCGAACTTCAGGGTCGCGTCCCAACCGTCCGACGATGATAACCTTGTTTAAACTGCCTGCCATTTTTCCTCCTGTTTATCCCTTAGGGCATATTGTGTTCGAGTTCATCAAGTGCTTCTTCAAGTGCGTATGAAGCCTTGTCTGCTTGAGTCGGATTGCGATTTGCCAGATATTCCGCCAAATTGTCTTTGGCGTTTATTACCGCCTCAAGTTTTTTTGGCAAAGTTTGCTGATTTGTTGTCTGTATTTTTTCAAAACGAAAAATATCTTGTAGCCGTTCGACAAGTGGAAGCAGATGTTCAATTTTGTCTTGCTTTTCTGCCAGTGTAAAAAGTTTTTCCCAGCGTTTGCGAGCTTTTTCGGGGGTGAATGTTTGAGCTATGACTCGAATTTGAAGAATTTCACCCATTATTTTTGCCCCATTCACTTCGTACGCAGCCGATAACTTCTTCGATATGTTCGAGTTGGTCGTGCGGACAGATGCCTATAAGTGGAGCATTGGCTTCCAAATCGTCGCCTGAGCTGAAATATGTAGCGTAAATAAGTCCTTCCGGTCCGGTATAGGGAAGCAGGGTTTCGCGTTTCATACGAGAAAGAATGAACATATTCTGTCCGTTATGCACATGAATTGTCGTACAATCTCTGGTTTTAACCTTGATGTCCATATCGGGCGTAAAATAAAAGCGACCTTTTTCGGGTGCCCGACACAAAAAAAGTGCCTGTTGCAAAATGCGGTCAATGACTTCCTGAGCCGTCAAAAAATGGCGGATAACAAGAAGCGGCTCGCCTGCCTGAACAAAACTACCGTTTTGCAAATCAAAAAATTTGACGATTTCGCCATCTTCGGGAGCATGTACCGTACGCAGATTGCGTTCCCGTTCGATTGTCAAAAGCCGCGTGCCTTGATTTTCCAGCCACGAACCTTCCGCTCCTTTGACCTGTGTGCCTGTTTCGTTAATTAAAAA
>PDWJ01002504.1_pt1 | contig 19843 bp, 15 predicted proteins | sample 1430881 | NCBI WGS metagenome assembly PDWJ01 (sample SAMN01162460, study PRJNA174530) | Oral metagenome, whole genome shotgun sequencing project. | biome: Marine environment; feature: Marine mammal; material: Swab sample of the gingival sulcus; isolation source: swab sample of gingival sulcus...
CCTCATGCCTTTTCGGCCCATGGTCAAACGCAATCTTGAAAAACTTAACGCATATGATATTGAAATGATCGCACCCAGTCACGGTCAGATTTATCCAGATCCCTCCTTTATTCTTGACGCCTATAAAGTGTGGACAGAAGGAATTCCGCGTAACATCGTGGTGATTCCTTCTGTGTCCATGCATGGCAGCACAGGTCAAATGGTGGCGTATCTGGTGTCCGCACTCGTTGAAAGAGGTGTAGGGGCAGAACCATTCAATCTTGCAGTCACCGATATAGGAAAGCTGGCCTGTTCTCTGGTAGATGCCGCCACAATCGTTGTGGGAACGCCCACTGTTCTGACCGGCCCTCATCCATACGCAGCCTATGCCGCCTTTTTAACAAATGCCCTCAAGCCAAACACCAAGTTTGTTTCAATTATAGGATCATTTGGCTGGGGCGGAAAAACGGTAGAGGTGTTGGCCGGGATGCTGCCCAACCTGAAAGCAGAAATCATTGATCCGGTGCTGTGCAAAGGCAAACCCGGAGAAACGACCTTCAAGGAACTGGATAAAATGGCTGACACGATTACAGCCAAACATCAGGAATGGGGCTACAGCTAAAACGATCAACATGTTAAGTGACGACGATAACCTTGAACAAACCGTAAAAAATTTAACATATTGTTTTTTTTTAAAAAAATTATATTTTTAACATTCAGTCATTGATAAATACTTCCCAATATGACATTATCGTTTTTATTGTGGTGAGGAAGATATGCGACGGATCAATGACCGAAAACAGCAACATTTATTCGATCCCTGGTACTTTTTGACAAGTTTGCACTGGCTTTTCCCAGTGACCAAGGCCGCCCCACAAAGGAACTGTATGCGGTCGGTCCTGGGGGCGCTAGCATTACAGCAATTTCACAATTTGACCGACAGGCAAGTCATGATAGTCCCGTAAAAAGTCAAAAATTGAAAAATCGACCTTAATAATTTCAATAAGTTATGAAGGATAAAATCGCTAAAAAAGACCTTTTTACGAAACCATCAAGTCATCGAACAGCTTTCTTTTAATATCCAATGGCACTATGCACTGAACATATCCGAGGAAAGTGATCAGGCCAAATATATCTGCGACAAGACCCTGTGGCCTATGCGCCAGTATGCTTCTCAACTTGAAATTGATATGGATGTGTTCGATTCCGTTGCCGATTCGTTATACGGTAGTGGTGAGAACTGCCAGCAGGCCAAGGATACGGCGATGTCCCACAGCGACACATGCTTGAAACGCCTCTGAGGTCTGATATCGCGGAAGCGCCCTGGTTTTCGGCACTGTCCGCAAAGCGTTTTATAGCGTTGATCTGGCATCAATTGAACTTGGATAGAGCGTTCGGTTCTCGTGATTGAAGCGATTTTAAACCCTTAGTATGGTTTTGATGAGCATGAGTTCTTCCTCCAAGTCGATTCGGTTATGTTATGGTCTAACAAAACCATAATTACCTGAAAGAACTCATGCTTTCTTGCTTTAAAACGTCAACTCGTTTCACTCATTTCTGCGAGGAACCAAAATCTTGAACGTTTGATTTCCAAATGCGGTCACCCTGCATTATGCTCAGCTTTCGCTTGTTCCAAACAGAAATTGACAAATTAGAAAACGGAAAACCTGTCGCTTATTACGGCTTGGTCAATTGTAAATTCTGCGTTTTTCCGCGCCCGTCGAGACATCTGCGGGAACATCGATCCATTCCAGGTGCAAGTCCAGGGTACCGTCGGCCATTGCCCCATGGACCTCCGGCAACACCGATACGGCCTTGCGGATACGGCCTGACAGCGCGTCCGGAATCACTGAAGCCTGCAAGGCCACTTGCAAGGTTAAAACATCCGTGTTCGCATGACGAGATAACTCGGCCCGGTAATTCATCACGCCCTCAATACCGAAAATCGCTTCGTCCAGGTCGACGATGGACAAGCATTGCCCTTTTTGCGTCAAAGGTCTTCCCTTTAAACGTCCCCGAAAGCCATCCATGGTCTTGAGTACCGTTCCGCAGGGACATGGATCAACCTTGAATAACGCCATATCGCCGGTGCGGTAACGAACCAGCGGCATGGCTTCACGGGTCAGGGTCGTAAATACGATTTCGCCGACAGTTCCATCGACCGGCGGTTGACCGGTGTCCGGATCAATGATCTCGACCAGAAGATCGGCCTCCCGAAAATGACAACCGCAATGGGCCGCGCATTCGACACCCCCGCCCAGCCCCATTTCCGTCATCCCATAATGCCTGAAGACGCGGCACTGCCAGCGTTCTTCAATTCGGGCGGACAGTGCATCGGGCACATAATCGGTACTCAGTAAAACGCTGCGGATCTGATGGGCCAGTGTCCGGCCATGGGGATGGCAGGCCATGGCCAGGATCTGAACGGGAATGCCCACCAGACAATCCACCTTTTTCTCCAGGGCCTGGCGGATAGCCGCTGATGGATCGTTCACAGGCCCGTGAACAATCCCTTTGGCAGGTATTTTGGCCAGCCCTTTGACCAGCAGGTCACCGACACTGCCCGGGGCATTGCCCGGCATGAGAATCAGCGCCCGTTGACCAGGTTGCACCAGGGTGGTCATGCCATGATGAAAGAAATCAATGGTGCGTTCCTGGTCCCCGGCGGTAAAAAAGAGGCGCTTGGGCGGACCGGTGGTCCCGGAGGTTTTAAGGGTTACGGCCCGTGCAACACGATCCTGGGAAACACATAAGAAAGCCAGCGGTTCCTTGCGAATATCCCCATCCGTGGTAAAAGGCAGCCTGGCCAGATCCGCCAGGCCGGATAAAGGCCCGGAAGGCAGCCCCCCGGATCGGTGCCGGTAAAACGGACTGTGGCGATGCACATGCATCAGTGTCCGGTTCAAGGCGGCAAGCTGGTACGCCTCAAGTGCGTGGCGGCTCAACCGGGTATCGTCCGGCAGGCCGATTGTGTGGCCAATCCATTGATCAAGTGGAGTAATAAGCGCTGCCGTCATACGCGGTATAGCCTTTTCCCCGACCGGCTGGTCAGGTTATAAAGGCAAAATGGAACCAGACGGGTATCGGGGGCCATGATATGAATGCAGCAATCCCGCACCCGCTCCAGGTCGAGGTTCCATACATCCTGAAAGGCCATGGCCGAAACAGACAGGCGATGGGTGCGTGCACGCTGTATAAAGGCATCCAGGTCTATCGCCCCTTTCGGGTCAGCATTGAGCGGGATGGTTGCCGGAGACACTTCGGTGACGTTCTTGCCGGGCGCCCGCCACTGCCGGGCCACGTAGTCGATGGCGCTGCGGGCGCCTTCCAGCGCCGGAATCGGCGGAGAACAGCACTTGCCTTCACCGGCAATGGCACGCACATGGCCGCCGGGCAATACCAGGTAGTTGGCGCTGAAACTGCACAGGCTGTTTTCACATCCCGGCGGCTTGAAATCGACGGCCTTGAACGCACCATCGGACTGCGCCTCAATGGCACGCATCAGCCGGGGCAAGGTGATGCGGTCTGTGTCTTCGGGCGGATGGGGAAAGCGGCCAAAGTAGCTCATCGGTTGGAAATGCAGGGCGCGTACTACCGGTGTCCGCTTCACCGCAAGCCGCAGAAGGTTGCCGATGTCGTGGTCGTTGACGCCGGGCACCAGGGTCGGCACCAGCACCACGCCGATGCCGTGCCTGGCACAACGGTCGATGGCTGCCTTTTTGGCAGCCAGCAGCGGCCGTCCACGAAGTTTACGGTAAATGGCATCGGCGGTTCCGTCAAACTGCAGAAATACCGATGCCAGGCCGGCGTTTTTCAGTTCGCGGACAAACGCTTCGTCTTCGGCCAGGCGCAGCCCATTGGTGTTGACCTGGATAAAATCGAAGCCGGCCCGGCGCCCCATATCCACGATCTGCGGCAAATCATTCCGCAGGGTGGGCTCACCGCCGGACAATTGGATGTTGCTGCCGGGTCCGGTCCGGGTGGCAGCCGCGAACCAGCGGTCGATGGTCTCCAGCGACGGGTCATGGGCCCGGCCCTGGGCGTCGGCATAGCAGATCGGGCAGTTCAGATTGCAGCGGTCGGTCACTTCGAGGATGATCGTACACGAGCGCTGGCGGTGTTGCGGGCAGAGTCCGCAGTCAAAGGGACAGCCCTTTTCGCGGGCATGGCCCGGATAGCGGGGATGGGTGGGGATCTTGGACCGCTGCCATCCGGAAAAGGCGGGCGGCCCCTCCCAGACGAGCGCACGGAAATCACCGTGACGGTGACACTTTTTTTCCAGATAGACCCGATCGTCGTAAATTACGTTGCCGGCGGGAATTCGCTCAAGGCAGACCGGACAGAGGCTTTGGGTGGCTCGGAAATTGGGCATGGGAAAAACTCAGGGGGCGCTGATTGGGTCGATGCCATATTCCATCAGGATCTCCATGACCTTGGCAAAGGTGTCTCCGACAATCTTGCCGCATCGCCGGCGTGCGTTGGCAGGCCCTTTCTCGCCGGTGATGGATTCACAGATCGTTCCGCCGAATTCGTGGCCCACATTGGATTCGAACCATTGTGACAACGCATCAAGCATGAGCGGCAATCGGTCCGAGGCTGGTTCGCTGTCGCTTCCTTTACCGGCATACAGGGCGAGCAGGCAGCATCCGCCGGTCAGCACGCCGCAGGTGGCCCGGCCACTGCCGCATCCATAGGCCAGGCCGCCCATGGCCCGCACCAGGGACGGATTTTCAACCGTCTGCATCTCCAGTGCCAGCAGAATCATGATCTGGCTGCAACTATAACCTTTGGCAGCCAGTTGCAACATTCGAATTCCGGTATCGTCCATGGGGTTCCTGTCTTTATTTGGACCTGTCCAGGGTTAGAAGCAAGCCAATACCTGTAAAACACAGCCGCTAAGCGTTCACTTAGGTGCCGCAGATGCGCGATTTCGGGCACGCAGACGTATTGGCCATGCTGCAAGTGCCCGTTTACAAATCAAATGCGGTGCCCTGTGAATGCTTACCCTTTTTTTGCCACCACCAGGCAGTAGCCGGTTCTTTGCCGGCTGACGACCCGCGCGTCGCAGTCTGTGCCCCACCACCGATCAATGGAAACGCCGGCCCACACCAGTTGGGCGGCCAATCTTTTCAGCCGGTCCGAATGATCCTCCCATACCTCGACGACGAATCCGGCATCGGTCAGCCGGGCTTCGAGGTTCGGCCGGTCCACAGCCCCTTCCAGGCATCCCCGGATACCCATGGCCGAACTGGAAAAAGATGTGTTGCATCCCAACGCGATCGGGCGCAGATACAAATCGGTGATGACAAGATAGCCCCCGGGCTGCAGAACACGCCGACATTCGACCAGGGCAGCCATCGTGTCGGAAATCAGCGAAAGCACACACTCACAGTACACAGCCCCAACCGCTGCACTTCTCACCGGCAAGGCCACACCGTTTGCACGCATCACGGAGAGATTCGGCGCTTTGCTGCGGGCCTCGGCCAACAGTTTCGCGGATACATCCACCCCTATGGCACGGATGCCCATTTGACGGTTGAGAAAAGCCACCGTTGCCCCGGTACCGCAGCCCACATCCAAAACCCGGTCCCCGGCTTTCAGTCCGCAATAAGCGGCTGTACGCCGGGTCAGTTCCAGACCACCGGGCCGGATGGTTGCACCGGTAACGGCCCTGATGGCTTTCGATTCATAAGGTCGAAGTGCTACCATAATCAATGCAACGGAGATAGAATTTCCGTACCCTGTTTGGTGTCCGTCCGGAAATAGGCGAATTGGGCATTTCCGGATGAGCACTACTTATCTTCCAGGAGTTGTTCCACCTCCGCCATCTTCCCCATGGCCACCTGCTCCGTAATCAGCACCATTTTACACTGCGGGCAATATGGCAGGTCGGTGGTGAAACGGTTGTCCATGTATGTAGCCGCCACGGGCCCCACGACCAGATCGCAGTCACAGTGGTCGCAACGCCACTTCAAATCGTCGGGATGCACGTTTTCATGGTTCAAGATTCCAGCACCTCCATGCGATGGGCATAGGCATTGTGAATTCTAAAACCCGCTCCTTCGGGTGTATAGGAGACCCAGAAGGTGGCCTGATAGGGCCGAAAAAAGGCCAGCAAATGACCGTTCTCTCTGTGGCGGAACCGGGGGCCATCCGCTTCGGCATGGGCGATGACCCTGCGAATGTCCGATTCCAGAATTCTGCGGGATTCCAGGAGGGTCTCCACCTCTGAATCCATGAACAGCTCCATGGGCTGGTTCTGCGTTTCCGCGGTTTCAGATGCTTCATGCCACAGCTCACGGCACAGGTCCGCCTTCAGGCGCATGCGGTTCTCTCGCCGCCGGGACCATCCCGGCCGGCTTCGGAGCGCTGGATCGGCAGCTTCTGGGTCCGGAAAAATCAGATCCAACAGATGCAAGCTGCGTTTGCCCACCGCAGCCAGACTGTCCCGGCACATGGCGCAATAGGCCAGATAATCGCTTTCGCTGCGACTGCCGCGGGTCTTTGTCACCGTTCGGGCCAAGTCCGGGTTGGCATTTTCCATCAACCCGCCGAAGCCGCAGCACTCGGTGCGTTCACGGCCCAGCTCCAGTTCCTCGACTTCGATCCCCAATTGATGGACCAACCGGCGCACCGCCGATTGGACTGCGGGTTGTTCTCGGGTGGTGCAGGGATCGTGCAGGGCCTGGACCGAGGCCGGCCGAAAACCGCCTGTGTCTGGCAGGCCGGTTTTCTCCATCAATTCCCACAGGGACATTGCATTCGTTTCGGGCAGATGCTTCTTGAACATCAGCAGGCAGGAGGTGCAGGCCACCACGGTTCTGGGGTGATCCAACACCCCCCAGGCCGCCTTCCACCGCCACAATACATCCAGGAAGACTTCCCGGCGGCCGGCCCAGTGGGCCGGCGCTCCGCAGCAGCCCAGCATCAGGGCCACAGCGCCCCCCAGCCGTTCGTTCAAGAACGCATAGACCCGTTTCACCTGCTCCGGTGCCGAGGCACATAGCTGGCAGCCCGGAAAAAAAAGATAGTCGCTTTGCGATTGCCCCGGCGCGTGACGGGCCATGTAGAAGGCTTCACCTTGGGAGAACGCCATGTCCTGAAGGGCGAAGTCATGGGCCGAAGGCGGCATTTTGCCGTGATCCACCATACGCTGGCGGGCCGCCAGGCAGAGGTCCTGCATGGCAAAATCATGGGGGCATACCGCTTCGCACAGGCCGCACAGGCTGCAGGAATTGATCAAGCGGTTGGCCTTGCGTTCGCCCATGACGATGGCTTCGTTGTTGTAGATTTCCCGGGCATAGGACTTGGGGTAGCCGCCGAAGGATTCCAGATAGGGACAGACCTTGACGCATTCCAGACATTCACATGCCAAGCAGCGGGACGCCTCCCGGGTGGCCTGGTCGTCGCTATATCCGTCACCGCTCACGGGAACGGCGGAAAGCGCCGTCACACCGGCAAGAGAGGTAAACAGCCGCGTTTCGAAAGGCCCTTCTTTTTCCCGGCCGGCTGTCATGGAAACCTTTTGTAAAAACCGGTCGATGGAAGTCGCGGCCCAGCGCCCCTCGGTACTTTGCCAGATGGGGTGCCCGATGGCCTGCGGGCCGGCACCACCGGCAAATACGCCTTTGATACCGGTGGTCTGTTGGTGCGCTTCGATACGGACGGCACCGTCACTGTCCAGTGGCAAAGACCAGTTGTTTGGGCACACGGCATCAAGACCCAGGTAGACCGCATCGAAACGGTCCCGGCAGGCCTCTAAAAACGTTTCCGAATCAACGCAGGCATCTGTTTCGAAGCTTACCTTCAGTTTGGCCAGCACCGCTGTTTCCTGCGCAATGGTCTCCCGGTCTATCTGCGGCGCCAAAGTCAGCAACGGAAGACCGACCCACGCGCCGGGTTCGAAAATTTTGATAGTGTAGCCTTTGCGGGCCAGGTCCCAAGCTGCCGTGAGGCTACTGAGCCCGCTACCAATCACGGCGACGGATTTATCTTTCGCGGGCAGTGCCATGATCGGCTGGCGCGGTGCCGGATGGGCGACGCAGGCCGCCTCCAACCGATGGACCTGGATGGGATCCCCGATTTGCCCGCGTTTGCAACGGGCCATGCAAGGGCCATGGCAAAGCCGCCCTAAAATACCTGGAAACGGCATGCTGGCCCGCAGGACTTTCCAGGCTTTATCCCAGTCGCCGTCGCGGATATGGCCCGCGAAAGATCTCGCATCCACGTGCAGTGGGCACGCAGCTTTACACCCGGGGGGTTCTTCCTGGATGCACAGGTCTTCCAGTTCCCGTAAATCCTGCTGTTCCATGGTAGTCGTTACTGCGATCTTTTGAAGAAAGGTAAAACAATGGTGACGCCTCTCCACACAAACTGCCGGAAGGCGCCACCCGTTTATAGCACGCTATCCCCAGCGTTGCAAAAGCCGGAGGGAGTTAGAGCCAAGGCGCCAAGGGTGAAGCCGCAGCCACTTTACTGCGATCCCCTGGCAACGTGGGATCTGGCGTCCTCCGGCTTTCCCGGTAGGAGGAAAAATGAGAAAATTATCGTTGCACCCTGGATTGCGCATTGGGTGAATTCCAGGACCTTGGGTAAAATAATTTATTTTATTTATAATTTCAGGTAGTAACGATAAATTTTTCATTTTTTTTATGCAACCATGGGGTTATATCATGATCGCCCCGATCAGGCCTGCAATCCGGCCAGTACCTTTTCCGGCAGGGCCGGCAGGTGGGTGATGCGAACACCACAGGCGTTGGTAATGGCGTTGATGATGGCCGCATGGGGGCTGGTCAGGGGCATTTCACCGGCCCCGGCGGAACCGAAGGGGCCGTTCTTGCGCGGCGTCTCCACATAGATCAATTCCATGTCATCGGGAATTTGCTTGATATAGGGAAGGCCCGCACCCATCATGGTGGAATGCTTCTTGATATCTTCGTAATCCTCGGTCAGCGCAAGGCCGATACCCTGGGCCAGGCCGCCGTACATCTGGCCGTCTACCACCAGGCGGTTGTTGATCGTGCCGATATCGGAGACCAGGGTCATCTTTTCCACCGTGGTCTTACCGGTGGCGACCTCCACGGCGACCTGGGCCATAAAAACACCGTACATGTAGACGGAAAAGGGGCTGCCCTGGCTGTTCTCATCGCAGTTGGTGGCCGGTGCGGTCCACTGGCCGGTATAGTGTACCGGGATGTTGTCGGCTTCCATCTCGGCGAAGTTACGGTAGGTACCGTCCGGTTTTTTCATGGCTTCCACCAGTGCTTCGCACCCTTTGATAATGGCCTGTCCGACCATGACCTGGGAACGGCTGCCGCCTGCCGGACCTGATGCAGGCGCCTTGCTGGTATCGTTCATCACCAGCCGGATACGATCGGGTGTAATCCCCGTCACCCGAAGCGCTTCGTGGGCCACGCCCAAGGTCCCGGCATCGGCACCCTGGCCATGATCTTCCCAACAATTGTAAACGGTGACCGTATCGTCGGAATTGAGTTCAACCCAGGCTTCGGAGGCATCCGGGCCGTCCAACCCACAACCGTAGACACCAATAGAGATTCCGACACCTTTCTTGACCTCGGCGCTGGATTCGGCCTTGGCTTTCTCCAGGGCCGCCTTGTATTTGGGTCGCAGGATGTCGAGCATCTCCGGCAAGCTGTATACTTCCGGCTCCTGGCCCGTGGGTGTCGTGGATCCCTCACGGTAGACGTTCTTGTATCGCAGCTCCAGGGGATCCATGCCCAGCTTTTCGGCCAATTCATCCATGAGCACTTCAGAGGAAAATTCACTCTGAGGGGATCCATATGCACGGAACGCCGAGCCCCAGGCGTGGTTCGTGCATACGGTGCGCCCTTCACCGCGAATGTTGGCGATGTCGTATCCCGCCCCCATGAACTGGGTGCCGCGCAGGGTCAGCAGATCACCGAATTCCGAGTAAGGGCCGTGGTCCACGCTGTAATCGGTTTCCATGGCCAGCAGTTTGCCTTCCTTGTCTGCGGCAAAGCGCATGTTCATGAGAAAGGGTGAGCGTTTACCGGTGTAAGTCATCTGCTGCTGGTAGTCGTATTTGAGGAAACAGGGCCGCCCGGTGGCCATGGCCGCCGTACCCACCAGGGCTTCCATGGTTGGGCTGAATTTATAGCCGAAGGTGCCGCCTGTCGGGTTCTGGATCATGATCAGATCTTCCAGTTCCACACCCAATCCCGGTGCGATCATGGCCGCATGCAGATGCAGGCCAATGGACTTGGAATGTATCACCAGTTTGCCATCTTCGTCTTTGTAGGCAAAACCCACATCCGGCTCGATGGGCATATGCGGCTGACGTCCGACGTAAAAGTCGTCCTCCACCACCACATCCGCCGAATCGAAAATGGGGCCGGTCTCTTCACCCTTGGCGATCTTTTGAACGAAGTAGACGTTCGGTGTGCCCGGATGGATCTCGATGGCGTCTTCGGCCATGGCAGCCGGCGCACTCATGTACTCAGGCAGGGGCTCCAGATCGACTTTGACCTTGGCCGCCGCCGCCTTGGCATTGTGTTCGGTGTCGGCGCAGACAATAGCGATGGCGTCACCATACTGAAAAACCTTTTCGTCGCACAGTATGGGCCGGTCCCAGCCGTCCCCCTTGTTGGAGGGAAAGGTGATCAGACCCGTGATTCGATTTTTGCCGATCACGTCCTTATGAGTAACAACCTTGAATACGCCGGGCATCTTCTCGGCCTCAGTGGTATCGATTGATCGTATGTTGGCATGGGAAACCTCGGCCTGCACCAAGGCCAGATTCAACCGGTTGTCGGGCAATTTCAGGCCCAGGTCTGCACCATAATCCAGGGTGCCGGTCACCTTGGCAACGGCCGAGGGCCGTGGATATTTGGTGCCATAAATACGGCCGTCTGCGGGAATCTTGAAATTGAGTTCATCAGCATCCATTTCGCCACGCAGCACTTTGGCCGCGTCCATGACCGCATCCACCAGTGGTTTATAGCCGGTACAGCGACAGGCGTTACGGTTTTTCTGGAACCAGTCGCGGACCTGTTCGCGGGTCGGGCTTGGATTCTGGTCCAGCAGGACTTTGGCCGAAACGATAAACCCGGGGCTACAAAATCCGCATTGAGCGCAGCCATGCGCCACCCACGCCAGTTGCAGCGGATGCAGACCCGATGGCGATCCAATACCTTCGATGGTAGTCACCGCTGCGCCGTCTTCCACACGGCTCATTTTGGTGATGCAGGAGCGAACCAGTTTTCCATTGAGGATCACGTTGCATGCCCCGCATTGTCCCTGGCCGCAGCCCACCTTGATGCCGGTCGTGCCGAGTTGCTCCCGCAGTACGTTGGCCAGGTTCTCTTTAGCTTCTGTGACGATGGTCTTGTCAACACCATTCAGATTGATCGTTCGCTTGATCATAACCCCTCCCTCCCTACAGTTTGTTGAAGTGATGTGAAACGGTTCATCCTGTCTAATTAGTGCCCATCCGGAAATGGCCAATTTGTCGGATATCTGCGTTATACGAACATTTTTATCCTCGGAATATCGACCATATGCCTGTGGTAAAAATGTTCGAACGCCTTGATCTCGAACAAATTTGCCTATTTCTGGACAGACACCAATTAGCTAAAATCAAGGATGAAGTCTGGATGGAACGCGACGCGTTGGATCAGCCCTTATCGCATATTGGGAGATGTGTCAACCAAGACATAATGAAAAAGAAAGACAGGCATCGGGCGGCGTGAGACACATGAGACATAAAGGCGCTAAGGAATGAAAAGGATCAAGTCGTCATTAAAAAGACAGCATCCCACCCGCATTGATCAGCGGAAACCGGGTTGTGTTTTTTTGCGAACCTGGATTCTCACCGAAGCGCTGAGAGGAAGTCCACCGATGCATGTACGGCGTTCATACCATATCGAGAATCGTTTTGGAGGTGTACTCCCCCACATCCGCCAATCCATCCATGGGCATGAACCGATTGGCATTGGCGGAATACAAGCAGGTAACCGATGGCGGGAAGTCTTCGTCGGCTTCATAGAAAATGTAGCACAGATAGATTTTAGGCAGGGGGCGAACCACAAATGCGAAATCGCCACCGACCGACGACGGTGCCGCCTGGCCGCCCAACCGGTCGGTGATGGGATTGATAGAGCTTTTAATGGAATCGACCGCCGGCACCAGAATCTGCTCGGTATGAGATGCGAAAGCGCCCACATAGGGTGCCGAATCGGGGAAATCCTTGAAGGCCTTGAGCGGCTCCAAAACCGCAACTTCCGGGTTCGTGTGCAGCGCGTACAGGGACAACAGGATGGCGATGACGCCGGGCGACTCGGCGCCATCCAGCATTATCCCTTGGGGTGACAGTATGCAGTTCCGGCCAAAGGCCATAAATGAATACGCTATACCATTTTTCACGGCCGGCAGGCGTTGCTCCAGATCCGAAGGCAGTTTGCTGTATAACCTATTGAGGTTTTCTTTGGCCAGTTTGGCATAATTGTCCATGCGTCCTCCTCAACAATTGTGCATGGATCGCGGGTTTCCCGCCTCAGCACTAAGTCCTCTGCAATTACCGCTTATTGTCATCCGCCTTCAGCTCTCTGATACCCCCCACCCACTCTCCGGATTTTTGGCGATGAACCAGATGGGACAGGCTGTGCGGTGTTTGCAATACATTTTTGGATCCCTGCAACGGGCGCAGGCATCGCAGAAGTGAATCTGGAATTTCATACATACTAGGTCGGCGTTTTTTTCCGGATGATTCACGCAGGCAGGTTTTGTCTCTGTTTCCATTGTGATATAGGTAGTGCCTGTCTATAAATAGTGCCCATCCGGCAATGGCCAATTTGCCCGATATCTGCGTTATACGAACATTTTTATCCTCGACAATATCAACCATATGCCTGCGGTAAAAATGTCCGAACGCCTTGATCTCGAAACAATTGGCCTATTTCTGGACAGACACTAAATAGGCCATTTCAGGATGGACACGAGGTAGTCGATTCCGAGTGAGTACTTGATAGCAAAACAGGATCCAAATGTCATGAAAGAATTTTTTAACGTCGAAACCATCGAAGCGGTCCTGGCCCATGCCGCCAGGTTTTCACCGGTGGAAGCCGAACGTGTGCCTTTGGCCGAATGCCTGGGACGGGTGCTGGCAGAGGATATCTACACCGACGTGGACATTCCCGACTTCGACCGCTCCACCATGGATGGCTACGCGGTCAAGGCCGCGTCCACCTTCGGGGCTTCAGAAGCGAATCCCGCCTATATAGAAGTCTGCGGCCAAATCATGATGGGTGAACGCCCGGACTTGTCCGTCGGTCCCGGACAAGCGGTCCGAATCGCTACCGGCGGGATGCTGCCCCAGGGGGCAGACAGTGTCATCATGGTCGAACACACCGACCGCCTGGACGACACCACCATCGAAGTTTACCGCAGCGTCGCCCCGGGACAGCACGTTATCGAAAAAGGCGAAGACATTCGCAAAACCGATCCGGCCCTTACCTGCGGCACCCGCATCCGCCCTCAGGAGGCCGGCCTGCTGGCCGCCTGCGGCAAGACCGAAATCGACGTCTATCGGCGGCCCATGGTGGGCATCGTATCTACCGGTGACGAGGTTGTGCCCGTGGACCAGGTGCCCACAATTGGCCGGATTCGCGACATCAACGCCCACAGTCTCTCCGGACAGGTGCTGGAGGCCGGCGGCGTACCGGTCAATTTCGGCATCGTCCAAGACGACCGCGACGACCTGATGGTCAGATGCCGTCAGGCCCTGCAACTTTCTGACATGGTCATGATTTCCGGCGGCAGTTCCGTGGGCGCCAGGGATTTCACGGTCGAGGTACTTGATGCACTGCCCGACACCGGCATTCTGGTGCACGGCATCTCCATCAGCCCCGGCAAGCCAACCATCCTGGCCCGTTCCGGCGGCAAGGCATTCTGGGGGCTGCCCGGCCATGCCGTTTCTGCCATGGTGGTGTTTGCCGTGGTGGTACGCCCTTTTCTGGACCGCATTTGCGGGCTGGCCGAAACCACCCGTCAGTTCCCGGTTCAGGCCGTCATGAACCGCAACCTGGCCTCGACTCAGGGGCGCGTAGACTACGTACGGGTGCGGCTGTTCGAGGAAAACGGAATGATCATGGCCGAACCGATCCTGGGAAAATCCGGGCTGATCAACACCATGGTCAAAGCGGACGGCTTGATTGCCGTGGGGATGAATGTGGAGGGGTTGGATGAAGGTTCGGTTGTCGAAGTAATGCCCTTATAAAATACCGGTAAGCGCTGGGCGCCGCATCGGCTTTTTATCGGGCGCTTGAAGTATGATCAATACGTGTTTATCGAAGTTGAGCCGTTAGCTTTTAACAACAAGGAGTTTTCGATTGGCCACCAAACGCAACGTCTATCTTAAAATGAAACCCCTGGAGGAAGCCCGCCAAATCCTTAGCGACCACTTTCCCGCCATCGGCAGCATGGCCCCCGAAAATGTGTCACCCCCCGATGCCGTGGACCGCATCCTGGCCGAACCGGTGACCGCCGCCATCTCCTCGCCCAATTTCCATGCCGCCGCCATGGACGGCGTGGCCGTAAAAGCCGAAGAGACCTTCGGTGCCAGCGAGACCCGGCCCAAGGAACTCAAAGTCGGTACCCAGGCCCGATTTCTCAACACCGGCCATGTGATGCCGCCGGATACCGATGCGGTCATCATGATCGAGAACATCCAGATGAAGGGCGAAGATCGCATACGCATTGAAGCACCGGCCTTCCCCTGGCAGCATGTTCGCAAGATGGGGGAGGATATCGTGGCCACGGAACTGCTCTATCCCCGGGGCCATGTGATCACACCTTATTGTGTTGGGGCCTTGATCTCCGGCGGTATCTATGACGTACCGGTGAGAAAAAAGCCCACGGTGCTGATCATTCCCACCGGATCCGAACTGGTGGACTGGCGCACCACCGCACCCCAGAACCTGAAACCGGGCCAGGTACTGGAAACCAACGCCTATGTACTGGAGAAAATGATCGCCGCCTGCGGGGGGCGGGCCATACGCCACGAGCGGGTCATGGACGACCTGGATCTGATACGACAAACCGTAGCCGAGGCCGTTGCCGGCGACGTGGACATGGTCATGACCATCGGTGGATCCTCGGCCGGTAGCGAAGACTACTCCCTTCCCGTGCTTCAGGATCTGGGAGAAATCCTGGTCCACGGCGTCACCATCATGCCCGGCAAACCGATTATCCTCGGCGATATCCAGGGCAAACCCTTTTTCGGTATTCCCGGCTATCCGGTGTCGGCCATCATCGCCCTGGAGCAATTCGTGCAGCCCCTGATCAAACGCATGCTGGGTGCAGCCGACGATCCCCGGCAGGTGGTGGACGTGGTGCCCACCCGCAAGATCGCTTCCAAGCTGGGAGTGGAAGAATTTCTGCGGGTCAAACTGGGCCAGGTGGGCAGCCGCATCGTGGCCACGCCGTTGCCGCGTGGAGCCGGCATGATCACCAGCATCACCGAAGCCGACGGCATCATCCGCATTCCCCGTCAGTCCGAAGGCATCACGGACAGCGACACGGTGCAGGCCGAATTGCTCAAGCCCCTGTCTGCCATTTGCAACACCATCGTCGTTGTGGGCAGCCACGACAACACGCTGGACGTACTGGCCGATCAGTTGCGTGCCGGCGACGCGGCGTTGACCCTCTCTTCCAGCCACGTGGGTAGCATGGGCGGCCTCATGGCCGTCAAACGCGGGGTTTGCCATCTGGCCGGCGCCCACCTGCTGGACACAAAAACGGGCGAGTACAACCACTCTTACATACAACGCTACCTGCCGGATACCAAGGTCAGACAGGTTAACCTGGTCATGCGCAGCCAGGGGTTCATCATCCCCAAGGGCAACCCTAAAAAAATCCAGGGTATCGAAGATCTGGGTCGTGAGGATGTCACCTTCATTAATCGTCAGGGGGGCTCAGGAACCCGCATTTTGCTGGACTACCGGCTGGGTCAGGTCGGCCTGCCTCCGGAACAAATAAATGGCTACACCAATGAAGAGTTCACCCATATGAACGTGGCCGTTGCCGTACTCAGCGGCACGGCGGATGCCGGGCTGGGTATCTACGCGGCGGCCAAAGCCCTTGATCTGGATTTTATCCCCGTGGTCACCGAGCAGTACGACCTGATCATCCCCGAAGCGTATTTTGAAGATACCAACATCCAGGTGCTGCTGAAAACCATCTCTAGCGATGTTTTCAAGCAGCGGGTGAAGGCGTTGGGAGGCTATAGTACGGAAAAAACAGGAACCATTATGTAGTGCGCGCCCATCCGGAAATGACCAAATGAATTCAAGATCTCAAACACAATCAATGTTGGGAAAACACAACGCAATCGCAAAACTGACAGGTGAATGAAACCAAATTATACAATCCTTGACCACACCGCCGACCTGCGCATCCGCATCGCCGGGTCCAATCCGGCCGATCTTTTCATCAATGCCGGGATGGCCTTGTCTGATCTGATCGCCGGTCCGTTGTCCGAAAGCCCAGAGGCGTGGATCTCGTTGACAATCTCCGCAGATGACCTGCCCGACCTGGTGGTCAACTTCCTGCGCGAGTTGCTTTATCTTTGGGCCGGTGAAAACAAACTGGTTACCGTGGTACATATCGTGAACATAACGGAAACCGATGTCGAGGCCCGCGTCGGTGTCGTCGATTATCTGCCGGCCGTTCACACCATCGCCCACGAAATCAAAGCCGTCACCTATCACCAGATTCAAGTGGCCCCCACACCCACCGGCTGGCTGGCCATCGTGGTATTTGATGTTTGAATCAGCCGCCATAAAGCTTGAAAAAACTGCCGGATGATAGAGAACGCTTCATGAAATCGGCCTGTCTTGCTCCTGTCCGGAGGTGCCCATGGATCTCAGACCAATCACTCCCTATTGCTACGAAATTCCAAAAACCGGCACCATGAATGTGCCCGGCCGGGTATTCATGAGCCAACGCATGGCCGAACAACTCAACGAGGCCGAAGCCCTGAAGCAGGTCGCCAACGTGGCGTCTTTGCCCGGTATCCTCAAGGCGGCCATGGCCATGCCCGACATGCACTGGGGCTATGGCTTTCCCATCGGCGGGGTGGCCGCCTTCGACTGGGAAGAGGGCGTGATCTCACCCGGCGGCGTGGGCTACGACATCAACTGCGGGGTGCGTTTGGCAGGCACCGGGCTGGAGGTAAAAGAGGTTCGGCCGAAAGTGGAGCGGTTGGCGAACGCATTGTTCCAAAACATCCCGACCGGCGTGGGCTCAACCGGGTCTATGAAGCTGTCGGCGAAGGAAGAAATGAAGGTCCTGCGGGAAGGCGGCCGTTGGGCCGTGTGCCAGGGATTCGGAGAGCCGTCGGACGTGGAGCGAACCGAAGACGGCGGCTGTATGACCGCAGCCGATCCGTCGGTGATCAGCGATCGGGCCCTGAAGCGCGGCGCCAGGCAGCTTGGCACCCTGGGATCGGGCAATCACTTTTTGGAAGTCGGCGTCGTGGAGAAGATCTACGATGTGGACATCGCCCGCACCTACGGCCTCTTTCAGGATCAGGTCACCGTGATGCTGCACACCGGTTCCCGGGGACTGGGCTACCAGGTTTGCGACGACGCCCTGGCCTTCATGGCCCGGCATGCCAAAAATCTGGGAATTCCTCTGCCGGACCGTCAGCTGGCCTGTGCCTACATCCAATCCGAAGCCGGCCGGCGCTACTTTGCGGCCATGGCTTGTGCGGCCAACTATGCCTGGGTCAATCGCCAAATCCTCTTGCACAGGGCCCGGGAAACATTCCAGCAAGTTCTGGGCATCGGCCCCCGGGACCTGGCCATGCGGCAGGTCTACGATATTTGTCACAACATTGCTAAACGCGAGACCCACATCGTGGAGGGCAAGCCCAAAACCGTCTGCGTCCACCGAAAAGGAGCCACCCGTGCGTTTTCACCCGGTCACCCTGACATCTGCGACGCCTACCGCAGCGCGGGTCAACCCATTCTCATCCCCGGTGACATGGGCACGGCCTCCTATGTGCTGGCCGGCACCCGGGCTGCCATGGAAGAGAGCTTCGGCTCCACCTGCCACGGTGCCGGACGCGTGCTCAGCCGCAAAGCGGCCAAAAAACGAAGCAAAGGCCGGAGCATCCAGCGCGAACTGGCCGAAAAGGATATCCTGGTGAAATGGACCGGCCGCAGCACATTGGCCGAGGAAATGCCCGAAGCGTATAAGGACATTGATCAGGTGGTGGAGAGCGTCCACGGCGCGGGTATTTCGAAGAAAGTCGCCCGGCTGAAACCGATTTGCGTGATCAAGGGCTGATGAATTCTTATGAGATGGAACATGTGGGGCAGGGCATTTCCTTCTGCCGGGAACCCCGGGGTTGACAAAGACAGTGAGAAAACTTTTATTGCGACGTTCACAAAAGCATTAACCTGCAATTGGAGCTGATAATCTTGAATACATTGGAAGCCATTGTCCTCGGTGCCGTCCAGGGCCTCACCGAGTTTTTGCCGGTGAGCAGTTCGGGCCACCTGGTGCTCTTTCAGAACCTATTCGGGCTGAAGGAGCCGGAACTGTTTTTCGATATCTGTCTGCATGTGGGCACCCTCGCGGCCGTCCTCATCGTATTTTACCGAGAGATCCTCGAAATCCTTCTGGCCCTGGTTCAGATTTCCGGTCGGATGAAAACCGTCGGCGGGGCAAAAGAGCTGTACATCGCGGACCCATCCATCCGCATGGCCCTGCTGATCGTGGTGGGCACCATCCCGACGGCAATCATCGGCCTGCTGTTCAAGGAGATCACCGATCAATTGTTCGGATCACTGGCCATCGTGGGGTGCACACTGCTGATCACCGGCACCGTTTTGTGGCTGACCCGCAGAATCCGAACCGGGGGCCGGTCCATTGAGCATGTCAGGATCAAAGACGCACTGATCATCGGCATCATCCAGGGCCTGGCCATACTTCCCGGGATTTCCCGCTCCGGCGCCACCATTGCCACGGCGCTCTTTCTGGGCGTGGACCGAAAAGTGGCCGGCCGCTATTCTTTCCTGCTCTCCATTCCGGCCATCGTGGGGGCCCTGGTGCTAGGTCTGGATACACCGGCCCTGCACACCGACATTCCCTTGCCCACCATTATTGCCGGTTCGCTCATCTCAGCCGCCGTCGGCTGGCTTGCCCTGGTGATCCTTTTGCGGGTGGTGGAGCGGGGACAATTGCACCGATTCGCCCCTTATTGCTGGGTGGTGGGCGGTGTTACCCTGGCAGTTGCGGTAATGGGATAGTTGTTCACCCGCACAGCACACAGGGATGTATTTTTATTTCCTGGTGGCTTACACTTCGGCCTTTGTTAAAAAAAGTGGATTTCCTCGAAAAAGTGAAGTTTTTGCAGGTAACGCCAGTGAGCCGAAAACATTGAAAACGATGATTCAAGGTCTGCAAAAACCGCTTTCCGACCAAACTGACGATTGTCAAGGATGCCCCCTTGAAGGGGGCGTTAACGTTGGGAAAGCCCCGTTGGGGCTTGGCTTTAACTACCTATTCGAAATCCAGTTCCATCTGTCGCTTCTCAAACGACTCTTGCTGGCGGATATAGGTCCGTATGGTTTCTTCATCCAGACCCACTGTACTTACACAGTATCCCCGAGACCAAAAGCTTTTTGACGCAGGCTGCCCTTTCCGATGCATATACTGGTGGATGCGTACTGTACTTTTGCCTTTCAAAAAGCCAATCGTGAAGCCAATGCTGTATTTGGGTGGAATGCTCAGGCACATGTGCACATGGTCTGGCTTTAACGTACCCTCCAGCATTTCAATACCTCTTTGCCGGCAAAAGTCCTTCAACACCTCTCCAAAC
>PDWJ01002436.1_pt1 | contig 19828 bp, 19 predicted proteins | sample 1430881 | NCBI WGS metagenome assembly PDWJ01 (sample SAMN01162460, study PRJNA174530) | Oral metagenome, whole genome shotgun sequencing project. | biome: Marine environment; feature: Marine mammal; material: Swab sample of the gingival sulcus; isolation source: swab sample of gingival sulcus...
CCTAATTCAGAGAAAGGGAATTGGATATTAGAGTAATTTTGAAGGAGAATTTCATTCTCCAGTAAAACTATGGATTTCCAATCCATAGTGGTTTATTATAAAATTTATTATAAAATTTATCTTCATCCCAATTTTTTGGATTATTAACAATGTAATTTGAAATATTTTCAAATGATCGATTATTTCGGATAATGTGGTCATGGTAACGTGGCTGCCATGCAAATACCGAATTTATTTTGTGTACATTTTTTGTTACCCCAATTTTGAATCCCCGAATGATGGATGCCAAATTTTTGGATTGTGGTCCAAATTGATTTTGGAATGATGATACGGTTGATGGTGCGGTTGACGGTAGAGACGCAAAATTTTGCGTCTCTACGTTACGTCCATCACCCTGTTCATCGTTACATCCATCATTACGTCTGTCATCCGGTTTATTGATAATGACAATTCCATGTACATGATTTTGGGCATAATAATATGTTCGCACAATTCAACAAATGGGAAATGCAGAGGAATTTGATGCCAACAGGAATTGGCAATATGTCCCATAGGCGACAATTCCATTACACCATTGACAACATCCCCAAACCAACACACCCTATTTTTTGTGCAAATGGTTACAAAATAGGCGGCATTCCATCCGTAATTCCAAAATGGTGCACGGGCAGATGGAATGCGATATTTATTTTTAAATTTATGGGTCATGATTTATGTTTTTTTCGGTTATTACGGAAACAACCTTTGCATCAATCCTTTTTTATGTTTTACTCATTTGTCTTTGGTTTTCTTTTGCAATAGCAATGGCTTTATGCAATTTGTCACTTAATAATTTTTTATCAGGCAATTGAGTAAAATATTGAGCTACCTTTATATTACATTATCTCATCTTCGGTAAAAGTGTACGCAGTGCGTACACAATGTTGAAGTTTATAAAAACTCCAACCTTTCCCATAGCGTTCTGTAAGTTTTACCGAAAGATTTTTAATAACGTCTTTGCCATATTCAGCTCGTTTATTATCAAGAACATCTTCTTTTATTCGTTTACTCATTTTCAATTGCCTTTAAAATTGTTTCTACTGAGCTTTTATCCATTTTAGAAAAAGCAAACCATTTTTTACCAAGGTCTTTTAACGATGCTCCCAAATGATAGACTTCTTTATTGTCAATTATTAAAAAACGGTCATGACTTTTATTAAATTTTTTCACTTCAAAATATCCATATTGTTCGTTGGCTTTTTTTATATCCAAATTAAGTTGCTCATTTGTACTTTTTGTAAAAAGCCTTGCTTTTACATTTTTCCCTTTTTTAGATAAATGTATTAGCGTACTTTCGTCTATATAATTATCAATTAGCACAATACTTTTAGTTGCAGAACGAATAATTTTTGAAATAAATTCATAAGCATCAAATATTTGTCCATCAAAGAAAACGCCTTGAGTAGGCAATTCAGCAGATTTTATTTGAAAAGAAATATTGTGTACTTTGTTAGCAAGTTGTTCTACCGTATCTTCAATTCTATTCATTCTTTGATTCAAGACATAACCTTTTAATAGATAGTCTTTTAATACCTTTGTTGCCCAAATTCTAAACTGTGTTCCTTGTTTGGATTTTACACGGTAACCTACCGAAATAATTACATCAAGATTGTAATATTCTATCTTACGTTTTACATTCCTTTTACCTTCTTTTCGAACTCTCAAGGATTCCTTGACAGTTGCTGTTTTTTGCAGTTCTCCTTCTTTAAAACAATTATTAATATGTAAACTTATATTTTGTTTGGTCTGATTGAATAGTATTGCCATTTGTGCTTGTGATAACCAAACTGTTTCATCCTCAATTTTTACCTCAATACGTTCGGGTAGCTCGTTGGTTTGATATAAAATAATTTCGCTATTCATAATTTTTCTTTTTTTAGAGGTCTCAATTTGCGACCGGTTTATCCAACTCTTTATCAGTTGATTGAAAGCAAAAACGTTCGTTAATGCAACTATTTATGTTCATCAACTTTTTTAATTGTGGCACCAAATCTTTTATTAATTTAAACAATATACAAAAATAACAAAAACACATTGGATAAACAATTTGAAAATACATTATTTTATTTGTTTGAAAGAATAAAGTCAACTTTTTCAGTTTGGGATTTATGTGTTAGAAAAAAAGTAAAAAAATATTATCAAAACCACAATTTTGAAGAATTATAAACTAACTGTTTAGATGGAATATCTTATCATATCAATATAATTTTTTATACATTCGTAGTTCAAAATTGTATATTTGATAAGTTAGACATATTAGAAACAATCACTTTAAGAAAATAATCAGCTAATTATCGAATATTTGTATTTAAATATAAGTAAAAAAACATGAAAAAACATTGTATTACAACTACTTTTTTAACACGAAAACTATGGTTTTCAGTGTTTTTTATCTTATTAACCTTTTCGGTATTTTCTCAATCCGGAACCATTAAGGGGCGGGTATTGAATGTCAATAACAATGACCCGATACCGTTTGCTAATGTTATTGTAGAATCCCAACAATTGGGAGCAACCACTGATTTTGATGGTGTTTTTATTATTAAAAATGTACCGCCGGGATTTTACAAGTTGCAAGCCAGTGTTGTGGGTTACAAAAGCAATATGTCTGAAGATTTAGAGGTCAGACCCAATAAAACCATAAATATTGATATTTATATGGAGGAGCAAACCTATAATTTAAAGCAAGTTGTTGTAAAGGCTTCGCCATTTAAACGTAAGGATGAAAGTCCGGTTTCCATGCGTTCTTTGGGAGTGGGTGAAATTGAGAAAACGCCCGGAGCTAACCGCGATATTTCCCGCATTATTCAAACGTTGCCCGGAGTTTCTTCTGCTGCGGGTTCTTCCTTTCGCAACGATGTAATTGTAAGAGGTGGAGGACCGTCAGAAAATGTGTTTTATATTGATGGTATTGAGATTCCTACGCTTAATCATTTCTCTACACAAGGTGCTTCCGGTGGGCCCATAGGCATTATCAATGCAGATTTTATTAGTGGATTGGACTTTTATTCAGGTGCTTTTCCCACATTTGCCGGAGAAGCCTTGAGTTCGGTATTGGATTTTAAAATGCTTGACGGAAATGATGAGAGATTTAAGTATAAGGCTACCTTGGGGGCTTCAGATCTTTCTTTGACGGTTGATGGGCCTTTGGGCAAAAAGACAACAGCGATTTTTTCGGTACGTCGTTCATATTTGCAGTTTCTTTTTAATCTTATTGGCTTGCCATTTTTGCCTACATACAATGATTTTCAGCTTAAAACCCGTACAAAATTTAATCAAAAGAATGAATTAACAGTTTTGAGTTTGGGAGCGTTGGATAATTTTAGGTTAAATACAGGGTTGAAAAATCCGGATGAAGTGCAGCGATATATCCTTAATTATTTGCCGGTAAATAATCAATGGAGTTATATGATAGGTGCTGTATATAAACATTTTTGGAAAAAAGGATATAGTCGCTTGATTATAAGTCGTAATATGTTGGATAACAATGTGATAAAGTATAAGGGTAACGATGAAAGCATAGCGGAAAATAAGCAGCTGAGTATTGATTCTCAAGAAATTGAAAATAAAATTAGATTTGAATATACTACACGAACAAAAGGCTTTAAATTTTCGTATGGGGCCGGATATGAGCATAGTATTTATAAAAATGATTTTTATCAGAAGTTGTTAATTGGGAACAATATAATTCCAATGGCAGCCAATAATACCTTAAAACTAAATTCATGGAATTTATTTGCACAAGTCAGCAAGAGTTTCTTTGAAGAGCGAATGGTGGTATCTGCTGGATTAAGGGCTGATGCCAATGATTATGATGCGGATATGAGTAATTTGCTCAATCAAATTTCGCCAAGATTAAGCGTTTCTTATGCGATAAATGAAAAATGGTTTTTGAATATGAATGTGGGGCGATATTTCAAACGTCCCGAATACACTACATTGGGATATAGAAACATGAATAATAAGTTGGTAAACAAGAATAATGGAATCAAATATATATCTTCCAACCATTATGTAGGCGGTGTAGAGTGGCAGCCAATAGAAAAAGCTAAGATTACCGGTGAATTTTTCTACAAAACTTATGAACACTACCCATTTTCGGTAAATGATAGTGTTGCTTTGAGTAGTAAAGGGGCTGATTATGGTGTTGTTGGAAGTGAAGAAGTGTTGTCAATAGGAGAGGGGCAATCTTATGGTTTTGAATTGTTTGCGCGTTTGCCGTCTTATAAAAAGTTTAATCTGATACTCTCTTATACTTTTGTGAGGAGTGAGTTTAAGGATGCGTATCAGCAATTTATTCCAACGGCATGGGATAACCGCCATATCCTGAACCTGACCTTAATGAAGTCGTTTAATCGAAACTGGGAAGTGGGTGTTAAGTGGCGTTATGTTGGTGGTTCGCCTTACACACCTTATGATATGGAGAAATCACAGTTAGTGGCAAATTGGGATATTAGAAATCAACCGTATTTGGATTATGCCAGGTTTAATAGTCTTCGCCTTGGTGCTTTTCATCAGTTAGATATCCGAATAGATAAGAATTTCTATTTCAATAAGTTTGAGATGGGATTTTATATTGATGTGCAAAATGTGTATAATTTCCAATCGGATAACCCGGATTATTTGACAAATTTGGATGAAAATGGAAATGTGAATATTAATCCGAATAATCCAGATGAGTATATCTTGCGTAATCTTAAAAGTGGTTCGGGTACTATTTTACCAACCATAGGGTTGAAAGTGGCATTTTAATCAATTAGTAATTAATAATGTTGGTCTTTGGCTGTTGGCTGTTGGCCTTTAGCCTTTGGTTGTTGGCTACTTCCGTCTTTTAGTACTCGTCATTGTGAGTGAAACAAAGCAATCTCCATCTATCAGTAAAAGCTAGAAAAACACCTATAAATAGGTAAGGAGATTGCCACACTCTACTTTTTTAACTTTTAATTCTTAATTTTCCCAACGCTCCACTTCGACTCCGCTCAGTGACCGGCTCACGCTCAGTGACTAGCTGACACACTTCCAACTTTGGTCTTCCGATCTTATTCATAATTCTTTAAAGCAATTCTTCAGCAATATTGAAGAGGTTTTTTGCCGCTTGTTCGGATAAAGGAATAGTTCCGTTTTTTCTATGATGTTCTTCTTCAATGCGTTCCGGTGTGCCGGGAATAATGATGGGTGATGTCGGATTGATAGGTTTAGATTGAGATATCTTTTCAATCCAGTTATCCATTTGTGTTAGGAACTCTTCTTTTGTTTGAAAAGCATCAATTCTCATGGCTCCAAAAAAATGTCCGATACCCATATTTTTCTTTGCAGATTTTTGTTCATCTAAATAATTGAGTGTAGGAACAACAGTGGGGCCAAAATTAGCGCCGGAAAGTACAGCAGAAAAAATATCTACCCAAGCACTCATGCAAAAGCCTTTGTGCCCCCCTCTTTCATAATCACCACCCAATGTTTTTATGCTACCGCCTTTTTTCAAAATACCGGCTTCGGTAGTTGGTTTGCCATCCATGTCTTGCAGCAAATTTTCCGGAGCTTCTTTTCCGTCAAGAGACAAGATATCCAATTTACCTCTAGAAGTAGGAGCTGTTGCAAAATCAGCCACAAAAGGAGGGTAAGTTTTTGAAGGGATTGCCAAAGCAATGGGATTGGTTCCAAGCAGTGGATTGAGAGAATTTGTTGGGGCCACCAAAGGATTGGCATTGGTCATACAAATACCAATCATATCATGGGGTAAAGCCATCATGGCATAAGCACCGGCAATTCCAAAATGATTTGAATTTCTTACGGCCACCCAACCTGTACCGGCTTTTTCAGCTTTGTTTATGGCTAATTTCATGGCTTTTCGCCCTGATATCATACCAAATGATTTATCTGCATCTAACAGTCCTGTTGAAGGTGTTTCATGTATTAATTGAATATTAGGCTGGGTATTTATCCGTTGAATTTTGCATAAATCGTAATACTCTTTAAGCCTTAATACACCATGGGTTTTAATGCCTCTAATATCCGATAAAAGCAAATGTTGCGTTATGATTTCAGCATCTGTTTGGTCACATCCCAATGCTAAAAAGATAGCGTTTGTGATTTTTTCAATGGTTTTATAGTTATAATCTTTCATTTTGTTTTTTGGCTTTTGGCCTTTAGCTATTGGCTTTTTATTTTTTAATTAGGTTTTGGGTGTTAGGTATTAGGTTTTAGGTCTTTTGCCCAACTCAAATAATAGCGTTTTTATTCTTTCCCACCGTTTCGACTCCGTACTGGATGACCTTCTTCAGTCTTCTGTCTCTCCCGTCTTTTAGTATTCGTCATTGCGAGTGAAACGAAGCAATCTCCATCTATCAGTAAAAGGCTACTTCGTACTTCGCTCTTCTAACACATTAATCCCATTTATAATTTATAATTCACAATTCACAATTCTTCATTGCTATTTGGCTTCAAAAATATCACTTTTTTATTACGTGCTAAGATTTTTTATATCTTTGAAAAAAATATTTTAAGAGAACCTTAATTTATTTTTTGTAAGAGAAGTCTTGTGAAACCAAGATAAATTAAGTTATTGAATGAATTATTTAAAAATAAACAATGATAAATAAAATTAAAGAAACCGCTGCTTTTATCAAAGAGAGGATAAGCGTAACACCTAAATTAGGGATTGTTTTAGGAACAGGATTAGGACAAATAGGAAAAGAGATAGAACTTACAGAATCTTTTAATTATGAGGATATTCCAAATTTTCCGGTATCTACGGTAAAAGGACATCATGGAAAACTTTTAATTGGAAATTTCAAAGGTAAACCTGTTATTGCTTTGCAGGGAAGATTTCATTACTATGAGGGATACAACATGAAAGAGGTTACTTTCCCTATAAGGGTAATGAAAGCGTTGGGAGTGGATAGTTTGATTTTATCGAATGCTTCCGGGGGATTAAATCCTAATTTTGAAGTGGGTGATTTAATGATTATTACAGACCATATCAACCTAATGCCGGAAAATCCGTTGAGGGGAAAAAATGAAGATGAATTAGGCCCTCGTTTTCCGGATATGAGCAATGTATATACTGATTCATTGATTGAAAAAGCCGATGAAATTATTGATAAATTGGGCTATAAAGTGCAAAAAGGAGTGTATGTGGGTGTACAAGGACCTACTTTTGAAACACCGGCAGAATACAAATACATGCACATTATAGGTGGTGATGCCGTAGGAATGTCCACTGTTCCTGAAGCAATTGTGGCACGTCATTCCGGTATGAAAGTTTTTGCCTTATCGCTCATCACTGACTTGGGTGTGGAGGGAAAGATTGTAGAGGTATCTCATGAGGAAGTGCTTAAAGCTGCGAAAAAAGCCGAGCCTTTAGCCAGAAAAATTATTGCAGAATTAATCCCTTATTTGTAAAATAAAAAAGAAAAAAAGTAGTTTAGATATTCAGAAAAACACGTTTAGATAAATAACGATAAAACTATGATAAATACAATTTTGTTACAGGCAACGCAAATTGTTGCAGATACAGCATCTTCAGTAACCGAAGGTGAAATGACATTATCCATTTGGGATTTGTCAATGAAAGGGGGATGGATAATGATAGTATTGGCTATTTTATCTGTAATTGCTTTCTATATATTTGTTGAGCGTTTTTTAATTATTTCGCGTGCGACAAAATCAGCACATAATTTTATGAATAATATTCGTGATTTTATGCACGATGGCAAAGTCGATTCTGCTATTGCTTTGTGTAGAAGTACAGATACGCCATTATCAAGAATGATTGAAAAGGGATTGATGAGATTAGGAAAACCGTTGAATGATATTAATTCTGCCATAGAAAATGTGGGGAAATTAGAGGTGTCAAAATTGGAAAAAAACATTGCTGCATTAGCTACCGTAGCAGGGGCAGCACCAATGATTGGTTTCTTAGGTACGGTTATTGGAATGGTTAAAGCGTTTTATGACATGTCGATGGCGGGTAATAATATAGATATTGCATTGTTATCTACAGGAATTTATCAGGCAATGGTTACCACTATCGGAGGTTTGATTGTAGGGATTATTGCATATGTGTTTTATAACATATTGGTAGCGAGAGTAGAGAAAGTAGTGTTTTTATTAGAAGCTCGAGCTACAGAATTTATGGATGTGTTGCATGAACCTACAAAATAATTCGAAATGAATATTAAAAGAAGAAATAAAATAAAAGCAGATTTTAATACTTCGTCCATGTCGGATTTGGTATTTTTATTGTTGATATTTTTTATGCTAACCTCCACATTGGTAAGTCCTAATGCCATAAAATTGTTGTTACCCAGCAGTAATAGCAAAACCATGGCAAAGCAGACTGTAACGGTCTATATCAATGATAGATACGATTTCTATGTAGGAGAACAGCGTGTAAGTACAAAGGAATTGGAACGCTCACTTACCGATAAACTTGCCATGCAAAATGAAGGTGTTGTTGTGTTGCGTTCAGATAAAAGTGTGCCGATACAATATGTTGTAAATGTGATTGATGCGGTAAATCAAATTAATTCGAATCGGAAAACAAAGCATAAAGTTATTTTGGCAACTAAACCTACAAAATAATAGATTTTGGAAAAGAGAAAAAAAGATAAGGTCATTGCTGCAATTGTTACGATAGCTGTTCACATGCTGTTATTACTAACATTATGGTTTTTGGTGTTGCGTACACCCTTGCCATTGCCCGGAGAAGAAGGGATATTGGTTAATTTGGGGTACTCAGATCAAGGCATAGGAAAGGTGCAGAAAAAACAACCTATTGAAAAGCAAAAGGTGATTCCTCCAAAACCAAAAGCCAGTGAATCTGCTGAGCCAAAATCCAAAGAAAATTTGTTGACACAAAAAACAGATGAAGCACCAGCATTGAAAAAGGTAAAAAAGAAGAAGAAAAAGGATAAAAAGAAGAAAGAAGATAAGAAGAAGCCGATTAAAAAAGCAGAAGAAGCTAAAAAAACGGAAAATGTAAAGAAAAAACCTGAAAAAGTAGAGCCGGAAAAACCTAAAGTAAATCCGAAAGCACTTTACAAAGGAAAAAATACAGAGAAAGAAGGCGGTGAAGAAGGAGAAACCAATCAACCGGGAGATCAGGGTTCACCTTTTGGAGATGAGGAAAGTACAAATCATGGAGAAGGCGGAGGTGTTGGCAATGGTGTTTCGTATAATTTGACAGGACGTAAATTCAAACACTTACCTAAACCGGAATATAAATCCAATGACCAAGGAAAGATTGTGGTTACAATTTATGTGAATAAATATGGAAAGGTTATAAGAGCTGTTCCGGGAGCCAAAGGAACTACCATATCTGATACCAGACTTCATGCCGTAACGAGAAAAGCTGCATTGAGAGCTCAATTTAGTGCTAATCCAGAAGCACCGGAAGTACAAAAAGGGACCATAACGTATAATTTTATTCGGGTTAATTAAAAAAAATTTATTATATTTGAATATTGTGAACATTAATATAAAACATATTAGAGTAAATAGCCCGAAAGACAGAGCGGTAGAAATATCTTATAAGGATTGGTTGGTAATAAAAAAAATCATTGAAGAAAGCGATACATACGCTAAAGAAGAGATTAAACTCATAGATTTTCCGATCAAAGTAGAGGCATTAAAGGTTAAACGGAAACCTATTAAAATTAGCGATTTAATTAATCGATTGTAATTGAAAGTCCCGAAGCCTGAAAGTTCGAAGTAGCCCTTTACTGATAGATGGAGATTGCTTCGTTTCACTCGCAATGACGAGTACTAAAGTAGCCAACAGCCAAAGGCCAATAGCTAAAAATAAAAATCTATTCCCATGAAAATAATTTGTATAGGAAGAAATTATAAATTACATGCCCAAGAGTTAAATAATGAAGTGCCGGAAAATCCTGTTTTTTTTATGAAACCGGACACTGCTTTGTTGTTGAAAAATCGTCCGTTTTTTCATCCTGATTTTTCTCAAAATATTCATTATGAAGTAGAGCTGGTTGTGGTTATTAACCGATTGGGAAAGCATATCGAAAAGAAATTTGCCCATTCATATTATGATGAAATAGCTTTGGGAATTGATTTTACAGCAAGAGATATTCAGAAACAATTAAAACAAAAAGGATTACCTTGGGAACAAGCCAAAGGTTTTGATTCTTCGGCTGCATTATCTCCAAAAATGAGTAAAAAACAATTTGAAAGCATTGATAATATTCCTTTTCATTTGGATATAAACGGACAAACAGTACAAACCGGAAATACCAAAGATATGTTGTTTGCCGTAGATGACCTGATTGTATATCTTTCACAGTTTATGACCTTAAAAATTGGGGATTTGATATATACAGGAACGCCTGCCGGTGTTGGAAAGGTAAATATTAATGATCGATTGGAAGGGTATATTGGTAAAGAGAAGATGTTGGATTTTTACATTAAATAGTCTTTGCAAGAAAACACCAAATATTTTGTTAGCGGCAAGTTTGGAAAAGCCATAAAACTTTCAAACAGAAAGGAAAAATATGAAAGAAAAGAAAGAATTTATACCAGCCTTAGGATACAACTGGTTGACAAGTTTTTATGACTTAACAATCAGGTTGACTATGCCTGAAAAGAAATTTAGAACATTGTTGATTGACGAATTAGACCAACAGAACGGTGAAACTATTTTAGAGTTTGGCTACGGCACTGGACAAAATATAATTCTTGCAAATCAGCGAAATCATAAAACAGAACTTAAAGGCGTAGATATTGACCCAAAAGTCAAATCAATAGCAGAAAATAAAATTAATAAACTTGGGTTAGATGTTAAACTTGACCTTTATGACGGCGTTACATTTCCTTACGCTGACAACACTTTTGACAAGGTTTTTAGTTCATTAGTTTTTCATCAACTTGACCAAAATACTAAGTTGTCGTCATTAAAAGAAATTTACAGAGTATTAAAACCTAATGGAGAGTTAATTGTAGGAGATTGGGGAAAAGCTAAAAATAAAATAATGCGGTTTACATTTTATTTTGTTCAACTCCTTGACGGTTTCAAGACAACAAATGACAATGTAAAAGGACTTCTGCCAAAGTTTATTAAGCAGTCTGGTTTTAGAAATGTGACAGAAACGAATTTTATCAATACCAAAATTGGAACCTATTCCTATTACAAAGCAACAAAGTGAGTGCAAATAATATCATTTGTAGTCTAAGTAAAGAAAACCAGCCGCTAACAAAGAACCGAGTTAAAAACCAAATAAAAATACTGTTTTTTTAATTTAATTTAGAAACAAAATTTTCGTCATAAGGAATCTCGCTTTAACTATTGCAAAAGCTTGCTTTTTTTTGTTACAAACAGCTAATAAAGCCAGTTTTTACCTTTATTAGTAATTCGTTCAAATAATTCCCTACAAGCTTTGTTGTGCTGATAAGAATATACTCTCTTTTGTTCTTTCTAAATTATTGATTTTCATTTTTTTTATTTGCAATAAGTGTTGATGTTTTCCATTACCAATTTGGTAACCAGATCTTCAATTTTATTATTATCAATAGGCATGTCGTCTAATACTGATTTTATATCATTTGATTGCATCATATATTCTCCTTTCTCATTCATGTAGGTGAAAATAATATTGAGATTAAGGTGTTGAATTACTAAGTGGATAATGGTTTTTATAGCCATTTCCAATTGAGTGCTTTTAAGATGAGACAACTTAAATTTTGCTGTAAGAATTGTACCATGTTCTGCTGCTGACATCATAGAAAAATCACCACCAATTTTTTCAGCTTCATTTTTTAAAGCATTTGAATTTATAGTTTGTTCCTTTTGAAGCTTTTCAGATTTTTCAGTATCAGAAGTTTCAATGTTTTTGCCATTATTTTTGATAACAATTTCTAATTGATTATTTGAAATGCTCTCAGAAAAATAGATTTCAATTAGGTTAGCATTCTGATTGATTGTGTATTGTATGGCTTCAGAAATATACGGAATTAAACGTTTCATGCTCATTTAATATGTTTGGTCACACAAAAGTATAAATATATATTTAATTGTACTTTTTATGTGAAATAGAAATTAGTCTTATTTTTGCCGATAGAATGATATTAAATCAATTCTTATGAAAAACATGAGTGAACTACATATTTCTATTTTAACATTGGGCTGTTCCAAAAATCAGGTGGATTCCGAGTTTTTAGCCGGAAAATTTGTCGAAGTAGGGGCGAACGTCTATCATGAGCATAAGGTAGATAAAACCAATGTGATGATTATCAATACTTGTGGTTTTATTTTGGATGCTAAGGAAGAGTCTATTAACGCCATGCTTAATGCCGTTGAACTGAAAAAACAAGGGCAGATTGAGCATGTTTTTGCCATGGGATGTCTTACACAACGGTATAAGGAGGATATTTATAAGGAAATTCCTGAATTGGACGGTGTTTTTGGAGTAAGTGATATTGATGTAATTGCTGAAAAAATCTCCGGTTATGTAAAACATACACCTAAACCTCATCGGGTTTTGTCCACACCGTCTCATTATGCTTTCTTAAAAATAGCCGAGGGGTGTAACCGCAGGTGCTCTTTTTGTGCTATACCCGGAATCAGAGGCAATCAAATATCAAAACCTATTGAAGCATTGGTAGAAGAAGCTCAAATGTTAGCCGATAAAGGCGTGAAAGAGCTGATTGTGATAGCGCAAGAGCTAACTTATTATGGTATTGATTTGTATAAAAAACGGATGTTGGCAGCTTTGCTTGTGGAACTTGAAAAAGTAGAAGGTATAGAATGGATTAGGTTGCATTATGCTTTTCCTGCACATTTTCCTATGGATGTATTGGAGGTTATGCAAAATTCTCAAAAAATTTGTCGATATTTAGATATACCGTTACAGCATATCAATTCTCAATTGTTAAAATCAATGAATAGAGGGATAAATGCTGAAAAAACCAAAGCTTTGGTGGATACCATTCGACAAGAAGTGCCTGGAGTTTCTTTGAGGACAACCTTAATTGTAGGCTATCCCGGAGAAACGGAAGAAATGTTTGAGGAATTGGTAGATTTTGTTAAAACATCAAATTTTGATCGTTTGGGAGTATTTCCATATTCTCATGAGGAGGATACGCCGGCATATAAACTTGAAGATGATGTCCCGGAAGAAGAAAAAGAGCGTCGGGTGGAAGAAATTATGCAAATTCAATCTGAAATTTCATTTGCATTGAATCAAAAAAAGGTAGGAAAGGAGATGAAATTAATAATTGATAGAGAAGAGGAAGATTTTTTTGTTGGACGTACTGAATTTGATTCTCCGGATGTGGATAATGACGTTTTTATCACAAAGTCAGATGGTTTATCGGTTGGTAATTTTGTAAATGTGGAGATAATCGAGGCTGATTATTTTGATTTATATGCAAAGCCAATTCAATAAAATTACAAAAAAATAGATATTTATTAATAAAGCTCTTGCTAATTAAATAATTCTTTATATTTTTGCAATCGCGTTCTTAAAATATTGAACAATAAAGCCGGATAATTCTATAATTAGGATTATTAAATGTCAATTACGAATGCCTTAATGTAGCATTAATGTAAAAAATATCATTTTAGATGTTTTTATCAAATGCTAAAGATTTTGGAGAGGTGGGTGAGTGGCTGAAACCAACAGTTTGCTAAACTGTCGTACCTAAACACGGGTACCGGGGGTTCGAATCCCCCTCTCTCCGCAAAAAAGTTAAGAAAATACTTTGTAATTAAAAAAAAAGTATTACATTTGCACTTGAAAAAAATACGGGGTGTAGCGCAGTCCGGTTAGCGCACCTGCTTTGGGAGCAGGGGGTCGCAGGTTCGAATCCTGCTACCCCGACTTTTTTTATATCATTGTAAAGTTTTTTTGATTAATACGGTCTCGTAGCTCAGTTGGATAGAGCAACGGCCTTCTAAGCCGTAGGTCGAAGGTTCGAATCCTTCCGGGATCACACATAAGAGCAAAAATTTAAAAGAAAACCGCTGTAATTTATTTATAGCGGTTTTTTTTATGCTTTCTTTTCCTGTTTTTTGTTTTTTATATAAATTTGTTGCTTACTAATCATTGTAACAAAAACTTGTGAAAAGAAAGTTTAGTTGTTAAAATAGGTGCAATATTATATCGTTTTATGTCAGAGAAAAAAAACACTTCTAATGCCGATTCAATATCTCAGGAGCAGATTATAAACCCTCAATATTTGAAATTAAGTCAAAAATACCCTTATTTTGTGTATGAATCTTTTCAGATTGAAGATAAGGCAGCGGATTATGTGATTACCTTTCATTTTAATATATCAGATGAGCATCATTTTTATCCTACTGTTACCATTCCAAAGTGTTCTCATTTGAATATGAATGAATTAACTGAAAATCAATGGGATAATTTGGTTTTTCATATGGGAATGATTGAAGCGGTAAGTTATTGGAAAGCGACTTGCTCCAAACGTTTTATTGTTAAACCATATCATTTGAATGAGGAGCAAGTACAATGGTGGAAAAAGATTTATTTTCATGGATTGGGAGAGTTTTTTTATGAAAATAAAATGACGGCATTGACTTTCTCGGATTTTATGGAAATAGAGAGTACTAAAAAACCATTGCCTAATCCACAGTATATAGATGCAGAAGAAGCCGTTTTAATTCCCATTGGCGGAGGAAAAGATTCTGCCGTAACATTGGAATTACTAAAAAATTCGGGAAAGAGAATTATTCCTTTTGCCATTAATCCTCGAAAAGCCATTGTAGATACTATTGAAAAAGCCGGTTTTTCGACGCCAGAGGCTTTTTTTGTTAGAAGAAAAATTGATGGCCATTTATTGGAATTAAATGCCAAAGGTTATTTAAACGGACATACCCCTTTTTCGGCAATGGTGGCATTTCAAACGTTATTAATCGCTTCTTTATTGGGTATAAAACATATAGCTTTATCCAATGAATCAAGTGCCAATGAGGCAACCATTCCCAATACAAAAATCAATCATCAATATTCTAAATCTTTTGAATTTGAACAAGATTTTCGGGGGTATTATCAGCAATATATCAGTCCGAAATTGAATTATTTTAGTTTTTTGCGACCGTTGAACGAGTTACAAATTGGTAAGTTATTTGCACAATTACCTTGGCATCACGATACGTTTAGAAGTTGTAACAAAGGTAGTAAAACCAACAGCTGGTGTGGAAATTGTTCCAAATGTTTGTTTACCGCAATTATTCTTTCGCCGTTTTTAAGTCGAAAAGCTGTGCAGCAGATTTTTGATAAGGACATCTTGGATGATAAAAATATGTTGCATACAGCCAATGAATTAGCGGGGAACAGTGATAAAAAACCGTTTGAATGTGTAGGCACTATTAGTGATGTAAATGTGGCTTTATCTTTGGCTAAACGTCATTGGGAAAAACCGCTTCCTTTTTTAATGCAAAACGTTACAATATCATTGGGGGATGAAAAAGAGGAAGAGATGTTAACAACATTGGGAACGCCTCATTTTTTGGATGATTTCTTTTATCAAATCTTAAAACAGAAGTTGTAATATGAAAGAGATGTGGAAAGGTAAAAAAATAGGCATTTTAGGATTTGGAAAAGAGGGGCAATCCACTTTTTATTTTTTGAGAAAACAATTTCCTCATCAAAAAATTGCAGTAGCAGATATGAACCAACAGCTCTGCGATACTTTTTCTCATTTATCGAGTGTGGAGTGGCTGTTGGGAAATGATTATTTATCAAAAATCAAAAGTTACGATGTGATTGTAAAATCACCCGGTGTTAAACTACCTGAGGATTTTCCATTGGAAAATATTGTTTCTCAAACGGATATCTTTTTCTCAATGTATTATCGTCAGATTATTGGCATTACAGGTACCAAAGGAAAAAGCACCACCTCATCTTTGATATATCATCTTATTAAACAACAAACGGATAATGTGATATTGGTAGGAAATATTGGCATTCCACCTTTGGATAAAGTCAATGATATTGATGAAAATACAATTATTGTGCAAGAACTTTCTGCACATCAATTACAACATGTAACACATTCGCCTCACATTGCTGTTTTGTTGAACTTATATCCTGAGCATTTGGATTTTTTTGCTAATAAGCAAGCCTATTATCAAGCTAAAAAAAATATCTTTAAATTTCAGCAAGCCGGAGATATCTTGATACTTAATCAAGATGAAAGTTTAAAAGGGGAATTACAGAAAGATATAGATTGTCTTTCAACGGTTATTCCCTTTGATGTTGATGATTTTAAAAATATTGATTTTCATGATTTTAAGTTGATTGGGAAGCATAATAAACTGAATGCTGTAGCAGCTGTAATTGCGGCGAAAAGTGTAGGGATTACATCTGAACATATTCAGCAAGGTTTGGCAACTTTTACAGGATTAAAACATCGCTTACAATTTGTTGGTACGTTTTGTGATGTGCATTTTTACAATGATTCTATTTCTACCATTCCGGAAACAACCATACAAGCGCTACAATCTATTCCCAATGTAGATACCTTGATACTTGGTGGTTTTGACAGAGGATTGAATTATAATCATTTGTATCAATTTTTATCAAAAACAGAGGTCTCTAACTTAATTTTTACGGGTATATCCGGGAAGCGTATGATGAAAGAATATGTAGGGCATCAACACATTTATTTTGCCAAAACCATGCAAGATATTATATCAAAAGCATTAGAAATAACCACTAAAAATAAAGTTTGTTTACTTTCGCCGGCATCTGCCAGTTACGACCAATACAAAAACTTTGAAGAAAGGGGAGAGCTGTTTGAACAAATCTTAAAATCATAGATTTCTTGATTATTTGATTTTTTGAGCAAATAAAAGGAATTTATTTAGATCCTTTTTCCTAAAACCTTTCATATTTTTTAAGTCAAAAAATTTGAGATTAAAGGAGAAATATATTTTAGAACTCTTTTTTAAGGTATATTGTGTAAAAAAAATATACAATACGGTGTCTAAAAAATTGACATTATTAAAAATCAAAATTTTCATAATATTCTTATAATAAGTATTTTATGATTTTGGCATGATAATAGAAATATGTGTTAATGACATGTGGGAATTTAACAGTAAAGCATGTTAGTCAAAAAGTCTTTTAGAGATTATGTTTTAATATTGGCACATTGTCACACATTAACAAAATAGATATGATAAAATTAGCATTCCGTAAACTATTTCGCAAAGGCGAATACACCACTGCGAGGATTATTTCTTTGGCAGTAGGGTTAGCATTTGGGTTAATCTTATTGGGCGAAGTATTGTATTACTATAGTTTTGATGGGTTTTATCCCGACGCTAATAACATTTATGTGGTACAAGAGAATTTTAAACAAGATGCCCAACAAACAGAATTGGATGTCTACCCACGAGTGAGTGGTGCCATAGGGCCGGGATTAATGCTCGAAGTACCAGGAGTAAAAGTGGCTACACGGTTGAATACCATTGGAAATCATGATTTTTTTACCAAAAATAAAAAGTTGTACAGGGGAGAGTTTGTGTTGGCCGACGAACATTGGCCAGATGTATTGCCTCGTCCTATGATTAGTGGTAATGCTCATGAAATATTAACACAGCCTATGCAGTGTATGATTTCCGAAAAATTGGCTACAAAAATGGGTGGTAATATTGTAGGTAAAACCATTGAATTAAAAGATTATCCTAATAAAACACTGACCATTGCGGGGGTGTTTGAAACGTTACCTGAAAATACAAATTATTCATACGATGTGTTGATATCTATGGTTTCAATTAAATCTTTTACTTGGGATGGTACAAAAAATTGGTTGGGCAATGATCGTTATTATACATGTGTGAGGTTAGAAGAGGGGGTTACGCCCGAAAGTTTAACACCTGCTGTGCGTAAAATGCAGGAAAAACATCAGGAAATTGAGGAAATAGAACGAAAACAACCCGGTTTTGTTTTTAAATATACATTTGCCCCTTTGTTATCTATAATGCCCGGTTATTTCGAAGATATTATTCTCATATTGAGCATTATTGCATTGTCGGTATTATTTGTTGCTTTGATGAATTATGTATTGCTCACAATAAGTTCTTTGGTAAATCGAGCTAAAAATTCTGCCATTTATAAATGCTATGGAGCTAAAGAAAGTAATCTGCGGGCTATGATATTGGCAGAAACCGTTATGGTATTTTTCATGGCTTTGAGTTTAGCAGTTTTTATTATTTACATATCTCAACCTTTTGTAGAACAACAAGTTGGGCATAAAATTAGTTCTATGTATAGCTCCATTGTTATTTTACCATTAGGAGGTTTGTTGTTGCTTATTTTAGGGTTTATCGGTTATTTTCCCGGACGTTTTTTTGCTAAAATTCCAGTGGCTACTGCTTTTCGTAATTATCGCCAAAAAGGCAATAAATGGAAGTTAGCACTATTGTCAATACAGTTTTTGGGAGCAACTTTTATTCTTACATTATTGGTGATAGTGAGTTTGCAATACAACAAGATGCAAAATGCAGATCATGGCTATCAAGCTGATAATGTTTTTTATGCCTCTACTTCAGGAATGTCTGGCAATAAAATATCTACTGTGTTGAATGAGTTAACGATTATGTCGGAGGTAGAAGAAGTTGGGTTAGGTTATAATCTACCTATTTACTTCACATCGGGTAACAATATATTTTCGCAGGACAGAGAACGTGAACTTTTTAATGTTGCCGATTTCTATTATATTGATGAAAATTACATGAATATATTGGGTATTCCAATTACAGAGGGCAGTAATTTTAATCAAGAAAGTGCCAGTCCTAATGATATTCTGATTAGTCAATTAGGTGCTAATAAATTAATAGCTTACAATAAATGGACAGATGGCATAGTGGGAAAAAACTTGTTTGTCTCAGAGCATAATGGAAATCCTACCATATGTGGTATATTTCCTGATTTTGTAATTCATTCAATTGCTAATAGAGATCCTCGACCAGCAGTATTTTTTTATCGTCCTCGTGAAAAATATATTGAAAAGATGCAAAAAAATCCTGCCATGAACACCATGATTTTAATAAAGACCGTACAAGGACATTCTTCAGATATTTTGGAGAAATTGACTGATGTTATTAATATCGGTATGCCATTTAAGGATGCTAAAGTAAGAAGTTTGAAAGAACAACAGCGACTTAATTATCAAGCAGAGAAAGGATTTAGAAATACAATGTTAATTGGAAATGTTATTATTCTATTGATTACTTTTATAGGATTATTAGGATACACTTTAAGTGAAGTGAATCGACGTCGTAAAGATTTAGCCATACGAAAAATACATGGCGCTACGGTAAATCATGTGCTACGGATGTTTTTGTGGGATTTGGAACGCATGGCAATTCCTGCGGTATTGCTTGGCATTTTAGGTGCATGGTGGATGTCTGATATGTGGATGGAGAATTTTTCAGAAAAAGTTAGTTTACACTGGTATTTATTTTTGTTGTGTAGCTTGGTAATTCTTTTATTTGTAGGAGTTATTGCTATTGTAAGTTACTGGAAACCGGCAAAAAGTAATCCAGTGAATGACTTGAGATATGAGTAGAAAAAATTAAAAGTTAAAAATTAAGAGTTAAAAATGAGCGATTATGAGACAAAACCTTAATGATACAGTAATAAAAACATCACTTATTATTTAAAAACTAAAGGCCAAAGGCCAATAGCTAATAGCTAACCGCCAAAAGCCAATAAATAAAAAACACTATGATACGAGTAGAAAATTTAAAGAAAATATTCCGTACGGAAGAAATTGAAACAATGGCACTGAACGATGTAAATATTCATGT
>PDWJ01005935.1_pt1 | contig 19826 bp, 17 predicted proteins | sample 1430881 | NCBI WGS metagenome assembly PDWJ01 (sample SAMN01162460, study PRJNA174530) | Oral metagenome, whole genome shotgun sequencing project. | biome: Marine environment; feature: Marine mammal; material: Swab sample of the gingival sulcus; isolation source: swab sample of gingival sulcus...
CGTTTCTGGTTTAGGCATGATTTCGTCTCTCAACCTGGGCCCTCAATATTACATTATCTCGGACAGCTACTGTCCACGTCTAGGTTGACACACAGGGACACTTGCTCGATTTCTATCGCAGAGCTTTCACTTTTTGCTGCAAGGTTTCGAACTTCATCAGCGACAACAGCAAAACCGCGTCCGGTTTCACCTGCTCGCGCGGCTTCAATGGCTGCATTCAGTGCCAGCAAGTTGGTTTGTTCTGCAATGTCCCGAATCACGTTCAACATACCGTTTGCCTGGCGGCTGTCTTCAGCCAGTTTAAGTATGTTTTGCTGTGCTTGTGTCACGGTGTTTGTCAGCGAATGCATTGCGGTAATAACCGCGTTCATTTCTTCATCACTGTTGCATATATCCTTATGAATACGTTCCACTGTGTCTTTGGTTGCATCCGCATGCATCGCGACATCGTTGGAAGTCAAACTGAGTTCTTCTGTTGCGGCGGCCAAAGTGGTGTTTTCATCGGTCAAACTGTTTGCTTTGTTCAGAAAATCATGACTGAACTTGCTCAAGTGTCCGGCGTCTTGAACTAAATTTGCTGACTCGATATGGATTTTTTCAAGCAGTTTTTTAAGGTTATTGCCATAAGCATTGACCGCCTGCCGCAGTTTCCCCAGCTCGTTCAATTTGCCAACAACGAGTTCTTGGGTACTTCCGTTGTTTGCCATTTCCTGGATTCTTTGGGTGGTTTGATTCACTTTTTCAAGTAGACGGCGGAAGAATATAGCTGCGATAATGCTTACTACAATCAGTAAAGCGCCAACGGCCAGCATAAGGAACAGGCCCATGCTTTGGGCAATTTCGTTTATTTGGGCTTTGGCTACGACTAAACCAATAGTCCAACCTGTTTGCGGGTGCTTGAAGACATCGACATAAGCATCGCCGGCTAACACTTTGTCATAATCCATATACCTTGTTGTGCTTAAATTGTGCTCGGTTAGAGCAGGCTTCAATGAGGGAAACTGGTTGCCGAGTTCGTTTGCGGTAAGCATGCTGCCATCGCTTTTGACCAATTGGGTTCGGCCTTTCGGAAAGCTCAATACTTGACCTGTCTGGTCGATGGCAAAGGCATAACCCAGGTTTTTTTTACCATATTGATCCAATATCGTTGTAATGCCATCCAGCATCATATCTACCGTCGAGACCCCGGTAAACTGGTTGTTTTCCTGCATTGGAATAGTGCAGGTTACCATTGGTGTGCTGGTAATCGGATCGATATAGGCTTCTGACCATGCACAACGATTGACAGCGGATTGTTTACCTACTCGGTACCAGGCTTCATTATGATAACCAGAGCCGGATGGATCATTGTAATCATCCAGATAGTTCATCCGATCGCCATTTCGTCCCCAGAAAAAGCTGCGACGATCCGTGCCTGCAGTGAATGTCGACGGTTCGGGCCAGATGCCGCCGCCGGCAATACTTTTATCGTTATGATTGTTAATGATGTCCGGGAATACTTTTTTGAAGAGCGCTTCATCCTTGGGGAGTTGAGAACCCGCTAACGCCAGTGTGCTGGCTAACAATTGTATTTTTTCCAGCTTCGCACTCAGCAACTCACTCAGGGCTTTTTGATCGGCGGCGATTTGTTCTTGTCGTTCGGTGGTTAAATCGGGTTTGACTTTAAGTTCTATGACAAGATAAATTGCCGATAGCGCAAGTAATAAAACAACAACCAAGGCAATTCGGATCTGTTGTTGAATTTGCATGGCCAGCCTCATAGTAACTTGTAATTCGTTATACGATTTAATGAAGCGTAGGTGGTATTTTAACCATTTTCAACCCAAGAGCGATTGGTTATCAGCCGGGTTTGCTCGATGTGAAGTGTCAGCGAAAAGTGCTCAAGCTGAGCGGCTGTTGGCCAGTGGCAGGGTGACCAAGAAGGTTGAACCAAGGTTTGGCCGGCTTTCGAGGGAAATGTCTCCGCCCAGTTGCTCAACGATGTTTTTAACGATTGACAGGCCAAGGCCGGTACCACCCATATCTCTCGAACGGGCTTTGTCGACCCGATAGAATCTTTCGAAAATCCGCTGTTGGTATTCCGGGCTAATGCCAATTCCGGTGTCTTGCACGCTAATTTTTGCGTTGGTGCCTTCGGTGGTGAGCATCACCTCTATGCTGCCTCCGGATGCAGTGTATTTAATGGCGTTATTGAGCAGATTGTCTATCAGCTGGCTGATCATTTGTGTTTCGCCATCAACATTGATTGCGGTTGAGGCTATGTCTGTTTTCAGTATCAGTTGTTTTTCCTGGCAAATCGCCATACCGGCAGAGACCGAGTGCTGGATCACCTCCGATAGATTGACCAGTTGTCGGTCGGTCGAATCGTGATCCGATTCCAGCCTGGACAAGGTGATCAAGTCCGTGACCAGGGAAGACAGTCTCAGGCTTTGCGCATTGATTTTTTGCGTGAACATACGTTGTGTTTCCGGAGCCATTTCTGGATCATCCAGAATCGTTTCGGTCAGTCCGCGAATGGCAGTGATCGGGGTTTTCAATTCGTGCGAAGCATTGGCGACAAAGTCGCGCCGAACCTGGAGAAGGCGATCGAGTTCGGAAATGTCGTGCAGGACAATGACTGCCCCGTTCGGGGTGCCATCGTCATTATGAATGGCCGCTGCATAAATATCAATGACCATATTGTCATTGTGGATTTGGCTGCGCATTCGGGTTTTGACTCCGCCCTGGTCTTTGAAGGCTTTTTCCAGTGTCTGGATTATTTCGCCAACCGCCACTTTTTCCCAAATTGGCCGTTTGATACAAAGTGTCATGGATATACCCAGTAAACGGGATGCGGCCTGATTGATGTAGACAATGTTTTGTTCCTGATCGACATGGATAACGCCTTCGACCATGCCTGAAAAAATCTTCTCCAGGCGATTGTGTTCCGCTTTCATTTCGCTCATACGTTGTGCAGAATTCAATGCCATCCGATTGAATGCATCGGCGAGTTTGCCTATTTCGTCACGTTCGGCAAAGTGTATTCGTCGGTTATAGTCACCCAGCGAAATGGCTTCGGCGACTTCGGTAATATGACGGATGCGGTTTGAAAACTGTCTCGAGAAATAAAAACCAAGTAAAAGTGCGATTAGCGCGGCAAAACCGGCACCTATCAATACAATTGAGCGTAGTCTGGCCAGTTTGCTGTCAATCATGGTTAATGGCAGTGACACCCGAACAAAACCGTTCAAGGTGTCCTGGGTCATTATGCGCAAAGCTCGGTAAACCATAAGTTGCCCTACGGTATCACTATAGCGCCTGGCACCGCCCCAGCCGGACGATCGAGCCGCCACGATCTCCGGTCGCTGGGCGTGATTGTCCATTTTTTTCGGGTCTTCCTGTGAGTCTGCGATGACTGTGCCTGTCGCGTCAATCACGGTAAATCGGCTATCAGTACTGGTGCCTAGTTTCTGAATGGTTTGTTGTAATGTGGCCCGGATTGAGCGCGGCGCCGTGGGCTGGAGAGAGCTGGCAGCGATTTCTGCAAGTAGTCGGGAGCGTACAGACAGTGAATGATGAATTTCCTCCAGGCTGCTGTTGGCCACCTGCTGGCCAATAAAAGTGCCGACGATGAGGATGGACGCCAGGATGACTACGACAAAGCCGGTGTATAAACGCCAGAATAGTTGTGATCGAAACATAAGGCCTGCATCTGAATCGGACGATTTGAGTTGACGGTGGTGTAGCTGGCGACAGGTGGTGGCGTGGGTTGCGAAAAGCGCAGCCGAATACGCTCACAAATGCCGGGTGTCGTTATGTGTCTTTAAATCGATATCCCACGCCGCGGATTGTCTCGATAAATGACTCGGTTGCACCTATTTTTTTACGAATTGAGCGAATATGCACATCGATATTTCTATCCACGACAACTGCGTCGTCACCGAATGCCCTATCGATCAACTGATTTCTTGAAAAAACCCGTCCGGGTTGTTTGGCCAGTTCAAACAGCAGCCGAAACTCGGTGGCGGTCAGTCTGATCGGTGTTTCCCTTAGCGAAACCTTGTGCTTTTCGGCATCTATCGTCAAGTCACCTGAAACGATTTTCTGGCCTGTCCCGGGTGTTGGGTCGCCAACTTTGGTCAAGCTTTTTGTGCTGTTTTCTGCTGACGCCATTCTGTTGCGGCGTAGCGCGGCATTGACTCGCGCAACCAACTCCTTGGGACTGAATGGTTTGGTTATATAGTCGTCCGCACCCATTTCCAGGCCCTTGACGATGTCGGCTTCCTCACCCTTTGCGGTCACCATAATGATTGGTGTGCTTTGGGTTTCTGGCGCGGCTCTGAGTTTTTGACATATTTCAAGACCACCGAGGCCGGGCAGCATTAAATCCAGCAGGATCAAGTCAGGGTGCGTACGTTGAATCAGTGCCAGACCCTCTTTGCCATCCAGGCTGGAGGCAATGTCAAACCCGGCTTTTTTCAGATTGTAGGTGAGTACGTCCAGTATATCGGGTTCATCTTCAACAATAACAAGTTTCATTTGGTTATATCCATTGGCGATTTCGACCAGGTATTGAATCGAAGCGGCCGTGCCTACAGGTCATCAAGTCGATAATTACATTTTGTCGAGTGTTTGGATGCCGAGTAATTGCAAGCCGAGTCTGAGTGTTTTGGCCGTGGCTGCACACAACTTCAATCGGCTGGCCTTGTCTTGTTCCGGCACTCCCGCTTTATTGATGGGACAGGCTTCATAGAAGGTCATAAAGGCGCCAGCCAACTCATAGAGATAGCCGCAGAGTAGATGAGGCATCCCCCGGTCGGCCACTTGCCGAACCATGTCACCGAATTGAATCAGCTTTTGACCGAGGAATGCTTCGGCCGGGTGAGCCAGTGTCACTGTGTCCGCAACCGTGTCTGAAACTGCGTCCAGAGAAAGTTCGGCTTTGCGGAAAATGGATTGAATACGCGTATAAGCGTATTGCAGGTACGGGGCGGTGTTGCCCTCAAAGGTAAGCATATTGTCCCAATCGAAGATATAGTCTGTGGTGCGGTTTTTTGACAGGTCTGCGTATTTCACCGCGCCTATCGCAACGGCCTGGCTTATTGTGTTCAGTTCATCCGGAGAAAGGTTCGGGCTCTTTTCGGCAACCAGTTTGGTCGCTCGCTCGACGGCTTCATCGAGCAGGTCGACCAGCTTGATGGTGCCGCCTGATCGGGTTTTGAACGGTCTGCCGTCTTTGCCCAGCATCATGCCAAACGCATGATGTTCCAAGGTCACCTCAGCCGGCACATAACCGGCTTTGCGGACAATGCTCCATGCTTGTTGCAGGTGCTGGGCCTGCCGTGAGTCGATAAAGTACAGGATACGATCGGCATGTAATTGCTCATAACGATATTTGGCGCAGGCAATGTCTGTTGTGGTATATAGGAAGCCACCATCTCGTTTTTGTACTATGACACCCATCGGGTCCCCGTCTTTGTTTTTGAATTCATCCAGGAAAACCACCCAGGCACCGTTATCCTCGACAGCCAGCCCTTGTTCTTTCAGGTCATCGACTACACCTTTTAGCATTGGATTGTATAGGCTTTCGCCCATTGTGTCTTGTTGGCTTAGGCTGACATTCAAACGATCATAGTTCTTCTGGTTCTGCTCCAGCGTAACATCGACCAGCTTCTGCCAGAGGGCAAAGCAGGCTGGATCACCACTTTGCAGTTTCACCACACAGGCTCGCGCTCTGTTCGCAAACGCTTCTGATTCGTCGTAACATTTTTTTGATTCCCGATAAAATCCTTCAAGGTCGCGCAGGTCAGCGTCAGCAGCTTCCGGTTTTTCGGATTGGAGGTCTTCAAGGTGCGCGATAAGCATGCCGAATTGGGTGCCCCAGTCGCCGATATGGTTTGCCCGGATCACCTTGTGACCAAGAAATTCAAGTGTTTTGGCTATGCTATCACCGATGATTGTGGATCGAATATGACCAACGTGCATCTCTTTGGCGACATTGGGTGCCGAGTAATCGATAACGATCGTTTGCGGGTTGTTCGTCAGCGGGATATTGGCGCGATGGTCAGTGACAATGGCGGCGACCTGAGCTGCCAGCCATTGATTGTCGAGAAACAGGTTGATAAACCCAGGCCCGGCTATTTCTGTTTTGGCGATCCGGTCTGAATGGGGCAGTCGATCGATGATTGCCTGGGCGATTTCCCGTGGATTTTTTTGTGCCGGTTTGGCGATCATCATAGCCAGATTGGTCGCGAAGTCGCCATGCGATTTGTCCTTGGTCAGGTTCACCTGGATGTTCGGTGCTATATCGCCCGGAATTACCTCCTCTTGCTTGAGTTGTAGGAGTGCCTTGGCAAGCAGATCAATAATATGGGCCTTCATAGTCGTTCTCTTGTGTTTGCTCGAATGTCGGATGGACGCTTGAACGCTAATCTCAGTTTGAGTAAAAATTTACGGATTCAGGTAAAATCCGGGCAATGTTAAAGGATGGCCATACTGATTGCCAGTCCAACGCTGCCGTCTGGTCAGGAACTTCTCTTCAGCGGTCACAGGCTAACGGCTTTTCCCGCTCGGATATCTTCAACGATTGAGGCCAATTCCCTGCCTCCACCGAGATAAACCAGATCCCCCAATTTGTTCAATGCTGTCATATCTCTATTGCTTCTGGAGCGGATCAAGCGTAATAGATCAGCATTATCGACTGGTTTATTTTCATCGCCTCGATTAGGGGAAATTGAAGCGGCGAATTTGAGCGCTATTGCGGCTTCAACTGTTGGAACTTTTACCCTGTATTTGCTGGCTCTGATCGTATGGCAATATCGCTGTAGCACCTCTCGAAATAGAGGAAATCCGTCTTTGATCAGGTCAATTCGCTCGGGATCTTTGAGTCCTGATTTTTTTGAGTCATAGGTGACATGGTAAACACGATCATTGTGTTTGAATTGGGAGTAGGCTTTATCGATCGCCTTGGCGGCACGCGTAAAATGAGCGCCTCCAATAATAAAGTCTACGTCAACTGTGGCTCGCGCTGTCCCTGTGTAGAAAGAGAGCATATGCCCACCAATCAACACGTAGGACACCTGTTCTTTTTCCAATAGTGCGGCTACTTCTAGTGGATTGACAGCATCTTCCACTTGCTGACTGGAAAGCTCAAAGGATTTTTTCAGGTTATCGATATGTTCTTTCATAGGGCAATATATGTAATGTTACTAATACCGATTTGGCGAAGCTCAGTTAATGATTTTTGGGCTTTGGTAATAGAGGATTGAATATTTTGTCTTGCAGCTTCCTTTGCGTCGGCCAGGGTGGAAAAGGAGTTTTCGGTACCTTTCGCTACTTCACGGATTAGCGGATTACATGGATCGATATCGATCACCAGGTATGCCACATCGGTTTCGTTGTATGGGTCTTCGACTTGAGTAACGGGATTTGTCTGAGCTTGCAATGAATCAATGATGTCCTGCTTAACTGAGGCGAGGTAATCCAGTGAGTAACTGTTTTTAATGATTTCAATACCGTTACTTGTCAGGTTGACTTCAACTTCTTCGTCCGCCTGGATTTTGAGGTGTTCCATCATGGCGCTGGTGATTCTTATGCCGTGGCTGTTACCCCATTCGGAGACTTTCAATTTCATACGCACCTCTCAGGGCTATACATTGTATATCCATTATATCAAAAGATACGGTAAAGAAACCCCTTACCTTTTCTCACCCTTACCTTTTCGCTTCCTGTATCTGCCCAAATAGGCGTTACCGGCCTGGTAAATAGTTCCCGTTTCTATTACCTGGTCCGAATCATATAGCCTTGTCGGTGTTCATCTTTGTAATTGTGCCGGTGATTTTGCTGGCGATGATATTCTGAATACCTGCCAAAGGTTCGCTGCCACCGCGTATTTTCGTGTTCCTGGTTATAGTGGTATATTCTACAGTGAATCCCTTGATCCCGGCTGATGCAGCAACCGCGATGGTCATGCTTTCGGGTATGTCGATACTTTCGATACTTATGATTTGACCGGTCACAACGTCTGTAGTATTCAAACGTCACGCGGCGGACACAGGCATTGTATCGCTTGCAGCAATCATAATGCACACGGTCAGTATTATAAGTGGCAACGAAAAAGCGTATGCTGCCTCCATCGTGGGCTGCGCCAAGACCTGGAAAAAAAGTAATACTATCGGAATACACAGAATTTTACCCCAAAACATCCCTGTTTCAGGACTGCCACTTTTAAAATGGCAGCTCGTAATTGTCGTTTTTTTTCTGTGGCATCCAGGTTTTTTATCGCTTTTTCTATCGCATAGAGTTTGCGTATTGGAGTCAGAGAGTCCTTTTAGTGCCATTCCATTCGGGAGACTGAGAGTCAGACCTGAGTCCTCCCGAAAATGGGCAAAAGTATCAGGAAGCACTTTAACGAACTCGCTTTTCTGCTCGGTTTCATCCCCGGTATCGACAATGACCCGGTCTCCATTGGCATCGATAACCTACTGTTACGATAAAAAAGGCCAGATGACCCACGTAGCTGACCGGACGATTACCTGGACAGCCTTTGGCAAACCAGAGTTTATCGGCAAGGGCGATGCATCGATCCAGTTCGAGTATGGTCCGAACAAAAACCGGATTCGACGTATCGACAAAACCGGCATTGGCACCGGTTCGGAGACCACCACCACAACCTATGTAGACGGTTACGAAAGAGTAGAACATGCCTCTGGTGAAGTTATTGATCGCTATTACATTGGCGGCATCGCCATCGTCACAAAAAGTAATCTCCATGGCCAGACAACCTGATACCCGCTCACAGATACCCAAGGTTCGGTTATTGGTTATCTCGATGCCTCGGCAGAGCTGATCCCGGCCAGTGCCACGCGGTTTGATTCGTGGGGTCGAAGGGAACACACTCATGGTTCGCTGATCAGTACCGCCGAATTAAATCAGGATATCTGGGGAAGTATCAGCAATACCGGATTCACCGGACACGAACAGGTGGACTCCATGGGGCTGATTCATATGAACGGGCGGATGTATGATCCGGTCATCGGTCGGTTTAGGTGCGTCTGATGTTTTGGTAAGTGAGCAAATGAAGGTTATTTATGAAGCTTTATTGAGCGCTGTTGAGGCTAGTATACAAAAAGAATAAATTGAGACGAGCACTGTAAGCCTTAGCTATTTAGCTGGGGCTTTTTTACTTTTAGCCGCTTAAATGTGAGCTTACGACAACCTTGCGTGACAGACTCAGTCTATTGTGGCTTCTGCCTCAGCCAACCTTTCCCCATACACCCACGGTAACCATTGCTCCGGATTGGTTTTAACCTGATCCCGGTTTCGGTGCAAATCAGTCGAATACTCGAACAGGTTTACCTTTGCCTCCGCAGCGGTGGCAATCACGGAGGTCAGCACATCGCCAATAGCGGCACCACTCGGGGTTTTATAGAAGTTCGCATTTTTACGGTTACGCACAATCAGCTTGATATAACGCTCCATAATATTGTTGTCGATTTGTGCGCCAGGCTTGGTGCAAAACCGGGTTAATCCATCGAAGTGCTTAGCAAAGTAACCAATGGCTTTGCCCAATCCACTGTTTTCTTCGACCTTGCCTGTTTCCAGTTGCTCTCGTCCCCATTCCCGAATTGCCTCCATTACCGGCAACGAGTGCTCATTCTGTTTTTTTGGCTTTCGATCCGGTAAGCTACCACTCCCCGCAACGGCTCTCAGTGTCTCTGTGGATTGCACAATACCAAGCAATTTACGCATCTTGTGCAAGGTAATGTCTTTATCTGTCAGTTTGTCTTGCAGGGGAGTCGCAAAGCGCGACACCCTGGCTATTTCTTCAAATTGAGCAAGTTTTGTTGCCAGTCTTTCAGTATCCACCAATGGTGGATGTTTGTATTGATACATGGTTGTTTATAAACTACAATTTGCGCATGATTGAGTTACAGCAAACAAGCACGTATCGCAAATGGGAGCGGAGCCTGAAGGACAAAGAGGCGAAAGCACTTATTGCCGCTCGACTGTTCAGGCCGGCAAATGGGTTGCCCGGTGATGTCAAGCCAGTAGGTGAAGGTGTTAGTGAACTGAGGATTCATTATGGTAAAGGTTATCATGTCTATTTCAAGAAGACGGGGAATGCCATTATTCTGCTTCTTTGCGGTGGCAATAAAGACACTCAACAACGAGATATAAAAAAGCCAGACAGTTGGCTCAGGAGGTATAACATGGCTGAACAGGTTTTTAAGTATGACTTTGCGGAAGCATTGGACACACCGGAAGCCATTGACGTTTTTCTTAATGATGCGTTTGAAACCGAAGACCCAGGCCACATTGCGGAAGCGTTGGGTGTTGTAGCAAAGGCCAAAGGTATGACCAAAGTTTCAAGAGAGGCAGAGCTTAACAGAGAGCAGTTATATAGAACGCTTAGCAGTGAAGGCAACCCGACCATTATGACTGTCATTAAAATAATGAAGTCACTAGGGCTATCCCTGACATTCAAGCACAGCTCATAAACAGGATTGACCAGAACAGGCGTTACCATTTTGCTTGCCCTGATAGCGGGAAAAAAGTAAAACCGAACGAAAATCGAACAGCCGAACGGGGGGTGTTCGCCAAAGGCAATATATGCTATGTGCGTAGCAGCTCCCCCCCCTCTGGACAGGATTCATTGGGCTTCACAGCCACCACCCTGCGATAGGGAGCATGATTGCAGCCGGGTACGACGATGAAGCTGTACTTCAAACAATAAGGCTTACAAACAACAAAAACGCCCCCCCATTACCTGATAAAAAGCTGGTTTCTACACTGGCGAGTATCAGAAAAGGAGATAAAAGTCGTCACCCTGACCGATATGACGACAACGGCGACCCGATAAGGAAATATACCAAAGCTGAATTTTTGGACATCATCGAGAAAGAGGACGACTTCGACACGCTGACCGTCGATATTTTGCGAAAAATCCACCAGGCACGTTTGCCGCGAACAACACAAGAGGTTTTACTTAAAGCGATCAAGCAGAAAACCGGCGCAACACTGGAAGCAATGAAAGGCGATATGCGGGCAACCGCCGAAGCCGAAAGGGAAAAGGAAGAGCTAAATCACTTGGACTATGCGCGGGATTTTCTTGCTACTTATGATGCCCGGAATGTTTTGTACTGCGAAGGTCAGTTTTTACTATGGCGCAATAAAGGGGTATGCGAAAGGGTCGATGACCGGGTTATATCCCGCGTGATGATTCGCACACTTGAAAAACGCCCCTCGCCCCCCCGATTTTCAGGCGGCGATTGTTAATTCAATAACAGACCTTATCAGAACTGAATCATTAAAAGAAGGTACATTTTTTGATGGTCAAAAAAACATCGTTAATACGCTGAATGGAGAGTTACATTTTAGTAGTGGCGGGGTTTCTCTTCGACCCCATTGCAGGGAACACTACTTAACTGCTCAAATACCCGTTCGCTACGATGCAACGGCACAAGCTCCCAGATTTATACAGTTCCTAAAGGAGGTCTTTGCAGGTGATGAGGACGCAAACGACAAGATAGAAGCCGTACTTCAAATGATGGGTTATAGCCTTCTCCAACATTGCCGGTACGAAAAATTTGTGATCCTTATAGGGTCAGGGGCGAATGGTAAAAGTGTTTTGCTTGAAGTGTTGCGTGCTTTAGTTGGGGCTGCTGGTGCATGTGCCGTACAACCAAGCCAGTTTGACAACAAATTTCAACGGGGACACCTGGCAGGAAAGCTGGTAAACATTGTCACCGAGATAGCAGAAGGCCTGGAAATCAAGGACGCAGAGCTAAAAGCCATTGTAAGTGGTGAACTGACCACGGCAGAACATAAGTTTAAGCCGCCCTTTGAATTTACGCCCTATTCAACGTGCTGGTTTGGGACCAACCACATGCCACACACACGCGACTTTTCAGACGCACTATTCCGCCGGGCAATGATACTAACCTTCAATAACAAGTTTGAGGGCGACAACTGCGACCCCCTATTGAAGGATAAATTACTGGCTGAATTACCGGGAGTTTTAAACCTTGCTATCGGGGGGCTAATCAGATTGATGACTAACGGGGAATTTATCAGGCCAAAAGATAGCGAAGACGCAAAAGCCCAATGGCGTATTGAGGCCGACCAGGTGGCACAGTTTGTTGAGCAGTGTTGTGACCTGACACCCGGTGCAAGCACTCCTTCAGGCGTGCTGTACCGGAAATATGAACAATGGGCTTTGGATATGGGGATTACTCGGCGTTTAAACCAAAACAGTTTTACCAGGCGATTAGGGCGGTTTGGTTGCAGGGCGAGGAAAGGGGAGAAAGGCATAAGAAAAATTGATGGGGTCAGGGTGTCGTATGCGCCACCCAGCAGTTAAAGGGGTGCAGACCGTCACCCTGAATGATGCGCTAAAAAAATACCACCATCACCACAGCAATGATTCAGGAGGGGGTGAAACGCTGGCAGCAACCGTTTGATGAGTTCGATATTGAGCAAATAGAAAACCAAACCCTAAGCCTGAACCAGATAAAAGGCTACTTGCTGGAATGGGCAAGGGAGAACCCGGAACAATACCGGCAATTAAAAGAGGCAGATACAAGAATAGAGCCTGACCATAAAACAGGTGACCCATTGGCGATACTGGAAGGACTGGAGTTATTGCCAGAGGACAAGGCGTTTATTAAGCGCCACCTGCCAATTAATCGCAAAGATCAGGTATTGAAGGAGTATAGGAAGCAATGGACTGATGCGGCTAATCAGAACTCTGGTTCTATTTCCAGGGCGAACGCTGGAAGGAGAGCCGCTAATACCTGGTTAAGGGCGGTGGTCAAAGATCAGCAGCATGTTACAGCATAATAAGGGGGGGATTCCTCCCTTTGCCATTATGCACGCTGCACGTTTTATGTAGCGTCCCGAAACCGGGGGAAATAGAACCGGGATGGCTTCAAAAAGATGTACAAATATATACAGTGAATAAAGATTCTAGCTGCCAGATACAGTGCCTGGAACCTGTCAAAACCTGTAATTCAAAACGAAGTCACACCACCCATAACCTATGGGAACCCTGGCTTATAGGCCGCCCTAGGGGTGCGAGCGAGCGCAAAAAGTGGTTAGTTACGGAAAATAAAAGGCCATTTCGTTTCGCTTTGGTGCGGGGCTGGGTTAAGGGTTCCCCTGGTTGTTCGTCCTGCCTACGGGTCAGGGCGAACGCAGAAACCCGCTAGCTACGAAAAATCTATAGGGCTTCCTTCCTTTTGGCTGGATATGACCTGATAACGACCGTTATTGCTCTGGCTAAGGGTGGTTACAAGCCGATTCAAAACCGACAGATTGTAGGCTTTGGTGAAGGATGGGGAATATATTAAGCGACTCTCTTGACCGTAAGCTCCACATTATCACCAAGGCAAGCCAGCATATTTACCAGCATATCCAGACTAAACTGCGAAATTTTGCCCCTGACCAGATCGGAAATGCGGGGCTGAGTTACCCCCAGACGTTTTGCGGCTTCACTTTGGCTCCATTTTTCTGAATCAATGCGCCTGGTCAACTCATCCTCTGGAATGCGTGTAGCACATAGACAACCTCCGGGAGGGTGGCTAAATAAATACTGCGATATGCCCCGCCTGAAGTTTTGACACGAATTTCATTAACACCCAGACCAATGGATTTCATGGGCTTCCAGTCATGGGGGGAGGTCACCACGCTGGACTAAAAGTATTTGTCGCCCCATATCCTGTTTTGCATCATCCGGAAATGATCTGATGTTTTGTAACGAATCACCAAGGAAAACTATATCTTTCATAAGTAAAATTATACAAAGTTTTATATAGTGCGCAATGCTCATTGTTGCAGGTTTGGCGGGTAGGGGGCGCAGAACGCGTCCCCTAAAAAGTGCAGGAAGCCGCCAGCTACGAATCGGCAATGCCAACTAATGTCCAAAATGGACACCAGTTATGGTCTGATTCAAATTGAGCCGGCCTTGTTTCTGGCATTTTAACTTCCATCATTGGTGGATGTTTGTTGTGTTCATGTTTTGGTTATTTTCTGACCTAATCCCATTTTCGGGCTTTGCCTTCTGCAAACAGCACCACTCTTTGTCTGACTGTTGCATGAAGTATGTTAGAGCCGACAGAGCTGACGTAATGATACGTGACGGCAGCCTGACTGCTACGCGAGCACGTTAGAGCCTCTTATTTATTCAATGAATGCCCTGATAACGGGAAAAAGTAATATTGAACAGATATTGAACAGTAAATTGAACAGTCTCAAATTGTTCAAGGGAGGGAGGAAGCGGCATTTCACCACTCCTTTCTCGTGTGCCGCTCACCCCTCCTGGACAGAGTCCATTGAGCTTTACAGCCACCGCCCTGAAAGCCGCACGAGTCGGGTGGTTAGCTGCCTGTTAGGTTACGGGTTATATATCTATATGGAATAAATGATATTTGCTGTGAGCGTATTTTGCTTTTCATTGTAACAGTTTGATTATTATTTAATTTAATCAAACAACAAGTGATCGGTTAAAAATATAAGCAAATATTGTGCTTAGAATATTATGGAATATTAGACTGCCTTCTGCCATCGAGCACCACCCAGAGCGGCTAAAGATGCGCTGAAGCACCACCCGCCAGTCATTGCCATTCAGATAGCCCCGGAAACAGCCATCACAAAATTGCGGTGTCCTTCTGCTGAGACAATCAGGGAATAAAGCCGGACAGCACAATATTGCATCACCCTCCTGCTGATAACCGGGGAATCAATGCCTGTGGTTAGCGTGTCGCATGAAAGTACGATGTCTGTTTTTGGTACCACCCCGAATTGAAACCTGTTCAATGTGAGGCTGAAGCGGAATTATCCCGTAATGGTGTTTGGCTATGGAAAGCCAGTGGCCAATGGCCGGGGGAATGTCTGGCTGGACAAAGTGGGCAACTATAGAAATGCGTTGTCTGTGGCTACCTGAGTCCCAGAAAGCAAAAAGGCCAACCGTTAAGGTTGGCCCAAGTGCTTGTTTTTGTTGGTAGCGGGGGCCAGATTTGAACTGACGACCTTCGGGTTATGAGCCCGACGAGCTACCAGGCTGCTCCACCCCGCATCAAACCGGGTAAGTCTTTTTAATTGTTCCCGCCTGGTTTCGGGTTCAATGTGCAGTGTATATCGTTACTCTGTTTCGTTACTTCAATGTTTCAATTTCAGAATTACGATACTTTCTGCGCTGATCTTTGTGCTCTTTGCTTGTCGTCCTGAGCAACTTGTGGCGTATACTACAGCCAACATCCTCTGGCGTCAACATCTTCAGCATAAATATTTCAATGCCTTGAAGAATTTTCTTATGCCCTTGTCTTACGCAATATTTGTGACCCCGTTTTTCGGGTTATTGTCTACACTTAGGATTATGTGTCAAAACCAATGGGTGTTTGATGGTGCAGAAAGCAAAGCCGACGGTTGATCAGCTAATCGGCCTGGCCAGGAAAAATGAGGAAATCGCCAGCAAGCTATTTGAAATTGAAGTTCAGATAATGAATATTTTAAATAGTACGGATTTTTTCGAGAAGCTGCTGAAGTCAGTACAGGAGTCGTTCAATATCGATCATGTTTGGCTGTGCCTGACTGAAAAAACAGTCAGAAATCAGCTTGCGGCCTTGTTCAAGGCGCCTGATATGCCCCTGCATCGTGCTCATATCTGTAATACTGTCGACTTTCTCCGGGTAACACAAAGTTGCCGGGATCCCATTCTGGTGAATTGTCAGCTGGGTTATTACAAGGTGCTTGCGCCTGCTGCCGTATGGCCCGAGGTTCGGTCGCTGGCGGTATTGCCTCTTATTGTGGATGGGCAGCTTATTGGCAGCCTGAATTTTGCTTCAGGGGATGCACGACGATACGAGCCTTCAAAGGATCGATTTTTCCTGAAACAGCTCGCTGTCAAGGCCTCTATCTGTCTTTCCAGCGTGATTGCGCATGAACGGGTCAGCTTTCTGGCCACCCGAGACCCTTTGACCTTGCTTAAAAACAGGCGAGAGATGGAGGAGGCGCTGGAGAAAGAAATCAGTCGCTGTCGCCGACATAACTATGATGTCGCCTTGTTGTTTATTGATTGTGATGACTTTAAGGTGGTTAATGATACCTATGGTCACGACTGTGGTGATGCCTATTTGAAATATGTTGCCGAGAATCTGACTGAAATGATTCGCAAAGGAGATACTGCCTTTCGGTTTGCCGGTGATGAGTTTGTGATTATCCTGCCCAACCTCGCTCGCTCTGGAGCAGAGAAAATCGCACAACGAATACGCAAGCATTTGCAGGATACGCCGCTTCGCTACCAGGACTGTGCGATTCCAGTGCATGTCAGTTTTGGTGCAGTGTCATCAGACGAGTTGAGTGAGCTTGATGAAAGATGCATGCTTAAAAAGGCGGACGCGAGACTGTACGAGATGAAAGAGTTGAAACCCTCCCGTCGGTTCGCCCACCGATGAGAGGCTGAAACCGAAATGTACCTGCAGGCTGTTGCGAGTTGTGGTAAACGAAGCCGGCATTGAGATAACAATTGTTTTCGAGGAAATAACGTCATGCCGGGAGCACTTTCTACCCTTAAGGTATTGGACTTTTCTACTCTCTTGCCCGGGCCGTATGCCACAATGATGTTGGCGGATATGGGGGCAGAAGTGCTGCGTGTTGAATCTCCCCGCAGGGTGGATCTGGTCAGGGTGCTGCCGCCCATGATCGGAAAGGTGTCTGCCGCTCATGCATATTTGAACAGGGGGAAGAAATCCCTGGCGCTTGACCTGAAAAAAGAGGGCGCAGTCGAAGTGGTGCGCAGGCTGGTAAAACAGTACGACATTGTTATCGAACAGTTTCGGCCCGGCGTAATGGACAAGTTGGGTGTTGGTTATGAGGTATTAAAGGCAATCAATCCGGCTCTTGTCTACTGCTCAATAACCGGATACGGGCAAACGGGGCCGTATCGGGATCGGGCGGGGCATGATATCAACTATCTGGCTCTTTCAGGCGTTGCCAGTTACAGTCGGCGTGATGGGGAGCGCCCTGTTCCTTTGGGTATTCAGGTTGCTGATATTGCCGGTGGCTCTCACCATGCTGTGATGGCTATTCTGGCGGCAGTGATTCATCGCAGTCATACCGGTAAAGGGCAGTTTATTGATATCAGTATGACAGATGCTGCATTTTCGCTGAATGCGATGAGTGGTGCGGGCTATTTGTCAGGGGGGGTTCACCCTGAACCCGAGTCGGATATGCTGAATGGCGGCGGCTTTTATGATTACTATGAAACTGCTGATGGGCGTTACTTCTCCATTGGCGGGTTGGAACCACAATTTATGCGAGGGCTGTGTTCTGCTTTGGGGAGACCAGACCTGGCTGCGCAAGGGATGAGCCAGAAAAGGGAAGACAGGCAGGCATTCAAGGTGTATCTTGCCGAACAGATCAAAACCAAAAACTTCGACGACTGGGTGAATATTTTTGCTGAACTGGATGTCTGTGCAGAACCGGTGTTGACTCTCGCAGAAGCGACTGAACACAAACAGCTCATTGATAGGAATATGGTTGTTGAAGTGCCATTTCAGGCAGAGGGTGTCAAACTCTCTCAGCCCGGGTTTCCGGTCAAGTTCTCTGAAACAGCCTGTCAGGCTGATTTTGCGGGAGTTGCAGTGGGAGCTGATACGGATGAGGTATTGAGTGGGCTGGGTTTTGCAGAAGACGAAATGCAGCTTATGAAGCAGAACAGGGTGTTCGGTTAGCGGGAGGATGAGCTCCCGCTTTTGCGGGGGGAGTTATCGATGCCGGCAGCCATACCGAACCGGGTCGGTACTATTTTGGAAAAGATTTTTACAAGTATTTGGGGGATACTGCCAGATATCATTGATACTGTTGCCTTGTTGTATGAAAATACCAATCGATAAACAAGCCAAAAACCAATTTATATTGCTGACTGGAGGTGTGAATGGTTAATTCTGATAAAAAATCGGCGAAAAACCGGAAAACGGCTGAATCCAAAAGTAAAACCGGGACGGAAAAAAAAGAAGCAGGACAAAAGCAGGCCGGCAAGCTGTCTGGCAAAAAAGCGTTAACCAGGCGGGATATTTTCAAGTATGGGGCGTACCCCTACAATAAAAAAATGTCGCGACGGGAATACGAAAAAAAGAAAATGGAGCTCCAGGTAGAATTACTCAAGTTCCAGAAATGGGTGAAAGAGACCGGGCAGAAGGTAGTGATCTTGTGTGAAGGTCGGGATGCTGCCGGTAAGGGGGGAACCATCAAGCGAATGATGGAGCATTTGAACCCTCGTGGAGCCCGGGTTGTTGCACTTGAAAAACCCACGGAAACGGAAGCCGGACAATGGTATTACCAGCGCTATATTCAACACCTCCCCACAGCGGGTGAAATCGTATTGTTTGACCGTTCCTGGTACAACAGGGCGGGTGTTGAAAGGGTGATGGGTTTTTGCTCGGAGAGTCAGTACCTGGGCTTTATGCGTCAAACACCTGATTTTGAGAGAATGCTGGTACAAAGCAACATTATTTTTCTCAAGCTGTGGTTTTCTGTTAGCAGGGAGGAGCAGTTCCGCCGATTCCAGCAACGTCGAAATGACCCTTTGAAGCAGTGGAAACTGAGCCCGGTTGACCTGGCTTCTCTGGACAAATGGGAGGAGTATACAAAAGCGAAAGAAGATATGTTTTTTTATACGGATACGGCTGACGCTCCATGGGCAGTGGTCAAGTCCGATGATAAAAAAAGGGCCAGGATCAATGCCATGCGATATGTGCTCAGCAAGGCCAATTATCCGGACAAAAATACGGATGTTGCCGTGAACCCTGACCCTCTCATAGTGGGGAGTGTGGCGGAAATACATGAGAGCGATAAAGTGGTGCTAACGAAAAAAACCGATTGACCGCGAATGAGCAGGAGTTGAATGGTCAATTCGGTGCTTTCCGAGTTATGGCAGGCACTTTTCGTACTTGGTCTCAGAGTCTGGATACAGGAGTAATTTAATGTCAAATAGTCAGAAAGAGCACGCAAAACAGGTCGTTGAAGCATTTAAGAGTAAACTGAACAAGAAAACCCGGGAGGGTTTGAGTAAAAAGCACTACAAGGAGTTGGAGCTTTTGGTTGAGTCTGCCATTGACGCAGCTGTTTTTGTCGAACTTGAACGTGTGGCGAATAAAATGGCGAAGTTTGCAAAAGATGTAAGAGACGTAGCGGAGCGGTTTGATTAGCCGTTAGTCTGTTTGCAGGTTTCAAGTCTTGTCTGCCCCGGCCGGGTCAACCTGGTCGGGGCGGGTTTTATCTGGCTGTGTTTTATTGATGAAGTCGTGCCTGTTGGTGCAGATGAATTTGATCAGGTGAGATGCCCGGCTGGTTGTGGTCTGTAGGTTGTGGTCTGTATCTGGTATCAGGGTTGGAATGCGCCCGCTATGGGAGGGGAGTGCTGCGGTCGATACTTCAGGAAATAAACTGGCTCCTCGAGCTGGGCTTGAACCAGCGACCCACGGATTAACAGTCCGTTGCTCTACCAACTGAGCTATCGAGGAACGTCTTCAGTTGAGGCGCGTATAGTAAAGCGCGATTGTCGCTCAGTCAATACCTGAAATAAAAAAATATCGATTCCGCGTGTTTTTGGTAACGCAGACCAGCCATATCCGACCAAACATACATAAATGGCAATTGCGGCTTCCGCTTCCTTTCTCTATTCTCGGACGACTGCTCTCTAACTTGGAGAAACTCTCTTGTTGTCCGGTCTAACCAGAAAAAAGCTTCCTTTCGATTACCGGGTGAAGTATTCCGGTCGAAAAACGATGGCTATTCATATCTGTCACGATGGTGTGGAGGTAAGGGCACCTTTGGGAGCCTGCTCCCGA
>PDWJ01002438.1_pt1 | contig 19824 bp, 15 predicted proteins | sample 1430881 | NCBI WGS metagenome assembly PDWJ01 (sample SAMN01162460, study PRJNA174530) | Oral metagenome, whole genome shotgun sequencing project. | biome: Marine environment; feature: Marine mammal; material: Swab sample of the gingival sulcus; isolation source: swab sample of gingival sulcus...
GAAATTTCGCCGATCCAGGCGGCAGCACGTTCAAGAGCACCAACAGCTTCGTCATTATTGATCGAAATCATCCCATCAGGTTCAACAATTGAACCACCACCGCTTGATTTAATCCATTCCAGGGCGTCACAGGTCAAGCCTTCATAGGCATTGCCCTGCCAGACAAATCCCCAGAAATCGGGATTTTCCGCGCGTTCGCCGTCCTGAATTTTTTTCGCCATTTTTTCCAGTTCGTCCCAGGTGGCCGGCGGGCCGTCATAACCGTATTTTTCCAGCAGATCGGTACGATAATAGAGCAGACCAGCATCAGTGTAATAGGGAATTCCCATCAATTGTCCATCCACCGTATTATTCTCGACGATGGCCGGAAAATGAGACTTGACAAGCTCTTTCACCCCGTCGAATTCATAGAGATCCAACAGGTTATTCGCCAGGTCGCCAGGCCAAATCACATCGATTTGCAACACGTCGACTTCGCTGCTTTTCGCTTCGAAGAATTGAAGATAGAGGCCCAGCAGATCGGTTGCTGATTGCGGTCCGGCAAGTACTTTCACTTCAATGTCGGGATTTTCTGCCATGAATTCATCGAACAGTTCTTGCATGATCCCGGCTTCGACGGCATTCGGCTGTCCCTGTGCGAATGTGACGACAGCTTTTTCGGCGCTGCATACTCCAATGCTTAATGTCAGAATCATACTGAGTACGACCAAACTCTTGAAAGCTTTCATAATGTTGACTCCTTGTGTTCCTGCGCTTACAGGTTAGTTGTTGTGTGATTTTGTCCAGCCACTCTGACACATGACGAATATTACGCTCTTCAATCTATCTTCCAGACCTCACCTCCTCTGAAATTGGAACAACGAATTGAGAAAACAACAAACACTTCCTGTTTCCTCGTGATGTCAACAGTAGTTTTTACTGCTAAGTCGCTCCTTTGCGATTGATCATTGACAACTGTCGCTTGACAGTTGCGTATAAAAGAGTCGCCTTTTTTACTTAAAATTGAAAAAAATCAGAATAATGTCCATTACATGCAAGATACTTGTTAAGAGACTTTTTTCTAAAAGTAAGAATCTTCAGGTCGTACCCCGTTCCACAAGCTGCGCTTGCAGTTCGATGTTCTGCACAACAATGATCTTGCCTTCCAGCCTCGACAACAAGACCTCTGTCGCTAATTTTCCGGATTGCTCGAGACTTTGATCCACGGTCGTTAATTCAACAAAATCTGCGGCATCGATATTGTCAAAACCCACAATGGCCAGATCCTCCGGTGCGTGCATCTTCCGCTGTCTCAGTACTTTTAAAGCCCCGATAGCACACAGATCGGAATAGGTGAACAACGCATCTGGCGGTTTCGGCAGATCCAATAAATATTGAGTTTGCTCGATAGCTGCATCTATCGAATGAGAGACCGCCAGGCAAATATATTCATCATGCAGTCGCATCCCATTGTCTTGCAACCCGGCCTGAAAGCCTTTCAAGCGTTTTTCACTATTCCCGGTTCCTAAGTCCGCTGAAATCTGAAACGGCTCTCCGATATATGCAAAACGGCGATACCCTTTATCAACAAAATGTTGAGCAGCCAACACTCCTCCCCAGAAATTATTGACGGTAATCGTGCTGCATAGCGGATTTGGGACTTCAATACAGACAATTTCGATTTTCTGAGCCTGTAATCGTTTCAGCGCCGTTTCATCAACAGGCAACGTCATCACAATCAAACCGTCTACTCGCTTCGACGCCGAAAGCATGTCCACATAATGCTGCAATTGTTCATTATTTTCCACTGAATAGACGATAAGTTCATACTTGGTGGCATGAAGTGTATCAGCAATTCCTCGAAGCCGCTCAACAAATGACGGCATTGTCAAATGCGGCGTCAAGACACCAATCTTGCCGAAACGTTTCCTTGCCCGATCGGTCGCTTCGGCTTTTGGAACAAACTTCAAGGCTTCAATTGCAGCCAGAACTTTTTGACGGGTTTTTTCCCGAACCTGATGAGGAGTATTCAGAACACGAGATACCGTAGTAATGCTAACATTTGCCGATTCTGCAACATCATAAATTGTAGGATCTTTCATTGTTACCGCAATCTGTTTTATTATTTCATGAAAGTACTTTTGATACTGTTTTTCTCTGACTATTTGTCAAGTCTTTTTTAAAATTTTTCTTACATCACTCTGTCTGTATCAAAAATTCTTTTTTTTTGCAGGAATAGCTTGTGCTTTTTCCCAAAAGCACATAATATGTGGTGTAATTTATGATTTCGAGAAAAAGCATCTCAAAAAAGCCTATAAAGACTCTTCTGAAGGTGGTGTTTGTGTGGAAACATCTCGATACTATCCCTAATCCCTATATGCCTCTGGTCGTTATGTCAATTCTTTCCATTCATTCATGCGATACCCCAATGAGAGGTCCTATGAAAGAGATACGGCAGTTATCACTGCCTATACATTCAGATTGGAGACAGATGTGATGTTGAATCTTCAGAAACTCATTATCGAAAGTTTTGTTGAAGAACTTCAAACGGCCTATCACAATACGTACGGAATTCTAGAACCTCAATTTGAGGGAATACTTGCCTGGGCAGGCAGACTCGCCCTCGAAAATATCGCAAATTCCGACACACTTTACCATAATGTCGAGCATACAATCATGGTCACATCGGTCGGGCAGGCAATTCTGGCCGGGAAGCATTTATGTGAGGGAGGAGTTTCTCCCAGTGATTGGCTGCATTTTACGCTGGCATTGCTCTGTCATGACATCGGCTATGTCAAGGGGGTTTGCCAGGCCGACACGGCTGAGGTGTGTACAACAGGAGTCGATGGGAAAACTATAAAAGTGCTTTCAGGAGGAACTGATGCGGCAATGACGCCCTATCACGTCGATCGGAGCAAACTTTTTATTATCGAACGTTTTGGGGGCAGTCACTTATTGTCGGACATCGATGCCGAACGCATCGCTTCGTATATTGAAGGCACCCGGTCATTCCCCATTGATGAAAACTTTCATAAAAGTACTCGAGATTATCCCGGCTTATTAAGGGCCGCAGATTATATCGGGCAACTCGGCGATCCGAATTATCTCAGAAAGATTCCGGCGCTCTTTTATGAATTTGAGGAAATCGGGGCGAACAAAGAAACCGGTTTTACCACTCCAGGAGAGATGCGAGAGAGCTATGCCACGTTTTATTGGAAGGTTGTCAGCCCCTACATTCAGGATGCGCTGCATTATTTGCGGGTAACCCAGGAAGGGAAACAATGGATTGCGAACCTCCATTCACATGTTTTTGAGGTCGAACATTATAGGCATCCTCGATGAATTGTATGTTTTTCCCCCCTCCCCCTTGCCCCTCCCAGCGTGGCAAAAAAAGGAGGGATTCCTTCACGATGCAACTGATTGAGGATGCCTGTATACTAAATGAGAGCAAGGTAATTTTTTCTAAAAATCAGCTTGAACGAGGCTACCCACCCGGCATGATGAAAATGGGTTGCACCCCTAACAGGGTTTGAAACGTTCTTTCAAGGAACAATTGGATTGAATCGTCCAAGTAATCCGATGAAAATGGGTTTCACCCCTGAAAAGGTTTGAAACCCTGTCAGCGGTATTTTCAGAGGAGGAAAATTCATATCATGTTTAAAAAATTACTGCAAGGAAAACGCTTATTGATGTTTATCGGTGACATTTATGAGGACCTGGAGCTGTGGTATCCTAAATTGCGTTTACAAGAAGCCGGGGCGGAGATCGTTCTCGCCGGGCCGGAAGCTGGAACAGTGTATCTCGGCAAACATGGATATCCCTGTCTTTCGGATACATCTTTCCTTTCAGTCTCTGCCAATGCATTTGATGGTCTGGTCATCCCCGGTGGATTCATGCCGGATAAACTCCGCCGCGAACCGGCAGTGTTACAACTAGTGCGGGACTTTGCGAAAAGCGGAAAGCTTGTCGCAGCGATCTGCCACGGAGGTTGGATTCCGATCTCGGCGAAGGTCTATAAAGGGGTTTGCGTCACCGGCTCCTTCGGCATTAGAGACGATCTCGAAAATGCTGGAGCCGTCTGGAAAGATGCGCCGGTCATTATCGATAAAAATTTTGTATCCAGCCGTAAACCTGCGGATCTTCCCGATTTTTGTCAGGGGATCATCGAGGTGCTGCTATCTTCAACGATTCTTTGACTATGGGTTTCGAAAATTTTATTGCCAAAAATCTGCTATCTTTTCACAGTGCCGGAGATTCGGATGTTAACTCACCACAACCAATAATACCGCAGGGAGAGGAGATATATGTACGAGGATAAGATAGAAAAAATTCTGATTACAAAAGAGATGATCCAGCAGAGAGTGAAGGAGATGGGTGAAGAAATTTCAGCAGATTATGCCGGAAAAGATCCGATCGTTGTCAGCATTTTAAAAGGCGGGGTCTACTTTCTGATTGATCTCACCCGTGCCATGACACTGCCCCACATGATTGACTTCATGGTTGTTTCCAGCTACGGAGACTCTCAGGAGACCTCCGGGATTGTCCGGCTCGTGAAAGATCTGAAGGAAGACATTCGCCATCGCCACGTTATTCTCATCGAAGATATTATCGATACTGGTCTGACAGTGGACTATCTGTTGAAGAACCTCAAAACGCGTCAGCCTGCCAGCGTCGAAGTCTGTTCGTTCCTCAGCAAGCCTTCCCGTCGGAAAGTCGAAGTGCCGGTCAAATATCTAGGCTACGAAGTGCCCGATCAATTTGTCGTCGGCTACGGCCTGGATTATCAACAACGGTATCGCCACCTGCCTTTTGTGTGCGTCTTTAAATCGAACGAATAACGCTGACTGAATGACTTCAATGGAAGCATAACCAATGTCACAACTGAAGATACTGATTGCTGAAACCGACTCGAACACTATCAAAACGCTGAAACAGGTGCTCGCAAAGAAGCCGTCTCGCATGGTCGGCTCAGGTGGACGCCCCTTGCAAGAGGTCGCTTCGCCAAGCTCACCGGCCCTGATCCTCCTGAAGGAATCGTTATCGGATTGAGACGGCTGCGAGATGTGTAGATGAAATCTCGAATCCGCCAATACGACAGCACAGGGATGGGGTTGGCATTGTGTAAACGCCTGGTGGAACTGATGCAAAGAGAGATTCCGGCGAGAGCCCGTCCGGGAATGGAACGACTAGAAGTGTAATACTGCCCTCTGGCCTCTAAACCGGGCAACGACAACATTCGATTGAAAGATTGGTTGAGGAAGAAATTGTCGTTATCATTCTTCCTCTGCCGCTTGTGTCAGAGCTGATACACCAGGAGCCCGCATGGTTTTCGGCGGTTCTTCGATCTTCACGAGCTCTCCGACAAAGCTTCCAACCGCGACTTTGCTTTTGATTTTTACCGGTAAACGGCGCTCATCGGCTGTCAGCCAGAGATGAAGCTTTGCCTTTTTACTTTTTTTGAACACGCCTCCGATTCCTTCTGTCGATGGTTCAACTTTGTAAGTTTCGAATTTTCCGGCTGGCACTTTTAAGGTTTCCCGTTTAATGACCCGCAAATTACCATCGATATTCTTTTTTCCATCCGTCACTGAACGGATAATATTGGTATTTTCTTCTAACGGATTCATTCTGACATAATACAGAACCGATAGAGGATCGAAGGTTCCCGGCCGAATGGAGATTGGCTCTTTAAGTTTATTCGAACTACTGTATTGCGCCTGCTGTTTCTCCCAATCGAAGTAAACGACAATATCTCTTTTGTACCCCCCTTCCCTCTGTTTGGCTTTATAATATACGGAACGGTTCATAGCCACATTTGCCATGCCTTCGATCTTATTGCGCACCTTAAAAAAGATATCAACAAAGGAATTGGTGCGGGCAGTCATCACAAAGCGATAGGCTGCCTCGCCGTTGATCTCTTCGATCGAACGAACCTCAAGCGTGGCTTTCCCGGCGGGGATCTTGCCCCACTTCAAGACAAAGGTTAATTTTTCGCCCGGAGCAAAGGGAGGAATGACAGCTCTGGCCGGTTCGGAGACTCCTTGAATCCCGCCAACTGCAACATGTTCACATGCACCGATACAGAGCAAAATTATGCTGATGATACATAATCGATGTGTACGATAGATACATTCTTTTCCTTTCATAAAATCTGGCGCTCAGATAACACGAATCGTGCGACTCCTCCTGAGAACATCTGTTCTCCTCCTGTCATCCGTCCATATATAGTATAGTTTCCAATCTAATTTTGAAATGTTAATGTATACCTACTTCTCTTTTTTGTCAACTTTTTGGCTATAGGCATAAATTTCCATCTATTTTTCTACGACTTACACAGACATTCTTTCAGCTATTATGCATGCAAATCGTGTACCGAACATACATGTCAAGAGAAAGATCTATGCTCATCCACTGCTAAAGTCCGTATTCAAGATCGTCGGTATCCCCCTCTTCCAAGACATGGTCTTTTGATGAAAGACAGACCCCCCAAATCATTTGGGCGGACGTGAACCCTTCCAAGGGTTCAAACCCTGGAGAGTTGTGCTACATCTCATCTAAATAGCGATATATACATAAAAAATTTTGAGTAATAATACTTCCGAAAAAACGTAATATGTGAATATTTGCTTCCTATTGTCGGCTATCGAAACGTCAGGATAAATTCCCTCATCTCAAAGATGAGGGATTCATTCGCGTATAGCCTCTGTTACAGACGACGCACGGAAGCCATGAAGGTTGAAGCACCCCTTCTGAGCCGTTCGCCATCAGACATTTTCCGACGCAGTTTGTAATTCGATCGGTTCCTCTTTTTTCTTTTTGACGTCTGTTTTACGTCGCTTTTTGTGTCCGAGAAACTCCCGGACGCTTTCGATCAACGAGTAAAGAACTGGCACGACGTACAGAGTCATAAAGGTTGATGAAAAAATCCCACCGATCGACACAATCGCCATCGGCGCCCGCATTTCACCGCCCTGTCCGAGGCCGAGGGCCATCGGAACCATCGAGCACATGATCGCGACGTTGGTCATTAGAATCGGACGCAGTTTCATGGCACAGGCCGGTACCACCGCATCACGCCAGCGTTTTCCCTTACGGCGCAATTCTTCGATGTAATCGATCAGAATGATCCCATTATTCACCACAATTCCGACCAACATAATCACGCCCATCATCGAGAAGATATTCAGGGTTTTGCCGGTAATCGCCAGCGACGCCAGCACCCCTATCAAGGCCAGCGGCAGGGTAGACATAATCGTCAACGAGTGGATGGCCGATTCCAGCAGAATCGACAGCAGCATATAGGTTACAGCAATCGCCAGAAAGAGGGCAATCGACATATTGATGAGAGACTCCATCATCATCTCGGTATCGCCGCCCCATGTGATCGTCACACCTTGCGGGAGTTCAAGCTCGTCGATTTTGCGCTGCACGTTGGCCTGAATATTCGCCAAGGCAAAACCTGTCGCGATATTCGCCCCGGCTGTTACAGAGCGCATTCGCTCAGAACGATAGATTTTACTGGGGCCCTCGACAAACTCGACTCGAGCCAATGAATCGAGTCGCACCATGCCTTTCGGAGTTTGAATCGGCAACGCTTCAAGGTTTGAGGCATCGGCCCGTTCTTCTTCAGAGAGCTGCACTCGAATATCGTATTCCTCGCCGTCGACCCGATATTTCGACCCGACACTGCCGGAGAAATAGGTTCTGAGCATCATGGCAAGCTGTGCGCTTGTGATGCCGTAATCAGCACAACGGCGATAATCGGGCGTGACCTGCAATTCTTGTTTTCCCAGTCGCCAATTCATATCAACATCCGCTGTGCCAGGCTCCTGCCGCATGATCTCGAGAATTTGCCCGGCTACCGCAAACAGATCATCCATATTCTGTCCGCGCACATCGGCCGAAAGTGGCTTTTCACCGGAACCAGGCCCTGCTGAAGTGGCTTGAATCGTCAGGCGCACACCAGGAATATCGGCCAAAAGGGCTCGAAGCTCCATCGCCGCATCCATCGAGGATATTTCACGCTGTTCGCGGTCGATCATCGTGATCATAATTTTTCCTTCATTCACACCGGTATCACTGCCCTCCTCGCCGCCAATTGTGGTATAGAACTGTTTCACGTACGGTAAGTTTTGAAGACGCTCCTCGATCGTCAGAATCGAATAGCTCGTGCCCTCGATTGATTCATCGACGGCTTTTTCAATCTCAATTTGTATTAATCCTTGATCGGTTTGAGGCATGAATTCTCCGCCAATCCATTTCATGAACGAGAACGAACTGACAAGCAGCACGAGCGTCACAAATACAGTGAGCCAGCGAACGCGCAATACTCCTTTTAATGTCGCGGCATACGCCTTTTCCCAGACTTTGAACATCGCTTCCCAGCCACGGCCGAACCAGGCAATCGGCCCCTTCGGTTTCTCTCCGGTATGCCGTTTCAAGAGCTTTGAGGCCAGCATAGGAGTCAGAGTGAAGGACAGCAGCAGAGAAAAAAGCGTGGCATAGACGGTGGTAAAACCAAATTGCGGGAAAATTCGTCCGACCATACCTCCCATCGTGGCCAGAGGCAAAAAGACCGCCATATTGGTCAGGGCCGAGCCTAAAACCGCAATCATGATCTCGGAGGTGCCTGCTTCGGCAGCAAGCAACGGTTCGTCACCAGATTCTTCCAGATGGCGCTGAATATTCTCTAACACAACAATCGTGTTGGCAACCAGCACACCGACCGACAGGGCTAAGGCCATCAGCGACATCATATTGGCCGAAAAACCGGAGGCCGACATCAGAGCAAAGGTCGAAATCACGGCAATCGGCAAAGTCACCGTCGCAATTAAGGTTAAACGGACATTATGCAGGAAGAGAAACAACACACCGGCTGTCAGCAAAATTCCGATCCCGAGGTTCACAAACACATCATTCACTGATGCTTCGATCGATGTGGAAGCATCTTTGGCCAGAATCAGTTCGAAATCCTGTGGCAGCTCTTGCTCAAGTTTCGCAAGTTCTTTCCGAACCTTCCTCATGATTTCGACCGTATTGGCATCGCTCGATTTTGTCAGCGACAGGCCGACGGCCGTCTTCCCATTCATTCGCGCCATACTGCGAATTTCTTCGAAGCTGTCTTCAATTGTCGCGACATCCGCCAGACGAATAATCCCGCGCGAAGTCGGAATTTCAAGCGATCGGATGACATCTAAGGATTCGAACTCCCCCTGGAGTTTGACGTTAATCTCTTGCTCTCCCTCGATAATCCGGCCGGCTGGCAATTTGATATTAAACGACGAAATCATACTGTCGACATCGAGAATGCTCAGGCCAAAAGCTTCCAATTTTTTGGACGAAACCGAAATCACGATTTCCCGCTCTTTCCCTCCGGCCACTTCGACCTGTGCCAGCCCGCTAATCTGTTTAAAGCGATCGGCGATCACATTATCAACAATCTGATAAATCTCCTCGACAGGCCGTGGAGCCATAACAGCCACCTGCCCGATCGGAATCGAGCTTAAATCGAACTGCGCGGTAATCGGTCGATCTGCGTCATCCGGTAAATCATTGATCACCTGATCGACTTCTGAACGCATGTTGGCTTCGGCAACATCGCCGTCAACGTCGAGTTCAAACTCCGCCGCCACAATCGACAATCCTTCCTGCGATATCGAGTTTTGGCTCTTCAAACCGCTGACCGAGGCCACAGCTTCTTCGATTTTCTCAGTAATCTGAGATTCGACTTCCTCCGGGCCTGCCCCCGGATACACTGTAATCACCGTGACCCAGGGCACGTCGATCGGCGGGAAGTTATCTTTGGCGAGTTGGAAATAAGAGAACCCGCCAAACAGCAGGAACATACTGAATAGCATAATCGTCGTCACCGGACGACGCGTAAATAACTTGATAAAATTCATATTTTTGTATTTTAGTTTAAGAGTTTGGGTGTTTGGATGCTCCTGTGCCTTAAATACTTAAACACTTAAAACACTTAAATACTTCACACACGTAAAACACTATAGTATCTTTACCCGATCATTGGAATTGAGCATTTTGACGCCTTCGATCACGATCTGATCGCTGGCATGCAAATCGTTAGAGAGAACAGCGATACTCTGGCCGTCACGATGTTTGACGTCAACAGGCACTTTTTGGGCCTGATTATTATCGACTTTGAAGACGTAATAGTCTTCGCCTTCTTTCAGCAGCGTTTTCTTGTCGATCACGAGGGCATTCGGGATCTCTTCCAGGCAGACGCAAATCCGCGCAAACATACTCGGTTTGATCAGGTGTTCTGGATTTTCGACCAGGACTTTGGCAATAAAATTCCGGCTCTGGCGATTTCCGGTCGGGATGATGCGTTCGACCACTCCGGTAAATTCCCGCCCATCCAGAGAATCGAAGTAGATCGTGACAGCCATCTGCTCTTGAATATCGCTGATGTAAGTTTCCGGCACTTCGACCTCGATATACACCCGGTCAATGTCAACCACATGAAAGATCACTGCTTTCGGTCCGGCAATTTCGTTCAAATTGAAATGTTTTTCGTCGATAATCCCGCTGATCGGGGCCGTGACTTTTAAGTCGTGCAACGTATTGTCTAACAGTTTGATCTGGGCCTCAGCATTTTTGACCTGCTCGCGCGCGCTTTGTAAGTTCGCCTGGGCTACCTGCACTTGATTGCGCATGGTATCGACATTCTGTTTCGACACGAATCCGTCTTTCAGTAACTGTTGATAACGCTGTAAATCGGTTTGGACAGTCTGAAAATTCGACTCAGCCTGATTTACGTTTTGCAAGGCGCTGTTTTTCGATGCGAGCGCTTGCTGGCGTTGAAGCTTGGAATCGGTATTATCGAGTCTCATCACCACTTCTCCAGCCTCAACACGATCGCCCTCCTGACCTTTTAAAAAGGTAATCTGCCCGCCGTGCTTTGTCTGAATATTCGCCTCGGCATACGGAATCGCGGTGCCGTAAAAGGTTTGTGTGATTTCGATCGTCTCCTGGGCAACCTGGCTCACTCTAACCGGTTTGCCCTGTTCTTCCTGGATCTGTTCGATGCTTTGGGGACTGGCGTTCACATCTTCGACCACAGCGTTTTTGGTCGAGAAAACCGTCATCGCCAGAAATCCTCCAGCCATCGCTGCCACAACCACAAGACCTAATGTCAATATTTTCTTTATCATTGTCTTCTGCTCCCTTAGAATTTCGCAATTTATCATTCACAATTGGTAATTGACAATTACCAATTACTCTATAACGATATCGTACTCCTTACTGAAGCATTCTCAAATTCATCCATCGTGCCGGAACGTAATCCTTGCCACAACATTTTCAGCATTTTCCGATACATCGACCCGATACTGAGGGATTTTCGCTCTCGTAGCGCCATCAGACCTCCGACCAGAATCATATCGAGCATCCCGGCAACCTCTTCCACATCGATCGTATCCGGTAATTCTCCGGTCTGGATCGCCATTTCGATATATTGGGAGTTCATTTTATCCTCTTTTGGATTTTTCGGCAGTTGCACATGTTCGATGCCAGCCAGATCCGGATAGGCGATCAATTTTTCCGCCACACTCATTTCCCCCCAACAGACTTCTCCACGCTGCTGCAAGAAAAACGCCAGTGCCTCGTTCATCACCAGGGGATATTCTTCGAAGGCGCGAGCCGCAGCTTCGAAAAAACATCCAATGAGTTCCAGATTACTCTTATTCCCCTCCTGCTGCTGAACACTCCAGATCATTTCAAGCTCCCACAGCATCATAATATAGGCCAATAAATCGGTCTTCTGGGGGAAATAATTATAAAACGTGACCTCTGAAATCGGAATCGTTTCACATAACTCCTTGACGGAAATGTCATCCAATCGATCTGTTCGCAACCGTTCCATCGCTTCCCGCGCAAGCGCAATCTTTGTCTGTGCGTGTTTACGCTGGCGCAATGAAATTTTATGCATCATCGCCACATTCGACTGAGCAGCCTTCGTTTTTCGTACCGATTGTTTTTGTAACGCGATCATAAATTGTTCTCCATATTTTTATCTGTTATTAAATAATTTATAAAGAACCACTATATTTGTCAAGTAAAAAAATTAATAAGACTTAATTTTTTACTCAATACAATTCTATTGTACTGATAGGCATCGAAGCATTTTTCGATTGAACGAGGCGGATGAGACAGGAACAAGGAATGTTTGCACCCGAGGGGATGAACATCCATCCGGGACTGCATAAGGTGAGTTCTGCGCTGGAGTCCATTTTACAAGTGGACTCCAGCGGGCATGTCCGAAATGGTCATTTCACGTGGAGGCCACCTGAGAAGAGGACTCCATGGAAAATTTAGCAGTTCTGCTTATGAGAGGGCAGCAACAGCCTGCTGTACGCTGGCAAAATCCGGATCGACAAGTGATGGCGTGCCTGCCGCACTGATAGCTGTATCGATATCTTTCAAGCCGTTGCCTGTGACAATGACAGCAACACGCTCATCGTGGTCGACGAGTCTTTGTTCAGCGAGTTTCTGCAGTCCTGCAAAGGCGGTTGCGCCGGCCGGTTCGGCGAATACGCCGGTATTCCGGGCCAGGGTTTTCATTGCCGCCAAAATTTGTTCGTCACTGACACTCATCATATGCCCTTTCGAATCGCGGGCTGCACGCAACGCTTTGGCAGCGTCACGAGGATAGCCGACCGCGATACTATCGGCAAGGGTGGTCGTGTGTTCAAGAGGCCGGAGAGGTTGTCCGCTTTTAAAGGCAGTCACGAGAGGACTTGCCCCCTCAGCCTGAACGCCGATCATCTGTGGCAGCCTTTCAATCAGGCCAAGCTCATAGAGATCGCAGAAGCCTTTCCACATCCCGCCGATAATGCAGCCATCGCCGACCGAAACGAAGACCTTATCCGGAGCCTGCCAACCGAGTTGCTCGCACAGCTCTAGGGCCGCAGTTTTTTTGCCCTCGCCAAGGTAGGGGTTATAGCCGCTGTTTCGGCTGTACCAGCCCCATTCATCAGAGGCTTGTAAGCATAAATCGTAAGCCTGATCGTAGCTGCCTTTCACCATCATGACGTTCGCGCCATACATCAGCAATTGGGCGACTTTGGCTTTCGGTGCGGTTTCTGGTACGAAAATGTAGGTCGAGATCCCCATCGAAGCCGCCAATCCGGCCAGCGACGAGGCTGCATTGCCGGTCGACGCGCAGGTGATAACCTCTTTCCCTAACTCTTTGGCTTTGACGACAGCCATGGCGCTGGCACGATCTTTAAACGATGCGGTCGGGCTACGTCCGTCATCTTTAATATAAAGATGCTTTGGAAACCTTACATCATGTTGGCGGTTATACCGCTCGGCAAACTCATAACAATCGTACAAAGGGGTCCATCCGATTTTCAGGTTGGGGACGAACTCCGTTCCTTGAATCGGCAGGAGATCGAGATAACGCCAGATCGATGGCGAAGCCGTTTGGCGATTATGCCATTGGTGTTTAAGAAATCGCTGCGCCACGACAGTCATGTCGTACACGACGTCTAAGGCTCCATCAATTCCACAATCGAGACAGGTATACAGCGTTTCATCCACCGTATGTTCCCGACCACATTGTATGCATTTCAAATATTTGATATGTTCCATTTTTTATACGAACCGAGCCACACAGCCACAAAGACACAAAGATATGCTGATATGTTGTTCCTTGTGGCTGTGTGGCTGTGTGGCAAAGCAAGAACCTGACAGTTACAACAGCCTGGAAATGAGCATGTCATAAAAACGTTTGCTGTCAAAATCAACTCCAACCCGAACGTTGGGAGCTGCCCCCGCGGAAAGGCCGGGATCACAAACTGTTCGGCCTCGTGTAAACTCACCGCGCGTTTCAATGTCAACCCACATCGGCTCTGTCGTCAGCAGAGTCGGATCGCAGACTGATGCGACAGCGCAGGCATCGTGTAATGCCGTCCATTTGGGACGGCCAAGTTTTGTGATCGCATCGAGGTGCCAGAGCAGCATCGATGCCAGGCAATCAGCCACCAATGTGCCGTTTTGACGAATGTTGGCAAGATGCTCGCGAGTCAAGACGGCTTTATGTGTCACATCTAATCCGACCATGACCAGAGGAGCTCCTGACTGAAAGACGATTTTCGCCGCTTCAGGGTCAGCAAAAATATTGAATTCTGCTGACGGCGTCACATTTCCCATTCCCATTGCCCCACCCATAAGGACAATTCCAGAGATGTTCAACGCAATTCGGGGCTCACGGAGAATCGCCATCGCAATATTGGTGAGCGGTCCTGTCGGGATAAGGGTGATATTTCCGTCTGACGCCATAATCGTCTCGATCAAAAAATCGACCGCATGGCCAGAGTGAAGTTTTAAATCAGTCTCTGGTAAATTTACTCCCCCAAGACCGGATTCTCCATGGATATGAGTGGCTGTTATCATTTCTCCGACTAAAGGCTGTGCCATACCTTTTAGAACCGGAACAGTACGAATACCAGCGAACCCACACAGTCGTACGGCGTTGGCCGAGGTTTTTTCGACCTCAACATTGCCTGCCACGCACGTAATGCCGAGTAGTTCCAATTCGGGGGAACGCGCTGCAAGCACAATTGCTGCGGCATCATCATGCCCCGGATCACAATCGATAATTACTTTTTTTTTACTCATAACATTCTTCATCACGGGTCGTCGGCACTGACGTTGGAAACCCTAGAGAAGGGGCGTGTACCGGATCGCTGAAATTTTCTGCTTCTCGGTACATGCCAGAAATACTGCTTTCAGGAACACCCTCGCTGTCCCAAAGCAAGTGTCGATGAGCCTTCACTACTAAAAGATTGCGTGTTGTGCGTTACAAATAACGGTAAATGTTCAGTAACAATACCGTTGTTGTCAAGTTTATTTCAGGCTTTCATGAGTTTTCACTTGACTCTGCCAAAGTCATCCCAATATATTATCGTCCAACATGTTCACCGTATCGATATAATAATATACAGAAAATAAGGATGGTTTATGAAAACAGTATCAATATATACTGATGGGGCGTGTTCGAATAATCCCTATGGAAATGGAGGGTATGGAACTATTATTGTTGATGGAGACGATCGTAGAGAACTTTCGGGAGGGTTCCAGAATACAACCAATAATCGCATGGAAATGACTGCTGTGCTTGCTGGTTTACAAGCGCTAAAGGAACCGTGTAAGGTCATCATTTGCAGCGATTCTCAATATATTGTCAATAGCATTAATAAAGGATGGGTGTATAAGTGGCGAAAGAATAATTGGATGCGCAATAAAAAAGAGCCGGCCCTCAATGTCGATCTTTGGAAAAAAATCCTGGCATTATGCGAAACCCATGATGTGACCTTTCAATGGGTACGAGGCCACGCCGGTCATCCTGAAAACGAACGATGTGACCGTTTAGCCGTGACGGCCCTCCGGCAGGACAATTTGCCAGACGATCTCCCTCGGAGTGAACGGTAAGCAGTCGGCAGTCTTCTGCTGCCTAGTATTTCGACAACGTGAACATGACGGGTCGATGGAGTCCACCTTCACGGTGGAATCCATCTCATGCCTGCCAACAGGTGGACTCTACCCCCCGTCAGCAATAACTTGCAAAAGTATTAATGTTTAAACGGCAATTGAACTTTAAATGTTGTTTGGCCTGGTCGAGAGGAAACCTCAATGCATCCTTCATGTTTTTCGATAATTTGGCGGACAATATACAATCCTTGCCCCGACCCTTCTTCCCGAGACTTCGTTGTAAAATTCAGGTCAAATATCTTCGGTTGGACGTCAGGAGAGATTCCCACGCCTGTATCTGTAATTTCGACTTCCAGATACCCTTCTAAAGCGTGCGTTTCAATGAGAATATCGCCCGTCTCTTTAATAGCCTGGATGGCGTTGTAAATAATATTGACCCAAACATGGATTAACTCCCCCGGATAGCACAGCATTTTCGGAACATCGGCAAAATGGTAATCAATGTGAATCTGATGTTTAAGTTTATTTTTCAGAAGGATTAACGCTGTTTCGATCGTCTCATGCACATCTGCCAACTCGAGTTGTTCCTGCCAGGGGTAGGAATACGATTTTAACGCGAGGATAATACGTGTCAAAATATCGATACTCAGATTGATATCTTTGGCCGAATTTACGATTCGATGGCAGTGCGTAAAAAATAACAATATTCTATCGGTTCCGTACACTTTCGCAAGGCGCAAAATCATATCGATATGCGCACTTAAGTTCATTCGGGCAATATCCTTCGAAATTTTCCGACAATCCGCCAGTTCCTGCTGCTGGAGGCTGTTTGCCAGTCGTTTTTGTTCAAGCCTGACTTCAGAGGGGCTGCGGCGGTGTTTATCCTCCAAAGACTGCAACATTGTTCCGACAATCGTCAATATTTCGCGGGAATGCTCCTTCGTAATCTGCTGCAGTTCTAAATCATGAAGGCTTTCTACTAACAACTTAAGATGGTGATTCAGGTTAACGCTCGCCGCATTAATCGCTCCTGACGGCGTATTAATCTCATGGGCAATTCCTGAAACCATTCGCCCCAAGACCACCATCTTTTCAGACTGTACAATTTCACCTAATGGCTGATGAGATCTCGGACAAGTTTCCTCTGAAAAAAGGGGAGAAGAGTGCGCGTCTTTTTCTGCATGAGCGGAGTGGCCATTTACTTGCGTCTTATTGCCTGCTCTAAGCCGATGATATTCCTCTTGTAAACGGTGATGCTTGAGGACAAGCTGATAATGTTCGGCTGTTCGAACAGCCAGTCGGCAAATATTCTCAGGCGCCCAGGGAGCCTCTACACAATGATAGACCACTTCTTTCCACTGCTCACAGTGCTCTGAATCTGTAGAGGTCATCAAGAGGATCCACAAAGGGCAGGGAGTTGTCGTTCGATATTCAGGAATCGAGATACCCAAACGTGTCATCAGGCCTTGTTGGGCAATTACGAGAGAAACATCCTTTCTTAACAATCGCTCAATAGCATCTTTGGTGTGAGCCTGGGAGACAGAAAAATGCTGCCGGAGTAATTGTAAAAGTTCTCCACTTTCCTTTGTGTGCTCATGCAAAACAAGTATGGGGGACGAATGTGACTCATTGAGCATCATATCATATTCCTTTTCACCACCACTAAACGAACAGCCATGAATCCTACCTTTTCTTCAGCAGCATTCATTATGAATCTTTTTTAACATAAAATCTTCGGAGCGTCAAGAATTCTTTTTGATCAATTCGGTAAACGCACCGGATCCATGGATCTCCTGAGAAATACTTTGTCCAATATGATGGTCCAGACCTGCTTGTCTGGGCTGACAGGCAGGAATGCTTATCCCACCACCATGTGATATGGTCTTTTTCAGACGTTCCATAGCACTAACGCCTCATCAGCATAAACAAGAAAGAAAGGCCTTGCGTTTCCAACGCTTCTATTTTTATGTAAACGATTCCTCAAACACAAACAATTTGTTTGACACAAATCGTTCAAGCTCGTTTAACGGGAAACAGTGAACCTTTTCTTGTGTTATGTCACATAATGGGGGAATATGAAGAAATGTCAAGTCGAAATTTCAAAAGATATCAGGCATGTCAAAATGGCATAATCTCCTTATAATCAGGCATTTCAAGGTTTTTCCATACCCCAAGGATCGCTTCAAAGGAGTCAAAAATTTCTTTTTACATCGAAAAAAGTTAATAAAGTTAATAAAAAAGGGATATTCATCATAAATCATATATAGTCTTCATATTTCGTATAATTTGAAACTTGATCTTTTTTGCAGGAGACATAATGTTGTGTATTGTTATCACTCACACGCGTTGAGTGCTAACAATACTTTAACGAAAGAAAAATGTTCAGATTGTTTGTCGAGTAGAGTCTGTAAACTTTTAGTATCTAGGAGGTAAGGTTTATGAATATCCGTCCATTAAACGATCGCGTTTTAGTCAAACGTCTTGATGCCAAAGAGACTGTCAAAGGTGGAATTATCATCCCCGATACAGCTCAGGAGAAACCCCAGGAGGGTGAAGTCATTGCTGTTGGCCCAGGAAAGATTCTGGACGATGGTAAAACGCAGGCGATGAATGTGAAAGCCGGCGACAAAATTCTGTTTGGCAAATATGCTGGAACCGATGTGAAACTGGATGACGTTGATTACATCATCATGCGCGAAGATGATATCCTAGGCGTCCTGGAATAGACACCACCCGTTAGTCAATAACGATAAAATATATGACGGAGATATTGGTTCGTGAAAAGCAGTAATAGTTACTAACACAAGGAGAAAACATATTATGGCAAAGCAATTAAAGTTTGGAGAAGATGCACGCTCTTCTGCATTGAAAGGCTTGAACATACTGGCAGATGCAGTGAAAATTACCTTAGGCCCGAAAGGACGCAACGTTGTCCTCGATAAAAAATTCGGTGCACCGACTATCACCAAAGACGGTGTGACAGTTGCCAAAGAAATCGAGTTGGAAGATCCCTACGAAAATATGGGTGCTCGCCTCGTGAATGAAGTGGCTAGCAAAACAAGTGATATTGCTGGTGATGGAACAACCACGGCAACCGTGTTAGCACAAGCTATCTTCCGTGAAGGCTGCAAAAATGTGACTGCCGGTGCAAACCCGATGGATCTGAAACGTGGAATCGACAAAGCTGTTGAAGCGGTGATCGCTCAACTGAAATCCATCAGCAAACCGGTCGAAGGCCAGATCGAAATCGAACAGGTCGGAACCATTTCCGCCAATAACGACAGCACGATCGGCAGCATCATTGCCGAGGCTATGGACAAAGTTGGCAAAGACGGCGTGATCACCGTGGAAGAAGCCAAAAGCATGGAAACTTCTCTCGACATCGTCGAAGGTATGCAGTTTGACCGCGGCTATCTGTCTCCTTACTTTGTAACTGATCCGGAACGGATGGAAGTCATCCTGGAAGATCCGTACATTCTGATCCACGAGAAAAAGATCAGCAACATGAAAGACCTGCTGCCGATCCTGGAACAAGTTGCTAAAATGGGCAAGCCCTTCCTGATCATCGCTGAAGATATCGAAGGCGAAGCGTTGGCAACTCTGGTTGTGAACAAACTGCGCGGCACACTGCACTGCGCTGCTGTGAAAGCTCCTGGTTTTGGCGATCGCCGTAAAGCGATGCTGCAGGATATCGCTATTTTAACTGACGGTCAAGTGATTTCCGAAGATCTTGGTATCAAACTGGAAAATGTGACACTGAACGATCTCGGTAAAGCCAAACGCATCACCATCGACAAAGATAATACGACTGTTGTCGAAGGTTCTGGCCCCGCTGATAAAATCCAGGGACGCATCAAACAGATCAAAGCTCAGATCGAAGATACCTCTTCTGATTACGATCGTGAAAAACTGCAGGAACGCCTGGCGAAATTAGCTGGCGGTGTGGCTGTCATCAAAGTTGGTGCTGCAACCGAAACCGAAATGAAAGAGAAAAAAGCCCGTGTGGAAGATGCCATGCACGCAACTCGCGCTGCTGTTGAAGAAGGTATCGTTCCTGGCGGTGGCGTCGCATTACTGCGTTCTATTGCTGCTCTGGATAGCCTTGAACTGACAGGCGACCAAAAAATCGGCGCAAGCATCGTACGGCGCGCACTGGAAGAACCGATTCGTCAGATCGCGAACAATGCCGGCCTCGAAGGCTCTGTTGTGGTACAGAAAGTGAAAGAGCTCGAGACTAATGAAGGTTTTGACGCTTCGTCCGAAACCTATGGCGATATGCTGAAAGCCGGTATCATTGATCCGACCAAAGTGACCAGAACCGCTTTGCAGAATGCATCCAGTATTTCTGGCCTGATTCTGACCACCGAAGCACTGATCACTGATTTGCCCGAA
>PDWJ01002442.1_pt1 | contig 19807 bp, 15 predicted proteins | sample 1430881 | NCBI WGS metagenome assembly PDWJ01 (sample SAMN01162460, study PRJNA174530) | Oral metagenome, whole genome shotgun sequencing project. | biome: Marine environment; feature: Marine mammal; material: Swab sample of the gingival sulcus; isolation source: swab sample of gingival sulcus...
CATCAACAACAGGAGCCCAGAGCGCATCTTCTCTTTCAGCATACCGAATCGCTGAAAAATTTCTCAAATATCCGATTTATGCCCTCTTGAAGCTGGTTCAAATCTTTCAGGCCCGTTCCTCTGTGTTCGTCATGTTTCTGAACGCTTCGCAGAGGATTCCATTTTGTCAATGTTTCTAACATCGTTTTTCCCTCCTTACGGAGTCCTGGCAGGCTGCGCAATAAAACATATTCCGCCACAACAACAAAGGCACAACACACAAAAACCTGTACCCTTTGTTTTTTTGTATGTGTTGTGCCTTTGTCGTTAAAAAATGTGACCAAGAATTCCGGCTTATATTCGAGTCTCGACCTTCTTGCAGCTCTGGGCCTCAAGGGCTCTGTGGCAATATTTTCTACCCTTTACGAAACCGTACCGGCACATAATCCGGTAATTGCTTCTCGATAAACTGCACATCGAAACGAGTAAATCGCTGAATTCCGTTTTCAATCGCGATATCAGGCCAACCATCGCCAATTAAGGGCTGAGCGTAACGAATAAAATCATCGGTCACATCGAGCCCTTCCGCTTCGATCCAATGGGCGGGAATCTGTCGGAAACTATTGGCGACTGTCGTGAGCGGCACTTTGTCGAAATACGGATCGTAGGCTGCACTGTCCCAATGTCGCAATATCGTCGCCATCCAGCCGGTTCCATCGGTCATAGCCACCTCGACCGCTTTTTTTCCCACGTGATACGCTTCATCGATGTCGACGCGCGATGCAAAGATCGACGTCGAGCGCTGTAACACGCCCGGGACCTGGCCGGTCGCCTGACCGCGAACTTTGAGGCCTACCTTATTCAGATAATTTGTGACGACTTGTGCAACTGTCGTTTCACTGGCTCCATATTCAATATGTCCGAAACCGTCATGTGCTTCACCTAAAGTTCCGACATCGAACCCTTCGCTGACCACAACGATACAGCGTCCGGTTCGCCTCAGTTGGCGGTTGACATTCTCAGCCAGGGATTCGAGGGTATGGCCGGATTCCGCCATATAAATCTGCAACGGCATTTCCCGCTCGGGATCGGCCAATCGAGATGCTGCCGGTATAAATCCGGATTTCCGTCCCATCGCCTGCAGCACAGCAACCGGCTCTGACACACTCATACCCCGGTTTTCTTCATTCGTATTTTGAATAATCGACGTCCAATAGCGCGCTGCACTTCCGTAACCGGGCGTATGATCGATCACCGTAAATTCTTCGTCACCGATGTCGTTATCGATAGTTTTCGGCACACCGGTTACGACAAGCTCAAGCCCTTCTTCCTTTGCCAAACGGGAGACCTTGTCTGCTGTATCCATCGAATCATTGCCGCCGATATAAAAAAAATAGCCGACATTATGCGCCCGCATCACTTCAAGAATACGGTGATAATCTTCTTCCTGTTCCTCTTTCAGCTTATAGCGGCAGGTTCCGATCGCCCCGGCTGCTGGGGTATAGCGCAGTAATTCGATCTCTTTGCGTAATTGATGAGAAATATCAATCAAGTCTTCGAGCAGCACCCCTTCGATGCCGTGCCATCCGGCATAAACGGTTTCGATGTGATCGGAATAGGCAAGACAACCATCAATGACTCCCTGAAGAGATGAATTTATGACTGGCGACGGGCCTCCTGATTGGGCAACAATCGCATTTTTTTTCATAGCAAGCCTCCCTTGCAGTGTATAAAAAATTTTGCTCCCAGAAGAAACGGGTGGTGTTCGTTCCCCCACTGATGAATCGGCGGGCTCGTATCCCTTGTCCCTCCGGGACAGTGTCTTACAGACATGTTGATCGGACATCTAACACATAGCACTCGAGTTTCTTATAAATGTAATCAAAATCCTCAAGATCGATCAAGAACTTTTTGCAGAAAAGAACATACAAACCCCATAAGCTATCCTTTCAACCCATGTTAGCCTCACATCAGAGCCACAACATTCGCTTGTTCGAGATAACAGATTGCTGGATGCGCTGAGGCATAGATCACAGAACGGTCTTACGATAACAGGCTTCGAAAAGGTTGTCAATGGAAAGATTGCACTCGATGAGAAAATATTGCCACAGAATCTTTTTGACATGAAACGGTATATTCAGTATGTTCGCCCTGGAGTTAGAGACACGGATGTCATAGTCACGATTGGGTAAAAACAGCCGATGAACAATGAACAATTATGGATTTACAAGGGGACCAGGGCCCACAGCCGCCTCTGCCACAAAGAGGAACCAGGAATTATCATGAGCGGGGCGCTTACCCGACATGATGAAAACGGAGTTCGACGCTGACAGGGGTTGAGACCCTGTCAGGGTTATTTTCAAAGGAGTAAATCATGGCATATTTTTTAGGTATCGACATCGGCACCTCAAGCACTAAAAGCCTTCTATTGAGAGAAAACGGAGATGTTATCGCTATCGGACAACAGGCGTATGATTTTGAGACGCCACATTCCGGCTGGGCAGAACAAGACCCGGAAACGTGGTGGGATGCGGCGAAAATGACGATCCAACAAATTCTTCATTCTTCAGGAATCGATTCCAGTGAGATCAAGGGCATCGGCTTTTCAGGTCAAATGCATGGACCGGTATTTCTGGATCAAGCAGGTCGCAGTATTCGCCCGGCGATTATCTGGGCCGACCAACGGAGTGCGGAAGAATGCCGGGAAATTTATGACCGGGTTGGACAGACAGGATTGTACAACACGGTGTGTAACCCTGTCGATTCAGGGTTTATGGCAGCGACACTGCTCTGGATCAAACGACACGAGCCGGAGACCTATAAGCAAATCGCCACGGTGCTGCTGCCAAAGGACTACGTCAAACTTCGCCTGACTGGTGAAATGGTCACCGATCCGAGCGATGCCGGCGGCACGTCGCTTTATGATGTCAGAAAGCTCGAATGGTCATCGACTCTCCTCGAACAATTGAATCTTTCTCAAGACATCTTTCCGACAGTCTGTCAATCTTCCGAGATTATCGGAGCTGTCAGTGCTGACGCTGCTCTCGAAACCGGCCTTCCCGCCGGCACACCAGTCGTGAACGGCGGAAACGACCAGACAATGGGTGCCCTGGCAAGTGGAGCTATTCAGGAAGGTCCTGTGATGCTCGTGATCGGGACCGGTGGAACGTTGTTTACGACGATTGATTCGGTGGTCGTCGACCGGGCACTTCGCATGCACACCTATCCTCATTGCGTCCCCGGCAAGTGGCATTTGCTCGGCGCGATTCTTGCCGGAGGGCTGACGTTAAAATGGTTTCGCAATATTCTGAATACGTCTGAACCCTATTCCTATGATGAGATGACCCGGAAAGCCGCAGCGATTCCCCCTGGCTCCGAAGGAGCAATCTTCTTACCATATCTGGCAGGAGAACGAACCCCTCATATGGATAGTTTTGCGAGAGGTGTGATGTTTGGCCTCACAGTCCGGCATACACAGGGCCATCTGGTTCGTGCAATCATGGAAGGCGTGGTGTTCGCCATGCGCGACTGCTTAGAGTTGTTTAAAGAACTCCGGGTCTGCCCGGACAAAATTCTCGCCGGAGGAGGAGGAGCCTTAAGTCCATTATGGAGGCAGATCCAGGCAGATATTCTCGGATTACCCCTTGTGACAGTCGATACGCCGGAAAAATCCGCCACTGGCGCTGCAATGATCGCCGCAATCGGAACCCGATGTTTCCATTCCTTTGAAGAGGCATGCCGGACAACAGTCACGTTTGGAGAAGAACTCCAGCCGATTTCTGACCATATTCTCCGGTATGAAGAATACTATCAGTTTTACCGAACGCTTTATCCTACATTGAAACAAGGCTTTCTTGGTGTGTCCCATCTTGAGAAATAATGGAGAATTCCTTTTTTCAATCGTTTTGAAATTGACAATATCTGCCAGAAGGATAATTTAATCTTGGAGAATTTCTTTTAGGCGATCTTCAGATAATCGGAGCAAATCGGCGATGATGTTGTTGGGTATGTTCTTTCAGGAACGGAAATGTCATCAGCCCCTCCTCTGCCCCTCTCCTCGAAGGAGGCTGGGGGGTCGAAACGAGGAGCTTCAGATGGAACCTGAAAAGACATTCCCGGCTTTTCGTACATTCCCGGCTCGTATGACGGGGATGAGGGGCACTGCTGTGATTCTTGATTTTCATACACATGTCGGGGATATTTTCCCGGTGTACCGAAACATTCTTATCAATCGCTCGTCTCCTCCTCCCCATTATGTGATGATCAGCTCGAAATCGATTGAAGCGCCCGAACATCTTTTTTATCGAAACCGGCCGCCAGTCTTATCCTGGAAGGGTCTGAAACACATAGCGATCACGCTCATTCGACGACGACAAACAATCCGGGGAATGGTTCTTCCAAATCTTGTGAAGGATATGCAGAGTCACGACATAACAACAAGCGTAGTGCTTCCAATCGAATATCACGACGGGCACGATCGTTCAACCCAACTCATCAACGCATGTCAGACAACCAAGAATCTGTTTCCCTTTTGCTCCGTTCATCCCCACGATCCGACTTGTATAGAAAAAATGCACCGATATATGCAGATGGGAGCCAAAGGACTGAAATTACATCCGACTTTTCAACAAATCAGGCCGGACGGCCGACATGCAACATCTTTGTATCAGGCCTATGCCGACTATCATCGACCGCTGATTCTGCATAGCGGACTCACTGGTCGAGAAGGACGTTTTCGGAAGCACCGGACATTCTCATCATTGGAATATATCGCAGCCATTCCGGCCCAATTTCCTGACATGCCGATCGTGCTCGCTCACAGTGGGATTTCCCAATATCACGATGCGATCGAGCTTGCAAAACGGTACCACCATGTGTATCTTGAAGTGAGCGGACAACCGGCGCATCATATTCGGCAAGCACTCGAAACAATTGGCCCAAAACGGATACTATTTGGATCTGATTGGCCGTTTTGGAACCAGGGCTTTGCCCTGCACGCCGTGCGACAGGCCGTCTCCAACGATCAGAACGCGGAACGATATATTCTGGGGAACAATGCAGCGAAACTTTTAGGAGTCTGGGACAAAGAGCAGCCCAAATGCACACAGCAGCCTGATAGTAACGTAATCTGACAATGTTCAAGTACAATTCACCTCGTTCGTGTTGATTCTGCCGAAGGGGGGAGATGTTTCGACAGGCTCAACACGAACGGAGATAGAGGCAACCTAAATCAGTTGTACGGGCGTCAGTTTCAAATCCCGGCAGGATTGTGATACATCTCATCCAGAGACCTATGGTCGTTGTTTTCCCGATAATGTAGCATTGTCAAAGTAACTTAAACGTATTGAGCAAAACAATATAATGACAGATTTTTTAGACAGCGCACAGCAATTACAGCCTCAACAAAACGGACAGTCTCCGGCTTCGCCTCAGCGCCCGGAAGAAGGACTGGAACAGACGTTCCCTATTGTCGATCCCTCGTATATTGAGAAAGATATTCCTTCAGATGTCATGCAAGCGATTCACTCCTGCCTCATGGATGGCGAACCGGTATTTGTCATTTTTCAGTTACACTCCAATTTTGTGTTCCACCTGGAATCTGGAAAAAATGAACGGGTCCCCATCTGGACAGTTGTCACCGGAACACGTTTACTTTTGCTTGCTCTGGCTTCCGATGGGCAAATCCATAAAGATGTGTACGATCAAAATACCGTCTTCACTTATCAAAATGGATTCAGCCGGGATGCCATTATTATTGCCGACAAATCTCTTTCGGCAGGAGTCTGGGAGGGAAAACGCTGGTTGCTTAAAGAAGCCGTAACCCTCTTCCCTCTTCCTGAATATGAGAAGTACCTCTATCTCGCTGAACGGTATTTGAAAAAGAACGAAAAAGAATCCGCGCTTCCATTGCTGCATCGATCTTTGGAAAGTGTGCCGACCCTCAAAGCCTATCTGCTCGTCCTTTCAATTTTATCGCAGCAAAACAAACAACAAGAAGCCCTACAGCTTCTCCGTGAAGCTCTCGAGTTTGCCGATGCTGTCTCCTTGCTTGACGAACTTCACCTCCTGTTTCCAGACTGTCCCAAACTTTCCCTGTACCTTGCCGCAGCGTGTGAGGAATTGCAGAATTGGGATGTGTGTATTTCCATTTATCAGGGCCTTCTTCAAAAAACACCAGACTTCGATCTCTATTTTCTCAAGCTCGGAGAGATGTATAATGCCAAACAGGATTACGCCGCCGCAATCGATGCGTATCAACAATTCATTACGCTGAGAGTCGGATCAGACAAATTCAAACGAGGAGAATTTTTCTACTGGGAGATGGAAGAACTCCAATGGTTTTCAGCCGATCCCGATCTGGCGAAAGTCTATTTCGATCTCGGCGTCATCTACGAATATGAACTCGACGACCTTCAACAAGCCGCATCTCTCTATTTGACCCTTATCCGTCACGCTCCATTCTACATTGATGCATACAAACATCTCTGGCTGGTCTTTCAGCAACTTTGTTCCTCCTCGTCTGAGGCTGCATTCGCAAAACCGCCCCTCCATATACAAACATTTTTACAGATCTATAAGTTACTCGCTCCTCAAACGTATCTGTCGACCATGACCCCGGAACATGCTCACTGCATTGCGGAGATGACCGGACATAGGCTTCCCTCTCTGTCAACCACCCTCCCGATAGGCTACCACCGGCTCCGTGACGCCGACCGCAAGCACCTGATCCATCCCTCGGAACAGGAATATATCCGGCGCGCGCAGAAATGGCTGACCAGCCTCGTTGTGTCTGATCAGGATGCTGAAGGGATTGAGGAATACTGCGAACAGGTCACCGAATCGAACTTCCCGGATCTGTTTCATACCATCGAGAATATGGCCGATTTTCTCGATATCAGCCCACCAAAATGTTTTATCTCTCGAGGAAGGATCGGGATGAGTGTCCGCAACCAGGAGCATCCGTTCATTTTTATCGGAAGCGATCACCTCAATACCGAAAATTCCCAGTATTTTCCGCCAGATGAGTTGACGTTTGCGATCGCTGCTCAAGCCGAACACATCAAATCAAACCATTTGCTGATTACCGGGACAGAACTGTGGAAAAGCCTGGAAACCGCATCATTTGACGGATTTTTGCTCGCCTTGCAATGCTTGCCTGCCGGAAGCTTTTTAGGAAAGATCACACAGCATTTTGCCAGAACAGGTTTGAAAAAAATGTACAGCATTACGAAAACCTCTCACCTGCAAAAAGTGTTGGACTTTTTCACGAGAAGCGAAGCAGAGTCAGAACCCAAATCCCCCACGCCAGAAGATTCAGAAAAAGGTGAACTCTCCAAAAGCAAAAAGCCGCCCCAGCCCGATACGCTCCTCAAGGAACACATTGTCGAGTTTGCCCGTCATGCCGTCTATACCTCCGATAGAACCGGCTTGTTAGCCTGTAATCATATTGGCGCTGCGTGCTCTGTCATTTTTAAACTTGCAGGGGAAGCCCGTGAGAGCATAGAACATCTTTCGACAGAGGGACTTTTTCGCGCACTAGAACAACAAGATAAACGAGGGAATTTTCTGTATGTTGAATATGCCAGACGATTTAGTGAACTGATCAAATTTGCCCTGTCTGAAGAATATAACCGCTTGCACGCGAATACGGTCATTTTAGGAGACAAATCTTCCGAATTCAGTAGTATACCGGTAGGAGAGCTGTCCGCATATCACCTGTTGGAGAATAAATTGCAGCTCCTGGAGCACTCCGTGCAACACGAGTTATTAACCCATGAGGAATTTATTCGGAAACAAAAAAAATTGTTGGAACAGGCCGGAATCTTACAAAACGGAAAACAAGAGCTCATTGAAAAACTCTATCAGGCGTTTCTCGATGGCATCCTGACCCTTGAAGAACTCCATACAAAACTTTTCCACGTCCTGAAGGCGCAACAGGGCACAGCACATAATGAGTATAAATCTGAAAAGAACTTGTGATGATCATCCGGCGCTATCACATTCATGATAATACAGATAACGATCGTTCAGGATATACCTGAAAGCCATCAGAGAATTGGTGTAATGGGCAAGCCTTCCTCGCCCCTGCATCAGGTCACGACTTAAGATGCATGGGCGATGATGGTGCTCTTCATCGAACGTTTCAGATTTTTGACCGCATGGAAATAATTTGCTTTGACAGTTCCGATCGAGCAACCGAGAACTTTCGCGATTTCTTTGTACGGTAAGCCCTGACAAACCCTGAGAAAAATGGTTTTCTGCTGCTTTTCAGGAAGTCGACGGATGGCTTCATTCAATTCACCCTGAACCTCTATCTTATCAAGACTTTTTAAGGCTTCCGGGGCCTCGACAGCATGATAATGCTCTAATTCAACATGATATTGGCCTTTATCGCGTCGAAGGTGATTGATGCAGAAATTCACGGTAATTCGATACAGCCAGGTGTGAAAGCTGGATTTCTTCTGAAAGGAGCCAAGCACTTCATAGGCTTTCAGAAATACGTCTTGAGCAATATCAGAGGCATCTTCGTGGTTACGGACCATCTTCAGAGCAAGGGCGTACATTTGGCGTTGATGGCGTTTTACGAGAATCTCAAATGCAGCGGTTTTCCCGTTCAGAGTTGCATCGATCAGCTGATTATCTGTTAACTGCTCCAAAGACTGCTGGGATGAATGTTTAATAGAGCGCAGCGTTTGAGAAGCAGGAGTAAACGATTGAAATGGTTGTTGTAATGTAATAATTTGAGTCGACATGATAGGTTCTCCTCTTTTGAGCCGGTGGTTATACGACGTGTTCGGATGTTCTCTCTCTGCACTCTTCCTATCGCAACCTCGTTGCCAACTCTGGTAAAACGGGATAAATTGATGTGTACAATAAGGGATATAAAACACATAACTCTTTATAAATAAGACAGTTAAAAAATTTATTTTTTTATTACTTACGTATGTTAACCACCTTTTGAACATGCTTTTCATGCCACTTTTTAACGAAAGAAAAGGGAAGAGTGAGGAAAAATGGGGAATAAGAAGGAATAAAACCCTCCATGAATATTTCTTGACACATTGTAAGAACCAATCATAGTCCAATGCATAACATACAAAAGTCAATTATACCGAATGAGCATTCATTCTGCCTGTAACATGCGTCACATGAGCAGATAAAACGGAGTAAGGTATGCATCGACAACGTGTGAAAATCTTACAAAACATGCCTATTTTCGGGGGGATCAGGGAAAATATCCTTGAATACATCCTGGAGACCGCTGAGATCGTTTCAGTGTCGGCGGGCCAATATTTTTTCCATGAAAATGATACGGAAACATCGATGTTCGTGCTGGAACAAGGAAAGGTGTCCGTGACCAGAGCATGGAAAGGGCGGGAGTATCTGCTGACAGAACTTCATACAGGCGACTGTTTCGGTGAGATGTCTCTTATCGATCCTGGTCCGCGCACAGCCTCTGTGGCAGCGCTTGAAGAGTGTTCTGCAATTAAATTATTGAATACGAATATTCTGCGGATCTATCAAAAGGATCTTGAACAATTCACGATGATTCAAATGAATATGGGACGTGAAGTATCACGTCGCCTCAGAAAGATGGATGAAGACCTGTTTCAAACCCGGATCGAAGCTCAGACAATTCAGGAAAGACCACGTCAATAAACAGTCTCGCGCAGAGACGCAGAGACATAGAGGGGCTTTTTAGTGGGTGTTCTCTGCGCCTTTGCGTCTCTGCGAAATGAAAAACATTCAACAATTATTCCTCATAAATGACTTAAGTAACGACAAGGATTGATTTTAAGCAAGGATTTTCTGGATTTTTCGTGATAGCAGCGATCTTCGTTGAGTAAAAGTCCAAAAAATTATGTATACTTCCTAAAGAACAACAAACATATTGCGTGCCCTATCTTGCAGACGCCGTGAAAGACCGTTTTTAGCACAAACAGGAGGCGCAGGAGAGAGATATATGGCAAAACATAGCGACGAAACAGTACAGCAACAGCAGGCAATACAAAAAGAAGTTGACTACTACAAAGGGATTATTGCGAAAATGCCACAATCCTCAACATTCAGCATCAATGCGCATATCAAACTCGGAAAACTGTATCGGCATTTGGGAAAAACACAAACGGCCCTGGAAGAATACGCCGTTGCCGCCAGAACCTATACCGATAAAGGGGAACTGGTCAAAGCTTTGGCAGTGAACAAAATGATGACCGAACTGACTTCCGAATATGAAAAAGCTTCAGAGGCAGTCAATTCTCTCTACTTTCAGCATGGAGACAATATAAAAAGCAAGCCCCAAACCTTCAAGACATCGCTTTCTGACAAAGAGGAACACAGAGAGGAAGCTGAAATTGCGTCACATTTGAAGCAGAATCCGTTATTCGCCTGCCTGAATTGGACAGAGCGACAATGGGTCGAGGAGAATGTCACGCTTTATCACTTTGCACCCAATACTACGGTTTTGCAAAAAGGACACGAACAAGAAGCATTGTTTGTTATTCTTGAAGGCTATGTCAAAATCGTCATCCGGGAGGATGACACACCAGAACGTGTCCTTGCTATCTTAGGGCCGCAAGATTTTTTTGGAGAAATTTCGCTGTTACAAGCTTACCAAAGTCGAGCTTCAGCCATTGCAGAACATGCATGCAGCATCATCGAAATGCCCAAAACAGTCATTGCGGCACTGATCAAAAAACACCCCTCAATCGCTGGCACCCTCAGACAGTCTTCCACCCGACGGACCCTCGACATGATCCTGTCGGAAATTCCGCTATTCAAACATCTGGACGGCGAGGAACGACAAAAAATCGCAGGTTTTTTGTCTCCCCTTTCTGTGAAACAAGGCACAACAATCGTCGCCGAAGGGGATACCGGGGATTGCATGTATTTGATTAAGAATGGGGAGGTCGGAGTCTACACCTCATTGATGCTGGAAGACGAGACAGGGAGCACTACCGAAGCCAGACAACAGGAATTACACCTTGCAACATTACAAACCGGCGATTTTTTTGGTGAACAAGCGTTAATCACGAATGAGCGAAGAAACGCTACCGTCATTGCCTTGAAAGACCTTCAATTATTACGGTTTTCAAAACCAGACCTCGAAGTCATTGTTCAGACTTACCCTCGAATTGCCGATATACTTAAACAGTACCACCACCAACGCACAACCGATACGATGGAATCGCTGCATATGGCTTTTCAGAGGATGATAACCGGAGATTCGCCGGCGCTGCCATAAAACACAACAGCTCTTTTTATGGCGAGTTCAAGGAATTTCTGAAAAAAGTATGTGTACGGCCAGAAAAATCACTTGCATTTAGGGAAAAAGAGCCTATCTTAACGTATAAATCTTTCAGTATGTTCACACCTATTTATTAAAAACGATCATTCGACAAAGTATGCATCTGGTATTCGGCAGGCGATTGCCTGTACGAATCTTCTTCAGAGCAATGAGCCTGTTCTGCTCTTCTGCCGGAGCGGTTTCCTTTGACAGAAGTCGAAGAATATCGAAGAAAAAAACTCGCAACTCCCTCTACACCGGAATCTCATGTTCCCCAGGGTTCGTCTTTTCCGGCTTCCTCCCCGGAACTCCCGGCAAGCCCTGTCTATCCCTGATACTCTGTCAAGACGGGTTCGTACGTGCCGACAGTCCTGTCGGCACTCGGCGAACAGGCTGTTCGCCGGTACGTTTTACCCGTCAATTACATTTTGACAGTGCATACGCGGAAAAAAATTTCAAAAATAAATAGACAAAGATTCTCCACTGTGAAACACTAGGACGCAGTTTTATCGACCCCTTGTTATTACTGTCCAACTGAAGAGAGCGCCTCCCCCTCTTCATCAAGGAGAAATCGTATGGAAAGAATTGACCGGACTCAATCAATCGACATTGTCGCACCCGAAGACGTCGGCATGTCTGCGAAAACACTTTCACTAATCGATGAATTTGTGATGAACGGCATCAAGGGCTTATCCTATCGAGGCGCAGTGGTGTTAATTGCGCGGCATGGTACAATTTGCCATTTCAAACCCTATGGCGATGACGGAAAAGACCGGCCAATGCAAACCGATGCTGTGTTTCGCCAGGCATCGATGACAAAACCGATCGTCATGGCGGCCTTTATGCAATTTTACGAACAAGGCCGCTTCACACTCGAAGATCCGCTATCGCAGTATCTCCCTGAATTCGACGACCTCAAGGTCGCGACAGACGACGGAAGCGGAAACATCACGCTTGTCCCGGCTAATCGGGCGATCACGATGCACGACCTCATGAGCTATTCAGCCGGCTTTTCCTGCACGTTCTATTATGGCGCCGACCCGGTCAATTCCTTTGTCACCAAACGGTATGTCGAGCAGGGCGTTCATGATCTGTTTCATGACGCCTACACCCATACGCTTGAGGACAATGTCAAGGCTCTGGCCCAATGCCCGCTGGCGTTTCAACCGGGTGCCGGCTGGTTGTACGCCCACACTTCGCACGACATTATCGGGTATCTGATCGAACAATTTTCAGGCATGACGCTGGACAACTACCTCAAACAAAGCATCTTCACTCCGCTCAAGATGACGGAAAGCTGGTTTTATCCTCCGGAAGATGTCTTCTCCAGAATCCCGCAAGCCACAATCATGCATAATGCCGATGCTCCGTTTGTCGAAAGCGTCCTGGGGCTCCTTCCCGAAAATCAAGAATATACCTTTAGCAAGAATAGAAGCTATTTCTCCGCCGGCGGGGGCTTGCACAGCACAGCATACGATTATTTTCGGTTTGCCCAGATGATGCTGAATAGGGGCGAATTGGACGGAGAACGGATTCTCGCCCCAGCGACAGTGGATTTAATGACTCAGCCCACGGCAGATCGCTTCAAAATTTCAGGGCTCACCGGCAATATGTGGGGCTACGGCGTGGACGTGCAGGTCAGCGATACTCCGGGGGGAAGCGGTTTGTGGTTAGGCGGAAAAGGCAGCTACGGCTGGCGCGGTATCTGGAGCACGCTCTGGAATAATAATCCGGCAAACGACACTGTGGCCATGATCTTCACGCAGGTCGGCGACGATGGGGCTTTCCCCTATGTCTACCTGCTCAACACGTTCACAAGCGCGGCCGTCCTGGATTAAATCTTTTGAGAATTTCCCCTGGAGCGGCACATCGCGTTCTTTCGGGAATGAAACGACGCGACATGCCCGTAAGAATTGGGGCAATCGTTATTCTATTCTAACCCTGTCCGGGAGCACCACCCGGAAGCAGGGCTGTTACGTTCTCACAATATCGGCTCTGATTCCCAAGCAGAGCGTGGGAACCCATGGTCCGCTTCGCCCAGTGTGAAACAGAGCTTCACGGAAAGAAAAGTCTGCCTCTCACAGAGAACTCATGGGAGGGGGAACTGCCAGAGATTAAGGGTCTGAACGCCGCTGACCGTCATAGCGGAGAGCGCCGGAAAAATTCGATCAGGCTCATACCGTTGTTCTGCGAATTGTCTAATTCGTCCGGATCCTTCATCTCGACTTGTTCCGTCAACATGGTAATCAGAACCCGTCCGCTGCGACGTAATGTGATCGGTTCGGTAAATTGAAGCTGACCGCGTTCGTCAAGAAGAGCCTCAAAAGTCTGTAACATGGGCCTCCCTTCATCGCCTCAGTTCTCATACTCTACGCAGACTGAGACATGTCAAAATGTTCTTTATGCGCCACGTGTCTGTTATCTCTATGATGGCATCCTTACGGTCAGTTGTCAAGTTTCACAGAGGCGATTTGTGGGCGTTATGCGCCTGATCGTCTCTTTCGCGCCGGATTCTCAAGAGATATTTTATTCTTTCACAGAGAACACAAAGTCTCACAGAGAAACCTTTTTTGGTTTTCTTTTTGACACTCCATGGATTCCGTGAGAAAAAATTTTACTTCTCACAAAGAGCACGGAGCATCACAGAGGTTTTTTGGTTTTCTCCGTGACACTCCGTGAGCTCCGTAAACCGTGGCCACAGAAAGGGAAAATTATGTTTGATTATTCTTTTTGATGACCTTGAAAAGGCGTACGGCACCATATAGAATGAGCAAAATGCCCACCAGCACATTCAGGAGCCTGACAAGGGTAACCGGGACAGAAGCTTGCAGCGCAGAAAGAATCGTGACTGACGCTCCAAGAAACAACACCGTCGCAAGTCCGGCTGCAATTCCAAAGATGACCAATTGTTTTTTCGTATACCCATACTCAACGGCTTTTGCGGCAAACAGGCCGGTCCAGAAGACGATCGTCAAGGGACTCGATATGGTCAGCAACAAGGCCGAAAGAAAACTCGACCAATAATTCGACGTCCGATGCGCCTGCACTGTGGTCTCTGCTAAGATATTTCCGACCGACCCAAGCATGACCATTCCAAACATCATCAGCACGACGGAACTGATTATCGCTAATTTCTTCTGAACCGTTTTTTTCTCTAATAATTTCCCGACTCCGATGATCGCCAGCAGGATGTAGAAATAATCAACAAGACTCACCGCGAGCACTGAACAGAAGCCATCAAGCAGAGTCCGCTGAAGCGAAATATTCAGAATAAAGAAAAACACAGGCCCAATGGCCAGTTGCAGTACCAGACCGGTGGAGAGCCCGCTGATAAAAACGCGTACCATATTTCCTCCCTGTTGCAAAACATCATGGTGAAGGCTGTCATCAGGCAATCGCTGGTGCGGTCACACATGATACGAATATGTATCTGTGTCAAACCCTTTTCAGCATGACTCTTTAGCAGTCTCATCTCATTCCCCATTCCATGTGGAATGCCGGTTCCAGTTTTTTCTCCTGAATATCGCCGGATCAGTAATGTGTATTCATTATTCCGGGATTGGTTTATTGATTACATTTCGGAGCCGCTGCAATATATTATCAGCAAGAAAACAACAAGAAGAATACATTCTTTACAGACACAATACGAACATCTATATCTTAAAAAAAGGAGTTGTCATGAGCGAGACACTCACCCGGCATAATGAAATGGATGAAGGGGAATTCTTACTTCTACTCGATTTCCGTAGTTTCAAAGGAGCGACTCAGGGGCCAGACACCCACCCCCGTCGTTTTGGCGGATTGCCGATATTATGTTTGTGGAAGATGACGGCATCTACTTCACGACCACCAAAGGTAAACCCTATTATGCACAACTGAAGGCATCGCAGAAAGTCGCCATTTGCGAGATGGACAAAAATTATGTGTCGGTACGTGTCATCGGTGATAATCGTCGCGTTGTGAATAAAATTTAAAAAAATCCCATATAGCATATCTGATCGTCGGCACAATTCGCGTACAATGGTCTGTCACAAATTGCCGTAAACCTGGAGGAGGATTTCCTGGGCTACTTTCAACTCCCATCCGGAAAAGATGAGAACGAGGCATTTTAATGTTGCGCCTTGAATCCGCTTGAGGACCCGGGTATCGGCGGCATACTGCTTCAGTTGAGTGGCGGCTTCTGAACATATTTCAGTTTGTACCGTCTCTGACCACTCTTTGCGTTTGATGTACTTAATTTCGATCAGGTAGGCGTAGTGCATCTCCTTATATTTAGCCCAAAATGGCTCCAGAAACAAATCGGCATAACCTTTGCCCATTTCTTCTTCCGAATGAGTGATATAGTAATCGGCGACATTCAGGTAGGCCAGGAGAAAGGTTTGAATGACCTTCTCGCCGGTCAGGTAATCTCGTATCCGGCTTTGTTCCTCGATTTCACGCGCCAAGAATTGGAAGACTGATTCCCATTCACCATTATAGGCCATGGTATGAATTAAATTCGCAAAGCGCCGAAGATCGATCCGAAACACATCAACATCTTTGAATCCATCCCTGAGATAGCTGTAGAGTAATGTTTTTATCGTTCGATTAGGGATACCGAGGCATGCTTCTCCTTCTCTGGCCTCCACAAAACTTAACAATCCAAAGTAAAACAGCAGGGAAATAAAGTTTTCTGTTTCTATCAGGCCTTCAACTGGGAAATGTTTGACAACGCTTGACTGTACTTCTTCTGTTTCTACGATATTGCTCAGGCGTTGAAAATTTCCATTGAGCTGATGACCGAGCACGACAAGATGTCGAAATTTCCCATAGCCGATTTTCATATTCTCATCGATCATCTCATCGGGATACTTGCCGCAATCCAATGTCTGTTGCAGAAAATAGAGCACCATATCGGTATTAAAAAGGGGGGCGGCGCCATCTTTTGAAAAGCGATAACCATCATGCCATTCATGCATCAGAGCGAGCATGGCATCGTCCGATGCCGGCAGCCGGCAGCCCGCCTGTCGGTAATAGCGAAGCATCTGAAGAACATCGTGCTGTGTAAACCCTAATAATTGATTACATGGGGCGTCTAGCGTGATATTACGCCCGATATTGAAACCACTCGTTACATCGTCCATCGTAATCGGAGAAACTCCCGTGATAAACAATCGTCCCAGCCCGGCCCCGGTATCGCTTGTACCGCCTTTCAGCACATTGAAAAAGAAGCGGAGAAATCCCGTCCCATGTGTGAGTTCCTGGTAATTTCGCTGCCCATACATACTTAAAATAGTATTAGCGAAATTGTCATACTCATCAATCAAGACATAGACTTTTTTCCCTATGGAACCGACGTATTTCATGAGAAATTCAAGTTTTTCACAGGCACGCGCATATTTTGCCACCATCTCGTAATAATCATCATCCAGGAAATCGCGGTAACGTTTGCCAAAAAAGAATATCTGTGTGTCGATATGGGCCTGAAAGGAGGTTTCGACGCTTTCAGGATCGGGATTCACTTGCGAAAAGTTAAATTTCAGAATCAGGTAGGCGTGTTTCTCCGAAGTTGGATGCTCAGCGATATATGTGCCGGTGAAAAGCGTGTCAAAGGCGTCTTGCCAACCCCAATCGTAATAACTTTCGAGCACATTCAGGAAAAGTGTTTTCCCAAATCGTCGCGGACGAAGAAAGAACAGATATTTCCCGGCAGCCTCAAGTTGAGGAATATACATGGTTTTATCCACGTAATAATATCGTTTTTCCTGGATTTCTTTGAAATCTGCGATGCCGTACGGAATATTTTTTATCATAGTGGTGGATGCCCTGGTCATGGACGATAGGAATAAAGAGTACGAAAGAATTTTCTGATTGAATGAAGGAATATTATTTCAGCTTCTATAAGTCCTGTCAATAAAAATCCGGCGTCACAATTCGAGACATAATGAGGTGGGACAATGAATTGAGCAAGGGCTCGAACGGAGATTCACCGTCCAAGGAATCGCGCAAGGCTGGGCCGTAAAGCGTGTGTGTTATCGAACCCCAAAACCTGGCATCCATTCACTAACAGTATTTGCACCGTCAGCAAGTCGATCAAACCCAGCCCGATCACAACAAAGGCTTCTCCCAGTGTAGGCTGTACCAAGCGAATTCCCTGTAATCCGATCGCTGCAATAACGGTAAACCTAACCTCCTCATTACTCACGTTTTCAGGGATTCCAGTACACAAATTGTGCGGCACACCCACAACCTCTGCGTGAGGCCCATTGCTCTCCACCCGATCACCGCATTTTTTATCCAGCGAAGAAGGCACGAAAGAAACGTGACGAACAGTATCCGAATTTGTCAACTCAGGATCATCCCCAAAAAACCGATTGAAGATAATTCATGTTTATCCTTTTCCCCTTAACCCAGCGTATGCCGCCCATCGCCGGTAATCGGAATCACAGATCCTGAATATTTCGGCTTTGCCCGGCGGATCACATCCACAAAAGCTTTCACTCTAGCCAGAACTTCCCGTATATCGGATTTGACTTGACACGCTGTCATGTAAATGCGCCGGTCGGCAATCATTCCCACCGCATCTAAACCTAAGGATCGAGCGATATAGACAGCTCGCGTGACATGGAATTTTTGCGTCACAATAATCACATCGTGTACCTGAAACACGTCACGAGCCCTATACATGCTGCTATAGGTGTTGAATCCGGCATGATCCATAAAAATATCCTGCGCCGGAACCCCTTTTTCGAGCAGATAATTCCGCATGGCATTGACCTCATCATAATCTTTCCGACCGTGATCGCCGGAAAGCAGAAGTTTCTGCACTTTTCCCTGCCGGTACAGTTCCAATCCGGTCAGCACCCGATCTTCCAGCATGTGCGACAGACGGCCGCCGGCATACGCTTTTGCTCCGAGAATTAAAGCTGTATAAGCTTTTGGAGCCTGACTCGATTGTTCATAGATTCGGCTTTCGCTGCATTTGAGAATATACAGATTCATGGCTCCGAGAATGCCTGCAAATACAAGGCTTCCCACACCCAAGAGCACAATGCTGCGTTTTATCATGAGCTGGAAATATCATTTTGACAGGATGAACAGGATTGACAGAAGAACATGCTTTGAGAGAATCCCGTACATCCTATGAATCCTGTCAGAAAAACAGATTGTAAAAAAGCTGAAACACTTGTTCTGCCATGCAAAACCTGTCAGATTTCACAAGCCCTGTCAAGGAAAACTTGACAATTCTTCGCGCTGCCTTCCACAATAACAACCATCCGAAAGACTGTCGCCGCTTACATTCTTCTACTATCAACAAAACGCTCATGGCATCATCAATCAGATACAAACCACTCTATCTCCAGGTCCGGGAGAAACTCCTCGCACGCATTGATACTGGGAATTATAGATCTGGAGACACGATTCCAAGTGAGTCAGTGTTAGCGGAAGAGTTCGGCACCAGCATTTCGACCATCCGGCAGGCCATCTCCATGTTAGCTGACGATGGCCTGTTGATCAAAAAACAAGGCAAAGGTACATACGTGTCCGAACAAAAAACACACTTGCGTCTCGCAACCTGCCTCGACACAATCGATCCCGTTGAACGTGAGCTGATCCGACAGACGGTATCAGAAGCGATAGGAACGTTTCAGAACCAGTATTCGTCACTTGCCGTTGAATATGAATTCACTGATAAAGAAGAGCTTTTGCATCGTATCACATCCGGTAATGCGCCGGATATTCTCCATTTTCCATCATACTGGACGAGTTATTTCGCCTCGCTTGGAGCATGTATACCTCTGGAGGGGCTGCTGCCTGCTCGACTCAGCGAGCAACAACGTGTGTATGGGGGATGCTGTCGGGACACGCTGTATGCTGTTGCCTGGGGACGTTGTCCGATATCATTGTTTGTCAACAAGCAGATTCTTCAGCAGGCAAATATCAAACTGCCAGAGCTTCCGATGTCACTCGACGATTTTTCAGCAGTCTGTCAGACCCTCGATGATTTCTATAAGGGACACGGCATATCCTCGTATGGGGTCAGCGTTTCTGATAATCGGGCAGCGGATTTCTTCTCGCTCTACTCCTTCTTGCAGGCCTTCGGCGGCGGATTTCTGGCTGGACACGGGAAGCAGATGATTGACTCGCCGGAAGATGCCGCCGCGTTTCGCTGGCTGCGTCAATTTATCCGGACGCGTCGAGTCTATCGAGCAGACATGCCAACGATCCGGCAACGGTTTGCTCAGGGGAAAATCGCATTTATCTCGGATAGCTCCCGCCTAAAAGGCTGTCTGGAAGCTATCACCGGAAAAGCGTTCGAGCAAAATTTCGAAGTGGTGTTTAATCCGATCCACAACAACGTTCATTCCCTGTCGGTGAATTCTAACCATGCTTTGTCAATCTGTTCGCAAAGCCGGCATCAGACTCTCGCGGCTGAATGCCTTGGAGCGCTGGTGAATGATGAACGTATATGCCATGCCTTCTATACCGGAACCGGGAGCCTTCCGGTCAACAGTCAGCTTTGTGAGCATTCAAATTATTCCTCTCAATTTTTCATCCGTT
>PDWJ01008413.1_pt1 | contig 19807 bp, 16 predicted proteins | sample 1430881 | NCBI WGS metagenome assembly PDWJ01 (sample SAMN01162460, study PRJNA174530) | Oral metagenome, whole genome shotgun sequencing project. | biome: Marine environment; feature: Marine mammal; material: Swab sample of the gingival sulcus; isolation source: swab sample of gingival sulcus...
GGCGATCTTCGACACCATGCAGTGGATCAGCAACGACGTGGCCACGGTCGCGATGGGGCTGGCGGCATCCATGGGGCAGTTCCTGCTGTCGGCGGGCACCCCGGGCAAGCGTTATGCGCTGCCACACAGCCGCATCATGATGCACCAGCCGTCCGGCGGGCTCGGTGGCACCGCCTCCGACATCCGGATTCAGGCGGAGCAGTCGCTGCACATTAAGAAGACCATGGCGGAACTGATCGCCGAGCACACCGGGCAGACGCTGGCACAGATCGAGGCTGACTCGGATCGAGATCGCTGGTTCACCGCCGAGGAAGCGCTCGAATACGGCTTCATCGATCACGTCTACGAGCGCGCGGCGCAGATCAAGTCGGAGGCACCGAACAAGTGATGAATCAAACCCCGCACTCGCTCCCAACTGGCCTGCCCAGCATGGACTACTTCATCCCGCAGTGGGAAGAACGCACCAGCTACGGTGTTCGGCGCGTCGATCCCTACACCAAGCTGTTCGAGGACCGCATCATCTTCCTCGGCACCCCGATCACCGACGACATCGCCAACGCGGTGATGGCCCAGCTGCTGGTGCTGCAATCCATGGACGCCGACCGGCAGATTTCGATGTACATCAATTCGCCTGGCGGCTCGTTCACGGCGCTGACCGCGATCTACGACACCATGCGCTACATCAAGCCCGCGATCCAGACCATCTGCCTGGGGCAGGCGGCCTCGGCGGCGGCGGTGCTGCTCGCTGCGGGCACGAAGGGCAAGCGGCTGGCGCTGCCCAATTCGCGCATCCTGATTCACCAGCCCGCGACCGAGGGCGGCTACGGCCAGTCTTCCGACCTGGAGATCCAGGCCAAAGAGATCCTGCGGATCCGTTCGCTGATGGAACACATGCTGGCCAGCGACACCGGCCAGGACGTCGAAAAGATCAGCCGCGACATCGAGCGCGACAAGTACCTCACCGCCGAAGAGGCCCGCGAATACGGCATCGTCGACGACGTGCTGACCTCACTGAAGGAACTCAACTAGGCGCCCTACGAATCCAGGGGCCGGCGAAATAATGAGATTTTCCAGCCCCTGGATTTTTCGTGATCACAAGGGGATATTCTCATAGCAACGCCGGGTGCCCGTGGCTGAACAGCGGTGGCGGGTAAGCACCAATGGAGGTCTTGGCATGAGCGTCCCCCCTGCAAATCCCAACTCGAATCCGCAGGGTGGTTACCCGCCGCAAGAGGGTTACCTGCCGCAAGGTTATCCACCGCAGGGCGGTTACCCGCCCCAGGGCTATCCACCACAGGGCTATGCACCGCAAGGCTATCCGCCCCAAGGCGGTTACCCACCGCAGGGTTATCCGCCGTACGGCGGCTATCAGGTGCCACCTGCCAAGAAGAAGAAAACCGGGCTCATCGTCGGCGTCGGGATCCTGGTTTTCGTGCTGTTCCTTGGCGTTATCTTGCAGGTCTTGGGGATGACCGGGGCGCTCTGCCTGCCGTGGGCATGCGGCGGCGAGCAAGCCAGCGGCATCCCGGCCAGCGTGCCGGTCTACCAGGATTCTGGTCGGGTAACCAGTTCTGCCGAGGGCGTCATCAAGGACTCGACCGGGGCCAAGATGTACGTGCCGATCGGTGCCGTGCCCTTAGCGGCGGGCGGCGAAGAAGGCGACATGGTGCTTGGTGTCAACGTGGCATCGCAGGTACCGAAGCCGCCGGATCTAATGACTGGCTATACCGCCGTCGGCAACGTCTATGAGTTGTCACCTAGCGGATTCACCTTCACCGCTCCCATCCGAGTTGTGCTGCCATTGCCTGCCGGGGTTGCCCCCGAAAGCGTTGGCGGGGTCACCTACCTGGACGATAGAACCGGCAGCTGGGAATTCTTGCCGGCATCATTGAGCGCCGACAACAAATCAGTGGTCTTCTTCACTACCCGCCTAGGGCAGTTCTCGATCTGGCAATCCGACGTCTGGAAAGACACCCGCGCAGAAGTGGGGATTGCCTACCCGGGAACCAGAACCAACCAATACGTCGGCAAAGAAAGCCACGGCTGGTCTGGATCTCGGATCGACTACGGGGTTTGCCTCTACCCCGTGGGAGGCGAAGGCCAATGGGCGAGCGGTTTCGCGCGGCTGCTGCTCGCGAACTCCAGTGAAAGTGACTCAAGTGATGCCCTGATCCATCAGATTAACCCGGGAAACTACCGGGTCGTTGAGTTCTTCCACATGAGCGAAGTCAACCCCGAGCAACCCGGTGTCGCCCCGAGCCACTGGTTCAGCAAGAATGATCTCGGCGAGAAGACCATCGGCGCTGGCGAGACGGTTACCTTCCCGGTGCCCGAGGTCGAAACTGCCTACAACACCTGGAGCTCGGCCGACAGTCCCTGCGGTGATTCCGTCGACACCGCAGCGGGCACCGGTGATGTGCAGCTTACGTTGACCTGGCAGGGCAATATCGACGTTGATCTTCGGGTAGTTGATCCCTACGGCGAAGTCATCAACTACGAGGTTCCGTATTCGTCCAGCGGTGGCGAACTTGACCGCGACAACGCCTGTGAAAATTTCATTCCCGGCAAGGCCGAAAACATCTTCTGGCCCGATGGCCTAGCTCCGAGCGGTAGCTACGAGGTGTACGTCGACTACTACGAGGGCTGCGCTGAGATGGGCAGCGCCAATTGGACGGTCAAGGTCCTTGCCGGTGGCGGAACCAGCTGGCAGACCTTCAACGGCACGATTGCTGAGGGAGAAAGCCAGCTCGTAACCACGTTTACCATCTAGCAGTACTTGAGGTTGCGAACCTCAACCCGGTCGCTTGTGTGTGGCTACTTTTTCGCAGCAACCGGCCGGGTAGGGTAGGAGACGTCGCTGGTCGGTAGGCCAAGAAAGAGAGAGGTGAGCAGTGGCACGCATAGGCGAGTCGAGCGAACTGTTCAAGTGCAGTTTCTGTGGCAAAAGCCAGAAACAGGTCAAGAAGCTCATCGCTGGCCCTGGGGTCTACATCTGCGACGAGTGCATCGGGCTGTGCAACGAGATCATCGAAGAAGAGTTCCCGGACAAGCCGCAGCACGCCTCACCGGATCGGCTGCCCAAACCCCGCGAGATTCGCGACTTCCTCGACGACTATGTGATCGGCCAAGACGAAGCAAAGCGAGTGCTCAGCGTCGCCGTCTACAACCACTACAAGCGGCTGCGGGCCGACGAAGAAAACCCACACCCCGACGACGAGGCCGTCGAGATCAGCAAGTCGAACGTGCTGCTCATCGGCCCCACCGGCTGCGGCAAAACCTACCTGGCGCAAACGCTGGCGAGGATGCTGAACGTGCCCTTCGCTATGGCCGATGCCACCGCCCTGACCGAGGCCGGCTACGTTGGTGAAGACGTCGAAAACATCCTGCTCAAACTAATCCAGGCCGCCGACTTCGACATTCAGAAGGCTGAGACCGGCATCATCTACATCGACGAAATCGACAAGGTGGCCCGCAAAAGCGAGAACCCCTCGATCACCCGCGACGTCTCCGGCGAAGGGGTGCAGCAGGCGCTGCTGAAGATCCTGGAGGGCACTGTCGCCTCCGTGCCGCCCCAGGGTGGCCGCAAGCATCCCCACCAAGAGTTCCTGCAGATCGACACCACCAAGGTGCTGTTCATCGTCGGCGGCGCTTTCGCTGGCCTGGAAGACATTGTCTCCAAGCGCATCGGTCACCGCCCCCTCGGCTTCGACACCGACGTGCGGTCCCAAGACAAGCTTGAGGACCCGTTCCTGCTGGTTCGCCCCGAAGACCTACACAGCTACGGGCTGATCCCGGAATTCATCGGCCGCCTGCCGATGATCACCTCGGTAAACCCGCTGGATCGGGACGCGCTGGTGAGGATTCTGTTCGAGCCGCGAAATGCCCTGACCAAGCAGTTCACCAAGCTGCTCGAACTGGACGGGGTCAAGCTGGAGTTCGAAGAGGACGCGGTCGAAGCGATTGCCGATTTGGCCGTCGAGCGCGGCACCGGGGCCCGCGGCCTGCGGGCGATCCTGGAAGAGCTGCTGCTTGAGGTCATGTTCGAGGTGCCCTCCGCCAAGGACGTTGCCCAGGTGATCGTGACTCGAGACTCGGTGTTGGGGGAGACCCAGCCAGAACTGGTGCCTCGGGCCAAGCTGGCCAGGCGGCGAGAACTCTCGGCCTAATACTCGCGGTTAGTTAACCGATAGCATGGCAGCCATGTCTGCTGGCTATCTGCGTTACCCCCATGTCCATGACGACTCCCTAGTTTTCGTCGCTGACAATGATCTTTGGCTTGGCAAGCTCGCCGGTGGCCGGGCACACCGGCTGACCACCGCGCATGCGCCAGTGCGGTCGCCACGGTTTTCCCCCGATGGCACACGCATCGCCTACGCCCGGGAAACCGACGGCGGATTCGACGTCCACGTCCTCAGCCTGGACGGCGAGTCCCGGCGGCTGACCTGGCTAGCCGATCCGCTGGTAGACGTTTCGGGCTGGCTAGACGAGACCCACATCCTGATCTCCTCGGGCCACGCCTCGCCGCTGCGCAGCCAGCTTGGCAGCTACTCGCTGTCGCTGGACGGCGACCTGGCCCGCCTGCCGTGGGGCCAGGTGCGGGCCGCCCACCAAAACGCTGATGGCCGGGTGGTCGTCGCATCCAGCAATCGGCGCGGCCCCGAGCAGTGGAAGCGCTACCGCGGCGGTCGCGCGATCCGGCTGTGGGTATCCGATGCCGAGCAACAGACCTGGAGCAGGCTGCTGCCGGACGAAACCGCCAGCCTCGCCGGGCCGATGTGGTTAAACGACCGGATCTGGTTCGCCTCGGATCGCGGCGCCTGCCTTCCCGGCAACGCAGGAGAACAAGCCCAGCTCTGGTCGGTCAACCCCGATGGCAGCGACCTGCAACAGCACACCTGGCACACCCCGGCTGAAGGCTACGTGCGCGACGCGACCACCGACGGGATCACCGTCGTCTACCACGCCCGGGGCACGCTGTACTCGCTGCGGCCAGGCCAGCAAGCGGCCGTTATCGACATTGAGACGGGGCTGGGCGCGCCCGCCCCGAAGCGCCTCGAGCCGACCGATCAGTTGCTAGCGATTCAGCCCGATCACGGCGGCGACGGCTCAGTGCTGGAGTGGCGGGGAGCGGCCTGGTACGTGACGCACCGTGATGGCCCGGCCCGCGCGCTGAGTGACTTGCCGGGGGTGCGGATCCGAGAACCACGCCTGCTAGGCAACACCGGCAAGGCCGTCTGGGCTAGCGACGCCGACGGCGAGGACTGCCTGGAGATCATGGGCCTCGACGGCGATGGCGATCCCCGGCGCATCGCTCGAGGCAAGGTTGGCCGCATCCTTGAATTGGAAGCTAATGCTGAGGGAACCAAGGTGGCGGTGGCCAGCCACGACGGCAATGTCTACGTAGTGGACGTGGCGCGGGCTAGCATCAAACGGCTGGGGCGCTCCACCCAAGGCGAGGCATCCGGGCTCGCCTTTTCCCCCGACGGCCGCTACCTGGTCTGGCGGGAGGCACTCGTCGGGGAAGGGTACATCGGGCGACTGGTCGGCTACGACCTCGTCGGCGGCCGGGCCTTCCAGCTCACCCGCGGCCAGTTCGACGACTTCTCGCCGTGCTTCAGCTTGGACGGCCGATGCCTGTACTTCCTGTCTAGCCGAACCATCGATCCCAGCTACGACGCGCTCGGCTTCGACCTGTCGTTCACCAACGCCATCCGGCCGTGGGTAATAATGCTGCGCGCCGAAGACTCGCTGCCGTTCGGCCCGCACGCCGATGGTTGGACTATCTCCGAGGACGACATGCATGCAGCCTCGGATTCCGAGAACGACGACACCGCGAGCATCGAGATGGATGACACCGCGAACATCGAGATGATCGTGTTCGACGTGGCAGGGGCTGAGGAACGCATGGCGCCGCTGCCGGTCCCCGGCGGCCGCTACCACAATCTGCAGCCGATCAAGACCGGCGTCGCCTGGCAGCGCAAGCATCCCTACACCGGCGAGCTGGGCACCGGCAGATTGCCTGGCGACCCGGTAACGGAATCGGTCGAATGCTACGACGTGACCAAGCGCAAGCTGGTCGTTTTGGTAGACGCCTGCGACGCCGCGACCGTCAGCGGTGATGGCAAGCAACTCGTGGTCCGCTCTGACGACCAGGTGTGGGTGCAAAGTACCGCCGCTAAACCAAGCAGCGACGACGACAAGATCACGGTCGACCTGAGCCGCCTGAACCGCACAATCCTGCCTCGCAATGAGTGGCGGCAGATGTTCGACGAGAACACCCGCATCATGCGCGATCATTTCTGGCGCGAGGATATGGACGGGGTGGACTGGGCCGAGGTCGTCTCCTGGTATCGGCCACTGGTGGAGCGCATGGCCTGTTACGACGATCTCGTCGACGTGCTGTGGGAGGTTGGGGCTGAACTCAACACGTCTCACAGCTACGTGATACCGCCGAAGGCGGATGGACCGCGGCTCGGCTGGCTAGGGGCCGAGTTTTCGCGCACCTCCAAAAACGAGTTGAAAATCGAGCGCGTCTTGCCCGGCGAATCCTCCGACCCGTCCGCCCGCTCCCCGCTGCTTGCCGCCGGGGTGGGTGCGCGTCCCGGAGACGTGATCGCGGCGATCAACGGCTGCTCGACTGCCGAAGTGCCCGATGTGGGGGCGCTGCTCGAAAACACCGCTGGCAAGGTGGTGGAGTTGACGCTGGTGCGGCGCCGCATGAAGCGCCGCGTGGCTGTCGTCCCCATCGCGAGCGAGGCCAGCCTGCGCTACCACGAATGGGTGGCCGGGCGAGTCGCCTACACCGCGAAACACTCTGACGGCCGCGTCGGCTACTTGCACGTTCCCGACATGGCGGTGACCGGGTGGGCGCAGTTCCAGCGGCTCATCGAACAGGCCTCGGCCTGCGAGGCCGTGATCGTCGACGTGCGCGACAACGGCGGCGGACACACCTCGGAGCTGTTGCTGGAGCGGCTGAGCCGCACCGTCACCGGCTGGTCGAGGGCGCGCCACTTTGATGCGCCCATCGCTTACCCGACGCAGGCAATGCGTGGGCCGGTGCTCTTTGTCACCGATCCGAACGCTGGCTCCGATGGCGACATCGTGACCGCGGCGGCGCAGCAGCTCGGGCTGGGGCCGGTCGTCGGGGAACGCAGCTGGGGCGGCGTCGTGGGAATCGACGGGCGCTTCAAGCTCGTCGACGGCACCACCGTGACGCAGCCGCGCTACTCGTTCTGGTTCCCGCAACTGGGCTGGGGGTTGGAAAACTGGGGCACCGAGCCCGACGTCGAGGTGCCGATGGGGCCGAGCGAGTGGGAGGCCAACAACGACCTGCAACTCGACGTTGCCATCGCCGAGGCGCTGCGGCAGCTCGACCAGACACCGGCCGCCACCCCGCCCGACCTGGCAGCGCCCAGGGCTGGCAGCTAGGCTGCCAACTCCACGCTCACCTGCAGCGGGTCGGTGGTGGTCTCCCAGGTGATCTCGCCGACGATCCGACCAACCGACCGCAGGTCGGCCTCGACGGATTGCAGCCGCGCGATCACGGCGGCTGGCCCGGCGAAGGTGGCGGCGGTGATCTCGGTCTTCATCGACACCCCGCTGTGGTGGGCCACTTAGTGAGGTGGATCGAGCCGTCGTGGGTCCAGCGCCAGGTCTCCTCGGTGACGAACGGCAGGAACGGGGCGAACAGTCGCAGCTGCACGCCCAGCGCCAGCGACAGCGCATTCTGCGCCGATTCCTGGCCCTCGGGGCTCTGGCCGCCGTATGCCCGCTCCTTGACCAGCTCCAGGTAGTCGTCACAGAACGCCCAGAAGAACGACTCGGTGGCCTCCAACGCCACGGTGTAGTCGAACGCCTCAAATGCTTCGGTCGCGGCGGTGACGACGCTGGCCAGGTTCGCCAGCATCGTGGCATCGGCCGGGTTGGTGACCTTGCTCAGGTCACCCGGCTCCGGGGCCATACTGAGCACGAACTTGCTGGCGTTCAGGATCTTCATGGCCAGGCGACGCCCAACCTTCATTTGGGTCTCATCGAACGGCGAATCCATGCCCGGTCGGGCCATGGCTGCGCGCCAGCGCACCGCGTCCGAGCCGAAACGCTCCAGGATGTCGCTGGGCACCACCACGTTGCCCTTGGACTTGCTCATCTTCTTGCGATCCGGGTCGACCACGAAGCCCGAGATCGTGGTTCGATGCCACGGCACCGAGCCGTGCTCCAGGTGGGAGCGGACCATCCGGCTGAACAGCCAGGTGCGGATGATGTCGTGGCCCTGTGGGGCCAGGTCCATCGGGAAGGTCAGGTCGAATAGCTCGTCGTCGCTTTCCCAGCCGCACGCCAGGTGCGGGGTGAGCGACGACGTGGCCCAGGTGTCCATGACATCGGGGTCGGCCATGAAGCCGACCGGCTTGCCGCGCTGCTCCTCGGTGTAGCCCGGCGGGCAGTCAGCCACCGGGTCGACCGGCAGGCTGGCCTCGTCGGCGACGATGGGGTGGTCGTAGTCAGCCTCGCCGTCGGTATCAAGCGGATACCAAACTGGGAACGGCACGCCGAAGAAGCGCTGGCGGCTGATCAGCCAGTCGCCGCTCAGCCCGCTCACCCAGTTGTCGTAGCGGTGCTGCATGTGGGCGGGCACCCAGGCCAGTTCGCTGCCTCGGCGCAGCAGCGCCTGCTTCAGTTCGTCGTCGCGGCCGCCGTTGGTGATGTACCACTGCCGGGTGGCCACGATCTCCAGCGGCTTCTCACCCTTCTCATAGAAGTTCGCCATGCGCGAGGTTGCGGTCGGCTCGCCGTCCAGGTCGCCGGATTCGCGCAGCATCGCCACGGTGGCCTCGCGGGCGCTGAACGCGGTCTTGCCTGCCAGCTCGGCGTACGGTGCGGCGTTGGTCAGCCACTCCGGGGTCTCCCGGGTGAACCGGCCGTCGCGGCCGATGACGGTGCGGGTCGGCAGCTGCAGCTCGCGCCACCAAATCACGTCGGTGAGGTCGCCGAAGGTACAGCACATGGCGATGCCGGCGCCCTTGTCTGGCTCGGCCATCGGGTGCGCCACCACCGGAATCTCCACCCCGAAAATGGGGGAGGCAACCGTGGTGCCAAACAGGTCCTGGTAGCGCTCGTCGTCGGGGTGGGCGATCAGGGCACACACGCTGACCAGCAGCTCGGGCCGGGTGGTCTCAATGTAGACCGGCTCGCCGTCCGGCTTGTGGAAGGCCACCCGGTGATAGTGGCCGGGGTACTCCCGGGCCTCCAGCTCGGCCTGGGCGACCGCGGTCTGGAAGGTGATGTCCCACATGGTCGGCGCGTAGTTCAGGTACGCCTCGCCGCGGGCATAGTTGATAACCCGAGGTAGCGCCACAGGTCCTCAAACACCTGCTCGTCGATGGCCGTCAGTTCGAGGCACAGCTCCACGAAGTTGCGGCGGCTGATCGAGATCGGCCGCTTCGGGTTCGGCTTTTCCGGGGGAGTGAAGTCGGCATCGTAGGGGACGGACGGATCGCAGCGCACCCCGTAGTAGTTCTGCACCCGGCGCTCGGTGGGCAGGCCGTTGTCGTCCCAGCCCATCGGGTAAAAGACGTGCTTGCCCTGCATCCGCTGATAGCGAGCGATCAGGTCGGTGTGGGTGTAACTGAACACGTGGCCCACGTGCAGCGACCCGGATACCGTCGGCGGCGGGGTGTCAATGCTGAACACCTCGTCCCGGTTTTCCGGGCGCTGGAACGTGTAGGTCTGTTCTTCTCGCCAGGCCTCGCCCCACTTGGCCTCCAGGCCTTCCAAGACGGGACGATCCGGCAATCCAGTTGCACTCATGCGCACGATCTTAGTGGGCAAGAGCCCCAAGGGCTCAACGCAGCCCGCCGCGCGCGGTCACGCAGTTAGGCGGTTGCCTTAATCGCGGCCAGCATGCTCTCCGGGGTCGGTTCGATCAGCAACTGCTCCTTTTCCCGGTCGTAGAACACCAAATCGTTGCCGTTTACCTTGAAGGTCGGGGTGGAATTAACGCCGTCGGGAACGAGCCGGGCGTCACTGGCCGCTACGAAGTCGGTAAAGACCTTGGCGTCATACAGCTCCTGGAACTTCGTCAGGTCGTCCCCGGTGATGCCAGCCAGGGCCGGGAAGTCGACGCGAAGCTGTTGCTCGGTGTAGCCCACGCCTTCCCGCGGCTGGTTAGCGAAAACTACCTCGTGGTACTCCCGGAACTTGCCAACCGCATCCGCTGCCGAGGCAGCCTGGGCAGCTCGGACCGACGAGTCGTTTTGCAGCCTGATATCCAGGAAAGTCGCCAGAACGCGCTCGACCTTGATTTCGCCAGCGTCGACGAGCTGCTTCAGGGCAGGGCCGTAGGCTTCCTCGCGGGCCGCGCAGGCGGGGCACTGGTAATCCTCGTAAATGACCACCGTGGGAACATCGTCAGCAGGCTGGGTGCCCTGGCTGGTAACCATGACACCGTTAGCTTCGGTGGCGTTTGGTGGCCGCTGCTGATCGCCGGTGGCAACCGGCTCACTGTTGCCAAGCTTTTGCACCAGCACCAGGGTGAAGATGCCAACCACCACGAGCGCGATGACGATCAAACCAACAACGATCAGCAACCGCAGCTGCTTTTGCTTGGCTTCAGCCTGTTGTTGCTGCTGCAGTCTCGCTCGCTGATTTGGTGCCGGGCTGGCTGACATGGTCTCTCCTGGAACTAGGTGTGCGACGCCATAGTACCCGGCCGATCAACCACGCTACGATTCGTCGGCCGGTGCGTCGATGCTAAACAGTCGCCGGTCCAGGCTAAGTGCCGAGGCGGGCCGCACAATCAGCCATCCGGCTAGCAGCAGCAGGCCGACATCGCGGGCGATCTCTTCGGGGTAGCGGGTGGCTTCCGGGGCGATCTCGCCGCCGCTGCCGAAGCAGCCACAATCAATGCTGAGGCCCTGCGCCCAGGCCCAAGAGATGCCGAAGATAAACGCGGCCAACATCAGCGCCGAAACAATCGCGGCGGGCCTAGTCAATAGGCCAAGCAGTAACAGTATCCCGGCTGCCAATTCCAGTACGGGCAGCACGTAGCCCAGGATTTCGGCGACGCTTGGCGGCAGCAGTTGGTAGGCGTTGATGCCGTGGATGAACCAGGGGATGTTGGCCAGTTTGGGCATGGCAGCGGCGAGCCAGACTCCCGCGAGCGCGACCCGAACGATCAGACCAACCCAATCTCGCCACGAGTGTTTCGCTGAGGTGCTCACCTTGCCAGCCTATCGTTGGGGCAAGCGGCCGGCGAGGGTAGGCTGAGGTCAATCATGACCGACTACAACGAATTGGTGCGCCGACTGATTGGCCGCTGGCCAGAGAATCGGGTCGCGCCCAGCCTGACTCGCATTGCCGCCGTAATGGAGCTGTTGGGTGACCCGCAGCATGCCGTACCGGTGATCCAGGTGGCTGGCACTAACGGCAAGGGCAGCACCGCCATCATGATCGAGGCGCTGCTGCGATCCGCGGGGCTGCGCGTTGGCCGGTTTGCCAGCCCGCACCTGAGCGAGCCCACCGAGCGAATCAATATCGACGGTGAGGCGATCTCCAAGGAGCGCTTCGTCGAGGTCTGGGAAGAGATCGAGCCGCTGGTCGCGATGGTGGACGAGCGTCGTCTCGACGGTGTGGCCCTGACCTTCTTCGAGGTAATTACCGCGATGGCTTACGCCGCCTTCGCCGACGCGCCCGTCGACGTTGCCGTGGTGGAGGTGGGCCTGGGTGGCAGCTGGGACGCCACGAGCGTCTGCGAACCGGCCGTGGCCGTGGTGTGCCCGGTCGGGCTCGACCACACTCACATTCTTGGTGACACCTTGGCTGAGGTGGCTGCGGAGAAGGCAGGCATCATCAAACCGGGCTGCAAGGCGGTGCTGGCCGGGCAAGAGCCCGAGGCCGCGAAGGTGCTGTTGGGTCGGGCGGTCGAGGTTGGCGCGCCCATCACGGTCGAGGGTCCTGACTTTTCGCTGCTGGAACGCCAGCTCGCCGTCGGTGGCCAGCTATTGCGGCTGGAAGGAGCTGGCGGCCCGATCGGTGACGTGTTCCTGCCGTTGCATGGTGAGCATATGGCTCGCAATGCTGCGCTGGCGATGGCTGCGGTCGAGGCGTTCTTGGGCGGCAAGCCGCTGGCACCCGAGGTGCTGTCGGAGGGTTTCGCCGAGGTAAAGGCCCCTGCCCGGCTGGAATTGGTTCGTTCGTCGCCCGCTTTCGTTGTCGACACCGCGCACAATCCACAGGCCGCTCGGGTCTGCATGGATGGCGTCGCGGAGGCCTACGGGTTCGAACCGCTCATCGGCGTGGTCGCCATGATGCGAGACAAGGACACGGCAGGCGTACTGCAGATTTTCGCCGAGCAACTGGCCGAGGTGATCATCACGACTGCCAGTGGTTCGCCGCGAGCGCTGCCACCGGCGGAACTGGCCGGTATCGCTAACGAGATCTGGGGGCCGGAGCGAGTGCACGTCGCTGAGACCATGCCCGCCGCGCTCGATCGGGCGGCTGCGCTGGCCGATGCTGCTGGCCCCGGCGCGGGCGTGCTAGTGGCCGGGTCCCTGATCGCTGCCGGTGAGGCGCGAGACTTGCTGGTTGCCCAGGAACTATGATGCGAAACCGCAGTGAAAAGGAAAGACATGACTGAACGTACTTTTGTGATCGTGAAGCCAGACGCCGTGGCGGCTGGGCTGGTCGGCGACATCCTGGGCCGTTATGAGCGGGCCGGGCTGCGGCTGGTGGCGCTGCAACAGCGGACCATCGACGATGCTTTCGCCGATCGCCACTACCACGAGCATGTGGCCAAGAGCTTCTACCCGACGCTGCGCGAATTCATGACCTCGGGGCCACTGATCGCGGGCGTGCTGGCAGGCCCCGATGCGGTCGCCATCGCCCGTCAGGTCAACGGGGCCACCGACCCGGCGCAAGCCGAGCCCGGCACCATCCGCGCCGACCATGGCACCTCGGTGACCATCAACTGCGTCCACGCCTCCGATGCGCCCCAGACCGCAGCGAGTGAGATTGCCCTATGGTTCCCGAACCTAGCCTGAACCCACAACAGCCACCGGCCGCGCCACAGCCACCCTGGGCGCCACCGCAGCAGTACCCGGCCTGGGCACCGCCACCACAGCCGGAACCACAGCTGCCTTGGGCCCCGCCGCCAGCTCCGCCAGCCTGGGTTCCGCCGCAAGCCCAGCCGACTTGGGCTCCGCAAGCAGCGCAGCCGGGCTACGTACCGCAACTCACACCAGGCTTACCAACCGAATATCACCGGTTTTGGGTCGGCCTGAAGTGGTGGCGGCCACTGGTGGCGCTGATCGTGGTCGCCGTGCTTACGCTGATCGTCAGTACTGTGCTGGTCGTGGCCGCGATCATCGTCGAGGCCCTAAACGTCGGCGAATATGCCAATCAGGCAGAATTTCGGGCCGCAGTCGAACACGCACCGCTAGTCATCGTTGCCACCATGATTGGCCTAGCCCTCATCATCCCGATGGCCTGGTTGGGCACGCTCATCGTCGGCCAGCCATGGCGGTTCCTGCATTCGGTCTTCGGCAAGTTTCGGTGGCGGCTGCTGCTGGTCGCAGGCATCGCGACAGCGATCCCGCTAGGGGGAAGCCTGGCCCTATCCATTGCAGCCGGTGAACTCGGCGAATTGCGAGTCGAACCCTATTCCTGGTGGCTGCTGATAGTCCTGCTTTTGGTGACGCCGTTCCAGTCAGCCGGCGAGGAATACCTGGTCCGCGGCATGCTCAACCGGGCCGTCGGCTCGTGGCTGCCCGGGCCGCGCTCCGGGCTGATCGTGGGTGCCCTCGTCTCCAGCTTGGTCTTCATGTTTTTGCACGTCGCCACTGATCCCTGGCTAAACCTGTTCTACTTCGTCATGGGCCTAGCGCTGTGTTACCTGACCTGGCGCACCGGCGGCATTGAGGCGGCCATCGGCATCCACGCGGTCAACAACCTGTTTGGCATGGTGTTTCTGCCGTTCCAGGATCTTTCGGAGCTGTTCGACCGCGAAGCCGGGGTCGGGGACGCCTCCGTGCTGATCCAGTTGGGTCTGGTCGGCGTGGCTGTCCTGGCTGTCAGCCTGTATTGGCGCGGCAAGCCGAGGGAAGCACGGGTGCCGCTGACGCGGTGATGTGGGTTATCCTTTCCCACAATGACTGCCTCGCTCTATCCCCTAGTTGAGCCATTCCTGGCACGTGTCGCCAAGCCGATCCAATACGTCGGCGGGGAGCACAACAGCGTCGTCAAAGACTGGGATTCGGTGGCCGTGCGCTGGTGTCTGGCCTACCCGGACGCCTACGAAGTGGGCCAGCCCAACCAGGGCATCGCGATCCTGTACGAGGTGTTGAACGAGCGGGACTGGATCCTGGCCGAGCGCACCTATTCGGTGTGGCCTGACATGGAGGAGCAGATGCGGGCCGCCGGGGTGCCGCAGTTCACGCTGGATGCGCACCGGCCGGTGCGCGACTTCGACATACTGGGGGTCAGCTTCTCCACCGAGCTGGGCTACACCAACCTGTTGGCGATGCTCGACTTGGCCGGAATAACTCTGTACGCCGCCGAGCGAACCGAAGCCGAGCCGCTAGTGGTGGCGGGCGGCCACGCCGTATTCAACCCCGAACCCATCGCCGACTTCGTGGACGTCGTGGTGCTGGGTGACGGCGAAGAGGCTTCGCTGCTGCTGAGCCAACTAATCCAGGAATGGAAAAACCAAGACCTGCCCGGCGGCCGGATCGGGCTGCTGCAGCGGCTGGCCGCGATTGGCTCGTTCTATGTGCCCCAGTTCTATGACGTGTCGTACCTGCCCGACGGCCGAATCGACCAGCTGTGCCCCAACCGCGATGGAGTGCCTGAGCGGGTTAGCAAGCACACCCTGCTGGATCTGGATCAGTGGCCCTATCCGGCCAAACCGATCGTGCCGATGGCCGAGACCGTCCATGAGCGCTACTCGGTCGAGATTTTCCGTGGCTGCACCCGCGGCTGCCGGTTCTGCCAGGCGGGCATGATCACCCGGCCGGTCCGCGAACGCAACATCGAGACCATCGGCGAAATGGTCGAGGGAGGCCTGACCGCGACCGGCCTGGAGGAGATCGGGTTGCTAAGCCTGTCCTCGGCCGATCACTCCGAGATCAGCGACATCACCAAGCAACTGGCCGACCGCTACGACGGCAGCAACGTGTCGCTGTCGCTGCCCAGCACCCGGGTGGATGCCTTCAACATCGACCTAGCCGACGAGCTGTCACGCAACGGCCGCCGCTCCGGGCTCACGTTCGCCCCCGAGGGCGGCTCGGAACGCATCCGCCGGGTCATCAACAAGATGGTCAGCGAACAAGACCTGATCGACACCGTCGCCGCGGCGTTCAGCAGCGGCTGGCGGCAGGTCAAGCTGTATTTCATGTGCGGGCTGCCCACCGAGACCGATGAGGACGTGCTGCAGATCGCGTCGATGGCCAGCCGGGTGATCGAGACCGGTCGCAAGGCGGCGGGCACCAAGGACATACGTTGCACGGTTTCTATCGGCGGGTTTGTGCCCAAGCCGCACACCCCGTTCCAGTGGGCCGGGCAGGCCAGCGCGGAGACGACGAACCATCGGTTGCAGCTACTCAAAGACACCATCCGGCAGGACCGCCGCTACGGCCGGGCCATCAGCATGCGCTATCACGACGGCAAACCGGGCATGATCGAGGGGCTGTTGTCGCGGGGCGACCGGCGGGTTGGAAAAGTGATTGAGCGGGTATGGCGCGAGGGTGGCCAGTTCGACGGCTGGAGCGAATACTTCAGCTACGAGCGCTGGGTCGCGGCCGCCGAGGCCGAGCTGACGCCGCTGGGGGTCAGCCTCGACTGGTACACCACCCGCGAACGCGACTACGACGAGGTGCTGCCCTGGGACCACCTGGACGCTGGGTGTCTTGCTCGAACTGCGGAGTGTGCCCGCGGATGGACGCCGACATTCAGATGGGGCCAAGCGGCAAGCAACTGCTGCCGCTGACGGTGGTGAAACCAAGCCTCAGCTAGCCAACTGATCCTCAATGACCTGGTCGCGTAGGGCATACAAACCAAAACCGGTCTGCGGAATGATCAGGACGAGTTGCAAAACTAGCGACGCCGTCCAATCGCCAGTCAAGGCCTGCAGCGTGCCGAACGACAGTGGCCCCGCAATTGCGATCAGGTAGCCGACCGACTGGGTAAAGCCGGACAAGGCTGCGGTGGCCGAGGGGGTGCGAGCCCGGATCCCGAGCAGCGCGAGAATCATCGGGAACATTGCGGTGCCCAGCGCCAACAATGTTGCCCACAGCCAAGACAGCTGCGCCGGGTTCACCAGCAGACCCGCGTAGCCGATGACCAAGAACGTCACCAACGCCAACAGCAATATCTGCGGGCGGCGGGCCCGGGCAACGTAGGCCGGGATCAGCAGCGCCGGGATGATGCCGATTCCGGTGGCTAACCCAAGCATGTAGCCCGCATCCACACTGCTGAGGCCCGCCGACCGGTAGACCGAGGGTAGCCAACCAAAGATTGAGTAAGCCTGGGCCGACTGGATGCCGAAGAACAGCGCCATCGCCCAACCAAGCTTGGTGCGGGCAACCGCGGCCATTGTGTGAGCGGCGTTTTGCTGGTTGCGCTGCGGCCGTTGGCGGACGGTGAACCACAGCGGCAGCCACGTGATCAAGGCCGCAACAGCGATTGAAGCACCAGCTGTGAAGGCTGCGCGCCAGCCGCCCAGTGCCTCGGCCATGGGAACTGTGATCGCACCCGCCAAGGTCACCCCGATCGTCAGCACAAACGAGTAGAGCGCGGTCACCAACCCGACGCGGTTGGGGAAGTGGATTCGCACCAGCCCAGGCAGCAGCACGTTCGCCAGCGCCATGCCCGCCAACGCCAAGGTGGAGAAACCAAGGAAAGCCCACGGCGTCGTCGCCGCCGCGCGAAACAATTGGCCAGCGATCAGTGCGACGAGCGACGCAGCGATAACGGCGTGGTCGCCGAATCGCCGGGCCAACGCCGGAGCAACCGCGCCGAAGACCGCGAAGGAAAGTGTTGGCAGCGAGGTCAACAGCCCGGCTTCGATTGGGCCGAGATTGGCGTCCCGGGTGATTTCTACCAGCACCGGGCCAACCGAGACGGCTACCGGACGCAGATTGAACGCCAGCACGAGCAGTGCGAGCAGCGGAAACCATCCGCGCCTGAATAACTTGGCCAACTGACTTCCTCACTAAGTAAACCGACTTGGAACCTTAGCGTCTCGGCGAAGTCATGTCAGCCAGAGCTGCTCTGCGATGGCTTTGGTCATGCCGGGCGCCAGCGGCAACCGTGGGATGACGGTGGCCTGCACCGCGTGATACAAGTCAGGTTTGCCATCCCATACCGTATTGCCAGGGACGTTGGTCGGGGTCAGTTCGTGGTGCCACGAGCCCCGTTGGGAATCAATCAGGTAGCGCGCGATGTAGTCCCACCAGGTCGCGTAGTCGGCGGCAAATCGTTCTTCGCCCAGCCGCTGGTGCAGCACCGCTGCTGCTGCTGCGGCCTCCGCTGCCACCCAATGCAGCCGGTCGCGCACCACTGGCTCGCCCTGCCAATTGGTGGTGTAGCAGAACCCAGGCTCGCCGTCTCTGGCCCAGCCATCGGCAAGGGCCCGGTCGTAAAGCGCCACCGCGCCGCCAACCCAATCAACGTCGGGGGCCTCACCTGTCGCTTCGATATGCAACAGCAGCCGCGCCCATTCCAGCCCGTGCCCCACGGTCGCCCCATAGGGGCGGAACTGGTCGGCTGGCTGGTCGGCGTTGTACTCCAGCAGTGGCTGCCAGGCAGGGTCGAAGTGCTCTGGCAACCGCCAGTCGTTTCCGCTGGCCTGGGACATCGCGAACTGGCCGATCCGGGCGGCGCGCCGCGCCCAGACCCGGTCGCCGGTGGCGTCCGCGGCGGCCAAGAATGCCTCGACGGTGTGCATGTTGGCGTTGATGCCGCGGTAATCGGTGGGAGTGTCGGTGGCCACGTCGACCACGTCGACCACTAGGCCATAGTCCTCATCCCAGAAGTGGTCCACCATGACGCCCAGCGCATCATCGAGCAGGGCGCGGGCCCCTGGCAGGCCGGCGATCGTGGCCGAACTGGCCGCGAGCACCACGAAGGCATGGGCGTAAGCCTCGCGATCATTGCCGCCGTCGATGGCGGAGAACCAACCCCAACCGTGCGAATCGCGCAACTCGCCAGTGAGCCCGCTGAGGCAGGTCTCGGCGATCTGGCGGCAGCCCGGCAGACCCATGAGCTGCCCCAGCGAATAGACGTGCACCATCCGGGAGGTGATCCAGGTAAAGGTCGGATTGGTGGGATCGGGAACGCCGTCGTCGTCTAGCCACGCCGCGCCCCGGCCCGGCTGGCCGACATTGCGCCCGAAGGCTAGCAATCGTTCGGTCTCTTGCTGTAGCCAACCGCGATGGGTCGCTAGCCTCGTCCATGCAGTCATTGAAGTGCCTCCTTGCAGCTTGGCTCACCATCCTATTCCTGCCCGAACCGTAGATTCAGCCGGATCTCTTAGACTGTTGGGGTGGGTAGTAGACAACCGCCGGTGCAGCAACCGCCGCCGGTGCAGCGGGTTCGGCTCCGCTACGCCAAGCGGGGCCCGGCCAGGTTCACCTCGCACCGCGATGTGAGCCGAGCGCTGGAGCGGGCGCTGCGGCGTGCTGGCGTACCCATGGCCTATTCGTCTGGCTTCACCCCGCATCCGCGCATCTCCTATGGCGGTGCGTCGCCGACGGGGGCCGCGTCCGAAGCTGAGTACCTGGAGCTGGGCTTGGCCAGCGAGGTATCGCTGCCACGGCTGGTGGCCGCCCTCAACGAGGTTCTGCCGCAGGGGATCGTGATGTTGGACGCTGCGCCTGCGACGAAGGTGCCGCTCGGCGAGCTGCTGCAGGTCTCCGACTGGCAGATCGCCCTGGATCAGGTGGATCCGATGCGGCTCGCCGCTGCCGTGGCAGGACTGCTAGCCGCCGACAGCTACCAGGTCGAGCGCACGACCCGGAAGGGGCAGCGCAGCTTCGATGTGCGTGCCGCGATCCTGGCATTGCAACCGGTGACGGACGGGCTGGAGTTGCGGTTGTTGCATCAAACCCCACTGGTGCGCCCAGACGATGTGTTGACCGCCCTGCAACGGTTAGACCCCCAGTTGCCGAGGCTGGCGACGGCGCTGCTGCGGCGCACGAATCAGGGTCGGCTTGACCCTTCGGGAGACATCGAAGACCCGCTGCGATAGCTCAATGCCGAGGCTTTGGCTGTTTTGTGAGACAATGACCAAGAGGTCAGGCGCCACCCGGTGCCACCGAGCAACAGTTGGGTTGTACCGCGACGACCACGAAAGGTCGACCGCGGCTCTCAGTTGCTAGCTCGTCGACCAGAAGGCTTGTGGTGCGATCTCGCCATCGCCCCAGTACCGCGCAGCAGTGCGCGTGAGGAGAATTAGGTTGTCAGACCAAGAATCCACCGAAGAATCTGCCGTCACCACACCGCGGCGTCGTCGCGCCGCGTCCCGGCCAGCGGGTCCGCCCGCCGCTGTGAAGGCAGTCGACGAGGCAGCTCCGTCGGCGCCCATCGAAGCAGCTGCCGAATCGAAACCGGAAACCACCAGGCGTCGTAGCGTTACGAAGTCGGCCGCTGCGAAGGTAGCTGAGGCCCCAGCAGAAAACCAGTCTGAAACCAAGCCAGCCACTCGACATCGGCGTAGCCAGAAACCGGCGGCGACCGAGGAAACCCCGGAAGTCGTGGCCGAAGCAGCTGCGCCCAAGCAGGAAACCGGTAAGAAGACGAGCCAGGCCAAGAAATCGAC
>PDWJ01002444.1_pt1 | contig 19804 bp, 31 predicted proteins | sample 1430881 | NCBI WGS metagenome assembly PDWJ01 (sample SAMN01162460, study PRJNA174530) | Oral metagenome, whole genome shotgun sequencing project. | biome: Marine environment; feature: Marine mammal; material: Swab sample of the gingival sulcus; isolation source: swab sample of gingival sulcus...
ACTATATGGTTTTATTGAGTAGTTTACTGAAACTATATGGTTTTATTGAGTAGTTTACTGAAACTATATGGTTTTATCAGGTAGGGATAAAATGACATGCTAATATTATTTAAGAGTTTTTATGTTCAATGTAAAAATTCTATGATAAAATTATATAGTACCTGTTTGGTGAAATATAAACTATATGATTTTATCAGGTAGTTTTTATAAACTATATGATTTTATCAGGTAGTGCCGTTTTAAAACAAAAAATCAGTATCACAAAACCGGTATCACCTGATAACCGATAACCTGTATCACAAATTTACATCACCTGATAACCAGTCAAAACCAAATTACTGATCTGTAAAGGGGTACTATATGGGTTTATTAGGTAGTTTTTAAAAACTATATGATTTTATCAGGTAGCCTTTAAAAATAAGGCAATAAAAAAAGCCTGTAACCTAAAAATCAAAGTTACAGGCTGTCAAAATGGGTATTTTCAGCTGAAATGCTACCGTTTGGTTGACTTACCCTTGAGCTTGGGTTTGCTTTTAGCCTTTTTTATCGTCTGTTTGCCTGCTGACGTCTTCTTTTTACCTTTACGGGTAGGTTGACTAGGGGTAGGGTCATTTTGGACGTGAGCAGGCTTTAAATGCTTTTTTACGTTACCTTTCAAAACTGCCGAGGCACTAACCTTCAAATTTACCGCAGCTGGGTACTCAGTAAACTCCTTGGTACGGGGGTTATGAATGGTACGGGGGGGTACTTCCTTTACTGTGAAATTTACCAACCCAGGAAACATGACACCATTGCCTTGCATGATTTGATTTTTAACCTGACGTAAAAACTCACTCACAACGGTGTAGGTATCACTACGGTCAGTACCAAGTTCATCCGAGGTCAGTACAGTCAAATCAGCTACGGTTAGTTTTTTACCGGTTACTTTGTTTTTTGTTGTCATAAACTTCCTCCCTTTGGTTATGATTTTTAATGACTGTATGGTTTTATTTGGGGGTTTACTAAAAACAGTATAATAATTCTTATAAAAACTGCAATAAAATTATGTAGTACCTGTTTACTGTAAAACCTCTACTTTTACCCATAACCTCTGACTACCTAATAAAATCATATAGGAGGTTATATTTTTACTCAATAAATTAAATAAAAACCTAATAAAATTATGTAATTTATAAAAAAGGTAATATAAAATGATAAAACTATGTAATAAAATCATATACTAATATATTATATATCTAAAGAAGATATAGGTATATCTTTGACCGTCTTTCCCGGCTCTGAAGTGAGCTGCTGTTACAGTGTTTTATTTTATAATAATATTATTTATTTTATAATAATATATATAATACTAATTAAATATAATATAGGCTTATTAGGGTAAACTAACTTATCATAGAGTAGGTTTTAGAGTATACAAGGTGATTTTGTTAACACTTTTACACTTTTTGTACTCATAATCACTAAACTTAACCTTGATATAGGAAATTATATAATAAATTCATAAAAATATAAGAATTTTACTAACTTTTACTTAAAACTATCAATTTTATTGATAACCTTACAGTTTTCTGTTAGTTTTGTGTTAGTTTTTATAAAATTCCCTTTGTTGGTTTTTGTTTTACCCCTCTTAGTATTATTTTTGCTGATTTATATTATTATTTTCTTATTATCATAAAATAAAACACTGTTACCAGCAGAGTAAGTTAATAATAGCCCTTTTAAAACGGACTCGGTTACGTTCTCTTTTCAGCCCCTCCCCAACCCCGTTGAAGCAGGTTTGGAAACTTTCTAGAGGGGTGAGTTTCATAAATGTCATATAAAACTCTCCCAAGGATATTACAGACGTGCCAATGACGATGGCACCAAGACGCCCGGCCTCCATCCCTCTTGAGTATTCGCCGGTTGCGACAGCAAAGTTGCCATAACTCTGCCGTATAGCCCCGTAGGGTTTCGTTACGAATTTACTCACCGAAATAACTTCCAGGTTAGTTATTCCCCCTTTGTTTATTCCTCTTTCGTTCATAACTTCCCAAAATGATGGAGCGCTACTTTTACATAGCCCTGTTCAGAGCCTTTTAGGGCAGAGGCTATACAAGCCCTCTACCCAGTCTGTTTACTGCCTAGTGCTGCGTGTATGATGCGAAATCATACCCAGATACCGTTACCAGTACCTGTTTCCAGTAAAGTGCCGCCTTAACAATGTTGCTTATTAAGGTTCTGGGTGCTGACTGCTCATCCCATTCAGAATCAATACTTGTGAATTACATGATTTTATTTGCCTTAGATCAGGGAGCGCCTATGTAATAGAGCTGTAAAATGGCACATAACACTTTTCTTCACTCGCTAACTCTGAAGTTTCCAAGCAATAGTTCAGAGGTACTCCGCCTTTCAGCTTACCAAACTACCCTAGGACATGGTCTTCACTTTATCGCACAGTTTTTACCTGCGAGGCCTCTCATACCTTATAAAAAGTATTCAAGGTTCTAGCACATCGGCACGGCTGGTCAGACCGCCCTCAACACTATTATTAGTGAATCACTTACTCCAGGAACTACTCAACGTGCAAAACCACTTACACGCCACCTCCTCCCTTAAACAGTTTAGAGGATTTCACCCTATGTAGCAGGTTTCACGCTGCCTGTTTTATCGTATCAGTTATTCGGTGCATAGAGCTTCACCCCAGTTACGATACGTAATCAGCTGCCTGATTAATTTAACTGGTACTGTTGCGCGTACTAAAAATCAGTAACTTTCGGGACATTGAAAACCTTACGCAACACCCCCCGCCACACCATAAGGTAATGACGGGAGGTTTTTGCCTAATGTGCAGGCCGCTAAACCTGTTTGAGTTAATGTGTTCTGTTTTTCGAGGGCATTAGGCTACCCTCCCAGCCTGAGGACACACAGCCAATTTCAACCTATTGGCTAAAGTGGCTGTGGTCTAAACAAACACAGCCAAAAACTGGATGACTGGAGGCCGCTAAGCCTGAACCCAGCCATAGGCACACAATAACGCATAGATATTGATATGTCAATATGTAAACTTAATTATTTTAGCTAGTTATATCAATAAGTTAGCTAGAGTTGAAAAAATAACTGAATAGTGTTAATTGTTATTGCATTCTACTAGCATACATACTACCCTATTGTTAATAAAATTAGGGTTTAATCTTAACCCATGGAGCCTCCATTTATGTGCGTTATTGATACTAAAATTGTCATAAAACAGTATTTACCCCTAAAACACTCTGAATTGCCCCTTAGAGGCACACCAGGAGTTGTTAAGGGGTTTGTATATGAAGCTATTGACAGGGAGCGTCCTACCGGCTTAGAGGAGGTTTTAGCCATACTTGAAATCAAAGAGCGGTATTTTAAACTGGTAATAGGTGATACGGTCATCGAATATATGGTACAGCCATATAATAGTTTCCTTTTACATAAGGAAGACCCTATACTGTATCTGTTAAACACTTTAAAAACAGACCTAAGAAAACCAGTAAAAGCTACTATAGATAAAAATCCCCTTAACAGGAAATTTAACATAGCCCCGGTTATGCCTAAAACCTATAAGAAACCTAAGCGGAAATCAAAAAGGAGGGTAAAAACATGATGACCCAAACTACAATGGATGAATGTGAACTGACAATGGAGTTCACTCAAACGCTCCCTATAGCTAAAGTTTTCAGAAGAGATACCAACACATTTCCTGTAGGTATGATTGAGGCGTATGTACTAAACGCTTTACATCAGGATAAACCCCGTACCGGTAAACAGTTTAAAATTACTATGTCGTTTTCTGAAAATGTTATTGATTTATTGATAGAGGAGCCAGAGTCAGAAAACAGTGAAATGAAGTTTTCATTTTTATTAGAACATGGCTCACACCACATGCCCCTTGATATTGTTTATGAGTTAATTTCGGTAATACATAAAAATTATATAAAGGGGAAGAGTTTATTCAGACAGTTGGATGATGCCCTTGCTAGAGTAGGGGGAGCACATGTCCGTATTAAAGAATGGTTAATCAGAAGACAGTAAACTACCTATATGGTTTTATTAGGTAGTTTATTTTTTACTACATAATTTTATTGCATAGTTTGAAGAAGTGTAGCCTATGTTTGTTGTTCATAAAATTCAATTAAAACCTGATAAACAGCAAGAAGAGTTTTTCTTTAAAAGTGCTGGGGTTGCACGTTTCGCATATAATTGGGCTTTATCAGAATGGGGAAAACAGTATAAAGCTGGGGGTAGCCCAACTGAGTATAGTTTAGGGAAACAGCTCAATGCTATAAAAAGGGAGCAATTTCCTTGGATGCTTGAGGTTTCAAAGAATGCACCTCAACAGGCTGTAAAAGATGTAGGTAAAGCATTTAAGACTTTTTTCCGCAGTATTAAAGCAGGTAAAAAATCAAAATACCCTAAGTTTAAAAAGAAAGGGCGTTGCAAAGATGAGTTTCGCCCGGACAATGGTTCTACTAAAAGTAAAAACGCTTTAAATATCCAAGGTAAAGAGGTGCATATCCCTAAATTGGGTTGGGTTCAGATGGCAGAACCTCTGCGGTTTAATGGTAAAATTATAAGTTCAACCATATCAAGAGATTCAGATAAGCGGTTTAATATCTATATTAATTAAAACAGCTTAACCCTGAAAAACTAATAAAATCACTATTAAGGGTAAACAGTAAATATGGCACAAATAAATTACAAAGAATACACCCAAGGTAACTGGTACACAGAAAACATAAGGTTCAGCTTAGCAGTCAACTGTAGACAGAAGCACATAGCCATGGTTAACTACTCACAAAGTTCTGACCCTGATAAAAATATTACATTAAAAGAACATAACGCAAACACAAGACTGATTGCAGCAGCCCCAGAAATGTATGAGCTACTAGAGGAAATTTACGAATATTTATCTGAACAAAAACATGAGCCAACCGGTTTCAAGTTAGATATCGAACAGTTAATGGCAAAAGTACAAGGTTTACAGTATGACACATAAAAATCCAGCAGAAGACATCAAACAAGATAAGTACACCTACACAGTAGATTTTGAAGTAGGTACAGAAGTAGTATTAAAAGATAAGGTACACACCTACTTGAATGCGTGTAAGGATATTTCTGAGTTTTCTATTTTTGAAATCAAAGGAATACACATCACAGAAAATGGTACACTTTACTCTATTACTGATGGGGTAAATACCAAGTACAGATCATCTGACCTTGTACGGGTATCAAGGTTAAGGGATTACATTCATGATTACATAAACAAAAGACTAAACCTTTACCTAGGAAGAACTCTATAAGGAGGAGATTATGACACAAGAACAAGTATACCAAATAAACAAAAAGAAACTCTTAGCAAATTTCTATGACTCTATTCTGGAAAAAGATATAGCAGAAATGGCAGACACCATTACAGATGATTTTGCACAAGAAATGATAAATATACTATCAGAGGTGTTTGACAGTACCATAGTAGAGGATGCAGTTGTAGAGGTGCCACAACCTCAAACACAGATTACAAGGGATATACCTTATAAAGATTTTTATAACATTTCGATGGGGTTTGGTGATTTTATCAACAGTAACCACTCAGTACAGCTTATGTACCACGGACTACTGGCAGATAACAAAGTATCAGGACTCACCTTTGACAGGCTCAGTAGTTTTATCATAGGAGCCTTATCACTGTACACTCAGCAAAGGTTAGATAAAATTACACTAAATGATACTGTTTATCCGGTAAATGATTTGGTAAAAGTGTTTTTTGAGTATAATGATTTACCTGATGATAAACTACAGCCCTATATAGTAAAGATGATCATTACAGGAAAAACATCAAGACAAGTACAATATGTTTGTGTATCCACAGTAGGTGATAAGTGTTGTGAAAAGACATTCAACCAAGGGGAAGTAGTCAAAAAGCATCAGTTCTGGAAGTACCTCAGAGGGTGCCTTGAAAGGAAATTAGAATATGTAAAGACAAAGTAAACTAATAAACTACATAATAAAACCATACAGTAAAAATTTAACTATATAATAAAATGGACACTATAACAGTATGGATCAGTGCCTCTACCGCATTAAATATCGGTTTAATTGGCCTCTGTATAACATTAGGATATTATGCTTACAGATTATCAAAACAAAAAGAGTGGTACTACAACAGACTCACACAATACCGTGAAAAACTACAAATTCTAAGAAATGCACTCAGAATACAAGGGGAATACGATGTCAAGTCAGCAAAGCAACGCAAACCAACCAATACCAAAATCACAAAAAGAACAGTTCATAACATACATTAGAGGGTAATTAATGAGAATATTAACAAGAAAATCAAAAAGGTCAGCAAATTCAGTAACAGCTATGATTTTATTAGGTAGTTTACTGATAACATCCCCGGTTTACAGTGAACCGTTAACTATTGGGGAGTTAGCAAGAGATCTGAAAAAGGTAGAAGATGATGTAAATCCGCTACAGCATGATATTGATGAATACAAACTACAGGCAGCCCTACTAAGAACAAGCATAGTAAAAACAGGTTACATGCTACAGATGTTAGGTTCTTACAGAGATCAGATAAAAGAAGAAGCTGAAAAATTTATAGGGTTCACAGATTACCTTAAACAGATTAAGGAGCAGTTTCCAGGACAGTACCTAGACGATTATAAAACTACAGGGCAACCTTTGATAGAAACTGAAACTGAAACTACTAAATAATATCAAGGAATTTTAAAGAACAGAGGTAAAAAATTAAAATATGTCAAATAATATTATATAGGAGGGTAATTATGGGATTTATGGTCAGTTATTTCTGGTTAATTAAATCAGCACTTTTCATTATGCTGATAGTTGCCGGTTCCCTAGCAGGAAGAAGTTTAAGAAAAAAGCAACTAAGAACTAAAAAGTTCCCAGTTATTGAGTTCTGCATAACTCTTGCTATTTTTATGGTACTTCTGTTTATGCTCAATGCAATAAAATTGGAAATGCCCACAACAGAAATGCAAAACAGGGGCAACCTAGCAATCAAAGCAAGCAAAGGTAAATCACCTGAAAAAATAACTGATACCAGTTTTAAACAAAAGTTTAACCGGTCTATGGAGGGTACTATTATAGACTACGATGATAATCAAAACAAACAGGTGGAAAAGTAAACATGAAAAAAACATTAAAGAAAGCAGCAGTACTGTCTTTGATTATCGGTACAGCTTTTACCATGACAGCCTGTTATGAAACTATCCCAGCTGGTAAAAAGGGTAAGATCATGGGTAAGAATGGTTTCCAGCCAGAAATTTACCCTCCGAGTAGAGTATGGTTAAGTAACAACCTATGGAACAGGGTCAAAGAAAAACTCTACCTGATTGAAACCACTACTGAGCGGTACAACCTGCCGGTAACTGTTTTACTGAAAGATAAGATGACAGTAACAGTACCTGTATCATTCCGTTGCCGTATTACTGATAATGAAGATGTTATCAACGCAATGTTCAATGATCTGAAAAACAATGATAATATCGTAACAGTAGATGAAGTCTACAGAGTGTACGGTGCAATGCTGGTGGAATCAACGGTAAGAACTGTAGTATCCCAATATAATGTAGATGAGTTGCCATCCAATTATAAAAAACTTAATATTGATATTTTCAAGCACCTTGACACAGCAATGGCAAATGTACCGCTCGAATTGTCTGATATTGTCATAGGTCAGATAGGTTACCCCAAAGAGGTAACAGGTGCCATTGTAGCCGCCAAAAAGCGCAGAATGGAAATTGAAAAAGAGCAAGCACAAACTCAAATCAACCTGACTAAAAAAGCAGGTGAAGAAAAGCTGGCCGATGCTGAGTACAACATCAAGATGAAAGAAGCCAAACGCATCAGAGATTATAATAAAATGACAGCAGACGGTATTACCCCAGAACTGTTACAGCTCAGACAGCTTGAAGTGCAAGAGGCAATGGTAAGAGCAATTCAAAATAACCAGAATGTAATTTACATGCCAATGGATATGATGAACGGTATGCGGTTTATCATGCCACAGCCGCCCCGTAGACAAGCACAAAAACAAGCTGAATAGCAAATTATATTGTGAAGTGTATGACTACTGCCAGCCCCTAAGGAGTTGTCCCCTAGGGGCTTTTCACTATTAACCTAAAATTATGAGGTAACCATGGAAAACAAACATGACACAGAAGAAAGAAACAACCTTTTGTTTTACAGTCTATCAAGGGAAGAAATTCTCAGTGTGCTTTATATTTTTAAGTTTTTCTTACACACTCACCTACCACAAGACCAGTACCGAGAATACAAAACCCTAATAGATAAATTCAGCCAACATACGGATAACTGGGTAAGAAAAGGGGACATAGTAGTAACAAAAGAAGAAGTTTTATCCTCACTTTTTATCCCTACACCGTTTAACCCTAATGATCTGACAAAGTTTCAGGTAGACAATTATCTTGTGTGCCCAGACAACCCTAACTCACAAAGGCTGTCCCTGCACGATACTAAAACAGGAGTAAGGTGTCAGATGTATGTAAAAGACTTACTACGCTATGACAGGTTAGGGCAGTTTTTAAACAGCAAAGTAACAGAACTAAAAGATATAGCAAAAAACTTAGTAAACAATAAGGAGTACCGAAACGAATTCAACTAACTCAACTGACCCAACAGCAAAAGGTTTAAGAAGGGAAGATATAGCCTTTTTCGTAGAACTCTGTAAAAATTACATAGATGAGGGAGTTTTTGAAAACAACGCTTTCAGGTCAAGCTGTCATGCCATGTTGGGTGGTTTTCAGCAACATATAGGAGGAACAGTATTGCTAGGTGATGTAGTATTACAAAAAAAAGGATGTGTTAGAAAACCTGTTTACAGATGATGTTTTTATCATGGAATCAGTCATCAGGTATGAGGTAATCAGATTTATTGGTAGCAATAAGGTAGAACTACTAAATATTACCAGTAAGGAAGGAGTCTCTTTGTTCGCAATGTAGATGAACTGGTACCCCTAGCACGCCTGAAAGAGTTTTTACTGGACAAGGCAGAAGAGTTGAAAGAGTTTGCAATAAAGTTGAAATAAACTACACGATAAAAGTACCCAGTAAAAATTTAACTACACAATAATATTAGGTACCATTAATGGAGCACTGGGTAATAGAATCATACATGGTCAGTATTGTTATTGTAGGAATATGGATACATTTTATCGACACAGCAATCAAAGAGGTCTGTTCAGCTTATAAACAAAAAAGAAGACTAAACAAAGAACTTTGGTTTGCTTTTTTACTGGTCAATATTATTACATAGCTTTTAATCAAGTACGGAAACAGAGTAGTAGAAGCAGGCAAACATATCAGTGGGTAAAATATGCAAGAATTTGAAACAGCATTCTGGTGTTGTATGTTAGGAATTTTATGGGGATTTTTCAGTCAGGCTCTGTTAAGGGAGTTCAGATTAGCAAACAAAGAAGACCGCAAAGTAACCAAAGGAGTCTACCCGGCTACCATTATAGTAATACTGCTCACCATTGCTATTCAAAACAGGTTTCAACTGTTTTAAGTATAAGATTTTCACAGTTTTCCGCACCTTTTCTTGACATTCTAAAAAACCATCAGTAATATTGGTTAAAACATAAGCGATCCTTGATTTAAGTCTTGGGGACTTACAGCCAGAGGTTGGGGGATGCGCAGAAGTAAGCCGACCACAAGAAGTAGATAACAGATTCACAAGTCTGTAAACCTGTAAACCCTATTCTTATTATTAAGGAGATTCATTATGAATATTTGGGAACATCCGAGTATTATTTCTTCCGAGGCTCTTACACATTTTGAGGACGCATTAAATATTTCCAAAATGTGTGTCATGGATAAGACCTCAGAGTTCAGCACCAGATCCAATGGCTGGAAAGTCGGCGATACAGTATCATTCAGGACTCATGGTGATTATGTAGCGAAGGAGTTTATCAACACCATTGAAGTTCAGGAAATCATGAGCAGCTCCAGAAGCATGAAAATCGAAAAGCACTTCGATATTTCTGTTGATGTTACTGCCCGTGAAATGGCTCTTGATCTTGATTCATTTACTGACCAAGTTATTCGCCCTGCTGCATATCGCCTTGCTGAAAAGTGTGAAAAGTACATAGCAAGCAAAATGCTCACAGCTCATGGTTTGTTTGTATCTAATGATCTGTATGGTTCTGCTGCTGATATTGCTCAACTTCGTAAGGCTGCCATTATCCAACAGCTGGATAGCAACCGGTTCAGCTTAGTTAACGTAGATGCCGAAGCAAAACTGCTGGGACAAACATGGTTCAACCAAGCACAGACCCGTGGTCGCGATGGTGAGACTACTCTGCGTACTGGTGAAATGGGACACACAATGGGAATGGATTGGTATTCCAGCTTAATGTTCCCAGAGTATGCTCATACAGCAGGTGATGGGGCAGCGGTAATTACTGATGGAGGTCCGAATACTGCCGGTACCCCAGCTCCTAATAGGATTGGTAGCCGTAAACTGTCTATTGGTTCTGTTACTGGTAATTTCAAAGAGGGCGACAGGGTACTCATTGCTGGTTGTCGGCGTCCGGTTGTTGTTGCTAATGATGCTGGAGCAAGTGCCTCTGAATTGGATATCGTTGACCCGATTACAGAAATCATTGAGGTAGGGGCAGCTCTTACTGTTGTTGGTGCTGGCCTTACTTATACTCTTGAGGGAGCTATTTTTGATAGCCGTTCACTGGCTGTTGCTTACCCGGTACTTGACCAGATTGATTCTGAGACCTCAGGGGTTGCCGTTAACAACGGAGTCAGCTTGCGGGTAGTTAAAGGTTATGACCTGACCCATAAAAAACATACCATGTCTTTGGATGTTCTGGTCGGTGCTTTTGCCTTTGACCCTCGCCGTATTACCCTTGCTGCTGTTTCAGCATAAGGTTATTCTTGGTGGTTTACTTTTTATAGGTAAGCCACCATTTTTAAAATCAGAACAACAAGAGGTCAAAATGCAAGTAAAAATGTACAAAGGTAAACAGGTCGCTTTGGTTGATGCTGTACAAATTCCCCAAATGAAAGAGGCGGGATGGTCTACCAAAGCTGGTAAGAATTCCAAACCGGTTGAAGATAAACCAGCAGACAATACAACAGCAAAAGTTGAAGCTGCCCCAAAAGAGGAACCGGTAGAAGAAACTCCTGAAAAGAAAGTCGCCAAAAAGCCAGGACGTAAACCTGTTAAGAAAAAACTCCTCTAAAAAGGTAAGCAATGGCTCTAATAGCAGACATATCAGAACTTGATGCTAACTCTTATGTTACAGTCGAAGAAGCTGATACTTACTTCGCAACAAGAGCTCACGCAAAACAGTGGTCAGAGTTTACTGTTGAGGAAAAAGAAGCCCTGTTAATAACCAGTACCTCTCAACTTGAATGGTATGTTTTATGGAAAGGTACCTCGGTTAATAGCCTTAGGGCTTTACATTTTCCTGCTACTGGTATTGTCATAAATAATAGAGTTATTCCTGATGACAGTATACCGCAGCCGGTAAAGGTAGCAGTTATGGAACTGGCTTTGAGTAACTTCAATTCTGACAGGACAGAAATTGATGGTTTAGACGGTATTCAAATGATGAAATTAGACGTATTACAAATCCGTACAAGTCAGGGTGGTACCCGTACTAAAAAAGAGGTCATACCAGATAAAATATGGTCTATACTAGCTGGTTTTTTTAATAGGGGTAGTATAGGGGTAACACGTTTAATAAGATGCTGAGGAGGGGTTTAAGTGTCCATTAGGCAGACTTTTGAAATAGGGGCTGATTTAATATTTAAAACCTTTCACGAGGCAGTTCATTTATGCCGTTACGATGCCGTTACAGCTGATGACGGTTTTAATCCCCGCTCTGTTACTTCTTATGAAAATGTTGAAATAATATTTACCAATTTTACTGAAAAGGATGTACATTTTCTTACCTTTTCAAAAGACATTCAACCAACCGACATAAAAGGTATAGTAAGGAGTAAAAGTATCAACAACTGGAAACCAACAACAGAGGATATTGTCTATGATACTTCTGAGCAGGGTCTTGATGGTAAAGACCTGGATTATACTGTAGTAGCTTACAGCAGGGATCCTATGAATGTAACCTGTACCTTATTGTTAAGGACATCATAATTATGGATATTACTCAGTACATCGAATATCTTGAGGGGGATACTCCTGAACAAAGGACAGTAGATATTCTCGATATGCTGGGTAATAAATATTTACAGAGGTTAAAAGCTCAAGCCCCTGTAAAAACCGGTAAGTACGCCTCCAGTTATAAAAAGTTGCCGGTAAAGCAGTCAGGTGATACTTATGAAATGACCATATATAATGATGTTCCTTATGGGGTACCTATTGAGGCCGGGGTAGTTCCTGGTGAAAAACCATGGCCGAGTACAAAGAGTGGGGGAGTAGCCTTACAGGACGGTAGAATATGGTCTAAAAAAGCCATAGGCGGGGTAATAAGACCTCTGTTAAGAGATCCCGCTGTAGAGGCTGAATTAATAAGGGCTTCTTTACGTATTCTGGTAAGTAAGGTAGTCCCTAGAAGAGGGTTGAGAGATGTCCGAAGATTATAGGGAATTAGGTATCTTAGAAATCGAAAAACGTATCAGAGCTGTAAGAACAGAAGCTGGGCTACGCTCTTACAGGAGGACACCATCACGCCCCATTGATGAAAAATACTTACCCTGTGTTTACTTGCATGAGGGAGTAGATATTATTATTGAAAATTCTAACAGGAACAGTCATGGTTTTCCCAGGAGGAGAATCTGTGAAATATATGTAGAAACCATCTTGGAAAAGGAAGCTGGGCATCCTACCGCTATAAAAGATGTGTTTAGGAAAGTACGCTCCTCAGTTCTAGGCTCAAGTTCTGCTTTGGTCGGCAAGCATGTGCAGCTGTATGAACTGCGTACAGAAGGGCCGATGGGTTACGGTTTACCAGATGTTATTGGCATGAACCTTATCCTCGGAATGAGATACTTTGAAGAGTCCTTTTAACTTAAAAAATCAAAGGAGGAATTATGAATCCTAGCACTGATAATTATACTTTAGGTCGGGGTGTCGCTTACTTTAACCGCAGAATGCCGGATGGAAGTTACCTAGGTGAACGTGATTTAGGTAACGCCCCTGCCCTTACTTTTAACACTGCCCTTGAAAAGCTCCCTCACCTCAGTTCCCGTGGTGGGTTGAAAGCCAAGGACAAGGAAGTAATTGTACAAATTACACCTACACTTGCTCTTACTTTGGATGAGATTTCTGTAGAGAACCTCTCACTCATGTCATTGGGTGATATTGAGAAAATTACTCAATCATCTGGCAGTGTCTCAGACGAGGAGCATACTGCTCACCTTGGTCGGCGCATTGAGCTGGCTCACCGTAGTGTATCTAGTGTTGTGGTTACTCTTGATGCTGGGGGTACTCTGGTTGCCGGTACTGATTATGTGGTTGATACCTCACTCAAGGATGATGTAATTGGTCGTGTACTGATTCTGCCTACTGCTACAGGGGTAACTGAGGGGGCTGCTATCAAGATTTCCTACGACTACGGAGATGTTGAATATCACCGTATTAAAATGTATACTCAAACTGAAATTGAGGGTGCATTCCGTTATGTATCTGATAACCCTGTTGGTACTCAGCAAGAACTCCGTATGTGGAGGGTATCACTGACTCCTGGTGGGGAAACCTCTATGATAGGTGATGACTGGTCAACTTTGCAGTTCACTGGAGAAGTTCTTCGGGATTCTGTTAACCACCCTGATTGCCCTTATGGAGAATTTATCCTCCCATAATATCTAAGTCAGATACGACAAGAGTATATTCAAAGGGGAGTACCTTTAGGGGTATTTCCCTTTTTTATAACAAACAAGTAACCATGGTTAAAAAGCTCAAGAGGCGCAAAAAACCTAATAAAATTAATAAGCCTAAACCTCCTGCCCAACTCAAGGGTAAGGATATTCCCCTAATCAGGGATAAGCTCCTTAAACAGCAAGGTGGGATATGTCCTATTTGTGGTAAAAAGGTAAATGCACCCTGCCTAGATCACAGTCATACGAAAAGAATCAAAGGCACAGGTTTAGTCAGGGGTGTCTTATGTAGAGGATGTAATATTTTTATTGCCAAGTCTGAAAACAATGCTATCAGGTATGGTATTTCCCAAAGTGAACTCCCTACAGTTTTACGTAACCTTGCTCAGTATCTCGATAACTCTTTTAATAACCCTCTTCCTTACATACACCCATCTGAGGCTCCACCAGTACCAAAGCTGATGAAGAGTTCTTATAATAAACTCCTCAAATGGTATAAGGGTACCGGTAGGGCTAAGGCTTTTCCCCCTTTCCCCAAGTCTGGCAAATTAACAAAACCTTTATTGAAACTTTATACAGAGTCTGGCATTGATCCTGAGTTTTACAGCTAGTTAAGTAACTGCAATCACAGTAAAATAAATATCACAAAAGTCATTGAACTCCAGTTTACGGTAGTATATTATAGGTCAAATCATTAATTAAACCTTGAATATTACTGAGCAATTTAGGATAACAATGCAAAGACTTCATTGGGTATTTGATACATTTGAAATAATCAAAGGCACATCAGGGAACCTGCAAAAAGCTGCAATTTTTAAACAGGCTCTGCAACATCCTAATGGTGATTTAATGTTAATGGTTATCAGGTATGCGCTATCATCTCATTTGAAATTCAACATCAAGGCATTTCCTAAATATAAGCAAATAAAAGCACAAACTTCAGTCAAAAAGATATTCAAGTTTTTAGACTACCTTGATGAAAAGGGGTCAGCAACAAACGAGGACAAGCAAAAGTTCATTAACCTGATAAGCGGTGATGAAAAGGTTTATCAGTTAATGACTGCGGTTTGCTCTAAAAAGTTGCGTATGGGTATGGCGGCTAAATCTGTCAATAAAATAGCCCCCGGTACAATTTATCTACAACCTTATATGAGATGCAGCCCTCAAAAGGAAGTCGATAAACGTATAAATTTTACCCAACCAGTACTATCACAAGAAAAAGCTGATGGTATGTTCGTAAATATCCACCTCAGCCCTGATGGTGTTATATTAAAGTCAAGGGATGGTAAAATCATACACCAGTTAAAAAGGCTCAAAAAAGCCCTTGTACGTCCAACTAACCTTGATAAGTACTATGGGGTACTTCATGGGGAGTTACTAATTGTAGGCGCAAGTAAACGAGTACTACCCCGTAAAACCGGTAATGGTATACTTAATCAGTGTATTCAGCAAAAGGCAGATCAAAACCAAGCCGATAGAGCCATAGTAAAATTATGGGATATAGTACCAGATAAAGAGTACTGGTCAGGAGGCTACAGTACCTTAAATAATTATCAAAGGTATGAAAAAATCATACAGTACGTTTCAGAGGTAAATTCAGCAAGGGTACATGCCATACAGTGTAAAACAGTATTCTCAAAACAAGAAGCCCTAGAACACTATGAGCAACTAAGGAAACAAGGAAAAGAGGGTACAGTATTAAAAAATACAGCAGGTAAATGGAAAGATCACACCTCACCAGACTGTTGTAAAATGAAAAATGTATCTGACTGTGATGTAGAAATTACAGGGTTCAATTACGGTACAGGGAAATTCAAAAACAAAGTAGGGGCAATTTTATACAAAAGTGCTTGTGGTCGGCTTACCGGTAAGGTAGGTACAGGGTTAGCTGATGATTTACGCAGCCCTGCTTTTATTAAGTCCCAAGTAGGTAAGATAATGACCCTCAATTTTGAAAGTGTAATAAAAAATAAGAATAAAGAAGAGTACAGCTTATTCTTACCAGTATTTGTTGAAATAAGGGAGGATAAATCAGAAGCTGACACATTAGAAAAGATCCAAAGCTCTTGAGGCATTAGTCTGTTGTGCGACCTAGTAAGGCTTTACAGTCTGACTAAAATCTCCTTCATTTTTTGTGAGTAATGAATGGGGAGCCTCATAAGGCACTATACAAAGTGCTGACACAGTTAACCCATTGTCCTGCTCAAGAGCTTGCTTGCAGAATTGCTAGGTACTGGCGGGGGAGTTACCGTACCCTCCCCATAGAGTGAAAATTGAAGTAAACAGACATACGGTTTTATTAGGTAGTTTATTTTTTACTATATAATAAAATTAACAAACAAGGGTAAGAAATGTCTAGGGTAGAAATGTTTGACCTTTTTGTTTCAGATGCGAGGGTATACAATTTGTGGATGTTAGAAATCAAAAGGTACATAAAGCAAGAAGACCACCACATATACCAAAATATTAATAAAAAAAGTCTACGCAGGTTAGTAGTACAGTGTTACGAAGACTATCAAAATATAGCAGATATTCACCTAGGTTCAAAAGTCTACCTTATCAATGATATTATAAATTATCTAAAGGGAAATCAAAAAACAAAACCAATCAGGTACACAGTTGTCCAACATTATTATATAGACAGGGATATAAATAATCCAGAAGTGTTCGACCTCTGTAGCGAAGATGACTACCTAGTAGATGAGGTAGGGTTAAATGATATTGTAATATCCTCACCAGAAGCCTTAGAAGTAATCCAAGAAGTTTTCCAAACTAACATATCCCTAATACAGTCAGCCATTGACAGAGGTGAGCTACAAGATATGTTATCTGACTCTGAGTAAAAATCATGCCAAAACAACTCCATTTAAAAGGGTTTCAAGCCCATTCTAACAGTGTATTAACCCTAGCTCCCACCATAACAGCCATAGTAGGGGAAAGTAACGCAGGAAAATCAAGTATCATAAGGGCAGTAAGGTTCTTATTAGAAAATAAACCAAATGGTAATAAATTCATACAAAAGGGTAAGAGTACCTGTACAGTAACATTAGACAGTATTACCCATACAAGAACAAAAAAAGACAATACCTACCAACTAAATAATACTACCTATAAAGCACTAAAACAAAAGGTACCAGAAGACATCCAAGAGGCATTAAATGTCTCAGAGTACAGTATCCAACCACAACATGCCAAACTGTTCTTGATTGATGACAGTACCAGTGGGGAAGCAGTAGCAAAGCTATCACAGTTAGCAGACCTCTCACTAGCACAAGATTCAATGAAGCTAGTCAACACCAAAAGAAGAGCATTAACAGCCTCAATCAAAGCAAACAAAGAGTTAATACTCCAAATAGAAGATGAACTAAAACAGGCAGAACCCTATAAAAGTTTATCAGACCAGTCAGAAATAATAGTAAATAAAATCAGGCAGTATCAGAGTAAGAGTAAACAGTACACAGAGTTACAGCTACAGTTACAAAGTATCAGTACAAAACAACAGGAAGTAGACAGAGCAGTAGATGTCTCAGATAACATACAGCAGTGTAAGCAACTGATAACAAGACAAACAGAAATTGATAAGTTAAAAAGACAGTGTACAGCCTTATCAAGGTTAGTTTTATCAGTACAAGAGGCTGAACACACAGTACAGTCAGCAGTAGACCCTGTACCCCTTATAGAGTCTATAAAAGAGTACAAAAAAGAGGAACAGAAAGTACAAAAATTACATAATAAAATTGAAAGGGTTTTACATTTAGAGCAACAGGTAAAGAACACAGAGCAGAAACTGATAAATTTCAAAAGGAAGTACAAAAATCAGTTATCAGGGGTATGTCCTCTGTGTGGGAATCAGTTACACATAGAGGTATAGTATATGAATTTATTACTAACAGGAGATTTACACCTAAGAAAAACAAACCCAAGGTTCAGAAGAGATGATTATCTTTACTCATTAACAAAAAAGTTAAAACAAATTGTAATAATCGCTAATAAATATAATGCAGTTTTACTCATAGCAGGTGATATTTTTGATTCCCCCAATGTAGGGTACAGGGTACTAAACACAGTAGTGTCTACCTTCAGAAAACTCAATAATAAGATATATGCAGTACCAGGACAGCATGATATGTTAAACCACAGACAGGATATGAGCGAAACTCCCTACAGAAGTTTAGAGTTAGCCCTAAAAGGAAAGTTCATAGACATCACAGGAAAGTCAGAGGTAATTGCAAAAAATGTCCAAGTTTATGGGGCAAGTTTTGGTTTAGAACCCAATAAAAACCCAAGTACAAAAGGTTTCAATATCCTCCTAGCACATATACCGGTAACAAAAGGTGAACCCCCCTTTTTCTTAACTGATGCCTTATCAGCAAAACAAGCCCTAAGATTATATAAAAATTATCAGTGCATAGTAACAGGGGATTACCATATACCTCATATAACAAAACTGAAATCAAAAAGAGTCTTAGTAAATGTAGGTACTATAGCAAGGAATACAGTATCCCAGTTAGAGTACAACCCTCATGTAACTTTACTAAACACAACTACACTCAACATAAAGAAAATAAAGTTAAAGGTACAACCAGCAGAGGATGTCTTTAACCTAGATGCCGCCCTAGAACAAAAAGAAAAGGGACTCACCCTAGATATAACAGGTATGAGTACCCTAATAAAACAAGGTATAGGAAATGAGATAGACTTTGAGAAAATAGCTCTGTCAATGGCAAAAAGTGATAATAATATTAACATAAAATTACTAAAACAAGTCCTACAGGAGGCAAAATCATAATGGATTTAGTAGTTGATTTCTGTCATGGTGATACCCCAACATACAGTGGTCAGTATGTAGCCTATGTAAAAAGTAATTCACCAGAAATTTTAGATAAGAAAATATTAACCTATATTGATGGTATCTGGTCTCACCCAGGATCTGACCAAAAGTTCAGAGGTGCTGTTTATGGTTTTGTAGGACCGTTACCAGCAATCAAAAGGTTAGGTAAATAAAAGGGGATAACATGCCACAGTATGATTTACAAAACATTTTAGAAGAGTTGAATGAAATACAAAATAAAAACAAGGTAGCAGAAATGAGACTCCAAGAGGCTTTAGAAGAATTAAAGCAACATTTCCCATCACTAGCAGCAGCTAAAAAAGCCCTAGCAGCAAAACAAAATAAATTAAACAAGTTAAGAGCAGACTTAGAAGCTGACATAGAGGAATTCTTACATGACTATAACGCTATCACAGAAACTGAATAACTTTGCAATAATTAATACCAAATTACAAAAAAGGCTTTCCTATTTTTCCACACAGGAGGAAAAATTAGGTATCTTACTAGAGTCTACAAAAAAGGAATCAGAGCAGTTAAAAGAGTTCGATACCTTACAAGAGTTCTTACAAAAGTGCAGTAATGTAGTCTATTCAAATTTATCAAACAGGTTAGGGGAAATCATAACAGAAGGATTACGTCATGTTTTCCCAGAATATAACTATACTTTCAATATTCTGTTTGTAGAAAGAAGAAATAAAATAGAAGTAGATTTCGTACTAACAGACCCAGACGGTGAACAGTACCACCCAACAGATGACGTAGGAGGAGGAGTAGCAGATATGATCAGTATGTTACTCCGTATAACTTATATTACGTTAAGTAAGCATATCAATATTCTGTTCGCAGATGAACCCTTAAAGTTTATTGACAAGGACAGAGTACCGGTAGCAGCTCAGTTTATAAAAAAGGTATGTGAGGATTTAAATTTCCAAATAGTAATGGCAACTCATATACCAGAGTTCATGCAAGTAGCAGAAGCCTGTTACAGAGTACAGCAAATAAACAAGATCTCAAAAGTAGAGGAATTATAATGATAGTAGGGCTCTCAGGAAGAAAATATGTAGGTAAAACCACAATAGCGGAACACATAAACAACTAAATAATACCATATAACCATTATGTCAT
>PDWJ01002949.1_pt1 | contig 19804 bp, 15 predicted proteins | sample 1430881 | NCBI WGS metagenome assembly PDWJ01 (sample SAMN01162460, study PRJNA174530) | Oral metagenome, whole genome shotgun sequencing project. | biome: Marine environment; feature: Marine mammal; material: Swab sample of the gingival sulcus; isolation source: swab sample of gingival sulcus...
ACATTATGCCTTTCCCGGCGGGCGTGCCGATAAAAGAGATGACACTCTTTTCACCACCGCTATCCGTGAAACAAAAGAGGAAACAGGGCTGCAGCTTCATCGGCAGGATCTCGTTGAAACGCTGATGATAGCTCCGGCAGGACGCAGCAGAAAGGTGCCGGTTCCGGTGCAGCCTTTTCACTTTCAACTAAAAGAAAAACCAACACTCTCCCTGCAGAAAGAAGAGATTCAGGCAGCATTCTGGATTGATATTGATGACTTTTGCAAGCCGGAAGGGCATGCCATGCGCGAGCTGCTACCCGAACGTCTGCCGGGCAGGCTCTATCCCTCATGGCCTATTGATGATTACTATCTCTGGGGGTTTACTTATGACCTTGTTATTTCGGTGTTTTGTAATGGCAATGATCTGACAGCAAGAACATAAAAAATCAGCTCCGCAGTTGCTCCAGATCTATTTGATAGCGTTTTATCTTATCATAAAGCCCTTTACGACTGAGTCCCAGTTTTTCATAAACCACACCCACCCTGCCCCCATGCTGCTGCAATACGTTGATAATAAATTGCCGCTCCTGCTCTTCAACAAACTCTCGTAACGTCTGGTCATTGACATCTTTCCCACCAGAAATACCGTCACAGCCCAGGACACAGATACGCCGAACCCTGTTACGCAGCTCACGAACATTACCCGGCCAGGGGTAGTGCAGAAAATCAGCCATCATCTGCGGAGTAAAGGGGGGAATGCTCTCCCCCCGTTCCCTGCCGTATTCCTGACAAAAAAACTCAACAAGCAGAGGGATATCCTCTCTTCTCTCTGCAAGTGGCGGCAGATGCAGAGACAAAACATCAAGGCGATAAAAGAGATCTTCACGAAATCTTCCCGCTGCAATCTCCTCTTTAAGCAGACGATTGCTGGCCGCCACCACCCGGGCGGTAAACGGCCGCTCTTCGTTACTGCCAAGCGGGGTATAACAGAGATCTGCCAATACCCGTAATAACTTCCCCTGCAGGGAGAGATCAAGAGAGCAAATCTCATCAAGAAACAGCGTTCCCTTGCCGGCAAAGCCGAGTTTTCCCTCTCTTTCCCTCTCCGCACCGGTAAAGGCTCCCTTTACATGGCCAAACAGTTCTGCCTCAACGATCTCTGCCGGGATAGCCGCCATATTCAAGGCTACAAAGGGCTGCTCCGGGCGGCCAAGCTGATGCAGGGCTCTGGCCACCAGCTCCTTGCCGGTGCCGGTGGCACCATGGATAAGCACCGGATCACTCTCCACCGCAATTTTCTCAATGCACCGGTACAACTGCCGCATCAACGGATGGCTGCCCACCATGCCATGAAAAAAACTCTCCCTGCGCCTGCTCAGCCGATCCTGCAGGGCCCTGTTCTCCAGCACCAGCCGCCGTTTCTCCACCGCACGGCGCAGGGAGTTTAACAGAATATCTTCATCAACCGGCTTTTCAAGAAAGTCATAAGCACCCTGCCGCATTGCCTGTACGGCCATAACGATATCACCATGGCCGGTTATCATAATTACCGGCAGTTCATTATCCAGTTCCCTGATCGCTGTCAGCAGTTCCAGCCCATCCATACGCGGCATACGGATATCGGTAATCACTGCAGAGCAGGACAGTCCCTGCCGCAGTCTTCCCAGAGCAGCCTCGCCGTTGCTCTGCAATTCCGGCTGATAGCCACTCAACTGCAACGTCTGGCCAATGGCTGAAAGCAGATAGCTGTCATCATCAATCACCAGTATGCTGGCATCCTCAATCCCATCGTCCATTTTCTCTCCATAATCAGCAGCTGGCATCCTGGTTCTGTGCCTGCCTCTCATTACTGCAACTGGCTTGCAGCTTTCTGATCAGGCAGCCAGACGGCAAAAGTAGTCCCCTGTCGCAATACGGTATTCATCGTAACAAAACCGCCATAACCGCGAACAATCCGCTCAACAATGGATAATCCCAGCCCCATACCGCCGCCAACCTCTCTTGTGGTAAAAAACGGGGTAAATATCTTCTCTTCAAGCTCTGGGGATATGCCGCAGCCATTATCCTTGATCGAGATGACCACCCATAGTCGCTGTTCAAGGCTGCGCGGATCAATTCCCGTCTTCCTCTCCATTCTGATGGTCAACAGCGGCCGGGTAGTATCCGCCATTGCCTGTATCGCATTCTGGATCAGGTTAAGCAGTACCTGCTCCAGCCGTACCACCTGCGCGTTAACAAACAGATCACTCTCTTCAAGCTCAAGAGTAAGCTTTACTCCCGAGCGTTCAAGCTGGGCTTCCATAAAGCCGAGAACATCGAGCAGAATGATATTGACCCGGCATGGCGTTACCTCTTCCTCTGTCTTGCTGGCAAAACCGCGCAGGCTGCGAATAATGGAGGAGGCATGATTTATACGATCAACGATGGTGGAAAGATTCTCGTTAATAATTGCAGCATGCTGAACGGGATCGGCCATCGCCTTCTGACAGTTACGGGCAAGCAGCAGCATGGTGTTTAATGGCTGGGTAAGTTCATGGCCGATACCGGCAGCCATCTCACCAAGATTAACCAGACGGCCGGTATGTATCAACTGATCCTGCACCTCACGCATACGGTCCATCACCGCAAAAAACTCACGGCGGTCACTGGCGATAAGCATATGGATAATACGACCGCTGGCGGTGATATGGGTGGAACCGCGCAGCAACACCGGCACCGGCCGACTTTTACTGTTGATAAACAGTGTTTCCATATCACGAAACTCTCCTGCCGCCAGCTTTTCGGTAATAAGCTGTACGGTATCTGCTGCAGCAATATCGCCAAGATAGAGACGCTGTTCCTGCTGATAACCAAGAACCTGATAAAATTCACGACTTGCCTGCAACAATTCCAGATCTTCAGAGAGAACAAGAAGCAGATCAGAAAGGCTGGAGAGGATACGGTCAATAAACGAGTTTTTCGCCTCAACCTCCTCATGTTTTTTTAACACCCGGATAACCAGATCACTCTTCTGTTTCTCAAAATCATCCGCCTTTTCTCTTGCCATAACCGCTCCTGTTCTCTGTTTTCTCATGTTATTGCAAACCAAATGTTACCGTACTGTAACATCTTTATCCTGTTATTGTCACCTGCTGGTAACAGTAATTTTGCCATAACAACGCTGAATTTCCATCTTTGCCCCTGCAGATGTTACCTGCAGGAAACAATTCATTTTTTCCCACTGCTGTGGACAACAAAATAACACATTATATTATCGATCTTTTTATTTTTTCTTTTTTGGAACAGAGCTTGCTCTGTATAAAAGACAAACGTGCAATAAACACCAAAGAATAACAGACTGGTATCAGAAAAAAATGGATAGAAAAAACACCTATTATGCATCAGTCACCCGCCGCCTGCTGTTCGCTTTTTTCTGCCTCAGCCTGCTGCCACTTGTCGCGGTGGGCTGGATGACCAAAACATCCCTGCAGCAGACAAATCGTATCCGGCTGCAGGAACGGGCGGTATCAATGGCCAATGCCCAGAGCGATATACTCGCTCTTTTTCTTAATGACAAGGTACAGCTGCTTACCATGCTGGTTAAGCTGCTGCCGCAGGATTACTTTGAAACGGCAGAAAATACCAATAAACTGTTTGTCGCTATTGGCAGCCGCGGTGACTATGTTGATCTGCAGGCCATTGCTGCCGATGGCAGACAGTATGCCTATGCCGGCCCCTACCGTGCAAAAATTGCAGGCAAAAGCTATGCCGATGCACCATGGTTTCAGGAGACCCTGCTCAGCGGAGTGCATATCAGCAATGTCTTTACCGGTTACAGGAATGTACCCCATTTCGTTGTTGCCGTTACCAACCCGGTAAAAAGTTATGTGCTGCGCGCCACGATAAACTCCTCTTCATTTAATGCGCTGGTGCGGCGGGCGCAGCTCAGTCCCCATAGTGACGCCTTTATTATTAACCGTAATAACGAATTCCAGACGCCAAGTCTGTTGGGGAAAACAGAGATATCCAGCGATACGGCAGCACTTATCAGCGGTGAAGGAAGCACCGCCCCGCTGATAACAGAGACCGATATCCAGATTGCACGCCCGCTGGCCAATGGCCAGTGGCAGTTTATTGTCCAGGCCAATATTGCCGATTCACTCTCCGCATGGCTGCCGATTCGTAACCGCATTATTGCAACGATTGTTATTATCCTGCTGGTTGCAATAGCATCGGCAATACTGGTCTCCATCCTGCTTGCCCGCCATATCCGTCGTGCCGACAGGGAGCATGCCGCAGATTCACTGCAGTTTGCCCATATGGAAAAGATGGCCACCATTGGCCGTCTGGCGGCAGGAATTGCCCATGAAATCAATAATCCGCTGCAGATGATCAGTTCCCAGGCAGGCTGGATGGCGGAGCTTCTCCCCGAAGAGGAGCAGGGACAGGTGAAAAATCTCGAAGAATATCAAAAATCCGTCGATAAAATTCGCCATCATGTTAAACGAGCAGGAACCATTACCCACAGGCTGCTCGGTTTCTCCAAAAAGATGGCTGCCCAACAGGGGCAGGTGCAGGTTAACGATCTGCTGCAGGAGACCATCTCTTTTCTTGATAAAGAGGCGGAGCATGGCAATATCACCATCCACCAGACATTTGCACAGGAGCTTCCTGCCATCCTGACCGATGGTCCGCAGCTGCAACAGGTTTTTCTCAACCTGCTCAATAATGCCATTGATGCTGCCGGTGACGGTGGCGAGGTAACAATCGCCACCAGCCGTGATGCAGACGAAATTGTCATCACCTTTACTGATGACGGTGCCGGTATCGCCAAAGAACATCTCAAGCAGCTTTTTGATCCATTTTTCACCACCAAACTGCCGGATAAGGGCACCGGCCTGGGACTCTATATCAGCTATGATATCACCAGAAAACTTGGTGGCAGTATCACTGCGGCAAACAGAAAAGAGGGCGGTGCCATCTTCACCGTACGACTGCCGGTTATGCGGCTGGGAGAAGACGCCCCACAGCAATAAATATTTCAGGAGGAAAGGAGATGACCCAAAAAAATGAAGCAAAGTTATTCAACGTACTGGTCGTTGATGATGAAGAGGAGTTCCGGGAGATGACCATCAAACGGCTTATGCGCAAGGAGCTGCAAGCAGAAGGAGCCGAAAATGGCGCGGTGGCTCTGAAGATGATTGAAAAAGGCCATTTTGATGTGGTGCTGCTGGATGTGAAGATGCCGGAGATGGACGGAATTGAAGCACTGCGGCGTATCAGGGAAATCAAACCGCTGGTGGAAGTTGTGCTGCTCACCGGCCACGCCTCGGTGGATTCAGGTATTGAAGGCATGAAGCTGGGTGCGTTTGACTATCTGATGAAACCGATGGAATTTGAAGAACTGCTGGAAAAGCTGAGAGATGCCTATGAAAAACGCTATCACCAGCTGGAAAAAATTGAGCAGGCGCAGATAAAGAGGCATATGGCCATGCCGAGCTAGTTACCGATTATTCTGCATATTCACCAAAGTTACTCAGGGAGATACGATGAATTTCTGTAAACAACTTTATCATATGATGCTGGCTGGAGCCAGGGCCCATGCCCAATGGGAACTGGAGATGTCGACAAATATTCTCACCAGCCGCAGGCGGAGATTTCTGCTGCTGATGCTGCTGATTCCGGTTTTACTGGGAGGAATCGCCATTGCCGCAAACGATGTGGAACTGCCATCTGTGATTGGCGGCAAATCGGCCTATATGCCATCACACTACAGCATCTTTATCTTTCTCTGCTCAATCTTTGTCGGGCTCTGTGCCGGCCTGATCACCGGCTGTATCGGTGCCGGCGGCGGCTTTATTATCGCACCAGCGCTGATGAGTTTTGGCGTAAAAGGAATTCTTGCTGTCGGCACCGATCTGTTCCATATCTTTGCCAAGGCGATCATGGGCAGTGTACTGCACAAAAAACTGGGCAATATCTCTGTTACTCTAGCGATCACCTTTCTGATAGGATCCATTTCCGGTTCCACCGTCGGCGGCGTGCTTAACCGCTGGCTCTACGACCTTAACCCGGTTCTCAGTGATATGTTTATCACCTCTGTCTATGTGTTTATCCTTGGCTTCCTCGCCTTCTACGCAATGAAGGATTATCTTTCCACCCGCAAGGGACTTGCCGCGCAACAGGGTCAGCAGGCCGGCAGCGAAAATATTCCTCCCCTCGGTGCCAGGCTGCAGGCGATACATCTGCCGCCAATGCTCACCTTCGATGAAGGGATCACCCCTGGCGGCCGGAAGATCTCTGCTTTTTTTCTGATTATCAGCGGTTTTATCGTTGGTATGGCGGCGGCGGTTATGGGTGTTGGCGGCGGTTTTCTCACCTTCCCGATATTTATTTACGGACTTGGTGTTTCATCGATGACCACGGTGGGAACCGATATCTTTCAGATTATCTTCACCGCCGGATATGCCGCCTTAAGTCAATATGCCCTTTATGGCTTTGTCTTCTATACCCTGGCGCTGGGAATGCTGCTTGGCTCACTGATCGGCGTACAGATGGGCTCACTGGTCACCAGAGTGGTGCCTGGTCATCTGATCCGGGGGTTCTATGCGATGTCTGTAACCGCCGGTTTTGTTAACCGCTTCTTCGCCCTGCCGGCCAAACTCTCCACCATGGGATATATCAGTCTGGCCCCGTCCGCTGGAGCCCTGCTGTCCACCATTGGCAATATTCTCTTCTTTGTTGCCATCGGAATCTTCACTGTCTGGATACTTTATGTATTCTTCTCCCATCTTAATGAACTTCGCGCGGAGGACTGATTATGACAACCAGCAATGACAAACAACTGAAAAGACGGGGGCTGATCATGCTGACAATCTTTTTTGCCATCCTGACAGTTCTTTTCACCCCCATTTTCCCGGGGAAGATAAACGGTCTCGACTATATAGACAATCTCTTTAATATGATCTCCAAGGGATCTTCAGATTTTATCGCTGAACAACAGCAGTATAACAGCAATTTTACCGCGGTGGAACTTGATCTGCAGTTCACCATGAAAAGCGAAAAACAGGCAGAAGAATTTGCCAGACAACTCGTTCTTGCCGGAGCTGCTGCCAGCGCTTCTGCTGCCAGTGTAACCGTAAAAGGAAATATGGCAGCCATTATCAACGCCTCCCTTGCAGACTGCAGAGCCATGTTTGACAATAATGACCAGGTGGTGAAACAGCGCTATACTTTCAGCGGTCGGGAGGTGCTTTTTAACTGGTGGACAGGGTATAAGGCGATGATCAATGTCCTGAACAAAGAGAAAAAATTCAAGGAAGCAAAGTTTTTCGGCAATCTGTGCAAAAAAGCCATTGAGCCGGCATATAACTACTTCGGCGTGGAAGCAAAACCGTGGAAAGCCAATATTCTGATGATCGTATTATCCCTCGCCTTTTACGTTCTCTATACGGTGTGGTATGGCTTTGGCATTCTCTATCTGTTTGAAGGAATAGGACTTAAAACCGGCCACTGATAACCGGTTCGGACAGAGACGGCAACTATAACACTGCCGCCTCTGTCCCCTATCCATCGCCAGGGATATATATCAGGTATTACATCATTTTCGGACAAATTGATGAAAAATCCTTTTCAGTCGCTGATAGATATTTTTCGTACCCCGTCCCCTGCCCCGATGGACATGGAGGAGTTGCGCGCCATCTTCGCAAGGCGTTACCTGCTCTTTCGCCGGCTGCTCACTGCCAATAATAATGCCCTGCAGGCAATGGCGGAACTGGAAAAGCTCTACCATGGACAGTCGCCCTATCGCATGGCGGATATCCATCACCGGATCACCACTATCCAGATCAACGTCTACAGGATGGTCACCAATTTACTGGAGATGGCAGATGGCCGTTATGCCAGACTGGAAAAGATCGTTGAGCATATTACGGCAGAACTGGATACCTTGCTGCAGCAGCAGCCGCCGCCGCTGCATGGCCCCGATATACTGCCACTGGCAGAAACAGACAGCAAAAATGCTTCACTTGTGGGGGAGAAAATGGCCAGACTTGGCGAAGCGGGACAGCTGGGGCTGGCCATCCCCCGAGGGTTTATCGTTACCGCTGCCGCCACCCGCAAGATACTGCATAAAGAGCTCCGCAATGAAATAAACCGACGGCTGCAGATTATTGATCTGGAAAAAATGGATGCGTTTTACGCCGGTTGCGCTGCCATCCAGCAGCTTGTTCGTGAATGTATAATCCCTTTACAGCTGCAGACAGATATCTATAATGCCTTTGATCATTTTTTTGCCGCTGACAGCCGGATTGCCGTGCGCTCCAGCGCTTTGGGTGAAGATGGCAGCGGAATCTCCTTTGCCGGTCTTTACAGCACTCGTCTTTATATCACCCGACAGCAGCTGCTTACTGCCATCCTTGAGGTTATTGCTTCAAAATACAGTCCCCGCGCCATAGCCTATCGACGCAACCGGGGGTTCCGCCATGAAGATATTGAGATGTGTGTCGGCTGTATTGCCATGGTCGATGCCACAGTAAGTGGTGTGTTTTACAGTCATGATCCTCAGGGCACAACGGACCTGATACGAATCAATGCCGTCTCCGGCATTGGCAAGGGGGTGGTGGACGGCACAGAAGAGACAAATCTTTATCTGCTAACAAGAGATGATCAACAGAATATCCGCCATAGTGGCGACAGGCAGTTGCTGACGCCGGAACAATTGCAGCAGATTACAGCGATCGGCAGAAAACTGGAAAACCATTTCCACTCCCCTCAGGATATGGAGTGGAGTATTGATGACAGCGGCAAATGTATTGTCCTGCAGAGCCGGCCGTTACAGCTCCATAACAGGCCCCCTGCAGCAGCACAGCATACGGTTACCGACCCTCCTCTTTTCTCCGGCGGCATAACGGCTGCAGGAGGCGTCTGCTCTGGAAAGGCCGTTGTTATCAAGACAGAGAAAGAGGCAGTCAAATTCCCCCATGGGGCAATACTTATCGTTGCCCACCCTCTGCCCCACTGGGCGCCGCTGCTTAATCATGCGGCAGGTGTTATCGCCGCAACCGGCAGTGAAGCCGGTCATCTCGCCACCGTTGCCCGGGAATTTTCCCTGCCGGCTCTCTTCGGCTGTGGAAAAGAGATCATGAAATTGGCGGGGCAGACGCTCACCCTTGATGCCGATGACAAAGCAATCTATGCCGGCAGAGAAGAGAATCTGTTAAAAAACAGACGCCAGCAGCAGAGCCTGATGAAGGACAGCCCGGTGCAGAGGATCCTTGGTAAGGCATTGCATCATATCACCCCTCTTACCCTTAACGACCCCGATTCAACGAAATTCAAATCGGTTTTCTGCAAAACACTGCACGATATTACCAGATTCTGTCATGAAAAATCGGTAACAGCAATGTTTAATTTCGGCGATCAATATAACTTTCACCAGGCAGCGGCAAAACAGCTGACCGGCGACATCCCGCTTGAATGGTGGCTGATTGATCTTGCCGACGGTCTGCGTGAAGGGCTTGACCCGAATACAGCCACTGTCCATATTGATGACGTTGTTTCCGCTCCGATGCGGGCCATCTGGCAGGGGATCACTGCCTATCCATGGCAGGGCCCGCCACCGGTAAGTGTAAAAGGTTTTGGTTCCATTATCTTTCAATCATCAATGCGCCCGGAATTCACCCCCGATGTGTCGGCCCATAAACTCAGTTCCCGCAGCTTCTTTCTTATCTCAAAAAATTTCTGTAATCTGGGTATTCGCCTCGGCTATCATTATGCGATGATTGAGTCCTATCTCAGTGAATTCCTGACAGAGAGCTATGTCACCTTCCGCTTCAAGGGCGGTGCGGCCGATATGCGGCGCAAGGCGGTACGGGCTCGGCTGCTTGCCGAGGTTCTGGAACATTACGATTTCGGGGTCGATTTACGCTCCGATGCCCTGGTGGCACGAATAAAAAAGCAACCGGCCAATTATCTGCGGCAGCGACTTATGATCCTTGGTTATCTCAGCCTCCATGCCCGTCAGCTTGATATGGTGATGAACCAGGCGCAGATGGTGGAAAAATATCGCAATAAATTCTTCAGGGAGATTAAGGAGATGCTGCAAAATTCAACCTTCAGTGAAAAAGATGAACAGTAACAGAAAAATACTTCTTGTTGATGACGAGCAGGAATTCCGGGAAATAACCGGCAAGTTTCTTCTGCGCCGCAATCTGCAAAGCCTGCAGGCAGAAAGCTGTATGGCAGCGCTGGATCTCCTCGCCCAAGAAAGTGAGCAGGTAGATGTTATTATCATGGATGTTTCTATGCCCGGTATGGACGGCATCTCCTGTATGGCCGAAATAAAAAAGAGCTGGCCGGACAAGGAGGTGATCATCCTTACCGGCCATGCCTCGCTGCAGATCAGCATCAGCGGCATGAAACAGGGTGCTTTTGACTACTGTATGAAGCCGGTGGATTATGCAGAATTACTGGAAAAGATACTGCTGGCCCGAGAATTTCAAAACAGGGAGAGAGGAAAATGATTCGAAAAATATATCGTGATATCCGCAGGGTTTTATTGATCGTCACAATTATTGTACCGATGATTCCGTTTCTTTCCTCTCTTTTTCTTGGCTATACCTCATACCGTAACTTTGTCTATACCGCGGCAATAAGTGGTGCCGAACGAGTTGCCCAGGGACACGCTGCACTGATCTCTTCTTTTCTGGAAGAGCGTCGATCCCATCTGGGTACAATACTTTTCACAACGGCAATATCTTCCCTGCGTCAGTCAGAAAATCTTGCCGTCATATTTGAGGCGCTATGCAGGAACTCCGACAGTTTTATCGATATCGGTCTTATTAATGCGGATGGAGTACAGATATCCTATGCCGGGCCATACCAGCTTGAAGGAAAAAACTATTCCAAAAGTTTATGGTTTCAACAGGCGTTAACACAGGGGAGTGCCATCAGCGATGTCTATCTGGGATACCGTCAGAAAGCGCATTTTACAGTTGCCGTCTCTGCTGTTATTGACGGAGAACAACTGGTATTGCGGGCAACAGTAGATCAGAATCTCTTTGGTTCTCTTGTTGAAAAAGTAAATCTTGGCAAAACCGGAGAGGCATATCTTGTCAATCAGCAGGGTATTTTACAAACATCTGTCAGATCAGGAGGGAAACTGCTTGATCATGACCCTCCAAAAGAGACAGAGAGGTATATCTATGTGACAGCTTCACTTAATGATGGTGCATGGTTTTTAACTGTTCGCCAGAGTATTCAGGAAATATATCAGGATCTTTCCAAGGTTGTGTGGAGAATTATTTTCATCTGTTTTATCGGCGGGTTCTTTATCATCCTGTTAGCTGTCTGGATCAGCAATAAAATTATTGCAATGATAGCGGCAAAAGAGCAGGAAAGAACAGATATGGAAAAACAACTTTTCCGTGCTTCGCGACTGGCAGAATTAGGAGAAATTTCTGCAGGTTTTGCGCATGAAATCAACAATCCCCTGCAAATTATGAAAAGTGAAATTGCTCTTATGGAGATAGAGGCAAAAGAACTTGATAAACATAATGTAACAGCAGACTTTACAGACAGTGTCGCAGAACTGAACAGACAGATAGATCGTTGTGGCGCAATTACCCGTTCCATTCTCGACTTTAGCCGAAAAAAGGATAGCAGCGACTCTTTTTCCATCGATATCAAGGAGTTTTTATATGATATGCGTAAAATGATTTCTCACCGGGCAGAATCATCAGGCATTCATATCTCCTGTACTGTCCCTTCCGATCTCCCCAAAGCAAAAGGTGACAGTGATGGTTTACAACAGGTTACGCTGAATATAATGAATAATGCAATTCAATCGATAGAAGAGAAGCATGGCAGTGAAAATGGAGAGTTACGACTCTCTGCAAATATAACAGAAGAAAAACAGATCGAAATCCTGATAGAGGATAATGGCAAAGGAATCAGTGCCGAAAATCTTGAGAAAATTTTCAATCCTTTTTTTACCACAAAACTGCCGGGAAAAGGAACCGGACTCGGACTTTCTGTCAGCCATTCAATTATGTCGGGCATGAACGGTTCTATTTCAGCCCGAAGCAAAGAGGGGCAAGGTGCTACTTTTATACTGAGACTTCCTGTGCTGTAAAAAGATAGAAATGGGGTACAGCGGATTTTCACCGGATCCATAAATCATTACTGCAAAAAATGGAGGTGCCTTTGGACAGATAGAGGAACATAAAATGATGTTAAGCCCAGGAGGTTATTTTCTCCGATCCGTAACGGACTGCCATGGCTGGATCAGATAACTGCCAGCCACAACGAAAAATGAAACCGGAACTTCAGGATAGCTTTCTGTCTGCAAACGGGGTTTCGGATAACGAATATCATTTTTATAAAAGGAGGAACAGATGTCAGCAATCAGAATTCTTATGGTTGACGATGAGGACCGTTTTCGTATCGTAACGGCCAGAATTTTTGAAAAAAAAGGTTTTAACGTTATTACCGCAGCCAATGGCGAAGAGGCTCTGGAAAAATTGTCGGAAAAACCGGATGTCGTGATTATGGATGTACGGATGGGGATTATGGATGGCCATGAAACCCTGCGACAAATGAAAAAGAAACTCCCGTCTCTGCCTGTTATAATGCTGACCGGACATGGTGATATTCCCAGTGCAAAGCAGGCACTGAAAGACGGCGCCTGGGATTATCTTGCCAAACCATGCGATATTGACCTGCTGGCAGCAAAGATACGGGATGCCGCTGACGGCACCCGGCGGGTACCCGGAGAAGAACGGATAGTCCGGGATATTATGCTCCCCATTGAAGGCTATACAATTATTGATGAGGAGAGCTCTGTTTATCAGGCAATTTGCGCCCTGCAGGAGGTCCGAACATCACTGATGGAAGCAAATCATCTGCTGGATCGGGGTCATCGTTCCATCCTCGTTTTCGATAAGGATCAGAATCTTGTCGGTTTTCTTTCACCCCGCAATCTGATTAAGGCGGTATTACCGCCCTATCTCAATGTTCCGAAAATAGCAACAGCAGATAGTCTGCAGTTTTCCGCTATCTTCTGGCGTGGTCTTTTTACCAGCAGGGTTAAGGAGCTCAAAGATATACCAGTCAAGGATATCATATCTGATACCCCTGTTATTATTGATGCAAATCTTAATCTTATGGAAGCAGCTCACGCTTTAATACATGCTCGTCGCAAACGGCTTGCAGTTCAGGATGGAGATACAATTGCAGGAGTTTTACGGGAACAGGAGCTTTTTAATGAAATTGTAGACAATATATCTGAAAAAAGTGGCCAATGAGGTATATAATGAAAAAAAATGTAAAAAAAGCAACAGGATATGATAAGTATGTAAACTGGAAACTATTGATCATCCCTGTCATTCTTTTTGTATTGATATTAATCCTGCCAACACCAGAAAGCATGCGACAGGTTGGTCTGCAATACTCTGTCGGGCAAGAGGTTGTTGTCAATTATATCACCGAAGAACTGTTCCAGAAAACCAGTGACAACGTATCACAATGGGAACTGTTGATCGCCAATATGATGGAAAGAAATATGATTATGGGAGCCCTTTCTCGTGAACGCTTTCTCAAGCGAAACGCAAAATGGTGTGTCAAATATAAAATCCCGGTAGATGACAGTAATCTGAAACGGGCAAGAGAGTATGTCAAAACGCTTACCCCGGAACGCTATCGGGAAGTGATGCAGGCATCCTTTGATCTCCGCATGAAACAGCTTGAATATGACCCTCTGCAGGATAAGCAGAAAAAGGCTGCCGATAAAGGCACATGGCATATCAAGGTGGCGATAGCGATGGTTGTTTTTGTGGTGTTCTGTTTTTTGACAGAATGTATGCCGCTGCCTGGAGTTGCGTTTTGTATCGGGCTTATTCTTGTCTTCTCAGGGGTTGTTTCCCGCCAGGAAGTGGCAATGCTCTACTGGTCCGATGCATCATGGTTCATTATGGGATCACTTATGTTTGCAGTTGCCTTTGTTAAAACCGGTGTCGATAAAAGAGTCTGTCTGCTTATGTTTAAAAAACTGGCGGTGCCAAATGTCAAATGGATCACCCTGATCTTTTTTCTTGTTATCAGTCCGCTGGCAGCCTTTATTTCCGACCATGCGCTTGCCGCCATGTTTCTGCCCATCGGCATTCTTCTCTACCAGAATTCACTGACCAGGGAAATCCCGGAAGACAAGGAGCTGGCAAAAATGCTGATGATCACCATTGCGATGGCATGTAATATCGGCGGACCGGGCGCGCCGTCAGGCGGTGCCAGAAACGTTATTATGATGACCTATCTCAATGATATGTTTGGTTTTGATATTGGTTACTTTCAGTGGATGATATACTGTATGCCCTTTGTCTTTTTAATGATTCCGATAACATGGATAGCAGTCAATACCCTGTTTAAACCTCGTATTCAATCTCTTGCCCCCGCCATGCATCTGCTTGAAAGTGAAATTGGCAAAATGGGTAAATGGAACCGCCATCAGATTATTGCCACCATTATTTTCCTTATTATGGTCTGGGGCTGGTTTACCGAAAAGATCTTTTACAATCTTGGCATCTATCCGATACGGCTTGGTATTGGTGTTATCGCCGTTGCCGGAGCTGTTGCCTATCTGTTAAGTGGAGTTGTTAACTGGCGGGATTATCAGGAAAAAGTGGATTGGGGAGTAGTCTGGCTCTACTCTGGTGCCATCATCTTCGGGCGAACACTTGACAGCACCGGGGCCGCATACTGGCTGGCAAGCAGCGTTGTTACCCTGCTGGCTCCATTGGGTATGGATCAGGGAATTCCATTGATGCTCACTTCCAACGGTCTGACAGCAGTATTGACAAATTTAATGGCCGATGGTCCGGCGGCAGCGGCGGTTGGTCCTATCACCCTGAATATGGCCGGGATCGTACATCCAGGAACGACTTATCTTCCGTTTATGGCAATGGCCACAGCAATCGCATCATCTTTTGCCTATTGCCTGATCATTGGTACACCTCCTAATGCTATCGTTTATGCTTCCGGTTATCTGGAACCAAAAGACTATCTGCGAGTTGGTGTTCCGATGTGGTTTGTCGCAAATATCGCTCTGATTCTGTTGACTGCCGTATATTGGATTCTGCAGGGATTTGGCGATTTACCAGGATTTTGATATAAGCTTGTTTAAGGATTTCTACCGGTATTTTCTTAACATAATATGTCAGCTGTACAGCAAAAATGTTGTACAGCTGCCAATAGGGAAATCTCAGCGGAGGGTAATATGAATACAAAGAAAAAAAATCAAAAAGCATTTCATCATAAAGGTGGCATAACCTATTTCAATAAAAAAACAGAAAGAAATCTTTTTTTCTTTATGACCATTATCATGCTTCTCTGGGGCATTATTGAAAAAATTATCCAGTAAATTTTATAAAAAAGAGAAAACAAAAAGCAGGTATGGAGGAAATATAATGTCACCAGATACTTTGGAATATAAAGCCAAATTCACCATCGGAGGATACTTTAATACAGTGAGTAGTATTATAAGTTCGCCATCACATTTTTTCCGGACATTGCCAAAAGAGAGCTCCCTGAGAAGACCGATGGTATTTCTTCTTGTCTCCAGTATATTTTATTCGGTGGTCAGCATCTCGTATCTCTATGATAATTCAGGAGTTATCGGATTGATCTTTCTGGCAAATGCTCTTTTTATGCCATTTTTGGCGGCAGTATTCTCCTTCAGTGTGGCAGCTGTTATGCCATTGGCAGAAAAGCCATCGTTTTCCCTGGTTTTTTCAGTATACGCATACGCATCCGGCGTTGTAATGCTGCTCTCATGGATTCCATCTCTGGGATGGCTTTTTGAACTGATCCGAGGAGTATTGGTAACCATTGGCTTGGTAAAATACTGCTGTTTACGCATAATTCCAGCGCTAATCATCGTCATTCTGACTATAGCTCTCTTGTTGCTTTTTTTCTGGACATTAATACCGCTGGTTATACCTGCTGCAGGAGGTGTATAAAGGGAGGGAAAGATGGCCATACTTGATTCTTTTAAAAAAATGCTGCGTAAAAGACATGATGCCACTATTGCAAAAGACCAGGCTGATATGTCGAAATTTCTTGATAAATGCCAGAATTTTCGTCAGCTCCTTGCCGCTAATCATAATGCCCTTGAGATCATGTCGGAGATGGGCGATGCCGCTAATGGTCTGCGTATGGTTGATATGAACTTTGTTCGCAGTCGCAGTGTCGGTGCCGTAGCATCTGTTGGACGCATGGTCTCGGCTCTTTGTGCCATGCGGCCTGACAGATATGATTCTCTGCGAAAAAGATTACGTCAAATAGCGGTTGACATCGAAAATGACCTTTATGGAGAAAAAAAAGAGTATGATATTCCTCTTCTCCTCTCCCTGGAACAGGTTGCAGATCGTCCGGAAATAGCAGGAGCAAAAACATCCCGTCTTGCCGGAATTGGAGCCAGTCTTGGCATAACAATTCCACAGGGATTTGTTTTTACTGCCGCATCTTTTGCCCTGTTTTTATCAGGGGATTTACGGGAAGAAATCGAACGATTAACGACAATGGCGGATTGTTCTGATGACAAACAGCTTTTCCAGCTTGCAGCTGATATTACAGGGGCAATTATTGCTGCTCCTGTTCCGCAGGAACTGCAAGGTCTGGTTATGAAAATGGTTGCTGATTTTCCCCCGCAAACACTGTTTGCAGTACGCAGCAGTGCAATAAATGAAGATAGTGCCGGCTCATCTTTTGCCGGCCAATACACTTCATATCTCCAGGTTGCTGCCGAAGATATTCTTGTTGCATGGAAAAAGGTTATTGCCAGTGCCTGGTCGGTAGAAGCCGTAACATATCGCCATAATCACGGACTGCGTGACGACGAAGTGGTCATGTGCGTTTCAGTTATGGAAATGATACAGGCCACCGCCGGAGGGGTTCTCTACACTACCGATCCTCTTGGCCGGCAGAGCGGTATTTTCATCCATGCAGCGCAGGGGTTACCGGTTGCTATCGTTGATGGTTCCTGTACCCCTGAGGTATGGCATGTCATTGATGATATGGCAGTAAATATTGAAAAAGCAGAACAGGGAAAGGAACCATTTCTTGCTCTGGAAACCGTGATACAACTTGCACGGATTGGCAGCGAACTGGAGCACTATTTTGGTTTACCGCAGGATATAGAATGGGCATTAAACGAAAAAAAAGAGATTGTTCTTTTACAGAGTCGCCCGCTGGATGTGGAAAAAACAGCAATACCGGAATGGCACTGCGACCTGCCACAACTTCTGCAGGGAGGAAAAACAGCAGCAGGCGGGGTGGCGGCAGGAACAGTGATGATAGTCAAAGACCCGGCAGAACTCGCCTTATTTCCCGAAGGAGCACTGCTGGTATCGGAACAGGCTCATCCCGCCTATGCCCATGTTCTGCCCAAGGCAGCGGCACTTATTACCGAACATGGCAGCATTGCCGGGCATCTTGCAACCATCGCACGGGAATACAGAATCCCGGCAATCGTTGGTATGCAGGGAGCTGTCAGCCAACTAAAACAGGAGAGTGGAGAAATTACCGTAGATGCCGATCGCTGTACGCTTTACCGGGGACGAACCGAGGCCATGCCTGTCAGAAAAACCCTGTTGTTTGATCTGGAAGAGACACCGGTAGTACAGAGTCTGCGCAAGGCCATGCAATATATCATTACCCTGCATCTTACCGATGCCGAAGGCCCTGATTTTATACCGGAACGATGCAGAACCCTGCATGATATTACCCGTTTCTGCCATGAGAAGTCTGTATATGAAATGTTTTTTGGTAAAAACAGCGTCCCGGAACGGGCAACACGCAGGCTGTTTGATAAGGTGCCAACCCAATATTGGGTTCTGGATCTTGGCGGAGGGCTGGCAAATAATGAAAAAGGTGCGGTAGATATTGCCGATGTCTGTTCAATGCCTCTCAATGCGTTATGGCAAGGGATGCATCATATAGGCTGGCAGGGGCCGCCGCCAATGCAGGCAGGAAGTTTCCTTTCCGTCCTCGCGCAAGCCGCCTCCAATCCGGAATTTGAGGTGGCGAATGCCAGCAGTATGGCAGCACGAAACTGTTTTCTGATTACCGAGAGTTATTGTAATCTGCAGGCCCGTTTCGGTTTCCATTATACAACCGTTGAAGGGAATGCCGGACCTTTTGCTGATGAAAATTATGTCTATCTGCAATTTACCGGCGGCGGAGCAGATATTGCCCGCAAACGATTACGCGCCAAGCTTATTCGCAATATTTTGATAAGGAAAGGTTTTACTGCTGCCGCAAAAGAGGACACCGTTTTTGCCAAAATGGAAAATATCGATGCAGACCAGGTTCTTGAAGGTATGGTCGTGCTTGGATATATGCTGATGCATAGCCGTCAGCTTGATGTCGCTCTTGATAATGACGCCGTAGTCAAAAAATATGAAAGCGAGTTTCTTGAGGGAATTGCCACAACTCTTCTTGAATGGCAAAAACAGAATGGAGGTATTGATGAAACGGATACAGGTACTGGTCATAGATGATGAGAAACGTTTTCGGGAAAATATTGTCAAGATATTAAAAAAATGCGGAATTGATGCAGAGTGTGTTGGTGATGGTCGCAGTGCCCTGCAAAGAACAACTGAAAAGGAGTTTGATGTACTTCTTCTTGATATGAAAATGCCCGGACTTACAGGAGAAGAAACGCTGAAAGAGATGCGTGCCGCCAATATAAAAGCAGAAGTTCTCGTTTTAACGGGTCATGCTTCTGTCTCCAGTGCACTTGATATGGTAGAACTTGGTGCCTGCGATTATCTTCTGAAACCAATGGATATTGCTGAAATGGTAAAAAAGATTCGCCTGGCAGGAGAGAAAAAACTTGTGCGGGATGGTATTCATATCAATGAGATTGAACCGGTTTTCTGGGCGGATAATACCGCATCATAAAGATATCCGGAAAGTTATAGATAAACCAGCATCGCTGGACCAGACAGCCTCCAGTCTCAACAAAGCATGAAAATCGGAACTTCGAGAAATTAACACCTGTTTACAAAACCGATTTTCGGATAAACCAGCATGGCTGGACCATATAGCCTCCAGCCACAACAGGAGATAAAACCCGGGACTTCGGCACACACGTCCCTCTCTCCGAGCGGAGTTTCCGCACTATTCAATCAGCTTAATACAAGTACCAATATTTAGATTTAATTTCTCTCAGGTTCCAACAAAACCAGAACCTGAGAGAAATTAAAATAACTTATTCTTTTTTAAGGAAAATCTTACCAGCTTTTTTGCAATAGACAGTTTCTTTCATACCTTAAAATTTTTCACAATCTTCCGTAAATTACCAGAATTGGCAGACAGCTCTGTTACATTATTTTCAACCTGTCTGCTGCTCTCTGTAAGCTGTTCGGCGGCAGAAGCTGCATCGCCAATCGCCTTTACAATATTTGCAGAAGCCGCCGAACTCTGATTGACATTTTCATTAACAGCCTGAATACCAAGACTTACCTGACCGATATTACTGGCAATCTCATTGGTAACATTTGTCTGTTCACCCACGGCTGTAGCAATGGTATCAACAATCTCATTGACATTCAAGATAACCCTGGCAATATTCTCAATCCCTTTTCCGGTTTTGCCGGTATTATTCTGTACCGCTTCAACCAGCTGTTTAATCTCCAGAGTGGCACTGGCGGTCTGTCGCGCCAGCTCTTTAATCTCATTGGCAACAACGGCAAACCCCTTACCCGCTTCACCTGCCCTTGCCGCCTCGATGGTGGCATTTAATGCCAAAAGATTTGTCTGCTCCGAAATCTCGGTGATAGCTTCCGTT
>PDWJ01002446.1_pt1 | contig 19796 bp, 16 predicted proteins | sample 1430881 | NCBI WGS metagenome assembly PDWJ01 (sample SAMN01162460, study PRJNA174530) | Oral metagenome, whole genome shotgun sequencing project. | biome: Marine environment; feature: Marine mammal; material: Swab sample of the gingival sulcus; isolation source: swab sample of gingival sulcus...
CCCCGACTCTCCCGGTGCAACGGAAAGACTGACATGACCGAAGCTCTCCTTCCCGGCAATGGGCTTATCGTATGTGAACTCGGCAGACCCCGTTGAAGAAACTGTCTCCTTATAGGTTACCTGAGGAGTCCCCACATTGGCAGGAATATTAAATTCTCTCAGCAGTCTGTCCACAATGATATCCAAATGCAACTCCCCCATTCCTGAAAGAACCAGCTGACCGGTTTCGGGATTGACCTCTCTCTTAAAGGTTGGGTCTTCCTCCTCAAGCCTTGTGAGAGCAGAGTCCAGCTTACTCTGGTCAGCCTTGGACTTCAGTTCAATGGCAATGGAAATGACGGGTTCGGGAAACTCCATGCTTTCAAGGAGGAGAGGAGAACCGGGCTCTGTTATGGTATCTCCGGTTCGTACATTTTTAAGTCCCACGGCAGCAACGATGTCACCGGTATAGACAGTGGAAACCTCCTCCCTGTGATTGGCATGCATGAGTAAAAATCTATTAACTCTTTCTTTTTTGTCGGTAGCAACATTGAGAATCTGGTCCCCGGCATTCAGCATACCGGAGTAAACCCGCAAAAAACAGAGCCTGCCCACATGGGTATCGGACATAATTTTAAAAACAAGGGCACAGAATGGCTCCTTATCGTCAGCATTCCTTGATACTGTCTTGGTCTCATCGGCGGCATCGTAGCCCTCCACGGAGGGGATATCCTTTGGTGAAGCGAGATAGTCCACAATACCGTCAAGCACGGATTGGACTCCCTTGTTTTTGAGTGCAGAGCCACAAAAGACGGGAAAAAGATTTCCCGAAATGGTTGCCTGACGAATGCCTCTTTTTAGTTCGTCCAACTCCGGCGTCTCACCTTCGATGAACTTATTCATCAAATCTTCATCGTACTCCGAGACCCCTTCGATCAACTCCTCTCTCATTGCAGATGCCCTCGCAAGAAGCTCGGCGGGAATCTCCTCCGCCTGAACATCTTTGCCAGTGGGGTCTTCCCATATCAGAGCCTTCATCTCCACCAGGTCAACCACGCCCTTGAAGTCACTCTCGGCCCCCATGGGCATGTGCAAAGGAAGAGGAGTTGCCTTGAGCTTTTCCCGAATCATCTCAATGCACCTGAAATAGTCGGCCCCAACCCTGTCCATTTTATTGACAAAGCATATTCGCGGAACATTATAGCGGTCTGCCTGACGCCACACCGTTTCAGATTGGGGCTCAACTCCTGCAACTCCGTCGAATACGGCCACTGCCGAATCAAGAACGCGGAGACTTCTCTCCACCTCCATGGTGAAATCAACATGCCCCGGAGTATCTATTATATTAATATTGCAATTTTTCCAGCTGCAGGTAGTTGCCGCAGCAGTGATAGTGATTCCACGCTCCTTTTCCTGGACCATCCAGTCCATTTCAGCAGTGCCCTCGTGAACCTCGCCCAGCTTATGGGTCTTGCCGGTATAAAAAAGAATCCTCTCGGTAAGGGTTGTCTTACCGGCATCTATGTGCGCCATGATTCCAATATTTCTCGTTCTACCTATGGGCAGTTTTCTCGCCATAACCAATCTCCTGACATAGCATTGCCGCAACATTGTTACGGCATTTTAAAAGAGAGCATTTTGCTTTCGATGCTCTCTCCACTGCAAAAAAAGGGCAACCCCTTATAAACAGCAAATACCAGGTATATACCTGGTATTTGATTTCAAATAGATATTGTTCAATCTACCACTTAAAATGGGCAAAGGCCTTATTGGCATCAGCCATTTTATGAGTGTCTTCCTTTTTCTTAATCGATGACCCTGTGTTGTTAAAGGCATCAATCAATTCAGCAGCAAGTCGCTCATACATGGTTTTTTCAGATCTTTTTCTTGCATTGGATATTATCCATCGAATCCCCAAAGCCTGGCTTCGTTCAGGTCTAATTTCAACGGGAACCTGATAGGTTGCACCCCCAACTCGTCTTGATTTAACCTCAAGCATGGGCTTTACATTTTCCAAAGACTTTACAAAAACATCAACGGGATCTTTATCTGTTTTATCCTTAATAATATCCATGGCCTTGTAAAAAGTAGTTTCAGAAACTCCCTTTTTACCGTCATACATCATACAGTTTACAAACTTTGAAACCAATTTGCTCCCGAACTTAGGATCGGGCAAAACTTCTCTTTTAACAGGTCTTCTTCTACGCATAAACTTTTCCTCTCATAACCTTTAAAAAACCGGGCTTAAGCCTTTGGTCTTTTAGCTCCATATTTTGATCGTCCCTTTCTTCTGGCGTCAACACCAAGAGAATCAAGAGCTCCCCTTATTATATGGTATCTAACACCGGGAAGGTCCTTAACCCTTCCTCCCCGTATTAAAACCGCAGAGTGCTCCTGGAGATTATGCCCCACACCGGGGATATATGCAGTAACCTCTATACCATTTGTAAGCCTTACCCTGGCAACCTTTCTAAGGGCTGAGTTAGGCTTCTTAGGAGTAAAGGTCATTACCCTTGTACAAACTCCTCTCTTCTGAGGACACTGTTTCAAAGCAGGAGACTTGGACTTTTTGCTCTTGCTTTCTCTACCTTTTCTTATTAGCTGATTTATTGTTGGCATTTCAACTCCTACATATTATTACATAATAATTTAATTATCAAACAAACTCAATCAATTAAGCTATGCTTAATTTTCATGCCCTTTTGTCAAGAAATTAATTTAACTTTCAGCACCTTCTTCCACTACCTGCTCCTGGGGAATGGGAGCAAGTACTTCAGGAACATCAACCTTAACTTCTCCACCTTCTTCAACCGGAACAGCACCGGCCTCTACCCCTGTTTCCTCGGCAGAGGGTACTTCAGCCGCCACATTTTCCAAATCTCCGGGCACTTCTCTGTAAACATCAACATCTCTGTAAATCCTTGCGCCGGTTCCCGCAGGAATAAGATGTCCGATGATTACATTCTCTTTCAGACCTCTGAGATAATCCTGTTTTCCCTTAATGGCCGCATCGGTGAGAACCCTTGTGGTCTCCTGGAAAGAGGCGGCAGAAAGGAAGGACTCCGTGTTAAGAGCGGCCTTGGTTATTCCCATGAGAACAGGTTGAGCCGTGGCGGGTTTTCCTCCCTCGGAAAGAACCCTTTCATTCTCTTCGATAAAATCAAATTTATCAACAACCTGCTCTATGACGAAGTTGGAATCGCCCTGGTCTGTAACCTTGACCTTTCTCAGCATCTGGCGAACAATTGCCTCAATATGCTTATCATTTATGGCAACACCCTGAAGTCGATAAACCTCTTGAATTTCGTTTACCAGGAACTTCTGCAACTCCCTTGGTCCCTTGATGCTCAAAATTTCATGAGGATCAACAGGTCCGTCGTCTATATTCTCGCCTTTGGCAATCCAGTCCTTGTCTTGAACCCGTATGAACTTGGATACGGGAATTGAGTATTCCTTCTGGGTGCCATCTTCAGCGGTAATGATAATCTTTCGCTTATTTTTGACGGTATCACCAATTGTAACAACTCCGTCAAGGGCAGAAAGAGTTGATGCGTCTCTGGGAGTTCGAGCCTCGAAGAGCTCGGCAACCCGGGGCAAACCTCCCGTAATATCCTTGGTCTTTTCTGCGCTTCTTGGAATTTTGGCAAGCACCACTCCTGCATTGACTTTACTTCCGTCTTCAACCATGAGGTTTGCCCCCTTGGGCAGAAGATAGGTTGTGGGCTCGCCGGAATCTCCATATATGTTAACACTTGGTTGAAGTTTCTCGGTTTTGTACTCAACAATAACCCTTTTCTTAACATTAGTCTGGGGGTCTATTTCTTCAACGAGACTCTTATTGAGTTCAACATCAATAAACTCTACCCGACCGGGTATTTCGGTCAAGATAGGCTCGAACCAGGGATCGAACTCAGCGATAATCTCGTTGGCGGCATAGGGAACTTCCGTGGGTTCAAATGTTCCGCTCTTTTTGTTAAATTCAAGATCAATTACAATCTCTGCCCCAACATTGATTTGCACGGAGTGAGGATCTCCCAGTATATATGCCTTTTTCTTATCCAGTTTAAGTAAGCCGGTATTGGGAGCGCGATAGTCATCACCACCAGGAGAAGTTGCAAAAACCTTACCGGCATAGACCTTCTCACCATCTTCGATATGGAATTCAGACTTAGTGTCAACTTCCATTTCAGAAATTATTCTCTGAACAATGAGATATCCCCTTCTTACGGTAAGAATTTTCTCTTCTTCCGTCTTTATCATCTTTGAGGTAATCTCTTTGATGAAAACAGGATAGTTGAACTTAATGTCGCTTTCTTCAACTGAAGTGGATGCAATTCCTCCAATGTGGAATGTTCTCATGGTAAGCTGTGTTCCGGGCTGACCAATTGACTGAGCTGCAATGATTCCCACAGCCTCGCCCTTTTCAACGGGTCGGGAAGTGGCAAGATTTCGACCATAGCACTTGGCACAGACACCATGTTTGGATTCACAGGTCAAGACCGACCTGATTTCTATGGAATCCATTTCTATTTCATCTATTTTATCTGCAATATCTTCATCGATAATCTCGTCTGCCTTGGCCAGAATATCTCCATTAACAGGATTTATTAAATCATAGAGAAGAGTTCTTCCCAGAACCCTTGATCCCAGTGATTCAATGGTTGAATCGCCCTCTTTAATTGGATATATGTCTATACCTATGGTAGTACCACAGTCCATTTCAGTGATGAGAACATCCTGGGCGATGTCAACCAATCGTCTCGTGAGGTATCCCGCATCGGCAGTTTTCAGAGCCGTATCTGCAAGTCCCTTACGGGCTCCATTTGTGGAAATAAAGTATTCCAAAACGGTAAGCCCTTCTTTAAAGTTTGCCCGAATGGGAACCTCAATAATTTCTCCACTTGGCTTTGCCATAAGTCCCCGCATTCCGGCAAGCTGTCGAATCTGCTCCTTGCTACCCCTTGCTCCCGATTTGGCCATGATAAAGATGGGATTATGACCATCCAAATCCTGCTCCAACTCTTCGAACATAACATCGGCGATTCTCTGGTTCGCCTCTGTCCAGAGGTTGATGACCCTGTTGTAACGCTCTTCATCTGTTATAAATCCGTTACGATATTCATTTTCAATGCCCTCAACCCTTTTGTCTTCCTCACCAACGATTTCATACTTCGCCTGGGGAATGATAATGTCGGACATTGAAATTGTGGGAGCAAAATATGTTGCAAAACGGTATCCATTATTTTTGATTTCGTCGAGCATGGAGACCGTTGCATCGGGACCAAAATCCTTAAAGACCTTGGCAATAATGGCCGATAGTTTTTTATCGGTTACAACTTCATTAACATAGGGAAAGCCCTGAGGCAGAAACTCATTGAAAATCAATCTTCCTGCAGTTGTTTCAATCAACTCGTCACCCATGTAGAAGTTTATTTTACTTCTATATTTTAACTGTTTATGATCAAGAGCCCGTATGACTCCGGCAATATCATCAAAGTACTTTCCCTCTCCCAATCTACCGGAAACCATGTCGGTTAGATAGTATATTCCCAAAACAATATCCTGCGAGGGGGTTGTAACGGGATGACCATTTGCCGGAGAGAGCAGGTTGTTTGTGGAAAGCATGAGAGCCCAACACTCCAGCTGTGCCCGCGGCGACAGGGGAACGTGGACAGCCATTTGGTCTCCGTCAAAGTCTGCATTATATGCATGGCAGACGAGAGGATGGAGTTTTATTGCCTTTCCTTCAACCAGAGTTGGTTCAAAGGCCTGAATTCCCAATCTGTGCAAGGTCGGGGCGCGATTGAGGAGTACGGGATGCTCTGCAATAACCTCCTCCAAAACTTCCCAAACCTGATCTTCTTCATTCTCAACCATTTTCTTGGCTGATTTTATATTTTGGACAAATTCCTTATCAACAAGTCGCTTCATAATAAAGGGCTTGAAGAGCTCAACTGCCATTTTCTTGGGAAGACCGCACTGGTGGAGTTTCAATTCAGGCCCCACAACAATTACGGAACGGCCGGAGTAGTCCACCCGCTTTCCAAGAAGATTCTGTCTAAACCTACCCTGTTTTCCTTTCAGCATGTCACTGAGGGATTTTAGAGGTCTGTTTCCCTTTCCCTTCACAGCTCTCTTGCGCCTGCTGTTATCGAAGAGGGCGTCAACTGCCTCCTGAAGCATTCGCTTTTCATTTCTTACTATTATCTCGGGAGCACGAAGACCGAGAAGTCTTGTGAGACGATTATTTCGATTTATAACCCGCCTGTAAAGATCGTTCAAGTCCGATGTTGCAAACCGTCCTCCATCAAGCTGAACCATGGGACGAAGCTCAGGGGGAATGACGGGAACAACATCAAGAATCATCCACTCGGGACGGTTTCCTGACTCCCTGAAGGATTCTATTATTTCCAGTCGCTTTATGAGTTTCTTATCGATCTTGACCTCTTTGGCTGACTTTGCATCAATCTCCTGCCTGAGAGCTCGAGAGACCTCGTCAAGATCTATATTTGAGAGCATTTCCCTTATGGCTTCTGCTCCCATTCCGGCTACAAAGCTGTCTCCATGCTTGTCGTAAAGGTCATAGTATGTCTCTTCGTCGAGAACATCTCCCACCTTAACATCATCCATCTCTGCTTCGCCGGGTTCTATGACAATATATCTCTCATAGTAGAGCACCGACTTAAGAGCATTGACAGTGAGGTCGAGTATCAACCCCATTCTTGAAGGGACTGATCTGTAATACCAAATATGAGCAACGGGAGCGGCAAGCTCAATGTGCCCACCTCTCTCGCGCCTGACCTTGTAGTGGGTAACTTCTACGCCACATCGGTCACAGACAACACCCTTGTATCTGATTGACTTAAATTTTCCGCAATAACATTCCCATTCCTTCGTGGTTCCGAAAATTCTTTCACAGAATAATCCGTCCCTCTCAGGCTTAAGGGTCCTATAGTTTATAGTCTCGGGCTTTTTTACTTCACCATAAGACCACTCTCGCATTTTGTCAGGTGAAGCCAGTTTAATTTGAATAGAACTGAAATCGTTAAAATCCCTCATATCTGTTCCTTAAATTATTTTTTTTGAAACTTTTATTCCGACCATGGCCGGTTCAAAACATCTATTTATTTTCTTCATTCTCAAGAGTGTCGATATGTATCTTTCTCTTTTGCTTTGAGAATCCTTCGCTCCACTCCGAGAGACTTATTTCCTGCTGTCTGTCATCATAAATTGTAACATCCAGGGCAAGTCCCCGCAACTCCTGAATGAGAACATTGAAAGATTCGGGTATTCCCGGTGAAGTTGAGTTGATGCCCTTGACAATTGCCTCGTAAATCCGGGCACGGCCGAGTATATCGTCAGACTTCACAGTGAGAAGCTCTTGAAGTGTATAGGCAGCTCCATAGGCTTCAAGTGCCCAAACCTCCATTTCTCCCAGTCGCTGACCTCCAAACTGAGCCTTTCCTCCAAGAGGCTGCTGAGTAACAAGGGAATAGGGACCTGTTGAACGGGCATGTATTTTATCGTCAACCATGTGGGCAAGTTTGAGCATATAGACATGCCCAACCATTACTTCGTGCTCAAATGGCTCTCCTGACCGCCCATCGTAGAGAGTTATCTTCGATGTAGTTGGCAGACCGGCCTGTTCAAGGCTGGATTTAATATCCTCTTCTTTGGCTCCGTCAAAAATGGGAGTCTCCATGAGAACATCAAGTTCATGGGCCGCCCAACCGAGCTCAGTTTCAAGAAGCTGTCCCAAGTTCATCCTTGAAGGAATACCCAGAGGATTGAGAACTATATCCACGGGAGTTCCATCAGGGAGATAGGGCATGTCATAAACAGGAGCGATTTTAGAGATAACTCCCTTGTTACCATGACGCCCTGCCATTTTATCGCCCACCTGAATCTTACGCTTGTCGGCGATGTAAACCTTTACCAGTTCCTCCACTCCGGGAGAAAGCTCATCGCCATTTTCCCGCATGAAACGCTTAACATCCACTACAATTCCCTCGACTCCATTGGGAACTCTCAGAGAGGTATCGCGAACCTCCCTTGCCTTTTCTCCAAAGATGGAGTAGAGCAGTTTATACTCAGGAGTGAGGTCCTGTTCTCCCTTTGGAGTGACCTTACCGACGAGGATATCGTCGGGCTCCACATAGGCTCCCACGCGAACGATGCCATCGTCATCAAGGTCACGGAAAGCTTTGTCGTTTAGATTGGGTATATCTCGAGTTATTGTTTCGGGACCAAGTTTGGTTTCCCTGGCCTCAACTTCAAACTGTTCAATATGAACGGATGTATAAACATCTTCTTCTACAAGTCTTTCAGACAGGAGAATGGCATCTTCAAAGTTGTAACCCATCCAGGGCATAAATGCCACTATGATGTTTTTACCAAGAGCCAGTCGGCCATTATCCGTAGCAGGGCCATCGGCTATAACAGCGCCGGCCTTGATTTTCTCACCCTGCACAACTATTGGTTTTTGATTAAAACAGGTTCCCTGATTGGTTCTTTTGAACTTTTGCATCTCATATCGGTCGACCTCTCCCGAAGAGGTCTTAACCTGCACCGTGGCTCCATCGGCATAGATAACCTCGCCTCCACGCTTGGCTATTTGAAGAACACCTGAGTCATAGGCTGCATAGGGCTCAACCCCGGTTCCTACGAGAGGAGCCTCCTCTATAAGGAGAGGAACTGCCTGACGCTGCATGTTTGACCCCATGAGAGCCCTGTTGGCATCGTCATGTTCAAGGAAGGGAATCAAACTGGTGGATACTGAAAAAACCTGATTTGGAGAAACATCCATGTACTGGATTTCCTTGGGCTTCATGTAGGGGAAGTTACCCCTGTTACGGCAGGAGATGAGGCTTTTGGCAAAATTGCCATTTTCATCAATGTCTGCATTCGCCTGGGCAATGTGATAGTTGTCTTCCACATTAGCAGTTATATATTCTATTTCATCGGTAACCTTACCCTTTACAACCTTTCGGTAGGGGGTTTCAAGAAAACCATATTCATTTATTCTTCCAAATGTACTCAAAGAGACAATGAGGCCGATGTTTGGCCCCTCAGGAGTCTCAATGGGACACATTCTTCCATAGTGAGAGGGGTGTACGTCCCTAACCTCAAAACCTGCACGGTCTCTGGAAAGTCCTCCGGGCCCCAGGGCATTGAGGCGTCTTTTATGAGTCAGCTCGGCAAGAGGATTGGTTTGATCCATAAACTGTGAAAGCTGGCTTGAGCCAAAAAATTCGTTTATAACTGCAGAGATGGGTTTAATACTAATGAGAGTCTGGGGAGTTACAGTATCAAGATCCTGAATTGTCATTCTCTCCTTGATAACTCGCTCCATTCTCTGGAAGCCTACCTTTATCTGATTCATGATGAGCTCTCCCACCGAGCGCACCCTTCTATTTCCAAGGTGGTCAATATCATCTACGATGGTGTGAACATATTTTTTCACTTCACCGTCACCGTCTTTGACCTTGTGCTCGTAACCATCTGCCTCTGCAATGAGATAGAGAATATACTTCACTGTATGTATAATATCGTCTTTAGTAAGAGTTTCTCCCTCGTCAACAAAGCCAAACTTGCTATTTATTTTATATCTTCCCACGGAACTCAAGCTATAGCTCTTGGGATTAAAGAAGAGCCTGTCTAACTCAGCCTGTGCATTTTCAAGATTGGTTGGCTCTCCGGGCCTCAATATTGAGTGAAGAGCAAGAAGAGCGAGTTCTGAGTTTGTGAAGTCATGGTCTTCTTCAAGTTTAAGATTTTTCTTAATAAAATCGGGTTCCACTGCAAAAGTTGTGCTCAAATAGGCATCTTCTTTATTATTGGGAAAGTTAATTAACTCAACTGAAGCAACGGACTCTTCTTTGAGCCTGTCGATAATATCTATGTTAATTCGATCGGAGGCTTCTATTATTACCTCGCCTGTCTCCTTGCTGTAGACATCAGCAGCGACTCTGCGTCCGTTAAGGGCTTCGAAATCTTCCTCCCCTTTTAACTTAACTTTTGAAACATCATAAAAAATCTTTATTATTTCCTCATTGGTTTCATAACCCAAGGCCTTGATAAGCAAGGAGACAGGAAATTTTTTCTTTCTGTCTATGCGACCTACCACATAACCCTTGTTTTCCATTTCAAACTCAAGCCATGAACCACGGTCAGGAATCACCCGCGAGTTATAGATACGGTCATCTTCCTGATAAAAGAAGAAAATACCGGGAGATCTATGAAGCTGGTTCACCACAACTCGCTCGGCGCCATTGATAATAAAGGTTCCACGACCTGTCATCAAGGGAATATCTCCCATATAGACCGACTGTTCCCTAACCTCCATGCTCTCCTTTCGAATAAGACGAATGGTGGATTTTAAGGGAGCCGCATAGGTAACATCCCTTTCCTTGCACTCATATTCAGAATACTTGGGTTCACCGATTTCATAGCTAACGAATTCCAGGACAACATCATCATGGGGGCTTTCGATGGGAAAAACCTCTTCAAAAACAGCTTGGAGCCCCTGAGACTTTTTACGATTCCCCTTGGACTGCAAAAACCAATCATAGGATTTTAACTGTATTTCTATCAAATTAGGAAGACTGACACTGGAGTTTATCTTGCCAAAATTGACAACTTTCTTTGACTCGTGCATTTATATATAAACCCTGACCTTTATTTTATAAGGATGTATGTTTCAAAAATCAATTTAAAAAACACTGCCGGTTTTGACACACCCTGACAAACATCAAAACCAATAGGCCCGGCCTACACAGACCAAGCCTATTGGCTAATAAATTCAACTACAAAAAACAATGTAATTCAAGTTAACCAAACTATATCCGGCTTACTTTACTTCAACAGTAGCACCGGCTGCTTCAAGCTGCTTTTTGATTTCCTCTGCTTCTTCCTGAGAAACTTTTTCTTTCACAGCCTTTCCACCGGATTCAACAAGTTCCTTGGCTTCTTTAAGTCCAAGACCTGTTATTCCTCTAACCTCTTTGATAACAGCAACTTTTGCGTCACCAAAACCTGTTAGAATTACATCAAATTCAGTTTTAGCGTCTCCGCCTCCACCGGCTTCTCCACCGGCAGCAGGACCGGCTGCTGCAACTGCAACGGGAGCCGCAGCCGAAATACCGAATTTTTCTTCCATTGCTGAAACAAGCTCAGAAGCCTCTATGAGAGAAAGACTTCCAATTGCCTCAAGCAACTCTTCTACACTTAACTTTGCCATCACTTACTCCTTTATACTTAGTGAAAAAATCAAGTTAATGCACCCTTAGCACAAAAACCTATAAAGAGTTAGGCATTCATTCTCAATTTACGTAACCGTATAACCGAAATTCAACCTTAACCACTTTTATTTGCAAATAATCCTTACTGGTTATTATTTGTTTCCGCAACTGCCTTAATGCCTCTCGCAAGAGACGCCATGACCTGATTCATTCCCATTGCAATACCACTTGCAGGGCCATTGACCAATGACATGGTTTGAGCCAAAAGAACATCCATTGAAGGAAGATTGGCTATTTTCTTAACATCGGACTCCTGATAGATAGTGGAATCCAAAACACCCACGGAAAAAGAAAAATTTTCCTTTTCCTCGGCAAAATCTTTCAGAACCTTGGCAACTTCACCGACCTGTTCTCCGGCAAAAGCCACTCCTACAGGCCCCTTAAGATATTCATCCATATTAGCATAGCCGGCCTGTTCAAGAGCCCTCTTAAATAGATTGTTTTTTACAACTTTATAAAGGGCATTTTTTTCCCGAAGCTGACTTCTCAGCTCGGCCAGCTCATTAACCTTTACTCCTGAGTAATCAGTCAGGATAAAATTACTATTCTCTTTCAAACTTTCAACAAGAGAATCAACTGCAGAAATTTTGTCTTTTTTAATCATTATCTGTCTATCCCCTTATGATTTATCTTTATTCCGGGCCCCATTGATGAACTGACATGCAATGACTTAATATAGTTACCCTTTGCGTCAGAAGGCTTGTCTTTTACAACTTGGTTATAAAAGGCCTTGATATTTTCAACAATGGCTGACGGCTCAAAAGAAGCCTTACCGACCATCATGTGAATCACACCGGTTTTATCGGCTTTATACTCCACTCGACCGCCCTTGAGCTCTTTTACAATAGCTGCAACATTTTCAGTAACAGTCCCTGCCTTGGGCTTAGGCATGAGGCCCTTTCGTCCGAGAATGGGACCGAGCTTACCAACATCCTTCATCATATCGGGAGTTGCAACAACAGCCTGAAAATCAACCCAACCCTCTTTAATTTTATCAATCATGTCCTCGGCACCGACATAGTCAGCTCCGGCATCGGTGGCCTCCTTCTGTTTATCTCCCTTACAGAGGACGAGGACCTTTTTCTCCTTACCTGTTCCCGCAGGGAGAACTGCCGACCCTCTGATATTTTGCATGCTTTTATGAACAACCTTAACGGACAGATCCACAGATTCATCAAATTTACCAAATGCAAGCTCCTTCATAAGAGCAACTGCCTCTTCAAGTCCATAGAGGTTGGCCTTGTCGACCTTTCCCCTGGCATCGTTTATCTTCTTTCCTCTTTTCATTTCCTTACCTCTTTATCTCTATACCAAAACTAACCAACGACTTCAATTCCCATTGATCTGGCAGTACCGGCGATGATATTCGCTCCTGCATCAACATCGTTGGCATTGAGATCAGGCATTTTCATCTCTGCGATTTCGGCACACTGCTTCATTGTAATCTTGCTCACCTTGATCTTATTGGGCTCAGAAGATCCCTTGCCCAGATTAAGAGCTTTTTTGATCAAAGTAGATGCAGGAGGTGTTTTTGTAACAAAGGAGAAAGACCTATCTTCATAGACCGAGATAACAACAGGAATCAAGGTTCCCTGCTGATCCTTTGTTCTATCGTTAAAGGCCTTACAGAAATCCATAATATTGAGACCATGCTGACCAAGAGCAGGTCCCACGGGAGGTGCAGGATTAGCCTGACCACCCGGAATTTGTAATTTTATTTCAGTTAATACATTCTTTTTCTCTGCCATTTTTCTAACCTACTATCTTTTCTATAATTAACATTTCCCTAAAGGTTACACTTTACCCACTTGAAGAAAATCAAGATCAACGGGAGTAGCCCGCCCAAAAATCTCAACCTTAACCTTGAGCCTACCTTTTTCGGGATAAACATCTTCCACAACTCCGGTAAAACTACTAAAGGGCCCCTCAATAACCTTCACATGTTCTCCCACCGAGTACTCAACATCGAATACCGGCCTGCTTCCGGACTCCTGTTCCCTCACATTTGACTCAAAGATTGCAGCCACATCAGCATCGGACAGAGGCTTAGGCTTTCCGGTACCCACTCCGCCTACGAAGTTAGTAACACTGGGTATCCCCTTTACGACAGTCCAGGTGTAATCAGTTAACTCCATCTGAACAAGAACATAGCCGGGAAAGCGTTTTTTCTGGGTAACCTTCTTTTTCCCGTCCTTAACCTCTTGCACTTCATCAGTGGGAATCCTCACCTCAACGATATCATCGGTTATACCGAGAGACTCCACCTTCTTTTCAAGAGCCAACTTAACCTTATTTTCATGTCCCGAAAAAGTATTTATGATATACCATTTTTTAGACATCTCAGTTCATCACCATCTTAATCAAAGTCATCAGTCCCGTATCCACAAGCCAAAGAAAAACAGCCACAACAACAACTGCAACTATAACCACGACGGTAAACCGAGTCACCTCATCTCTATCCGGCCAAGTAACCTTTCGAAGCTCCTCTCTTGACTCCGAGACAAAGCCAACAAACCTCTTAATTTTAGCTAACACGAAACTATCTCCATTCTCAGGCTTTCGTCTCTTTGTGAATTGTATGCTTATTGTCAAACTTACAGTACTTTTTCACTTCAAGCTTACCGGACTGATTTTTTTTATTCTTCGTAACTGAGTAATTTTTTCTTTTACACTCTTGGCAGGCCAACAAAACAACATCACGCATAACCTTACTCCACATTTATAATAGTAAACCATGTGCAAACTAATCTCAGGCTCTCTCAAGTCAAGTATTTTAAAGCACTTCTTGAAAGAACTACGATTAATTTTAATATAGCCCACGACCAGGATTGAACTGGTGACCTTTTGCTTACCATGCAAATGCTCTACCTACTGAGCTACGTGGGCATTTTTTACTTAGAAGCAGATTGTAAGAATAAAAATACCCCCCATTCAATGTCAACAATTAATTTTACTAAAATATTAAATATAAAAAAATATTGATGAAGAAAATGTGAAATATAAAAGAATTTCCTCAAATATCTAAAATAGAAAACATATTGACTCTTTTCTATGATTTAATAAATAATGAATATTATGGAAGAAAATCAGACACAAAAGGAACAAATTGAGAGAGAATATCGATTTGATATTACCCGGGAATTCATTCAAAACCTGCCCCTTTCAGGCTATGATGGAGAAATAACAATCATAGAGAAACAGGAAAATGTCAAAAAAGCCATTGATCACTTAAAAAAGCATGATATAATAGGATTTGATACAGAATCACGGCCAAGCTTTAGGAAGGGAGAAAAACACCCCATTGCCCTGGTACAGCTTGCCACTGAAAACGCTGCATTTCTTTTCAGGGTAAACAAAACAGGAATGACAGATGAAATAAGAAGACTCCTCTCTGACCGGAGAATATCCAAGGTGGGACTGGGACTTCCCCAGGAGTTAAAGGAAATTTTCGGAGAAAATGCCCCAAAAGAAGGCATAATAGACCTGGAAATCATTGCTCGTAACAATGGATTTAAAAAACGGGGAATAAAAGCCCTGGCTGCACACTTCCTTGGAATAAGAATTTCCAAAAGTGCCCAAAAAACAAACTGGGAAAGGGAACACCTCACGAATAAACAGCGAAGATACGCCGCCACGGATGCATGGATCTGCCTGAAGATATACGAAGAGATGCTAAAAGCCCGGGATATTGATGTCAATGCTCCTCCCCGGGATCCCTCGCCCTCAAAAAAATAGCTCACTTAAATTAAACAAAGAAAAGAAAGCTGCAGAAAAAAAGTTGACCTCTTACCCAAAAATGACTTCAGTAGGTCAGAAGTCAATTCCCCATGGAGGTCATAGATGAAAATAGCAGTTGCCGGAACGGGCTATGTGGGGCTATCAATAGCTGTTTTGGTTTCCCAAAGACACGAGGTCATTGCCTTAGATGTAGTTCAGGAGAAGGTTGACCTAATCAATAGAAGAATTTCACCCATTGAAGATGAAGAGATTCTCCTGTTCATGAAAGAAAAGGAGCTCAACCTCAGGGCAACCACTGACCCGAAAGAAGCCTTTTCCAAGGCAGAGGTCATCTTTGTGGCTGGCCCCACGGACTATGACCCCAAAGAAAACTTTTTTGACACATCCATTCTGGAAAAGATTCTCAATGACATTGAAAAATACAGCACAGATGCCATCGTTTGCATCAAATCAACGGTTCCCGTGGGATACACGGAAAGAATCAGAAAGAACTACTCCAACATGAGACTGCTCTTTTCTCCGGAGTTTCTAAGGGAGGGCAAGGCTCTCTATGACAATCTCCACCCGTCTCGAATTATTGTAGGAGGCAAAGACAAGGACGCAGAAACAATTGCCCAACTTCTTAAAGAGGGCTCCCTGGACGACAGCACCCCGGTTTTACTCACATCGTCCACGGAGGCAGAGGCGGTAAAACTCTTTTCAAACACATTTCTCGCACTGCGAGTTGCCTACTTCAACGAGCTGGACAGCTATGCCATGGCTCACAATTTAGACACCCGACAGATAATCCAGGGAGTGGGACTGGACCCCAGAATAGGCATGCACTACAACAACCCATCCTTTGGTTTTGGAGGATACTGCCTGCCCAAGGACACGAAACAACTCAGGGCAAACTACAGAGATGTTCCAAACAACATAATAGGGGCAATTGTTGATTCAAACAGAACACGAAAGGACTACCTGGCCGACCGGATAATCGACATGGCCCCGAAGAAGGTGGGAATATACAGGCTTGTAATGAAAGAGGGGTCGGACAACTTCCGGGCTTCTGCAATTCAGGGCATCATGAAGCGAATCAAGGCTAAGGGTATAGAGTGCATTGTCTATGAACCCGTTTTACAGGAAAATCATTTCTTTGGTTCTAAAAAGGTTGTTTCTTTGGAGGAGTTTAAGGCCCAGTCGGATATCATTCTATCAAACAGAATGCACCCGGAGCTTGAAGATGTTTCGGACAAGGTTTTTACCAGAGACCTTTTTACCAGAGATTGATGGGGCTCCACTCCTACACTGCACTGCCATATCAAAATGACATGATGCAAAGAAGCTTTTGCCGCCCACAAAAAGCAGAGTTAATTAAAGTCGAGAAGTAGCCTGAGTGGAGTCGAAGAAAGAAACTGTTGCCACTATAAATCAAAAAAAACCTCCTCCAAAATAAAATATTTGTGTTTATTTTTCAAAAAAATATTGCCTATTTAAACACAATATGTATTTTGTACTTAAATATCTAAATTCTTCGGAGGAAGCCCTATGAAAAAAACAGTATTACTGCTCGCTGTTCTGCTTGCTTTTACCACTTCATGCAAAAAAACAGCCGAGTCTGAACAAAAAGCATGGGATAGAAATGTTAAGACCCTGAAGCAGCTCACATACGAGTATCCCTCTTTTAAGTCACTGATTGAAGAACAGATAAAAACTGCCACAGTGACAATGGATGCAGCAAAGGCAATATCAGATGAAAAAGCTAAAACTCAAAAAATGGCGCAGGCAAATTCTGAGCTCATGACGAAGTTTATACGCAATCTGAAAAAAGTTAAAAGCTTCACTGCAATCATCAAGGCCAAAACTATTAAGTTAAGGGGATATAACCTGCCATATCCTGAAAATATGGGCGCAAACAGGGCAATTGCTGAAGGTGACAGAGCTATTACCGAAGCAGAAGCAAGACTTAAAGCCCCTGTTGCATCAAAAATGGACGCAGAGGCTTTATCTTCACTGGCTGTTTCAAAACTCAGGTCTGCCAAAAAGGGACTTGAAAGCATAATTTCCCAAGTCAAGAAAAAGAAAAAAGAAGAGAAGAAAAAGCTCAAGGAAGCTAAGCATTCACAAGAAAAATCAATGTCAACTGGGGGGCATGACACGCATAAACCCGCTGCAGTTGAAAAACCGATTAAGTGCCAGTACTGCGGAACAATGAGTCCTCCCAGTGCAAAAAACTGTAAATCATGTGGAGCGCCTCTCAGCAAGAAGTAAAAATCACTTCGGTTTTAAAACTTTTACAAAGGTCCGGTTCTTCCGGGCCTTTTTTAACTCACTTCACTGACTAATTCAACTCCTCCTGTTCATAAAAAAACCTCCTCAATATAATTTCCCTAAAAAGACCGGAAATAGAGTCCGGTTACCCATAAAATTTTAGGGAATCAATACAGAGCACACGAAAAGAGACAAAATTTAAGGCTTATGAGAAAGTGGAAAGTTATAAAAACGCTCAACATTCACCACGAATGGAACTATACAAAACATGTTATATGATTTTCAATACTCTATTTTAAAATAATCCAGGATTTCTTTATACTTATCCTGGGCTGACAGGCAGGTATCAAGTAAATACCCCTTGGTTTTTTCATATTCAGACAGTCCCCGATAGTAGAAAAATTTATGCCTGTCTTCAATTATAAATGGCACCACATGGTTTTTTAGACATTCCTTAAACATAATCAAGCGTCCCACTCTGCCATTGCCGTCTTGAAAGGGGTGAATTCTTTCAAATTTAAAATGAAATTCAACAATAGCTTCAAGGTCTATCTTTGAGTTTTCATTATACTGCTCCAATAGTTTACACATTTCGGAGGGTACCTTTTTCGGCAGACATGTTTCAACTCCTCCCACCATATTGGCCCTTGTTTTATATTCGCCGACATGGGAGTAAGATTTTCTCGAATCACTGGTATGGGATTTTAATATTTCATGGAACTTTTTTATATGTGTTTCAGATAACTCCTCCCGGGCAATGTCTAACATAAAGTCAAAGCAGGCAAAGTGATTTACCGTTTCTAAAATATCATCAACACTTGCCGTCCCGTCAGAATTGTCAGTAAACAGAGTATTGGTTTCGTAAATGTATCGCGTTTGCTCCTCTGAGAGTTTACTACCCTCTATGCGATTGGTATTAAAACTGAGTTGTATCTGGGTATGATGATATAGCCCGCCTTTAGTTCTATTGCTTTTTTCTTGAAGTAGTATTTTTAAAAGATTATTCATAGGTTTATATTGTGGGTTAGCGAAAAATTTTTCAAGACAATTATGTGAATAAGGGAAAACCAGTTTTATGCCATAGTTTTACACTTTATCAGTTAAAGGATAAAGTTATTTTTTATATTTTTTAAAATTCTCTGCCTGTTCAAATATTTCCACATAAACTTTATCTCTTTCTACGGGAGGATAGCCATGCTATATTTTACATTTAGAAAATTCATCTTTTTCCCATTTTTTAAGAGTATTTATAATATATTCCGCAATATGGTTAAATTATTTTACATTATTTATAATATTTGTACCTGAGTTATCAAAATGATATGATGTATAAGATGAAAGGCAAAGCAGGTCATTATAAGAAGCATTTATCGGCCAGTGATAAAAAATCAGTTCCGAGAGAATTACTTTCTGCCAAGATTCCCTCTTGGCAGAAAGAACCGATTTATTAACTATATTATTCTGAAAAAATAAAAGATTATTTTACCAGCATAATCTTGCCTCTTTTCCCATGGGCACTATCCTTCCACCAACCAAGCATTTTGTCATCACCTGACCTTATGAGAAGCATGGAACCACGAGATCCCCAGCCCTTTGGCTTGGTACGAATCAATTTGTATTTCAGTTTAAGGTGCCTTTTTCTTAGTTTTCCCTTGGCTATGAAGTAAAACTTTTTATCCTTTACGAGGAAGAAACCTTTTCCAAGAACCTTCATTCCCTTGGTTTTCATCTTCAAAAATAACTGGGGGCTTGCTGATTTCCAAAGTCCTTCTACTGAGCCCTGTGACGGAGTCGCAGAAGAATTTCCCATATCGACAGACTTTTTTACAATAAAAAATGGCTTTGGCGAAGATGATACAATCATAAGCCTGGAATTATTCACAGCGAAATACTTATGGGTAAAACTATAGCCTGATTTTGAAATAGCATCAATATACACAATATGTCCGTAGATTTCGCCTGAAAGCCTATTCCCCTTGCTGTCTGAACCCGAAAGCTTAGTGCCCGATTGTTTCAAAGTCATTGAGGGATTCTCGCCCCAAGTACCGGTAAGATTAAATGAAGGAAGAGCAGTGCTATTACTCACTTTCCTCCATTTAACAGTGGAAGACTCAGTAAAATGACGAGAATCTTTAACTGATGCCGTGGAAGAAATGCCAGAATTATAGTCTTTTAAGAAAATAGTATTTCCCTGAACAGTCATACTTCCCTTGTAACGAACAATTTTACCTCTATGGAACCCCGTTCTCTCGATGGAATATCCGGCACCTGATTTGTTCACAACTATTTGTGTTCCGGAAGATTTTATCACCCAGATACCTGAATAGTCTGAAGCCTGTACTTCACCCACATAGAAAGAACCTGCCATGAGCAAAAACAAAAATGTTAATTTTAGTAAGTGTTTCATGTTTTCCTCTTTATTGCACTTTATTTTTTTAGAGAATTGAGCCCCCAATTCCCCCTTAATTTTAATATTACAGACAAAGCCAAAAGTCAAGGTAAATAATTCACTAATTTACAGAAATTAGG
>PDWJ01002447.1_pt1 | contig 19795 bp, 21 predicted proteins | sample 1430881 | NCBI WGS metagenome assembly PDWJ01 (sample SAMN01162460, study PRJNA174530) | Oral metagenome, whole genome shotgun sequencing project. | biome: Marine environment; feature: Marine mammal; material: Swab sample of the gingival sulcus; isolation source: swab sample of gingival sulcus...
CGAAAAACTATTGGCTTTTCAAAATCAGAGGAAATCCATGATAAGGTCATTGGAGAGTTCATTAACCGAGAGTTCTTTCAACGCATCTGAATCACTACCGGTTTATGCTGCCAGATTATAATCAAGATGAATCTTAGTCATTATGAGCTTATGAAAACATAAACTTGGTATACTATTTCCGCATAACCAAACAGGGAATAGCGCAATTCGCAAAGCGGTTAAGCAGCGAAAGTTGTTCCCTAACGATGATTCAGCAAAGAAAGTGATTTATCTGGCCATCTAGGATGCCTCAAAAAAAATGGACAATGCCAATTCGGGATTGGAAATCAGCACTGAACCGATTTATGATTGAGTTTGAAGAGCGATTACAGGGTTATCTGTAATCAATAAGTGGCAGATACACACTTAGATTTACAGGCTCGGTCTATTGATAATATTGACTATATAGCAGGAGTAAGCTGATCTCATGAGCGAACCAAATCAGGCTCAACCCGCCCAACAAGCAGAAGCACAATTTATTATCCAGCGTATTTATGTAAAAGATGTTTCGTTTGAGGCTCCCAACTCGCCCGCTGTTTTTACCGAGGATTGGAAACCAGAAACCAATCTTGATCTGAATACCAATGTTAATACACTGCCAAGTAATAACTATGAGGTTGAGTTGGTGCTGACCATCACAGTCAAGAGTAATGATAAGCCTGCTTTCCTTGTTGAAGTCAAACAGGCAGGCGTATTTTTTATTAATGGCTACACGCCGGAGCAACTGAATCATTTACTGGCAGCTTATTGCCCTAATATTCTGTTTCCTTATGTGCGTGAAGTGATTGCTAGTTTGGTATCTAAGGGAAGCTTCCCTGAAATGCACTTGTCGCCCATTAATTTTGATGCGCTGTATGCCAAGCGTTTGCAGGAACAGCAGGAGCAACAAGCACAAGCTGCTTCACAGCCACCAGCTCAAACCTAAGTGGCATTAGTGGCATTGAAAATATCCTCCAATATAGCTGTGTATGGCGCTGGTTCTTGGGGAACCGCATTAGCACTGCAATTGGCGCGCAATGGCCTCAATGTTTCTTTATGGGACATTGATGCTGAGCATATAAAATCGCTAGCAAGCGACCATGAAAATCGTCGCTATCTGCCGGGTATCCCTTTCCCTGATAATTTGCATTGTGAAGCTGAGCTAGAGCGAGTCGCTGCCTCTGCTAATCAACATCTGATGGTTGTTCCTAGTCATGGTTTTCGTGCTTTATTGGCGCGTTTAAAGCCTTTGCTGGCAAAGGATCACTTGCTGTGTTGGGCTAGTAAAGGCTTGGAGCTACAAACAGGTAAGCTGCTACATGAAGTATTGCAAGAAGCTTTGCCAGGTTACGAGCGCTATGGTTTAGTATCTGGGCCGACCTTTGCAGCAGAAGTCGCTAAAGGCTTACCGACTGCTATGACGGCGGCAGCCAATACTGCTGCTTTGGCTGAAAGCATTGCACGGGCGTTTCACGGTGCTAATTACCGCGTTTATACCAGTGAAGATATTACTGGCGTTGAATTAGGCGGCGCGATTAAGAATGTTTTGGCGATTGCTGCGGGAATTTCTGATGGCTTGGGTTTTGGTGCTAATGCGCGCGCCGCACTGATTACTCGTGGCTTGGCAGAAATGATGCGCTTGGGCGTTACGATGGGTGCGCAGGCAGAAACTTTAATGGGTCTGGCCGGTGTAGGTGATCTGGTGCTGACTTGTACGGATGATCAGTCACGTAATCGGCGTTTAGGCTTGGCTTTAGGGCAAGGGCAGACCATGGAGGCAGCTTTGGCTGATATTGCTCAGGCTGTTGAAGGGGCTAAGACAGCGCAGTCGGTGGGTTTATTGGCAGAGCGCATCGGTGTGGAAATGCCTATTTGTCAGCAGGTTTACCGCATTTTGTATGAGGACTTGCCCCCGCGTCAGGCCGTGCAGGCATTGATTTCCCGTGATTTAAAAGCGGAGTTTTAGGCAATGAAGCCCTCTAGGTCAGTAGTCACCTTGGGTATTGTGATGGATCCACTGTCGGCCATTAATATTAAAAAAGACAGTACTTTCGCCATGATGCTCGCGGCACAAAAGCGAGGTTGGCAGCTTTATTTTATGCAGCAGGGTGATTTATATGCGGATAATGGTGTGGCCTATGCGCAGATGACTCCCATACAGTTACAAGCTGATCAGACAGCTTGGTATGTGTTGGGAACGCCTGTACGCAGAACGTTGCATAGTTTAAGTGCTGTGTTGATGCGTAAAGACCCGCCTTTCAACATGGAGTATATCTACAGCACTTATTTATTGGAGCTGGCGCAGCGGGCGGGGGCTTTGATTGTCAATCGTCCAGAAAGTGTGCGTGCGGCGAATGAAAAGTTGTTTACTGCCTGGTTTCCCGAATGGACGCCCGCAACACGCTTGACGTGTGATATGGCTCTCATACGAGAGTTCTTGGATGAACAACAGCATATTGTGGTCAAGCCACTGGACGGCATGGGCGGCTCAATGATTTTTCAGCTCAAACACGATGATCCCAATCGCAATGTTATTTTGGAAACGATGACGGATTATGGCAGGCGTACCGTCATGGCACAGCAGTTTTTGCCAGAATTCAAGCAGGGCGACAAGCGCATTTTATTAATTGATGGTGAAGCTTTTCCTTATGGTTTATCACGCATTCCTGCACAAGGGGAAAGCCGAGGAAATCTAGCCGCAGGCGCAAAGGGCGTTGGTACTGACTTGACTGAACGTGAACAAGCGATTTGTAAAGCTATAGGGCCGGTATTACGTGAAATGGGCTTGTTATTTGTGGGTTTGGATGTGATTGGTGACTATGTAACTGAAATCAATGTAACCAGCCCGACCGGCATACGCGAGCTGGATAGCTTTTATCAGGCGGACATTGCCAGTTTATTACTGGATGCTATTGAAAAGCGCTTGGTCTAGCTGAATACCTTAACTAAATCAGTGATGTGTTAGCATCAGCAATAGCTCATCTTTAAGTTGCAAGCGTTTTTTCTTAAGCTCTTCGACGACTTCATCTGAGGGGGTTTCAATACATTGCTGGATACGGTGCAACTGGTGATCCAGTTCGTTATACTCTTCAAACAGGCGGGCAAAATGGGTGTTCTCCATTTTTAGCTCATGAATGCGGTCTTTATGCTCCGGGAATTCGTGTAGCAAGTCGTGGGCTTCTCCAAACATAGTTGTCTCCTTTTGATTTAATGGGCTGATCATAACATGCCCATACTTGATCGGCGACCATTGGTGGGTTATCTGTCTTACTGAGTAAAAGTTTTTTTGTTTGCCATGATTCTAATTAATTTTTGGGAGCTTTAGTGTATGAAAGCGAGAGTAAAATGGCTGGATCATATGAGCTTTGTGGGTGAGTCCGGCAGCGGTCATTCGGTTGTAATGGATGGTGCGCCAGAATCAGGAGGGCGGAATTTGGGCGCGCGGCCTATGGAAATGTTGTTGTTGGGTTTGGGCGGCTGTTCTGCATTTGATGTTGTGATGATTTTGCAAAAGTCCCGTCAGACAATACTGGACTGTGAGGTAATGCTGGAAGCAGAGCGTGCCACAACCGATCCTAAGGTTTTTACCAAAATTCACTTGCATTTTATTGTCAAAGGACGAGATTTAGCGGCTGATCGGGTTGAGCGTGCGGTGCGCTTGTCTGCTGAGCGTTACTGTTCGGCCTCAATGATGTTAGCTAAGGTAGCTGAAATTACGCATGACTTTGAAGTGATGGAGGCAAAGTAAAGGTTACTGGATTAATCAGGATTGTTGAATTCATTAGGGGGCGTGACTTGATTTATTTGTCTATCCGGTTTGGCAGTTTGCGTAAAGTGGTTTGTCTGAATGTCTGCTCGGACGAATAATATGTCTTATCAAAGATTATGATTTTCAGTGTAGGTTGAGGATAAGGAACGTTGATTGATCGTCACAGAGAGCAGATCCGCCTGCAAGGTTTTAATAACCTGACTAAATCCCTGAGTTGCAATATCTATGACATTTGTTATGCCCAGCGTCCTGAGCATCGTAAAGAGTACCTGGCTTATATTGAAGAAGCCTATAATGCTGATCGTTTGACGACTATCTTGACCCATGTAGCTGATATTATTGGGGCGAATATACTCAATATTGCACGGCAAGATTATGATCCGCAGGGAGCGAGTGTGACTATTTTGGTCTCTGAGGCGTCAGTGCTGACTCAGGATCAATTGAGCAATACAGCGCAACCTGATCCTTTGCCAGTGGACTTAGTGACTCATTTGGACAAAAGTCATTTAACTGTACATACTTATCCCGAAAGTCATCCTGATACTGGTATTAGTACTTTTCGCGCTGATATTGATGTGTCAACTTGTGGGCGTATTTCTCCGCTAAAAGCTTTAAATTATCTGATTCATTCTTTTGGCTCGGATATTGTGACGCTGGACTATCGTGTGCGCGGCTTTACCCGTGATGTGAAAGGTAAGAAACATTTTATTGATCATAAAATTAATTCTATTCAGAATTTTATTGCACCTGATACCCAACGTATCTATTCTATGATCGATGTGAACGTGTATCAAGAGTATATTTTTCATACAAAAATGCTGCTTAAAACCTTTGATCTGGATAATTATTTATTTGGTCGGATGCAATCGGACTACACAGAAGCAGAGCTGCATATGATTGAGAACAGCTTGCGTAAAGAGATGTTAGAAATATTTTATGGTCGCAATTTAGGTAGTATATAATCTATTTGTCATGCTAAAGAAGACGAATAAAAAATAATAATTCATTGCTAAGTGGCTCTGGACGAGATTTCCACTGGGCGGGTGTGGGGGTCGCTCGAAGCTCCACTCCCATTGAGCAGGATAGCTGGATGAGCGCAAAAAGGACTTGCCTCGCCTAGGGAAATACACATAAGTCTTGTGTTTATTGATTTTGAGGGAGTTTTTGAGATATGTGCCATTGTTTGGGTCTGAAACCTCGTGTATTTGTTTCGGTTAGTGTAGTCAGTGTTTGGCTTAGCGCTTGTAACACTATGCCGGCTGTAGATACTGTTCATCCGCAACGAGCTGTACTGAAGCAGCCAATTGTTCGCCAAGCTAATACCCATATCCTTGTAAAAAAAGAACCACCCCCTGTTTATGTGGTACAGCGCGCTAGTATGCGTACACCCAGCGAATTGCGTTATGAACGTTTAAAGAAAAGTACAAAGCTTTCAGCACCTATTGCTTTGAATGCTGCGCCCTATGCAAGCCGTCAAGCCGCTCAACTCGCTGACCTCACACGAAAGCGCCAACATCAACAAAAGATGCAAGCTCAGGCACGGCGGAAACGTCTACAAAGACACCGACAGGAAGTACTACGTCAGCAACGGCTACAGCAATTGGGTTTGCAGGCTAAAAGACAAACCTATCCAGCAGCGCTTACTCCAACTAGGCATAGGCATACAGTCAAGCCAGTCCAGACTCAGGCGAGTCGTCAGCCACAAAAAACTAAAAAGCCTGCTTTGACACGTGAGTATTATCATGCTCGTTATGCAGCGGAACAGCGTCGCCAACAAGCTGAACGAGAAAAGCAACAGCGCGAGCGCGAGTTGGCGGCGGAACGTGAGCGTTTGCGACGTATTCATGAGGCGCGGCGTCAATATGAGGCGGAAAAGGCTCGACGCGAGGCTGAAGCGCGTCGCAAAAAAGCACGCGCTGAATTAGCTGCCCGCAAAGTTGAAAATGTGATTGGTTCAGCTAAGCAGCAGATTGGCACTAAGTATGTGTGGGGTGGGAAAAGTCCTGCGACCGGCTTTGATTGCAGTGGCTTAGTACAACATTCCATGAAAGCCGGTGCTAATGTACGTTTGCCACGTACAGCCGCTGAACAGTATCAAGCCTCCGTTAAGATAGCACCTGAACAGGCGGCTCGAGGTGATTTAGTATTTTTCAATACCCGAGGAAAATCGGTAAGCCATGTAGGCATTTATTTAGGAGGCAATAAGTTCTTACATGCCCCTCGTACAGGTAAAACGGTCACAACAGCAGTGCTGTCCGCTTACTGGAAGAATCGTTTAATTGGCTTTGGGCGTATTCCGGGTGCTTGCCGCGTGCCCTTCGTGTAAAGAGTACGGAAATTGGAAATCTGATTCACCCCTTCATTCCTCGTGAAGAAATGTGTGGGGTGGGTATAATTCGTAGCATACCGTTAAGCTGGAAGATGAGTGATTAATTAGGAGCAAATATGCACATCTTTTCTGCCCAAGAAACCGCAGCCGCTCTGCCTTTTCCCGCTATGTTAAAGCAAATGGAAGCAATTTTTGCTACAGGTGCGACTGCGCCTCAACGTCATCATCATACGATACCCCAAGCTTCCGGTGGACAGGATGTTGTCTTGTTATTAATGCCTGCTTGGGAAGGTAGTGAGCATTATATGGGGGTAAAAATAGCCAATGTTCACCCTGACAATAGTCAGCGCGGTTTACCTGCTGTGATGGCAAGTTACCTGTTAATTGATAAACTCAATGGCGAACATTTGGCTCTGTTTGATGGTAGCGTGCTAACCGCACGACGTACTGCGGCGGCTTCTGTGCTGGGTGCAAAGTATCTTGCTAATCCTCAAGCACGTACTTTGCTAGTAGTCGGATCAGGACGGGTGGCTCGTGTGTTGCCTGAGGCATTTTCTAGCCAGTTTCCTATTGAGCGTGTTTTGATCTGGAATCACCGCACAGAGAGTGCCGAAACATTGGTCAGAGACTTGCGGCAACAACAAAATTGGAACAGTGTGACTTTGTGCGAAGATTTAGCTACCGGCGTGGCGGAGGCCGATATTATTAGTTGCGCTACTTTAGCGCGTGAACCTTTGATTGCAGGACAGTGGCTAAAAGGCGGTCAGCATGTGGATTTATTGGGTTCTTTTACCCCCGTGATGCGCGAGGCCGATGATGAAACCATGCGCCGTGCTCATGTTTATATTGACACCCCCGCAGCACTGCAAGAGTCAGGCGAATTAATCATGCCTATTGAGTCGGGTGCTTTGCAGGCCACTGATATTTGTGGGGATTTATACTACTTATGCCAGCAGGCAAGTAGTCAATATGATCCAGCAAGATTAACTGTTTTTAAAGGGGTAGGGCATGCGCTGGAAGATTTAGCTTGTGCCATGACAGCTTGGGAAAATTATACAAAAAATTGATGATTTTTTTGAGAACTATAAACTCCACAAGTGCACGCCTTCAGTCGTACACGTAAAAAACAAATGGTATTGATGATTATAGGTATAGATATTTGAATCTATCTCAAAGCTAGAGGCAGATTCCGATAACACAGCCGAAACGGATACAAAACTACCGGTGCGCCGTGGAATCAAGCTAACCAAGAGTGACGTTTCCACTTTTAGTTAGCTTAAAACTCAATCTCTCTTGTAGATAATGGCTTACCCAGATTCACCACATGTAACACCTCTACCGTATCCTCTGTGGGAACATGGTAAAAGGCGGTATAGCCTTTATAACTGTGCTTCCTGACACCCCTAGCCTTGTTGTGCAAAGTGCCGCCATTCGGAAAAACAGACAGTGTATCATCGAAATGCGTTTTCAGCTCATCGGCAAATGACAGGGCATTTTCCAAACTATCGAAAGCGATGTAACTGAAAATATCTTCCAGATCCTGTCGTGCATTTTCGGTATAAAGTACTCGGTACATATTCAGCCATACTTCTTGGTGAGACTGGCCTTGATACTGTCGAAACAGTCATCAGAAGACATCACCCGACCCGCTGCCGAATCTGCTAAGCCCCTGTCTATACCTGCCTCAATACCGGCTTCCAGGTCTTTTTCCCGCAACACACGCAAACCGGCGCGGATTACTTCACTCGCTGAGGCATACATGCCGCTATCAATTTTCGCCTTGATGTAATCCTCTAATGGGGGAGTCAGTGATACATTCATTTTCCAATACCTATTAGATAACAACAGATAACATTATATGCTATTTGTTGTTATCTGGATATACCAATAGTGTCCGTTTTAAAATATCGTTTTGTTCAGTAGCTTTAATAAAATGAAACAATTAGATACAAAATGGTTCGCTTATTGTTTGAACAAAACCAAGCCGTTGAGATACATAGGCAACAGGAAGATCAATTAATGGGCTGGATGCCCATACCGAGCTTAACACCTGCCTTCCCCCCAAGGCAGGTGATTTTTGGTAAAAATAATAGATTAGGCGCGCGGTAAAGTCACGCCGCATTGCCCTTGATATTTGCCGCCTCGGTCTCGATAGGAGACAGCACATGCTTCATCGGATTCAAAAAATAACATCTGTGCGACACCTTCATTGGCGTAGATGCGGGCAGGCAAGGTAGTAGTATTAGAAAACTCCAAGGTGACATGCCCTTCCCATTCGGGTTCTAGGGGAGTGACATTGACAATAATGCCGCAGCGAGCATAAGTTGACTTACCTAGGCAAATGGTCAATACCGAACGAGGAATACGGAAATACTCTACAGTACGGGCTAGCGCAAAAGAATTAGGCGGAATAATACACACATCGCCGTTAACATCGACGAAGCTGTTTTCATCAAAATGTTTGGGATCGACGACGGCGGAATTAATATTCGTAAAAATCTTGAATTCATTGGCGCAGCGTACGTCATAACCATAGCTGGATGTACCGTAAGATATGACTTTTTCTCCATTAAGCGTGCGTATTTGCGAGGCTTCAAACGGCTCAATCATGCCGTGTTGTTCGGCCATACGGCGAATCCAATGATCTGACTTGATGCTCATGCGTTGGTGTCTTCTGCTTGGTAATGAACAGAACAATACTAGCAGGTTTACTGCACTTTTATTGATTTCATTGATAGTCCAGTAAGTTAATAGCGGTGATCAGGATAATAATAAACATGATCGTCATGATACCACCTGCCTTGAGGAAGTCGGACACCTTATAGCCCGCGGGTCCCATGATTAGTGCATTAACTTGATGGGTTGGGATGAGAAACGAATTGGATGTTGCCATAGCGACAATGAGTGCCATGACTGAAGGATTGGCATCGACACCAATAGCAATATTGACCGCTAATGGCACTAGCAATACAGTTGCACCAACATTGGACATGACCAAGGTAAATAGTGTGGCAAGTACCGCGACGGCTGCTTGTATGGCCCAAATAGGCATATCGCCGATAACACTTAGTACACCCGCCGCTATCCAGTGTGCCGTACCACTGGACTCGACTGCGTAACCTAGCGGAATCAGGCTAGCGAGCAAGAAGACGGTTTTCCAAGAAACAGCATGGTAAGCCTCATCCATTTTCAATACACCTGACAGTACCATGCCAATAGCACCTGCCATTAAAGCAATGGCTAATTGGGTGTTGGTGAATATGACCAGTGACAAGGCCATGAGGAAGAAACCCAGAGCCCAGTAAAGTTTGTGAGGACGAACCTTTTCTTTGCGCGGGTATTCGGTGCTTACAATAATGAAGTCACGATCTGACTCCAAACGCTCCAAGGCCTCCCAAGTGGTATAAACCAGCAGCATATCTCCTGCCTGAAAAGGAATGGCGCGGATTTCATTTACCTTTTGGTCTTCGGCGTAGAGCACTTCGCCATTACGCAAAATACCCATGAGCGATAAGCCATAGCGCTTACGCATCCAGACATGAATCGCTGATTGACCAATCAATGAAGAAGAGCTTGGAATAACAATTTCGGCTATGCCTGATTGTTTATCTGACAGTAAATCACCAAACGTTGGCGTACCCTTATGAGCGAGCAGGCCAGCACGCTTGACAAAACTTTCTTCTTTTTCTGGTAGGCTGACTAAGCCGAGTGTTTGTCCTACTTTAAATTCAATATCTCGATCCAAGGAATCAATCCCGGCACGAATCGTGTCGCCTTCCTTCATGGCAATGATGCGCACATTGTATTGGGTTTCTACTTCCAGTAGTTTGCGATTGAGCAGAGGGCTGTCGCGGGTGACTTCAACTTCAGCGAGCTGCAAATCTAGGTTGTAGTTGCGCTTCAAATCGTTCATGGTGGTCTCACGCTTATTTTCGGGTGCTTTGACCTCAGGTAGAATAAAGCGTCCTGCTAAAATGAAATACAAAATACCCAAAGCCACCAATACTATGCCAATGGGCGTGACATCAAATAATTGCCAGAGATGCATTTTTTCATTATCTGGCAGGGATTGGTTGGTGGTTAAAATCAAGTCATTCAGCATGATCAATGGACTGGAACCAATCATCGTCAGGGTTCCACCGAGAATCGCGCTAAAGCCCATCGGCATGAGCAGACGAGACATGGGAATACCTGAATGCTTGGAAATACGGCTAACCACAGGTAAAAACAATGCGGCTGCGCCGACGTTTTGCATGAATGAGGAGATGACAGCAACAGTACCAGCAATAATTGGAATAATGGTTTTTTCGGTTTTACCACCCATTCGTAAAATAAAACGGGCTACTTGGCTCATAATGCCGGTCTTGTCTAGGCCAGCACCGATAATCATGACTGCAATAATCGAGATGACTGCATTTCCTGAAAAGCCATTAAACAGTTGATTTTGTCTTACCAGTCCTTGCTCAAGTCCTAGTAGTGGCGCAAACAAGTTACTGAGTCCCAAGATCACCATGATCAAAACAGCCGCTGTATCAACACAAACTAGCTCAAATACAAACAAGTAAACGGTCAATAGCAAAACAGCTACTGTCCAAGTGATTTCCATAGTGGGGGCAATATTGGCAAAATAGAATGCAGCCAGCACGAACAAACCGGCTGCAATCAGCTTTTTGAGCAGGGCGGATGGCATACTTCTCTCCTCAGCACGAAGGTATTTCGACATTTTAATGTAAACGAATTAATGTAGACACCGAATGCAGCATAAAAATTTGAATAGTGGATGCGTTGTATGAGTGAGCAAATGATTAATAATAATGCCCCCCGCAGTCGTTTAATGGCTCTGTTGCTTGCAGCGTTATGGCCTGGTCTTGGGCAACTGTATAACGGTGAAATCAATAAAGCCGCGTGGTTCATACTGCTAACGTTGCTAGGTGGACTACCTTTGGGCGCGGTCCTGCTATTGCGCTTACCAGCGAGTTGGACTGTTTATATTCTGGGCGGTATGGCTGCTTTAGTGCTAATACTCTGGCTGAGCGGGATGATAGATGCCGTTGTCTCTGCCCATAGGAAACAGCAGTATCAGCCACAGCTTTGGCAAGGCTTGGGGGTGTATTTATTAGTATTTATTTTTATTTCCCAATTTATTTACCCTTTGCTAAGTAGCAAAGTCAGACAGTACTGGATTGAAGGCTTCATGATTTCTTCTGTGAGTATGGAGCCGACTTTAATTGCGGGGGATTGGATTTTTGTCGATCGGCGTTATAACTGTATTGCTTGTCGCTATGGTGTACAGCGAGGTGATGTTGTGATTTTTACTTATCCGAATGACCGTACTGTCAGCTATATCAAGCGCGTTATTGCCTTGCCTGGAGACAAAGTCAGTCTGCGGGGTATGCAGGTCAGTGTGAATGGTAAACCTATTTCTAGTGCCCCTGTTTTTCAGGAAAAGCTCGCTGTCGTGCAAGAAAGCTATGAAAACAAACATTGGCTGGTTGTTTGGCGTCATCCCGAAAAAGCCAGTGCGCCATTCGATATAGAAGTAAAACCCGGGGAGGTCTTTGTGATGGGAGATAATCGCAGCAATAGTAATGACTCACGGGTGATAGGTACGATTCCCTTGTGCGACATTTCTGGACGAGCCAAACAGATTTGGCTGTCTTATAGCCGCCCAAAAGGTGGCTTGCAATGGGATAGAATCGGTCGAGCGATACAGTAAGCGTTATCTAAGATGCCACAAACAAGCGAACTATTACATACGCTGAAAAAACTGCTCAAGCGACATAACAAAACGTATGCGGATGTAGCGCAATGCCTTGCTTTGTCTGAAGCCAGCGTCAAGCGCTTATTTGCTGAGCAAAACCTTTCTTTGCAACGCTTGGATGCTATTTGTCAGTTACTGAACCTAGAAATTTCTGATCTAGTGCGAGAAATGCAGTCAGAACAAGCGCAGGCTATCAGTGAGCTTACCCATGCGCAAGAAAAAGAGATTGCAGATAATTTGTCACTGATGTTAGTAACGGTCTGTATTTTAAACCATTGGTCGATGCAAGACTTACTCAAACATTACCAGTTTACTGAGGCTCAATTGATTCGCCATTTGGCGCATTTAGATCGTTTACGCATTATTGAATTATTGCCAGGTAATCGTGTTCGTTTATTGGTTGCTGCTAATTTTAAATGGCGTGATAACGGCCCTATTATGCAACTGTTTCGTGAAAGGGTGGAAAGTGAATATTTCCGTACCAATTTTAGTGGACGTACAGAAAAACTGTTTGTGCTCAATGGCATGTTAAGTGATACGCATAACCAGCTTTTTCAACGCAAGCTAGCACAATTAGCACGCGAGTTTGATAGTTTAAGCAAAGATGATGCAGGTCTGCCTATTGGTGAACGCCAAGGTTCTACAGTGTTGCTGGCTATACGTGATTGGAATTACGAACGCTTGTTTCGCTCGGATGATTAAGTGGTAGGCAACTTATCTACTTAGTGATTATTAATTCAAGGCGACGGTTTTGTTCGCGGCCTTCCTTGGTGTCGTTAGATGCGATGGGTTTGAGGTAGCCCATGCCTTCAATCTGGATGCGTTTGGAATCTATACCCAACTGAGTCAGTGCCTTCTTCATGGTATTGCTGCGCCTTAATGAGAGCAGAGTGTTTTCTTCAAGATTGCCAGTATTGTCAGTATGTCCCTGAAGTAAAATATGGTTATCTGTATAGTGATGTAATAAGGCTGCAATCACCTTGACCTGCTCTTGCGATGCCGCATTCAATTGGTCAGAGCCGCTTTCAAAATAAAGCTTGTCAAAAATAGCGGATTTGTCGAACTGCTTGGTTGCTAAGTAATTATGTACTTGGCGCTCAAAATCAGTGTTATCAATATTAACAAGTTCCCCATTAGGTAGTGGAAACTGTGTTAAAGCTTTAGAGGAACGGCTTTGTTCGGTAGTGCTGGCTTCCATTTCTGTACGTAAGCGGTTCATTTCCGTTTGCTGTTTTAAGGCCATTTCTGCGCGTAGCTTGCTAATCTCTGCTTCGCGGCGGACTTCCATGTCAGCCCGTATCTTCTGTAAATCTTGTTGTGTTGTTTGAGCTAGTAAGGGAGTGGATGCTGCAAACAAGGCAAAAAAACCAATCACCAAGCTAGCAATCAAGTATTTGGCTAGTGTGGTCTTATCTAGGGACGGAGAGTTTAGACTGTCCTGAGTGTCATTGGGCATGCGATTCTTCCAGGCTGGGCTTGTTTCGTCGTTATAGGCTGATCCGTGCGAACGAGTGGCAGCGCGCAAATCTCAGTGTGGAAGCTATCAAGCTGCTTTATTCTTGTTAATAAGCTTATAGATATACGTTTTAAAAACAGTGATAGCCGCAGGTATAAAAAACCCGGCATGGTTTGGCCGGGTCGTTAATGGATGATTTTCGTGAGTTTTTTATCTTGGCAAATTAGTTTTCTTTTGTTTGATAACCGGCTTTGCCGTAGTGACTAGTTGGTGCGTCATGCTCGGTAGGCGTATCCTCATGATCCCAGGTCTCCATAGCCAAGCGCGCACCAATAAAAGTGAGTGCTGCAAACAGTAAATAGAAAAACAGTCGCAGCTTTTTAAAAAACCACTCATGATTTTCCAGTGTGTCCAAGCCAAAGATGAACATACTGCTTATGCTAAGCACAATAAACACGTATTTAAAATGATTGATACAGCTTTTAATAACGGCTGGGCAAGACTGACTGTTACCACATTGATGGTGATACCCAGCTATGACTAAGCATTCCAACACAAGTAAGCTATCGACGATCCATAAGGTAATTTGACCTGAAAATAAAATTGCAATACCTGATAGATTCATGCCGAGCATAAACAGAAAAATAATTAAGCTCGGTAAGTAATTTGTTTGGTAGGCAGGTTGTAAAGGCGGCGTTGCCCCTTGATTGTGTATTGCAGGCATGATTATTCCTCGCAAATACTATGACCAAAGTAACTTTCTCGAAACTTCCTTTTCCTGCTACAGACTGGGCAGGCAAAAATCCATGAACCAAAAAATGAACGACCCACATAGTTCATACGACGGCGAGTGTATATAATTTCACCATGTATACCAACAATAGGATCACCACACTCGTTGTTGGGGCAGTAGGTCTCAAAGCGATGAAGTATTTTGTCATTCATGTTTAATCCCTCCAGACTTTGTCTTGAAAACGCTGTCTTTTACTAAAAGACAGAGCAAAATTACAGCATGATAATTATTTTGTCAATCTTTATATCTGACAATTTATCCACTGCTTTGTAGGGATTTTGGATTTTTAAGCCGCAACTTTTCTTTTAAGAGGCGCTGCGTCGTCTACGCCAACGGGCGTTGGCGACACGAGCTTTATCTAAATAACTAAGACTATTGTCATTTGCCATTACACGTTGTTCGAGGTCTTCTAGTTTGGCGCGTTTGTTTTCTAAAATGTGTTGACCCGTGCGATTTTGCCATTGTGACAAGGCTAAGTAGAGTTTGGGGTTTATACGGCGTAAATCGTGTAAATACAAGCGGCCATAAGTCGCTGGATCATAAAGTTTCTGATCCAATAAGCGCTGCACGAATTGTCCAGCATTTTCCAAACGGCCAGAATGGCCATTGGCAGGCAAACGTCCATTCGGCCAGTCTTTTAAGGCAGCACAATCCGCCGGTGTGAGTTGTTCAGGTTGGAGTTCACGAGTGAGTTGGGGAAATTGACTAAGGGGGATACCGAGGTGTTGGAGTTGGGAAGCAGCAATATGGCGGTAATGTTGTTCTTTTAGTTGACAGTAGCGGCGGGTTTGTTTGACAAATTTAGCACCTTTTAAAATCATTTGATTAAATTGCGATGGCTTGTCTTTCCCGGGTAATGACCCGCCATATTCTTGTTGTAGTATGTATTTTAGCTGCTCTTTTTCTTTATCATCCAGTTTGAAAGTAGCTGACCATTCATCCAGTTGCACAAAAGATTGAATGAGTTCAATCATTTCATCCAGTTCTGAGACGGAAGCAGGCTGGATGCTCATTGGCTTGTTTGGATTATTCGCGCTGCGCATACTTATATCATCCTTGATCCTTTGGTTTAGATTTACTCATCATCGCAATGTCCATCCCAGCCTAGCTGGCAAGCCATTTCCCGCCAATCCACTATCATGGGGGGTGGCGAATGCCTTTGGTTTTGCTGCATAAACCATAATTGAAAACACCAACGATCTCGCTGTTCTTTGTCCTCAGTAGCGATGGCACGGGCAATGGCACTATGAAATTTACGGCAAACATCTTCAGCGGTGAAAAAATTACGTTGAATACAGGTTTGCCCAAAAGTATTTACTTCCAAGTTGACGGTATATTGACTGCAACCGGGTATTTCAAGTAATGAAAGTCTATCTCTATTTATTACAGAATTTTTGACTTTTTGCAAGTATATCTGTGAACCTTACGGACTCGTTCACGAAAACGGCTGGAAATAACACGATTCACATTTCTTTTCTGCAAAACGAAAGGAGCGCTGCTAGTCACTTAAGCCTTGCTTGAGAGGTTGTGGACTGACTGCATTATTCACTAGTGAGCGGTATCTGGCAAAATTCGTGATAAATATCATCATTACGAGTAAAAAGAAATAGCCGTTTAATAGCGCCCAGAATGTCTTGAATGTCGCTTAGATTAGGGGAAGGGGGCATGAAGTCACCGTGTCTTTAGCATGATCATGTGACAATACAGTTTAACACTGCCTAAAAAATATACCACCTGCCGCAATACATTCATTGCAAAGCCTGTAGGCATTTCCGAAGCTGTGGTAAAGTCTTTCAAAACATCTAAACACAGTCAAGAGGATAACACGTTGAATATCAAGGATTATGTGCAGCAATTGGGACAGCAGGCTAGGCGTGCTGCCTGTGTGTTGGCTGAGGCAGAAACATCTGTTAAGAATCAGGCCTTAAATGCCACAGCAACGGCTTTATTGGATAAGGCGAGTTACTTACAAAGTGAAAACGCTAAGGATTTAGAGGCTGGCCGTGCTAAGGGTATGGATAGTGCTATGCTGGATCGGCTGACTTTGAGTGATAAAGCCTTGAACACGATGGTAGAAGGTTTGCGCCAGATTGCCCGTTTGGCTGATCCAGTCGGTGAGATTACCGACTTAAGGTATCGTCCTACCGGCATACAAGTGGGACGTATGCGCGTGCCTTTAGGGGTGATTGGTATTATTTATGAATCGCGTCCTAATGTTACCGTTGATGCAGCGGGTTTATGCTTGAAGTCAGGCAATGTCACCGTGTTGCGAGGTGGTTCTGAAGCGATTCATTCTAACCAAGCGATTGCGACTTGTGTGCAGGCTGGGTTGGAATCAGCCGGTTTACCGGCACATTGTGTGCAAATGCTTGAAACAACCGATCGTGCGGCAGTCGGCGAATTACTACGCGCTAAAGACTATATTGATGTGATTATTCCACGGGGTGGTAAGGGCTTGATTGAGCGTGTGAGTCAAGAGTCGCTTATTCCAGTCATCAAGCATTTAGACGGTATTTGCCATGTTTATATTGATGATGAGGCTGATTTGGACAAGTCTGTCACAGTTGCGGTGAACGCCAAAACGCATCGTTATGGTGTCTGTAACACGATGGAAACACTATTGGTCGCTGAAAGCGTTGCGGCTCATGTCTTGCCGCGTCTGGCCGAGCAATATGCTGCTAAAGGGGTAGAGCTGCGCGGTTGTACTCAAACATGCGCTATTTTGCCACACGCTAAAGCCGCTACTGAGGAAGACTGGGGCACGGAGTATCTAGCTCCGATTTTAGCGATTCGCGTAGTAGCGGGTATGGAACAGGCCATTGAGCATATTAATACCTATGGTTCACACCATACCGATACTATTATGACGCAAAACTACAGCAAGGCACGTCAATTCCTGCGAGTCGTCGATTCAGCGGCGGTCATCGTGAATGCGTCTACCCGTTTTGCGGATGGGTTCGAGTTTGGTTTGGGGGCAGAAATCGGTATTAGCACCGATAAATTGCATGCACGTGGTCCGGTGGGGCTAGAAGGCTTGACCTCGCAAAAGTACATTGTATTAGGTGATGGCCACATTCGTGAGTAAATGGAAAAATGGAGTTGGGTATGATTGGGATTATGGGTGGCACTTTTGATCCCATCCATTTCGGCCATTTGCGGACTGCTTTAGAAATTGCGGAAAGCTGTGGCATGAATGAAGTACGTTTTATTCCGGGCAATATTCCTCCCCATCGACCGCAGCCCCAAGCAAGTGCAGAAGATCGCTGGGCGATGGTAAAGCTGGCCATTGCGGATGAGCCTTTGTTTAAAGCTGATCGGCGTGAGCTGGATAGGGCAGGTCAGTCTTATACGATTGATACGCTATGGTCCCTGCGCGCGGAGATCGGCGAACAAGTACCCTTGGCCTTTATTTTGGGTATGGATGCTTTTTGGGCTTTTCGTAGCTGGCATCGTTGGCAAGATATTATGGCTATGGCGCATTTGGTGGTTATGCACCGCCCGGGTTACGAGCCTGACCCTACTGATTGGTACGGTGAGCTGTGCGTTATGCAAAGTGGTGAATTACAACACTTTCACGGTGGCAAGATTAGTTTTCAGGCGGTGACGCAACTGGATATTTCCGCGACAGCGATTCGTGCCTTAAGCCGCCAAGGGCGCAATTTACGCTACCTAATGCCAGATGCTGTGCGCCATTATATTCAAGAGCATGGTTTGTATTAAGCTGAGCCTGGGTAGCAAGGCTAGGCGATCCATCCCCATACGTGCCAACTTAAGCAGCTATCCCATTGATTACACATGACTAACGCCAAGCAGCCTGCATTTTCCAATCAGCGAATGAACGGGTGCGGGCAGTGATTGCAACTGCCGTTGATGTAGCCTTTCCACGATACTTCGCACCATCAGCGCCAGTCTGTCACTTGCCGGGGACATCCATACAGCTACGCAATGACCAGTCTAGGCCACAATAAAGCATCACCCACTGCAACAATTGCTGTGGGCTTTCACACTGCCAGATTTTTCAAATCTTTCAGATAGTTAGGCTCTTAATTTGGCGCGTATGAGGCAACAGGATATCTTGCAATACATACATAACCATGTTTTATAATTCTCACCGCCTGCATTCAACACTGGGCTATCTGTGAGTCCCAATAATTATGAAAGGTAAGGCGACAGAGAGAAAGAAAGTGGCTTAACTGAGGTGTCTCAAATCTATTGACCATGTCAGTAATCATGTATCTTATCGACTACTCAATTAGTTTTAGTAAAAGCCAGCACTATGGCCATGCCTAGATTGCTGAAATAAAAGTAATTAAAACTGGTAGGCAACTTTAGAGAATATGGCGAAAAACAAAGATTCAGGACGAAATATTATCAATATCGATCAATTGAAGCATGAGATTGATACTTATATTGAGCGCCAGCAGTTGCCAGAAGAAATCCATCGGTGGCTTCATAAAACCTTTCTTCGCTGGCTTATCAATTCGTTTACACCCGTAGTGGAGGTTATGTCTGAGCAGCACTTTTTGAGCTTGACAGGCGAACCACCACCACACTGGTTCGTGTATAAAAAAGAGCAGTGTCAGTTCTTTTATATCAACCCTCACCAAGCAGAGTTTCAGGAAAGCCTGACGCGCTCATCAGAGTGGTTAGTGTCCAAGTACCCTCAGTTAGCTGCCAAATTTCCACGAATGACCGTGCCACAAGTCCTAAAAAAGTGGCAAAAAGATCATAAGCGAATGCAACGCCGTCGCCGGCATTATCTTGATACCAGTGGGGATGCGATAAGAAAATGCTTCGAGCTTGAGCAATTTACGATTGTGGAGTTTATTCCAAAGCACCCTGAGTTATTCTTGGAAATGGTGCGGGAGTCTCATTACATGCAGCATTGTCTGGGAGAGTTTGATGAGCCTAAAAAAGGTATCGGTGGTTATGGTCAGTACTACCTTGATCGAATTAATAATGCAGACCTACGCTTGTTTTCACTCAGAGATCATGTCAATAAGCCCCATGTGACCTTGGCACTTTATTTGCGGAATGGTCAGCTTTGGGTTGAGCAAATCAAAGGCAAGCAAAACCGCTCTCCGGTCGATCGTTATGTGCCCACTGTTCAAGCCTTTTTAAATGAATTTTCCATACACCATCATGTTTATGACGCTGACTGTATTGGCATGGGGTTGGTTTATGAGGCGGGAAGAAGTACCCATATATCAGAAATCAGCGACGAAAAAATATTACAAATTCTTGTTGTGAGAGAAAAAAGTCTTTTTGAAAAAGTTAACCATCCGAGTCCTGAACTTTGTTGGTTAGCAAGTTTACGTGATCCAGCGAGTGTCACATCAATAGAACATGCAACGGATCCGATGAAGCTGGCAGCGGTGCTTCAAATGCCTTTGCTAATGACTAAAGTGGAGCTTTCAAATCAGATAAAACCAAAAGATATCCTGAAGCAATCGCGCCAGTTCTCTGTCGGTGATCGGCGGGTGAAATTCCTAAAGTTACAGCCCAAAAGAATATGAGTAAATCAACAACATATAAATTGGTATTTATTATTTTCTTTTTGCTGTTCTTGTGGCCTTTTGTACTACTGAGCAAGCTATACCACTTTATTATGACAGGGCAGTGGAAGGTGCAAGATGAAGTGGATGATGACGATGATCAGGAAGATATTG
>PDWJ01005226.1_pt1 | contig 19795 bp, 15 predicted proteins | sample 1430881 | NCBI WGS metagenome assembly PDWJ01 (sample SAMN01162460, study PRJNA174530) | Oral metagenome, whole genome shotgun sequencing project. | biome: Marine environment; feature: Marine mammal; material: Swab sample of the gingival sulcus; isolation source: swab sample of gingival sulcus...
TCCTTTGTAGGTCGGCAAGTCAAAGGCGGGAATGACTTCATAACGAAAGCTGTAGGTGAATTCCTTGCCTCTGACCAACTCGTTTTGTCCGTCAAACATTAAGCCGGAGAGCGGAGTTTCTTTGAGTTCGCTCATAATTTCGTTTAAGTGGTAATTTATCAAATCGCCGGTTGCTTCCGAGTAGATTTGTTTTTGGTAGCGAGATTCAATGAGGGAACTTGGAACTTTTCCTTTGCGAAAGCCTTTGATGTCGGCAGATTTACGGTAAAGTGCAATGGTTGCACTTAATGCTCCGTTGACTTCGTCAACAGGGGTCGTAACGCTGACTTTTTTTTCGGTGGGGCTGAGTTCTTTCAGCTTATATTCCATATGTTTTCTCCTTAAAGCGACTAAAATATCCGTGGTGCGAAGGAAGGGAGTTGAACCCTTATGGACACTGTCCGCTGGATTCTAAGTCCAGTGCGTCTACCAATTCCGCCACCCTCGCAAAAACAGTGCAGATTAAAGATACAAACCGTTTTTGTCAATTTTAATTTTGCCCGTCTTGCAAGGGCGAAGGCGGCAGATTCCTTTTTTTGCCGTTAAAAATTTTTCTCAACAAGGTTAAAGATTTCTTGTAGCTGGTATTGCAAATTTGTGTAGCGGTTGTTTGTTCCGAGTTTATTCAGTCCGATATGCAGGGCTTTTTGTGTGCCGATAAGGATTGCGAGTTTTTTGGCACGGGTAAGAGCGGTATAAATCAGATTGCGTTGAAGCATAATATAATGTTGCGTAACAATTGGCAGCACGATTGCAGGATATTCGCTGCCCTGCGATTTGTGTACGCTTACGGCGTAAGCCAGCGTCAAATCTTCCAAATCCTGCCCTTGGTATTCAACGCATCTTCCCTCAAAATTAACGCTTAAAGTTCCGTTTTCTATGTCTATTTCTTGAATCCAGCCGAGGTCGCCGTTAAAAACATCGTTGTCATAATTGTTTCTTGTTTGCAAAACCCTGTCGCCGACCTTGAAAATATACCGTCCTTTGCGGATTCCTTTTTGGGCGGAATTGAGCTTGCTTTGCAAAATTTCGTTCATTTGGATTGTACCGACATCTCCCTTGTGCATGGGAGTCAGCACCTGCACATCGTACTTCGGATTAAAGCCGTAAACTTTTGGAATGCGGTCGCAAACCATATGGGTTATGAGTTCTTGCACCTGCAAAGGGTCGCTTTTTTCAACCCAAAAAAAATCCGCTTTTGGCGGTTCGGCTGTCGCTTCCAGCAGGCTTTGTCCGTTATTGACGCGGTGGGCGTTGACAACAATCATACTTTTTTGTGCCTGACGAAAAATATGTTCCAGACAAATGCTCGGTACGACTTGGCTTGCAAGCAAATCTCGCAGCACATTTCCCGGTCCGACCGACGGAAGCTGATTGACATCGCCGACCAAAATCAATCGGCAAGGAGCCGGCAAAGCCCGTAAAAGGTGTAAAAATAAAACAGAATCAAGCATGGAAACTTCGTCTACAATAAGTGCGTCCAGTTTGAGCTTGTTGTCCTCGTTGTGGCTGAACTGCATATTTGGCATTGCCCCCAAAAGCAGATGTAGGGTAGACGCCTTGTGTCCCGTTGTTTCAAACATTCTTTTGGCTGCCCGTCCAGTCGGAGCTGCCAGACCGACATTTAATTCGAGGTCTTCCAAGGCACTGACAATCATTCGGATAATCGTGGTTTTTCCTGTTCCCGGACCGCCCGTGAGGATAAACAGCTTGTTTTCGCATGCTCCGAAAACCGCCTCTTTTTGCTGTGTGGAAAGTTGCAAATGTGCGTCGGATTCGGCCTGTTGCAAGGCTCGTTTTACCTTGTCAGGGGCAAGGATATTTTCGTGCATGGAAAGGGAAAAAAGGCGGTCGGCAGTTTCTTTTTCCATACGAAAAAAATAGGTTAAAAAAACGGCGTTTTCGATATTTTGCGCGACAAGTGGCGTGATGACTATTCGTTTGGAAGTTTTGAGACTGTCTAAAGCCGAATCAAGACGAGAAAAATCGTGACAATCCAATAGTTCGCTTGCTTGTTTTAAAAGTTCGTCTTCGGGCAAAAAAAGATTGCCTTGTTCGCCTGCCGTTCGCAGGGCGTAAATCAAACCTGCTTCTAAGCGTCTTTGGTCAAAAACCGTAAAACCGAGCTGTATCGCCATTGTGTCGGCGGTTTTAAATCCAATTCCCCGAATTTTGTAGATGAGTTCGTACGGGTCGCTACGGATTTGGGCGACGGATTCAAGCCCGTATGCTTTGTAAATGCGAGAGGCAAAAGTGGTCGGGATTTCGTATTCCTGCAAAAAAAGCATCAGTTCTCGAATTTCTCGTTGTTCTTGCCAAGACTCGCAAATATCGGTTAGTGTTTTTTGGGCGATGCCTTTTACTTTCAGCAATTTTTCCGGTTCGTTTTCGATGATGTCAAAAACCTTGTCGCCAAAACGCGTTATCAGGCGTTTTGCCATCGCAGGACCGATGCCTTTGAGCATTCCCGATTCGAGATAGCGTTTTATGCCGTTTATGCCGGCTGGAAGTATTTGTTGAAAGGTGCTGACGCGAAATTGCAGACCGAAGCGTTTGTCGTTGTTCCAGTCTCCTGTCAGTTTGAGGTGTTCCCCGGGAACAAGTCGCCCCAGCGTGCCAACAATGGTAACAACGCCGGGGTGTTCTCTTGATTTTATGCGGGCGATGCTAAAGCCGTTTTCTTCGTTGCAAAAAACGATACGGGAAACTTCGCCCTCAAGGCTGTGCATTTAACTTGCTCCTTGCTCCGCAAGTCCTGCTGCGTCGCAGACTTTGAGCAAGGCATTGATACATTTTTTGTCGTATGCAGGGCTGGTCATAAGCTCGCTTATTGCGTCATCAAAAGGAACGGGGCGAGCGTAAACCCGACTGCTTCGCATGGCACAAAAAGAATCTGCCAAGGCACAGATTTTGGCAATGGGGTGGATTGCATCGTCTTTGAGGCTGCGAGGATAGCCCGAACCGTTAATCCGTTCTTGGTGCTGCTCGATACAAACGAGCATTTCTTCAAACGGTTCGCTGAGGCGTTGCATACTTTTTAGTCCCGAAGTCGTATGTTCTTTGACCCGAATTTTTTCTTTATTCAGCAGCGGTCCTTTTTTGTTGCGGATAAAATCAGGAACATGGTTCATACCAATATCGTGAACCAACAGTCCCATCGCAACTTCCAAAAGCGAGCTTGCCAGTTTTTCCGGTTCGAGAATTGTGTACATGGCAATACCGAGCAAACAGGTATTGACGGAATGGCGACCGAGTGAATGATGATAGTCCATTGCCTGCAAAAGGCTAAAAGCCCGTGCCGAATCTGCCCAGATATATTCACACAAAATTGCCATATTTTTTTTCAGTTCTTCAAAACTTTCGTCGTTGGCATGGGCAAAAAAGGATAAAACCTCTCGCTCCAAAGCCATATAAAAAGTTGTTGCTGCAACTGTCGGGTCAATATCGTCCTGCACTAACAAAATTCCCAAATCTTTGCTGAGATATTTGGCAAAGGTTTTATAGTCCTGTTTATTTAAAAATAAATCACCTTTGCTGCAGAGTTTTTCAATTTCTTCGGCTTTTTTGGCATTGACCCGTTCTTCGGCTTCGCAAGCTTTTTGCATTCCTTTTACTTCGTCCAAAATGTAATAGGGAATGGGCGGACGCAAACGAGGCATAGTCCCTAAAATATTAAGACTGAGTTGCAGAAATTCTTCTTTTATCGGTTCTGTTTCTTGAGCCATACAGTTCTCCGTGTTTTATAATCTTTGACGAAATTCCAAAGATTGTTTGAGTGTTTCTTTGTCCATGTATTTGAGTTCAACGCCAAGCGGAATTCCTTGAGCAAGGCGACAAAGCCGAATATGCGGAAATTCTTTTTCCAGTATGGTTTTGATGTACGATGCGGTTGCTTCCGCTTCCATCGTTGTACCTAAAGCAAGTACGACTTCTTGCACGCTGCGACTTCCTAAAATTGTTCGCAGACGGTCTATTTCGAGGCTGGCTGCCTGTACGCCGTCGAGCGGTGCAAGCAGCCCGCCGAGTACCAAATATTTGCCTTTGTATATGCCCGAACTTTCCATGGCAAGCAGGCTGTCCCATTCTGCTACGATACAAAGCTGTTCGTCGCTTCTGACGGGATCGGAACAAATTGGGCAAGGATCGGTGTCGGTCAGTGCCGCACAGTGCGAGCAGAGCATAATCTTATCTCGCAGTTGCAAAATATCGCTTCCTAAGGCTTTGGTTTTTTCTTCCGGCCATTTCAGCAGCGTCAAGGCAATTCGCAAGGCGGATTTTTCGCCAAGACCCGGCAGTGGTCGTAATTTGTCCGCAATATTTTGGAGCGGCTGTGGAAGTTCGCTCATTAAAACAAACCGGGAATTTTCAGTCCGCCTGTGAGCTGAGACATTTCGCCTTGCACGGCATCTTTGGCTTTTTTGATTGCTTCGTTTGTGGCTGCCAAAATCAAATCTTGCAGCATTTCAACATCTTCGGGGTCAACTGTGGTCGGGTCGATTGTTATGCTTAAAATTTCCTGTTCGCCGTTGGCTTTGACCGTAACCATTCCGCCGCCTGCCGAGGCTTCAAATTCTTTGCGGGCGATTTCTTCCTGCATTTTTGCCATTTTCTTTTGCATAATTTGTGCTTGCCGAAGCATTTCGTTCATTGCCATTTTTTTCTCCTTTTTTGTAAGATAACTTTATTATTGATTTTCTTTCGCTAAATCAAGTGGGCGAACACTGACCAGTCGAGCTTGAAAATTTTTTATTACATTTTGTACAATTTCTTGTTCAAGTGCCTGTTCTTGCAATTGTTTGTAAGAAAGTTTTTTTTGAACGGGCGGTTTTAAATCAAGTTGGAAATTTGTGCCGAAAAATTCCGAAACATATTTCTGTAAAGTTTTTAATTCCGATGTCAAGCGTTCAAAGACGATTTGATGCTCGCAGTACAGTTCAAGTCGGTTGTTGTTTTGTCGCGGTTTTACGGATTGAAGCATGGATATTTTTTGGGGCTTTTCTTGAGCGTATTTGCAAAATCCTGCCCAATCAAGTCCTGTCGGCGAGGGCGGCAAATCGTCCGTTATTTGTGGTTTAGGCGGCAAATCTTCCTGCATTGGTGCTTTGGGGAAGTTTTCTGCCGTTTCGGAAAAATGTGGTTCTTCCAAAAGAAGTTCTTCGGGAAAATCGGGAAGCGGCGGCATTTCTTCTTCCGTCATTGACGGCTTTGTAAAATTTTGCTCCGATCCTTCGTTTATTTCGGGAATGTTTTTTTGCGTATCTTCTTGAGTTTGCGGATTTTGCGGCGGTGTCGGTTTGTGGTTTTGATTTTGGGGAAATTGAAAATCTTGTAAATCGGCGGCTTGTGTTTCTTTTTCCGACTTACAAATTTCTTGCTTGGTTTTTTGCGGTTCTTCTCTTTTTGTTTGCTTAATTTCGCCTGTTTTATTTACTTCATTGATTATTTGCTGTTGCGGCTTTTTTTTTTCGATTTCGGTTTCACAAAGCGGCAACAGATGAGAAAGGCAGGCTAAATTGACGAGCAGTATTTCAAGTGCCATCGCAGGGTCGGGGCTGCGTAAAACTCTCTGCTGTCCTTCAAGTGTCAGTTGCCACGAAGCATGAAGGCGACTTGGGGAATAAAGCGGAGCTATTTGTCGCAGGGATTCAAGCTCATTTTCGGAAATTTCAAGCAGGCTTTCGGCTTTTTCTTTGAGTTGTAAAAACAAAAACAGATTTCGCCAGTTTTGTATCAGTTCTCGTAAGAAAAACCCGATATCAAGACCTTGGCTCAAAAGTTCGCTGCCAAGTCTGTGCAGTTCTTCCAGATTCTCGGCGGCAATCGCCCGTAAAATGGCGTATTGAATATTTTTGTGAGCAAGTCCGAGTACGGAGCGGACATCTTGTTCCAAAAGCGTTTTTTTGCCCAACACAAGCATTTGTGCGAGCAAAGACATACAGTCTCTGGCACTGCCGTTTCCTCGCTGGACTAAAATTTCCAACGCTTCTTTTTCAAATTCGATTCCTTCTTTTTCTAAAATTCCTGCCAAATGCGAGTAGAGTTCTTCACCCCGCAGGGCTTTAAAAACATAATGCTGGCAGCGGCTTATTATTGTGGGCGGAAATTTTTCCGGTTCGGTCGTGGCAAGGATAAAAATAGCGTGAGCAGGCGGTTCTTCCAGCGTTTTTAACAGGGCGTTAAAAGCAGCCTTGGAAAGCATATGGGCTTCGTCGATGATGATGATTTTGTAGCGGCACTCAAGCGGAGCGTAGCCGATTTCTTCGGTCAGCCGCCGCACATGTTCTACGCCGTTGTTGGACGCTCCGTCGATTTCCAAAACATCGGGACACGCCCCTTTGGTGATTTGGCGGCAAAAATGGCATTCGTTGCAGGGTTCGCCGCAGGGAGCTTTTTCGCAGTTTAAGGCTTTGACAAAAATTCTCGCTGTCGAGGTTTTGCCGACACCGCGAGTGCCGCTGAATAAATATGCCGGAGCAAGCGAGCTTTCGGCGGCGGCTTTGGATAAAATTCCTTTGATATTTTCCTGTCCGGCGATTTCGTTGAAAAACTTCGGACGGTAACGGGCGGTGATATTTTCCTTGCTCATATTCTTTGTCTTTTTTGTTGTTAAAGTCGCAACCTTACTCTTATTTTTTTAAGTCGGCTACCTTTCTTTTTTGTGCGTACTGCGGAAAAAAATCTTCATCGGAGCCTGTTCGATGTGAAAATTTTTGCGGATTTGTCCTTCCAAAAAACGACTGTACGAATCGGGAACAAGCTCGGCATTATTGACAAAAAAGATAAATGTCGGCGGACAGGTTTCGGGCTGCGTGAGATAATAAATTTTGGCTCGCCGTCTTTTTATGACAGGCGGCTGGTGCTTTTTGGCAACTTCCGACACAAGACGGTTGAGTCGTCCTGTGCTGACGCGAATTTGGCATTGCTCCCAGAGCTTTGTAATGGCAGGAAAAAATCGGCTTAAGCCTGTTTTATTAAGAGCCGATGTATAAAGAATTGGAACATGCGAGCAAAACCTGAGATGGTCGGCAAAATACTGTTTGACTTTTGGGCGTTGCCTGTGCGGTGTGAGGTCGATTTTGTTGACGGCGATAAAAAACGGGATTTTTTCGCGGTCGAGAAAGGTAATGAGTTTTTTATCTTGTCCGACAAGCCCTTGTTCGGCGTCCAAAACAAGCACAACGAGTTTTGCCCGTTTGCTGCTTTTGAGCGAACGCAAAATGCTAAATTTTTCCAAACTCTCGACAATGGCGTTTTTTTTGCGAACTCCTGCGGTATCGACCAGCGTATAAACCGCTTCGCCGTGGCGGATTTGGACATCAACGCTGTCTCGCGTCGTTCCGGCGACAGGGCTTACTATCATTCGTTCCTGTCCGCTTATGGCGTTAATGAGTGAGGATTTTCCGACATTCGGGCGTCCGAGCAAGGCAAGCGTCAGCCCTTGTTCTTCGTTTGCAACGCTCGGCATTTCGCTTGTTTCGGGCAGGGCGGCGGTGATATTTTCAAGGAGCCGACCAAGCCCGACACCGTGAGCTGCAGAAACAGCCGTGAGCGGAAAACCCAAAGCATAAAAATCGCTTGCACAGCTTTCAATTAGTTCCGTACCGTCAACCTTGTTGACAACCAGCAAAACGGGCTTGTCGTTTTCGCGTAAAAAAGCGGCAAGTTCGCTATCGAGCGGATTTTGCCCCTGTTTGCCGTCAACGACCAGCAGCAGCAAATCGGCGTTTTCAATCGCTTCTGTTGCTTGCCAAAAAATTTCTTTTTCAAAATTTTCTTCACCGTCCAGTACAAGTCCGCCCGTATCGACCAAGGCAAAAGGGCGGTCGGTGTATTTCACTTCTCCGTAAATGCGGTCTCTGGTTACTCCCGGAAGGTCGTGCGTGAGTGATTTGTTTTGTTTGATGAGGCGGTTAAAGAGTGAGGATTTGCCGACATTCGGTCGTCCGATAAGGGCTACAAGCGGCAGGGTGGTATTTGATTCCATAAAACAATGTCAGGTTGAAAGTGAAAATGTGAAAACAAAGATAAAATCATTATGTCAAAGCGGTAAAAGACTCAAGCAATTTTTTGTAGAATTTGAGGCTGTAAAATTGCCGCTCAAAGGTCGGCAAAAAATGTTAAATCAAATGAATTTACAAATCATTTGTTCTTGAGTAAAAGCCAAAAAAGTTTTTATTATAAAGGAGAAAAAAAATGCAGTATTTTCGTGTTCTTTTTGTTACTGTATCATTGTTTTTATTACTCGTTGATTTTTCTTTTGCAGCACCGCTGCTTGGCGTATGTAATTTTCCCAAAGTACGGGTGCGTTCTACTCCGAGTATAAAATCTTCTCATGTAATCGGGACTTTAAATGAGGGAGAAGAGATTTTTATTTTGGAAGAAAAAGTTTTGCCGGAAGCGGATTATCCCTGGTTTCAGATTCAATCCGTGAAAAGAGGCAGAAAGGGTTGGGTGTATGGCGAGTTTATTAAGGTTTTGCCGGTACAGGTTTCGCCGACCCAGCAAATGGCGTGGCAGATGCTTTTGGATTACGGTAATACGCCCTCGCAGGCTCGTTCGATTTTCGGTAAACCGGAAAAAGAAAAAGAACGGGCATTGGACGGCGGCAAGAAAGAAAAAATCCTCTTTTTTGTTACTCATCAAGCGGTATTTATTGATGATATGCTGGCTCGGATTATTGTAGAAAAAGAGCAAAAAGGGCGATTTGGCAGATTTGTCTTGGGATTGCCGGAAACCGATTTGCTTGAACTGTCTCGTCGTTATATTGTTGATCATGATTCATTGATTTTTTTGAGCGATGAATTTGATGAATTTCGTTTTGACATTCAATTCGGAAAAATTTCTCGTATGGTTTTTCGTCGGGCAGTGGTGGACGATACATTTTTGCCCGCTTGGGTAAACAAATAATGGAAAAAGGATTTTTATTATGAAAAATACACTTCGTTTGGTTGGAAAAATCTTTTTCTATCAGCTTCTTTTCTTTGTTGTCGTTCTTTTTCTTCTTTGGTTTTCTGAAAAAATATATTCTTCTATAGATAAAACTGCTTTTGAAAAGCCGTTTCAGATTGGAGATACAACAAATTTGAACGAAAATGAAAAGGGAAAACTGCTTATTGATGCAATTACACACCAAATGCGTTATGAACTTGATTCAACTTTTGGCTGGTCGGCAAATGATATAATCTTTAATCGTTTTCTTTTGGACAACCGTGCTGCTCGGCAATTCGGTGTTTATCATGCAACAAAGATTTTTATGGATCAATATTCTATGCAAATTGCCAAACTTGGAGCAAACGACCGTGAAAATGATTTGCTCTACAAAGCAAGAATAAATGATTTTACGATTGACCCGCGTTCATTTTGGTTTCCTTCCGCAGAAGGGAAATATAAAAACGGTTTAAAAGCGATAGAAAAATATAAAAAAGGACTTGATGACGGCAGTGCTGTTTATAATTGTCGTACAGATGATATTTATTCCACACTGAGCGTTATGGTCGGTGAGAATATGCTCGGTTATGCTCTTGGTTTACTCGAAAACGCACAAGATACATCTTTTTATGAATTGGACGGTATGATTTATGAAGTGCAGGGGATTGTGCTTGTTGTAAGAGATGTTTTAAATGCTTTTTATGAACTGTATCCTGAGATTAAAGAAAAAAATAATGAAGAAAATATGAAGGCTGCGATGCATTATTTAACTCTTATTTCAACTTATGACCCGCTTTATATTACTTCCAAAATAAATTGCGGCGAACTTATTATCTCGTATTTGCTTTTTGCAAAAAATAGGATTGAAGATATAAGAAACAGTTTACGGATTTAGGGAGGTTGTTATGGGGGCTTTTGAGTTTACGCCATATCTTATTTGGTTTCTTATCGGTTTTGTATTTGTCGTACTTGAACTTGCCGTTCCGGGTTTTATTCTTTTCTTTTTTGGAATCGGGGCATGGTTGACGGCGATTTTGCTCGTGTTTGTTGATTTTTCCGTGCAGTGGCAGCTTACGATTTTTATTGTCACTTCGCTTGCTGCCTTGCTTGGTTTGCGGCGGTATGCCCTTAAGATTTTTCAAGGATTTTCTGAGCAAAAAGAGGCGAGTGCTATTTTTGAAGAAGCAGGACAACTGGTTGAGGTAACGGAAGATATTTTGCCCGATAAGCCGGGACAGATAAAATATCGCGGTTCGTTTTGGAAGGCTGTTTCTTCGGCTGTATTACGGAAAGGAGAAATGGCGATATTGTCTAAAAAGGCAGATGAAAGCGGCATTTCGTATGTTGTTTTGCCTGTCGAAAAAAAGGAGGAAAGAAGATGAGTTCTTCATTTGTTGTGTTGGGATTGCTTGCGTTTTTAATTGTCGTTATTTTATTTAAAACTGCTGTTGTTGTTCCGCAAAGACAAGAGTTTGTTGTAGAGCGACTTGGAAAATTTCATGCGGTTTTGGGTGCAGGATTTCATATCCTCATTCCGTTTTTGGATAAGGTCGCCTATAAATTTTCTTTAAAAGAAATGGTTATTGATGTTCCCTCGCAAAGTTGTATTACAAGAGATAATGTTACTGTAGAAGTTGACGGAGTTATTTATATTCAAGTTATTGACAGTAGAATGGCAGCATACGGAATTGACAATTATTTGCGAGCCGCTTCTCAACTTGCACAAACTTCACTGCGTTCTGCAATCGGTAAAATAGATTTGGATAAAACTTTTGAAGAACGGGAATCAATTAACCATACAGTTATCAATGCCGTTGATGAAGCTGCATATGAAATCAAAGACATACAACCGCCGCAAAGCGTTATGCAGGCGATGGAACAGCAAATGAAAGCCGAACGCCAGAAACGTGCGGAGATTGCCAAATCTGAGGGCGAAAAGCAGGCGATGATTAATAAAGCCGAAGGTGCGAAACAAGAAGCGATTGCAATGTCTGAGGGTGAAAAGCAAAAGCGGATTAACGAGGCTCAGGGTCGAGCAAAAGAAATCGAACTGGTTGCAACGGCGACCGCCGAAGGTTTGCGGCAGGTAGCAGAATCGTTGGCAAGCGGCGAGGGACTGAATGCAGCGAATTTGCGAGTCGCGGAAAAATATCTCAGCGAGTTCGGCAAACTTGCCAAAGCCGGCAACAGCCTGATTATTCCGTCCAATCTAAGCGATGTCGCTTCGATGATTGCGTCTGCAACCTCTGTTTTGAAAAGTGGAAAGCAAGCCGACAAAGGTTTTTTGATTAGTGATAAAAACGACAGATAGGGCTTCGGCTCCGCTCAGCCACCGGCTCTGTTCCCCGAGCGGAGACCGCCCCTCGCTCCTCGCTATCGCACCACTCTTCGCCGTTTTTTGATTGAACCAAGCTGTTCCCTGAGCGGAGTCGAAGGGAACAGCACTCCCGGCCGCCCTGCTCCTTGCCACTGCATTTCTCTCCGTCGTTTTTTTATTGAAAATTTAAGAATGGAAAATTGAAAATTAATGCCCATTTATGACTATATTGAAACGCTAAACAGACGCTACAAGTCGGGAATTTCGAGTGAACATTCGTATCGCGGTGATTTGGAAAGCCTTATTCGCCAACTCGCAAGCGGCGTTGAAATAACCAACGAGCCTGCAAAAGTTACCGATTGCGGCAACCCCGATTATGTGATTACAAGGGGGAAAATCCCCGTTGGCTACATTGAAGCCAAAGACATCGGCAAAGATTTGGCTTCCAAACAATACAAAGAGCAGTTTGACCGCTACAAAAAAGCCCTCGATAACCTCATCATAACCGACTACTTGTTTTTTCAGTTTTTTCAAGGCGGAGAGCTGATTTACGAAGTACGAATCGGCGAAATACAAGACGGTGCGATTTGTCCGCTGCCTGAAAATTTTTCTCAATTTGTCGGTTTGATTACCGATTTTTGTTCGTTTGTCGGGCAAACCGTCAAATCGAGCAAAAAACTTGCCGAAATGATGGCTTCAAAAGCAAGGCTTTTGCAAAATATTTTGGAACAAGCCATTATTGCCGATGAACAAAACAAAGAAAGCGAAGATGTGTCGTCGCTTGAAGCCCAATACAAGACTTTTAAAAGCATTTTAATTCACGATTTAAGTCCGAAAGCATTTGCCGATATTTATGCCCAAACGCTGGCGTACGGAATGTTTGCCGCCCGTTTGAATGACAAGACCCTTGAGGATTTCAGCCGACAGGAAGCCGCCGAACTCATTCCGAAATCCAATCCGTTTTTACGCAGACTTTTTGAATACATTGCGGGAGCGAGTATTGACGAACGCATTGTCAGGACGGTTGACAACCTTGCCGCTGTTTTTCGGGCAACAAATGTAGAGCAACTGCTTAGAAACTTTGGTAAAAGTACGCAGACAAGCGATCCGATAATTCATTTTTACGAAACATTTTTGGCAGCATACGACCCGAAATTACGAAAAGCTCGCGGGGTTTGGTACACGCCTGCACCTGTTGTAAATTTTATTGTTCGTTTTGTTGACGATATTTTGATTACGGATTTTGATTTACAAGACGGTCTTGCGAATACGGAAAAGACAAAAATCAAAACAAAAGTTCGCTGGGATAAAAAAGAAGTAGAAAAAGAAGTTCATAAAGTACAAATTCTCGACCCTGCAACAGGGACGGGAACTTTTCTTGCCGAAGTAGTAAAACATCTTTATACGACTCGATTTCAAAAAATGCAGGGAATGTGGAGTAAATATGTTTATGAAGATTTAATTCCCCGTTTAAATGGATTTGAATTGTTGATGGCTTCGTATGCAATGGCACATCTCAAGCTGGATATGCTTTTGCGTTCTACGGGATATGCAACAAAGAAAGAGAGACGATTTCAGATTTATCTGACAAATTCGCTGGAAGAACATCACCGCGATACAGGAACGCTTTTTTCTCTTTTGCTCAGTGAAGAAGCGGAGAAAGCAAATCAGATAAAACGCGATATTCCCGTAATGTGTGTTATCGGTAATCCGCCGTATAGTGTAAGCAGTAGCAATAAAGGTGAATGGATTGAGAATCTGGTAAAAGAATATAAAAAAGATTTAAACGAGAAAAATATACAGCCGCTTTCCGATGATTATATAAAGTTTATTCGTTACGGACAATATTATATTCAAAAAAACGGAAAAGGTGTTTTGGCATATATTTCAAATAATAGTTTTCTTGACGGTATCATTCATCGTCAAATGCGAAAAAATCTTTTGCAAACCTTTGACAGTATGTATATTGTCGATTTGCACGGAAACAGCAAAAAGAAAGAAATCGCTCCCAACGGCAGTAAAGATGAAAATGTCTTTGATATTATGCAAGGTGTTTCCATAAATATCTTTGTAAAGACAGGAAAAAAGAAAAAATCCCAACTTGCACGGGTTTTTCATTATGATTTGTACGGAAACCGAAATGCAAAATATGATTTTTTGCATACGAACAGTATCAAAAGCATTCCATTTACAGAACTTCCAAACAAATCTCCCTATTACTTTTTTGTTCCCAAAGACTATGAAATAGAAAAAAATTATAAAAAAGGATTTAAAATTGATGATTTGATGCCTATAAATACTACTGGAATTACAACACATAGAGATAATTTTACAATCTCTTATTCAAAAAAAGAATTAAAAGAAGTAATAGAAGATTTTTTATATTTAGATGATGAAGATGCAAGAAAAAAATTTAATCTTGGAAAAGATGTACGAGATTGGAAAGTTACTTATGCAAAAGAAGATTTAAAAAATAGTTATCCTAATAAAGGTTCTTTTGCAAAAATTACATATCGTCCTTTTGATACGAGATGGACTTTTTATACTGGAAAATCAAAAGGTTTTATGTCTTATCCAAGAAATGAAGTAATGAAACATTTTATAAATGAAAAAAATATTGGTTTAGTTTTAATGAGAACTCAAATTAACACAAAAATACCAAATACTTATTTTGTATCAAACAATATAATAGACAAAAATTTTTATGGTTTTCAAACCTATACTTTTCCTCTTTATATTTATCCAAATCCGGAAACTACATTATTGCAAGAGCAAAAACGAAAACCAAATTTGAATTTGGAAATAGTAAGTATAATGGAAAAAAATCTGGGTTTATCTTTTACGCCCGAAAAAGAATCTCATACAGATACTTTTGCTCCGATAGATATTTTGGATTATATTTATGCTGTTTTGCATTCGCCTGCATACCGTGAAAAATATAAAGAATTTCTCAAAATTGATTTTCCGCGAGTGCCGTATCCGAAAAACAAAGCGGTTTTTTGGAAATTGGTAGAATTGGGCGGCAAGCTGCGGCAAATCCATTTGCTTGAAAGCTGCGAATTCAATAAAAGCACTGTTTGCTATCCGATTGACGGCGACAATGTGATTACGACAAGCATTACCAAAAAAGATTGGGAACTGACCGATAGCGAAAAATCGCTGGGCAAAATTTGGATAAACGACAAGCAATATTTTGAAAACATACCGCTCGTTGCTTGGGAATTTTTTATCGGCGGCTATCAGGTCGCACAAAAATGGCTCAAAGACCGCAAAGGCAAAACTCTTCAATTTGACGATATTTTGCATTACCAAAAAATTATCGCCGCTCTTACGCAAACGGACTTTTTAATGAAGGAAATTGATAGCGTTTTTGGGGAGAATTAAAAAAACGGTGGATAGCAGCCTGTTAACTGCGTTATTTCAAAGCCGACAACTCACTTATAGAATTTTACTTGACGATATAATAAAAAATCAATAAAAATTTTGCTTCTCACGGTGGGTATAGCTCAGTTGGTAGAGCACCTGGTTGTGGCCCAGGTGGTCGCGTGTTCAAGCCACGTTACTCACCCCAAAATTAAAAGGACAGATTTAAACACGAGTCTGTCCTTTTTTGTTAACGAAAAACTCAACTTTACAAATCACATTCTTTGCTCAAATTTTTTTGTTTTGAGTAAATATAATCCAAACTAAATAGTCTTTTGTGGAAGAAAAGCTATACGCGTTCCCATTGCTTCGGCTATTTCGATAAGTGTTTTTTCCAAACAAGTATTTTACATCTCAGTAATTTTCCATTTTCAATTTAAAAACGGCGGAAATGCGGTGGCAAGGAGCGAGGGGCGGTCGGGGGTGCCGTACTCCTCGACTCTGCTCGGGGAACAGAATTAACTACCGTTCAAATTTTACTTCAATTTTCCATTAAATAAAAAAACGGCGGAGAGTGGTTTGGAAACAAGGAATGAAAAGCCGGCAATCCCACGCAGTGTACCCCTCGGCTCCGCTCGGGGAACAGATCCGCCGTTTTTATTTTTTTATTTTTTAATGTTCGTCGGGCTTATATTTGTTGACCAGTTCCTGCCAGTACGGGTCGGCAAGCAGCATTTTGATTCCCTTATTTAAGAGAGCCTTGAGTTCTTTGTCGTCTTTGCGGATTCCGTAGGCAAATTTTTCGGGAGCCAGCCCCATTTCGCCGATGATTTTGACAGGGCGTTTTTTGACCGCATCTGCTGCCGGAGATTCGTTCATGGCGGCTGCGTCAATTCTGCCGTTTAGCAAGTCCTGTATGGTCATCGGGGCGGAATCGTAATAGTGCAGCGTAAAATTGTTGCCGTTTTTTTGGGCGATGGTCGCCAGTGCCTGAGCATCGGAAGTGCCGCTTTGCACGCCGATTGTTTTGTTGCCTTTCATAATTTGCTGAGGTGTAAGCGTGCTGTCTTCTTTTACGACCAGCACTTGTTTGACAATCCAGTACGGCATGGTGAAATCAATGGCTTTTTCTCTTTGCGGTGTAACGCTCAAGCCCGAAGCGATAAAGTCGATTTTGTTGTTGGTCAAACTCGCCACGATGCCGTTCCAGTCCATCGGTTTATGCTCGACCTCAAAACCCAGTTTTTTGGCAATCCAGTCAACGGCATCAATGTCAAGCCCTGCCGGTTTGCCCGTTTTGTCCACATAAGCAAAAGGCGGAAAATTGGCATCAATGCCGTTGATGTACTTTTTGGCAAGTGCCGAAGTGCTGAGCGTGGCAATGCAAAAAAGAGAAATAAAAACAGAACACAAAAGTTTTTTCATCATTCCTCCAAGGTAAAAATTATACAATATCCCAGATTTGCCCCTGCGGCGTATCTTGAACTTCGATGTGCATTTGAGCGAGTTTGTCGCGTAGGCTGTCGGCTTTGGCAAAATCTTTTTCTTTGCGTGCGGCAAATCGCTCTTTTAGCAGATTTTCCACCAAATCGGTGTCGATAGAGCGGCGTTTTGCCCTGCTGTTTCGTAAATTATGTAAAAAATCGCTCTCATTTTGCTCAAAAAGCCCCAAGATTTCTTTAAGTTCACGAAAAATCACCAAGACTTTTTCAAACAGTTCTTTGCTTTGCTTGCTTTGCCGCATTGCTTTGTCTTCTAAAATGCGGTTGCAAATCCTGACAAGCGAAAAAATATGCCCAAGACTTGCGGCGGTATTTAAATCGTCGGCAAGCGATTCTTTAAATCCTTTTTGGGTGGTTTCAGCTTCCGCCAAAATTTCGGGCGGCAAGTTGGTTTGTTTCCATTTTGCTTTGTTGAGATGCTCGGAAACAGCGTATCGCGTCTGGTAAATCCGTTTGAGTCTTTTTTCCGCTTCTTCTACGCCATCGGTGCTGTAATCAAGCGGAGAGCGGTAGTGTTTGCTCAAAAGGAAAAAACGAAGAACTTCGGGCAGATAGCTGTTTAAAATATCCCGAATTGTGATGAAATTGTTGAGCGATTTTGACATTTTTTCCGAATTTATTTGCACAAAACCGTTGTGTATCCAATATTTGGCAAATTGACCGTCGTAGGCTGCCTCGCTTTGGGCTTTTTCGTTTTCGTGGTGCGGAAAAGCCAAATCCTGTCCGCCGCCGTGAATATCAAAGGGCATACCGATATACTGTCGGCTCATTGCCGAGCATTCGATATGCCAGCCGGGGCGACCCGCTCCCCACGGACTGTCCCAACTCGGCTCGTCGGGCTTTGCTCCTTTCCAAAGTGCAAAATCCAGAGGGTCATCTTTTTCTTCGCCCGGAGCAATTCTTGCCCCCGAAAGCAAATCGTCAATATTGCGACCGGAAAGCTCGCCGTATTTGTCGTAGGAACGCACCCGAAAATAAACATCACCGTTTTTTGCGGCGTAGGCGTGGTCTTTTTTGATAAGAAGAGTTATCAAATCTATCATTTCTTTTATGTGTTCGGTTGCTTTGGGTTCAATGTCTGCCCGCAAAACGCCGAGTTTGTCCATATCTTCATGAAAAGCTTGAATATATTTTTCGGAAATTTCCGTGCAAGATTTTCCTTCTTTGCCTGCTCTATTTATAATTTTGTCGTCAACATCTGTAAAATTGCGTATAAAAGTTACTTTGTAATTACAAAATCGCAGATAACGAACAAGTACATCAAATACAACTGCCGAACGGGCGTGTCCGATATGGCAATAATCATACGCCGTAATGCCGCAAACATACATTTTTACCTTTCCTTCTTCCAAAGGAATAAAGTCTTCTTTTTTTCCTGTCAGTGTATTAAAAAAACGCATTTTTTTCCTCGCTTTATTTTTCTTGATTTTGAAGAGCCGTAACAACTGCAACAGATTTAATCCCTTCTTTTTTTCCCGTAAAACCAAGTCCTTCTTCTGTAGTAGCCTTGATATTGATATATTCTTCTTTTATATGCAGCAGTTTTGCAATATTTTTCCGAATCATTTTTTTATAGGGTGCAATCTTGGGAATTTGAGTAATAATTGTAATGTCTATATGGCAAAGCATAAAATTATTTTTTTGAAAAATTTCTAAGGCTTTTGCAACAAAAATACTGCTGCTCATATTTTCAAATTGTTTATTGGTATCGGGAAACAAGTCGCCTATATCACCTTGTCCGCAGCAAGAAAGTAGTGCGTCGGTAAGAGCGTGCAAAACCACATCGCCGTCGGAATGAGCCGATATTTTCAAATCGCCCGCAATCGGTACTCCTCCCAAAATAAGCGGACGCTCGCCACCAAATTTGTGAACATCGTAGCCAAATCCCGTGCAGGGTCGCGGCGGTGTGGGATTTTCTGCAAGCAAGGCGATGTCGTCGGGCGTTGTGATTTTCTTGTTCATCGCATCTCCGCAAATAACTTTTACCGTGCCTCCGGCGAGTTCCACCAAAGTCGCATCGTCCGTTCCGAGTCGTTTTTCGCTTGCGGCTTTTTCGTGAGCGGCTCGCAGGGCAGGAACAAAAAAAGCCTGCGGCGTTTGGACGCTTTGTAAAATTTCGCGTTCAAGCGTTTTTTGGACAATGCCGTTTTTCACTTCTTTTATCGTGTCGGTTACCGCAAGAGCCGGAATTACGCCGTCAATATCTTTATTTTCCTTGAGTTCTTGCAAAAGGCGACTGACAAGTGCGGCTTGCAAAAACGGTCTTGCTCCGTCGTGAATAAGCACGATGTCGGTTTTTGGCGGTAGTGCCAAAAGCCCGTTATAAACGGAATCCTGTCTTGTTTTTCCGCCTGCCGTGCAGTGAATTGTAACGCCGAGCGGACGAGCTAAGTTGAGTTCGTCCACCTGTTTTTGCCGAGCTGTAAGTTCTGTTGGTGAAAAAACAAAAACAAGCGAGCCGATGCTCGGATTTTTGGCAAAACAGCTTGCACTCCGCCAAAAAAGCGGAACGCCTTGCAGTTTGAAAAACTGTTTTTTTTCGGTAAATCCGGCTTGGCGAAAACGGGAGCTTTCTCCGGCAGCCAGAATTATGGCGGCAGTATTCATAATTTTTTAATCAGGAGTTGGACGATAAGCCGGGTTTTGTTCTCATAATGAGCGACTGTCATTCCTCTAGACCGACGATTACTCGCCGGTTCAAGCAACCTACCCGAAAGCATTGGTCGGGCAGACCTGCTTTCCTATTTGGTCTTGCTCCAAACGGGGTTTACCCGACTTGTCGTGTTACCACGACAATCGGTGGGCTTTTACCCCACCTTTGCACCCTTACCCTGCACTCAGTTAAACGGTCTTATTCGTAAAATATGGTCGCTTAATTGAGTGCAGGGCGGTTATTTTCTGTGGCACTTTCCCAAAGTCGCCTTTGCCGGGCGTTACCCGGCGTTTTGCCCTGCGGAGCCCGGACTTTCCTCCCCCACCGAAGTGGCAGCGACAGTCTGTCCAACTCCTGAAATTTTATTTTGTTTTTTTGGTTGTAGCTTTTTGGGTTTCGGAATCTGGTGTTTCCGAAGAAAAAAGTTCTTTCCAGTAGATAATCCGTTGGCAGTTGGGACAGGTAATCAAAAATTCTGTTTTTTGCACTTCGATAAAAGTTTGCAGCGGAATTTTGATGTGGCAGGCATCGCAAACAGCATCGCTAATCGAAGCAACAACGGGGTGCGGCAATTTTCTTTTAATAAAATTGTAGTATTCAAGCATTTGCTTGGAAATATCTTTGCAAAGGCTATCGCTTTCTTTTTGTAATTTTTTTAATTTTGTATTGATGGAAGCAAGTTCTTTATTAAGCGTTTTTTCGTTTGCTTTAATTTCTTCTTCCTGCTCTTTTATTGTTTCTTGAGTTGTTTCAAAAAGACTTTGTTGCTCTGTTAAGTCTTCAAGAATTGCTGCATCTTCTTCCGTACGCAATCTGTTTGTTTTTTCCAAAGCGTCCAATTCACGCATCATTGCATGATATTCTTTGGAATTTTCTACCTGCATCATTTGGTTTTTGCGTTTTTCTATTTTCAGACCGTCGTCTTCAATTTCATCTTTTAACTTTTTTTTCTGGTCTGTTAAAATATCAATCTTTTCTTGTATTTGTTCCAGA
>PDWJ01004225.1_pt1 | contig 19794 bp, 14 predicted proteins | sample 1430881 | NCBI WGS metagenome assembly PDWJ01 (sample SAMN01162460, study PRJNA174530) | Oral metagenome, whole genome shotgun sequencing project. | biome: Marine environment; feature: Marine mammal; material: Swab sample of the gingival sulcus; isolation source: swab sample of gingival sulcus...
GAAGAAGGCTGCCGCGAAGAAGGCCGCCCCGAAGAAGGCCGCCGCGACGAAGAAGGCCGCGACGAAGAAGGCCGCGACGAAGAAGGCCGCGACGAAGAAGGCGTTGGTCGACGAGGCGCAACCCGAGCTCGCGATCGAGCCACCAACCATCGACGAGCCCGCGCCGGCGGCGCCGCCCCCAACGCCACCGCGTCGCAAACGGCAAGCCAAGCCTGCCCCGAAGCCGATCCCGCTCTCGCCGGAAGGGCATCGCTTGCCTTTCGCCGAGAAGACGATGCAGGGCTGCGAGGAGGTCGCGGAGCGCGTCTTCGGCATCAGCCCCCTCGAGCCCGAGCAGATCGAGGGCATGTCGGGGGTGCTCGCGGGACAAGACACCCTGGTGGTGCTGCCCACCGGCTTTGGCAAGTCGCTGATCTATCAGGTGCCGGCGTTGCTGCTCAATCGACCGACGATCGTGGTCTCGCCGCTGATCGCGCTGATGGTCGACCAGCAGACAGCGCTGCAGAAGCGCGGCGTGCCGGTGGTGCGCTTCGACAGCACCGTACGCGTGAAGGCGCGTCGCGAGGCGATCGAGCAGCTTGGCAAGCCCGGGCCGTTGATCGTGCTCACCACGCCCGAGAGCCTCGAGTCGCCCGCGCTCGGCCCCTTCTTTCAGGCCAGCCAACCGGCGCTGCTCTGCGTCGACGAGGCGCATTGCATCTCGGAGTGGGGCCACGACTTCCGCCCCGCCTTCCTGCGCATCGGCGTGGCCCGGGCCAAGCTCGGCAACCCGCCGATCCTCGCTTTGACGGCCACCGCGACCCAGCCTGTGCAGGAGAGCATCACGGCGCGGATGCAGCTTCGCGATCCCAAGGTCGTGCTGGCGCCACCCTTCCGCAATAACCTCGTCCTCAGCGCGCGCCTCGTGCCTGGCGACTGGAAGGCGGAGGCGGCGGCGCGGGTGCTCAAGCGGCTGCAGCGCCCCGGCATCGTCTACTGCGCCACCACCGGCGCGGTCGATCGGCTGTGGGAGACGTTGAAGAAGGCCCGCATCCCAGCGGCTCGCTATCACGGGCGGATGAGCAAGGCCGACCGCGACGCCGCGCAGAAGCTCTATATGCGCCAGCGGCGCAAGATCGTGATGGTCGCCACCAGCGCCTTCGGCATGGGCATCGACAAGCCGAACATCCGCTACGTGGCGCATTACCACACGCCCGGCTCGGTCGAGCAGCTCGTGCAGGAGTCGGGGCGCGCCGGGCGAGACGGTCGCCGCTCCGACTGCATCCTGCTCTTCGATCCCGCCGACCTCGAGATCCAGCGCGCGCTGCAGGCCAAGGGGCGCCCGCGGCCCCATCAGCTGCGCCGCGTCGCCGAGACCCTCGCCGCCTGGGACGAGGAGAACAAGCCCGTCAGCACCAGCAGCCTCGCCCTCTCGGCGGCGGTGCCCAACACCGTCGCCTCGTCGTTGGCGACGGCCCTCGAAGACGTCGGCCTCGCCGAACGCGACGCAGACGGCAACTGGCGCGCGCGGGTCGGTCGCGAGGCGCTCCTCGAGCGGGCCAAGGAGCTCGCCTCGCAGGTCGACACCCTGCGCCGGGAAGACGAACGTCGGCTGATGGCGTTGGTCGACTACGCCCACACCGAGGAGTGCCGCAGCGTGTTTATCCGCCGCTACTTCGGCGAGGACGATCCCCCGGTCTGCGGCGTCTGTGACATCTGCCGCCCGCCACCCCCCTCGCCCCCGCGCCCCGATCGGCCGGAGCCGCGGCGGCGGCCGGGCAAGCAGCACCAGAAGCCCGGCCGCAAAACGAAGCGCCGCCGCAAGCGTCGCCCCAAGGGGGAAGGCGAGGGCGCCAGAGCCGGCGCTGGCCAGCAGCAGGCGCAAGGACGGGGCGAGGAGCAGCCGCGGCGCAAGCGTCGTCGTCGTCGTCGTCGCCGTGGTGGCGGCCAGGGCGGCGAGGGTGGACAGCAGGCCCAACAGGGCGGGCAGCAGGGCGCGCGGGGTGCTCAAGGTGGCCAGGGCGCTCAAGGCGGCCAGCCGACATCGCGAGGGCCATCGTCAGGCCAAGGCTCGGGTTCGGCTGATCCCTCCGGCGATGGTGCCAGCGAAGGTCGCCGTCGTCGTCGTCGCCGCCGTCGCCCTCGCGGCCGGGGAGGGGAGGGTGTCGGCGGTGGTTCGGCTCCCGGGGGTGGTCACGGCCCGTAGGGCGGGGCACCGAGCGCCCCGAATGTGTGGGGGTGCTCTTAGGAGCACAGCGGAGACGCTGTCGGTGCGCTGCGGGATCGGCTTGCCGCAGGCGCCGAGGCCGAGGCCCAGCGCCGCGAGGGCGGTGATCATCGAGAGCTTGCGATATCTCTTCGCCATGAGGTACCTCTCGAGGGGGGCATGGGATTCCCCTCGGGGCTCTGACAGGCGAGAGAGGCCTAGAAAAATGGAGTTCGTGCTCGCCATCGCAGGGATCGTGTTGCTCGGCGGAGGCTTTTGGTTTTTGCGTAGCCGCTACCGGCGCGTGATGCGCGCCGACCAGCCGAGCGCTCCTTTGATCCAGCGTCTGGATAGCGGGGAGGCTGGTGTTCGGTGGACGCCCCCGGCGACCTGGGGTGTGCAAGCCTCGGACTCATCGCTGCTGCGGATGGTCACCGACGATGGCGACGAGTTTTGGCAGGTGGCGTTGCTGCCCTACAGGCTCGACCTCGATCCGCGCACCGACGAGCTGCTCCGAGAGGACCTCCTCGCCGAGGTGCGAGCTCAACAGCAGGCCGCAGGAGGACGCCGGAGGCAGCACGACGCGCCACACATCGAGCGTCTCGAGGTCGGGGCGCTTGCGTCGCTCCGGGTGGTCTATCCCATCACCCTCGATGACGGCGCTCGCGCCGTCGGTCAGCTCTTGATCCCGGTGGCCGGAGGGCTCTGCGATATCAGCGTGCTCGCCAAGGACATGGCCAGAGCCGAAGAACGTCTGCGTTGGCTGCTCTCGGCGGAGGCGGGCGCGGGTTTGACCGTGACGCGCCCCGGCGTCGCGAGCGCGCCGCCCTTCGAGCTCTCCTGGGCGGGGTGTCGCGTCTCGCCGCCGCCGCGATACCTGCCGATGGCGCCAGATTTCCCGCGCAGCGAGACAATGGACGTGCTCAGCCGCGTGACCCTCGGCTCCGAGGGGGTGCGGATGCTCGACGTCTACCGTGTGCCCGGTGCCGAGCTCGAGGTCGATGATCGCGAGGGGCTCGAGCAGATCGCGCGAGACAACGCTGAGAGCTGGGCCGACGAGGGGGCCGGGAGGATCCGCTGCCGCCTGCGCGCGATCCATCTCGACGACGGGCGCACCCATCTTGGCAACCACGTCTCTTTCGACGCCCACGGCAGCGCGATGCAGACCTACGCGCATTGGTTCATCGACCGAGACGGCGCTGTCTTTCGCGTCGGAGCTCACGGGCCGGCGCACGTGCCGCTCGATGAGCTGATCGCCGACGCGCGGACGACGGTCGAGGGGTTCAGGCGCCTGTGACCCACAAGACGGTCGTTTCAAACGGTCGTTTCAAGACGAACGTGGAGTCTCCGTCCCTTGGGAGCACGCTCGAGCACCCCACCTATTCCTCCCGTCGCCGGGCACCGCCGGTCGCGTTCAAGGCCTCAGATCGAACCCGTAGGGTGCTCTTGGGGCTGCTAGAGCGCTGATCAGCTTACCGGACCGAGCTGCGCGAAGGATGCGGCATCACGGCGTAGGAGCGAGGAGGGCGCCTGCTGGTCGCACGCAACCGACGCTGTGGAGCTTGACCGGGATCGGAGCGCCGGGCTCCTCGGCCTCGCCGTCCATCGCGGTCTGCACTGGCGAGAGCTCCTGCATCTCGTCGTCGCTGTAGCGCTCGAGGAGCGTCCCGATCGGGTCGTCTTTGCGGGTGGTCGACGAGAGGAAGCGAAACTCTACCGGCTCGCCGACGACCATGCCGAACTCGCGCCCTTCGATGCTGCTGTCGGTGCCCTCCTCCATGCCGAAGGGGACCACACAGAGCGCCTTCATCGGCGCCTCCATGCCAGGGACGGCGGGCAGGGCGCTCTCGATGCCGATGTAATAGGAGCGCGCCACGCCGCCGCGGATCCGGATACCCTTACCTCGGCGGACCATGCCGTAATAGGCGGCGCCGCGGCTGACGGCGAGGTCGAGGCTCTCCGAGTCGAGCTGCTTCAGCTCGCCCTGCTCGGCGGTGGTGAGCCAGCTGCCGAGCACCTGGGTGATCCGCTCGCGGAGCGGCTGGGCCTTCATCACGCCGCCGTTGAAGAGGACCGCCGTCGGCCAGGCCGCGTCTTCGCCCTCGCCGCCGTGGCTGCCGAGAAAGCGCGCCAGGTGGCGCGTCACGCCGGCGTCGGTGGCGTAGGGCAAGCCGAGCTCCTGTAGACCGCCGCGGCGGGCCATCTTCGGTCGATCGCTCGCTTCGCATTCGGGGAAGAAGCCGTCGAGTAGCACCTGCTCGAGATCCTCGCGGTCGAGCTCGGCCTTGATCGTGCCGCCGATCACCTTCGAGCCACGGCCGAGGATGCTCACCGCCGCGCTCTCCAGCTCCGCGTCGCTCAGAAGCTCCTCCTTCGCCGCCCGACACGCGTGCCAGAGCGAGCGGGTCTGCCAGGCGTCGAGCTGATGACCGTCGTCTTTCAGGTCCTCGGCGACGGTCAGCGCCAGGGCGAGGTCCATGTTGTCGCCGCCGAGCAGGATGTGATCACCGACGGCGACGCGCTCGAGCACCAGGTCGCCATCTTGCTCCTTGACGGCGATCAGCGTGAAGTCGGTGGTGCCGCCGCCGACGTCGCAGACCAACACGAGATCACCGACGGTGAGCTTCTCGCGCCAGCTGTCGCCGAAATGGGAGAGCCAGGCGTAGAACGCGGCCTGCGGCTCCTCGAGGAGGGTCACCTTGAGGCCGGCGCGGGTCGCGGCGGTCATCGTCAGCTCGCGGGCGACGGCGTCGAAGGACGCGGGGACGGTGAGCAGGACGTCTTGCTCTTCGAGCCTCGCCTCCTCGTCGGAGGCGGCGATGCTGGTGTTCCAGGCGTCTCTGAGGTGCTCGATGAAGCGCATCGTCGCGTCCAGCGGCGAGATCTGGTCGACGTCTTCGGGGGCCTGATGGGGCAGGATCGGCGCGCTGCGATCCACGCCAGCGTGGCAGAGCCAGCTCTTGGAGGAGGCCACCACGCGCTTGGGCACGCTGGCGCCCTGGTCGCGAGCCAGGCGGCCCACGGTGTAGTCGCGGCCTTTGGCCCAGGGCACGTCGAGGGCGCCCTCGGCATACTCCGGGCCGGCGGCGAGGTAGATGAACGAGGGCAGGCTCTCGGCGTCTTCCAGCACGCCAGGGGCGCTATGCTGCGGGATCGGCAGCACGCGCACCTCCTGCTCCTCGGGATCGACGCTGGTGTCGATACACGAGATCACGGTGTTGGTGGTCCCGAGGTCGATGCCAACCACGTATTTGCTGTTTGGGTTCGTAGGTCGACCGAGATGAGAGTCCGACACGGGGCAAGGCTCCTATCGCCTCACGATACGGCTGTGAGAGGGGCGTATTGAAAAGAAGAGGGGCTCTGGGCTCAGGACAGCTCGACTTCGGCGGGGGCGATGATCATGGCGTCGCCCGACTCGGGGAGCTTAGGCAGCTTCGGAGCTTTCGTTCGCCAGCCGTGGTGGCGCAGCACACCGGTGAAAGGCGGCTCGCCCGTGACATTGCCGATCAGCCGCACCGACGAGGGATCGAAGCCCTTGTCGACGGTGACCTCGCTGTCTTCTTCGGCGGGCATCACGGCCTCGAGGGGGATGTGCTCCTCGAGGACCTTACGGCAGTCGCGGTGGATAGTGCGCACCGCCGCGCCGATCTGGGCGTCGTCGTACTCGGCGATGTCCTCGCGGAGGAAGTCGATCAAGCGGCCGTCTTTTTGCAAAAGACCGAGCATCTGGATCGCGCGCGCGAAGTCATCCTCCGGTTCGGGCTCCGGGGGGGGCAGCTGTTTCGGCTCCTCTTTTTCCGGCAGGGCCTCCTCGGGGACCGGCTTGCCAGAGAGGACGCGAAAGAAGCAACGAAAGGCGAGGCCAACTCGGCCCATGGTGTTTCCTCGTTCGCTTGGGGTGGTCTTGGCAGCGCAACGCGCTGGCCGAGGGGTTCTTAGACCCTCGATCGGCAGGCGTCAAGCGTCGCCGCGGTGACGTTGTTGTCGCCCCGTGACCCCCAGGACCATCAGCGCTAGCAGCCAGGCGGTGACCGTGGTGAGAAATAGAGTCTTTTGATAATAGGGGTTTACAAAGGAAAACCGAACACGATGGGCGCCAGCGGGGAGCATCACGCCGACAAACGCGGGCGTCACGTGCTGCACCCGCGCGCGCTCGCCATCGACCTCGACTTGCCAGAACGGATGATAGCCCACGGCCAGCACCAGCAGGCCCGGGCGGGTCAGCTCGACCCGCGCCTGGTAGCGCAGCCCCGAGGTGGGGCGCCCGCCTGGCGTCGGATCCGCCACCGGCAGGAGGCGCCCCGGCGCTTCGGAGGTTGGAGAGAGGCCTACCCAGAGCCGGCGTGTCTGCTTCCAGCGGCCCCGATCACGTCGTTCAACGGCGTTGGTCGCGCCGAGCATCCGCAGGCGGGGCAGCTTGGCCAGGGCGTTGGCCGGCTCGCGTCCCCGGGGGACGATCACGCCGAAGCCGCCTCTCGCTGGCAGGGGCGAGCGCAGCCAGCTCTTGACCGCCGGCCGGAGGCGGCGGGGAGCGCCCATCAGCGCGAAGCGCGCCTCGGCGACGCGCCACAAGCCTCGTCGCGAGCCCGTATCGGCGGGAGTCGGCCGGCGGCGATGAAGGGCCAGCTTGCGGCTGCGGGCGAGACGCGGCCCCACCTTCAGCTTGCGGCCGCGGGCGAGACGCGGCCCCACCTTCAGCTGCTTGGCTCTCTTCGGTTCCGGATTTGTGGGGAAGCTCTTAGGTCCTCGCTCGACGACCACCCAGCGAAAGCCGTAGAGCTCGAAGAGGACGTCGTCTGTAGGCTGGAGATGCTCGAGGTAGTAGAAGCCCAGGCTGTCATGCATGCCGACGCCGTAGCTCTGACCCAAGGGCTGTCGGGTGTAGTGAGCGAGGAGCGCCGCGATGAAGTGGGTGCCCGTTCCGACCTTGTTATGGGCGTAGACCCGGCCAGCCGGTCCTTCGACCTCTTTGATCCCGGTCTTCGCTGCGTCCGCGTCGATCGCGGCGCCGAGCTTGCGCAGCTCGAGCTCGTTGGCTTTGGCGTAGGCTGAGATGGTGCGAAAGAGCCCAAAGGCGCGCACCTGCTGAGCGCACAGCGGGGAGAGCAGGAGCGCGGCGATCGCGGCCGCGGCGGGCCAGGGGCCGACGCGATGGCGCACCACGCGCGCGAGGGCCGCGAGCCCGACCCCGGCGAGGGCGACCCCGAAGAGGTGGACCGCGCCGATGTAGCGAAAGAGCTGCAGCCCGAGGTTCGCCGGCTGGATATCGACCCAATGTCCCAGCGAGCGGCGGCCGATCAGAAACGCCAGAAAGACGACGAAGGAGAGGGTGAGCATGCGCTTGGCCGAGCGCTCTCGCCAGCGCCAGATGATCGCGCCGAGGCCTAGCAGCAGCCCGAGGCTGATCGCCGGGAGCTGTCCTTGGTCGAAGAGCTGCCCGGTGAACAAGACCTCCGCGACCCGCGCGACGCCGTAGCCCTGCCAGCGATCGAGGCCGCCCCAGGGCCAGCCGCCCGCGAAGTCGCGGGTCTGCACCAAGGGCAGCAGCCAGTAGGTCAGAGACGCGGCGACGATCAGGCCCAGGGCGACCAGCCGCTTGCCGCTCTGCCAGAGCAGCCGCGGCTGGGGGCTGCAGAGCAGGCCGATCGCCATCGCGGTGCCGAGGACCAGCCCGTAGAAGGCGTGGCTGAGGCAGAGCGCGAGCAGCCACGCCGCTCCAGAGACGAGCGCGCGGGCGTCGGCGTCGGGGCGCGTGGCGCGCCAGCAGGCGCCGAGGGCCAGCGGGGCCAACACCATCGCCCAGGTCTGGGTGTAGAGCCCCAACGCCATCACCGAGTGGAGGGTGAAGCCGAAGGTCAGCGTCGACGCGCAGAGCGGCGCGACGACGGCGGCGATCAGCACGGCGAGCTCGTCGAGCTCGAGCTGTGAGAGGCCGCGATGGACCGCCAGCGGGTAAGCGCACCAGAGCCCCGCGACCACCACGTTGAAGGCGCCTTGTGCGTCGAGGAGGCCGAAAGAGGCGATCGAGAGCAAGGCCACCACGAGGTGCGGTAGCGGCTGGTAGTAGAGGTACATCGGGAAGCCGAGGTTGAAGCTCGGGCAGAAGAAGTCCGTCTCCCCTCGGCCGAGCAGCTCGATCAGCTGGCGGATCGCCGCGACGTGGGAGGAGTGATCGTCGCCGTAGATCGGCGCGCCGCCGAGGATGCCCAACGCGGGGATCAGCTGGGCCAGCACCGCCAGGCCGAGCGCGCCGTGGACCAGCCAGCGGGGCAGCGGCGGCGGGAGCACGGTGGGGCTAGAGCGCTGACCCGCTGACCTCCCGTCGCCGCGCTGGTCTGCGACATCACAGCGGTTGTCGCTCGTCGGTTGCGTGCTACCAGCAGGCGCCCTTCTCGCTTCTACGCCGTGATTCCGCATCCTTCGCGCAGCTCGGTTTGGTAAGCGGAACAGCGCTCTACGGGGCGTCGTCATCGCCGCCATGGTCACCCGAAAAGACCGCGGGGCACAACTCAGCGGGGTCGTTTCGGCGTGCCGAGGTCGAGCAAAACGAGCGGCCTTAGGAGCACCCCCACAGAGTCCTCCCGTCGCCGCGCACCGCGCTGCCGGCCGCTTCTCGCCCCGCCGCTAGAGTGTTTGCGGCAGGAGCGCGGAGGGGGTGCCGACGGCGAGGAGCCAGAGCTGGTGCGCAGCGCGGGTGGCGGCGATGTGGAGCAGGTGGCGGCTCTCCATCGTCTCCGGGTAGTTCCCGGCGGTGACGTCGAGGAGCACGACGTAGTCGAACTCGAGGCCCTTGACCTGGGCCACGTCGGTGACCTCGATGCCGGGGCGGAAAGAGAAATCATGCTGGGCGACCAAGCGCAGGTTGGTCACCTCGGCGAGCTTCAGCGCTTCAGCGTAGATCCGGGCCTGCGCCGGATGACGCGCGATCAGCGCCACCGAGGCGAGGGGCTCGCGTAACGTCAGCGAGCGCAGCGCCTCGCCGAGCATCGCGACCGCCTCGCCCTGTACGGCGAAGCGATGCAGCTCGACCGGGGCGCCGCTGCGGGTCGGCAGGGCGGTCTTCTCCTCTTCGGGCGCGGCCTTGCCCAGCAGGCTGTTGGCCAGCGCCATCACCTCCCCGGTGGAGCGGTAGCCCAGCTCCAGGGTGGTGTTGGTCGCCGCGGGCATCTCGAGGCGCTCGAGCAGCGACTCCCAATCCGAGAAGGCGTTGTCGAAGACCAGCCGCTGCGCCGTGTCGCCGGCCAGCGTCACGCAGCGCGCCTCGTTGGTCGCCTCGAGGAGCACCTTCAGCTCGACGACGGCCAGATCCTGCGCCTCGTCTACCACCAGGTGCTGGTAGTCGAGGGCCGAGACCTTCGGCGCCGACAGCTCGCCCCGCTGGAGCACGCAGAGGTAGAGCAGCAGCGCATCATCGGGGCGGTCGAGGCGGCCGCGCTCGCGGGTGTCGTCCTCGATCGCCTCGCCGTCGGCGCCGATGGAGTGGTCGTGCTCGTCATCGAGGAGTGAGAGCTGGGCGGGGTGCGAGCGGCCGTTCTTGCCGCCTCTGCCGCCCTTGCCGTGGTGGCCGCGCCCGCCACCCCGATGACGTCCGGCCTTGTCGTCTCCGCCTTCGGCCTCGCGCTCGTTGGGCAGCGCGAGGTCGGCCTGCTTGGCGCACCAGGCGACCACCGCGTCGAGGTGGCGGCTGGAGAACTCCTGCTTCGATCCGTCCCGGGAGCCAACGCGCTCGACGGCTTGGCCGATCAGCGCCCGATCGGTGAGCGCGTCGGCCCAGCAGCCGACCAGATCGGCGGCCTGGCGCAGCAGCTTGCGGCAGACGCTATCTGTGGCCTGGCGGGTCACCGCCGGAAGGTCGGGCAGGCGGTTGGCCGCGCCGCGCAGCGCCAAGAGTCGCGGGATCGGTGGACGCTCGCGCGCTCTGCGCCACTCGACGAGCAGTCGGTCGGCGCCGTGAAGCCCCGAGAGGGTCTCGCGCAGCTCCTTGTCAGCCTCGCCGCGCTGTCGCTCGACGTAGCGCTTCAACAGCTCGAGCATCAGCGGGTGTTTTTTGAAGCGGAGCACCGTCGAGGGCGTGTCATCGGCGTAGCCGACGCGACCCAGGCTCTTGAGCAGCTTCTGTCGCGTGCGCTCGAACCACTGCTCCGAGGTCAGCACCCGCACGCCTTGGACGCCGAGTCCCGGCAGCACCCGCTGCACGTAGCTGCAGAGCGCCTGGCTCGGGACCACCACCAGCATCCGGTCGGGGCGGAAGCGCTTGGGCTGCTGGTAGTTGAGGTAGGCCACGCGGTGCAGCGCCACGGTGGTCTTGCCCGTGCCAGCGCCGCCCTGCAGCACGACCAGGCCACTATCCGGCTTGGTGATCAGGTCGAACTGCTGTGGATCGATCAGCGCAGCGATCTCGGGCAGGTGCTTGTCGGCGCGCGTCGTGCGGCCGGAGTGGATGCCGAGCTTGCTCTTGCCGCTGCCCCGCCGCAGCTGCGCCGGAGGGCGCGCGGCCTTGCCCTGACCGCCGGCGAGGGTCGGCGCGCCGACGGGCTTGGCCTCGACCCAGGTGCCCTCCTCGGTGGTGGCGAACGTGCCCTGGGGGCAGCCGATCCGTCGCAGCCGAGACGCGTCGATGGTCACGGCGCGGCGCGCGGTGACCAGGCCCTCGACCAGCCGTGAGCCGAAGCGCTCCTCGTAGTCGTCACCTTCCTCGTAGCGGTAGTAGATGCGGCTGACCGGCGCGTTGCGCCAGTCGACGATCTGAACCTTGCGCCCGCGGTCGATGAAGCCGCGCTTGCCGATCAAAACGTCGCGGGTCTTGCCCTGCTCGTCGAGGCGCATATGGGCGAAGTAGGGCGAGGTCGGATCGACCGGGAGGTCGCGGCCCTTGCCGTAGCGCTGGGCGATCGCCGCCGTGCGGGTCATCTGCTCGACGAGGGCGGGCAGGTCCTCGGGCTTAGCCTCGGCCATCTGATCGCGCAGCGCGATCAGCGCCTCGTCATAGTCGGGGGCTCCGGTGGTAGCGGTGCTGACGTCGGAGAGCGCCGTGGTGACCCGCGCCAGCAGCCGCAGCTCGTCTTCGATGATCGCCTGGGCTGGCGAGCTGTCCTCGAGGGGTTTCATCGGGCGGTGCTTCCGTTACCTGTCATCGTCGTCCTCCAGCTCATCGAGGCGCGCTTGGGCCTGGGCGAGCTCGTCGCCGATGGCGCGCTGGTGGCGTAAGAGCATCACGGCGAAGAGCAGCACCACCAGCCAGATCGCCGAGTAGGCGATGATCACGAAGAGCGGCGCCGAGACGGTCTTCTGAGCCTTGGACGGGTCGAAGTCGACGTAGTCGTCGGCGTGGACGAGGGCCGGGGCGAGCAGCACGCAGAGCGCCGCGAAGAGGGCGTAGAGCTTCTGGGTCATCGAGAGCCTCGGGTCTCCGCGGCAGACTCCGCTTCGTCGAGCGAGAGCATCACGCCCTCGAGCTGGTCGCGCAGCCTCTCGACGCCGAGGCGCAGCCAGAGCAGCGCCAGGGTGAGGCAGGTGAACGTGGCCAGGCTGATGAAGAACGCCAGGCGCATCTTGGGGCCGAGCGTGGGGACCACGCTGGTCTTGGGGTGGATCGTGTTCCAGATGCGCACTGAGATGTAAACGAAGGGCACGTTGATGGCGCCGAAGAGCGCGAGCCCCGCGGCGACGCGAGCGCTGGTGGCGCCGGAGTAGCGGCGGGCGACGAGCACGGCGATGAAGGTCAGAAAGACCAGCGCCGAGGTCGTCAAGCGGACATCCCAAACCCAATAATGGCCCCAGGCGACCTTGGCCCAGAGCGGCCCGGTGATCATCACCAGCAGCCCGAAGACCGTGGCGAGCTCAGCGCCAGCGAGGGTCAGGGCGGCGCCCCGGCGCCCCTTGGAGACGAGGTACATCCCGCCACCGACCCCCGAGAGCATCGCGCCGAGGAACATGCTCCAGGCGCAGGGCACGTGGAAGTAGAAGATCTTCTGGATGAAGCCCATCGTCGGCTCCGTGGGCGCGACGAAGAACACCAGGTAGGGCGCGGCGGCGAAGCCCGCGGCGGCGAGCAAACAAAGCACTATGAGCAGCCAGCTGTGGCGCATCGAGTCTTCGAGCCTCCTCTGACTCAGCCGAACGGACCGCAGACTACATAGTCCAAGGCGCTTACATAGTCCAAGCCGGTGCGAGCCGCGAGGGAATAGGGAGGGTCAAGGTTTTTGTGCGTCGCACAAGAACGCTCTCTGGTGCCGACGCCTCTCTTGAACCTTGTTGCCTGCAACATAACGTAATCAAGTAGTAAATTATGAGCCATGTTGCGATGCAAAAAAGCGCTTGCGCTGCAGAAGCTCGTGCTCTAGTGTGGGGTCGCGCGGCGCTGCATCGAAAGCGAGGTGAGAGATGAGCGCGTTGACCTTGGCCTGGATCCTGGTGGGTAGCTACATCGCGATCACCGCTTACTTGGGGTACCGCGGTTACCAGCGGACCCGTACCCTGGACAGTTTCGCGGTCGGCAGCCGCGACATGTCGCCGGTCTTTGTCGGTCTCTCCCTCGCCGCTCAGCTGACCTCGGTGGCGACCTTCGTCGTCAACCCGGGCCTGATTTACGCCTATGGCCTGCCAGGCCTGCTCGGCCTCGGGCTCTCCGCGTCTCTCGGTATCACCATCGGCGTGATCGTGATCTCCAAAGGCTTCCGTAAGGTTGGCCAGAAGCTTTCGGCCCTGACGGTCCCCGGTTGGCTCGGCTCGCGCTACGAGAGCCGCGCGCTCCAGATCGGCTTCGCGGTGCTGAGCCTGGCGTTGATCACCTTCGTGGTGCTGATCCTCGTCGCGATGGCCTACGTCCTGATGAACCTGCTCGGCATCCCCGCCTGGGCGGCCCTCGCTGGCGTCGTCGTGTTCATCTTCCCCTACGTGCTCCTCGGCGGCGTCAACACCAGCGTCTACACCAACAGCGTGCAGGCGCTGATCATGGTCGTCGTCGCGGTCATCCTGGTGGTCAGCGGTCTGCCGCTGCTCGCCGACGGCGTCGCACCCTTCATCGACAAGCTGGCGCGCATCGACGGAAACCTCATCGGGCTGGTCAACGTCAAGAGCCTCTACTTCCGCAACCTCTTCGAGGTCTTCTTTTGCAACTTCATCGTCGGCCTGGCGATCGTCTGCCAGCCCCACGTGATGTCGAAGACGCTCTACCTGCGCTCGGACCGGGACGTGAACACCTACCTCGGCACGGCGATCGGCGTCGGCCTGATCTTCGCGCTGGTGATGCTCGTCGGCCTCTACGCCAAGGTGGCCCTGCCGCCAGTGACGCGGATGGACCTCGTCGTCCCGACCTACATCAAGACCCAGTTCTCCCCGATGCTCGGCGTGCCGATCGGCGTCGGCATGCTCTGCGCCGGGATCTCGACCCTCGAGGGGCTGCTCCTCGCGCTCTCGGCGATCCTCGCGGCGGATCTCTTCATGCCGCTCTTGGGGCGCCAGCGCTCGGCCTCCGCTCCGGTCGATCCCGTAGCGCAGGGCAAGAAGGCGCTGATGATGGCGCGGATCGCGCTGGTGGTGATGGGCCTGGTGGCCTTCGCGATGTCGATCTGGCAGATCAAACATCCCACCGGCGGCTCGGTGGCGATCTTCGCTCAGTATGGCATCTACTGCCTCTTTTCCGCGAGCTTCGCGCCGATGCTCTTCGGCATGAGCGGCTCGCGGCTCAGCGCTGGCGTGGTGATCACGGCCTCCCTGGTGGCCGTCGGCGTCTACGTCGGCATGAGCCTGGGCAAGGTCACGACGATGCATAATAATCCGGCGGTGCTCTCGACCTTCAGCATCCTCTCGAGCACGGGTGTGATGGCCGTTGGCACGCTGGTCTCGCGTCTGCGTGGCGGCGCGACGTCGGAGCTCGAGGCGAGCGACACGCTCACCTCGGCTGGCGACGAGCTGCGGCGCACGGCGCAACAACCCAGCTAGCCGGGAGCCGCAGGGCTTCGTGGGCAGGGGTTGGTTTGGTTCATTCAAGTGTCGCCAGAGAGCGACCCAGGAGAAGGAAGATGAAACTTCAGGATGCCAAGATCATCGTCACCGGCGCCGGCAGCGGCATGGGCAAGCACTTCTGCCTGTCTCTGAAGGGGGCGGGAGCCAAGGTCGCCGCGATCGAGATCGACGAAGAGGCCCTGGGGCGGGTCGCCGAGGACGCCGCCGCGATCGACGGCGGCGAGCTGAAGACCTACGTCTGCAACGTGGCCGACGAGGCCTCTGCGGTCGAGGCGGTGAAGAAGGCGGCTGACGACTTCGACGGCGTCAACGGTCTCATCAACTGCGCGGGCATCTTCCGTGACGGTCTGTTGGTGAAGAAGGACAGAACCACCGGCGCCGTGAAGAAGATGTCTCTGGCCAACTGGCAGTCGGTGATCGATGTCGACCTCACGGGGCCTTTCCTGATGACCCGCGAGTTCGCCGCCCAGATCATCGAGCGCGACATCAAAGATAGCGTCGTGATCAACATCTCGTCGGTCTCTCGCGCCGGCAACATGGGCCAGTCGAACTACTCAGCGGCCAAGGCTGGCCTCGTCGCCGACACCAAGCTCTGGGCCCTGGAGCTCGCGCGCTATGGTTGTCGTGTCGGCGCCATCGCCCCCGGCTTCGTGCGCACGCCGATCCTCGACGCGATGCGACCCGAGATGCTCGAGAAGATGCTCCAGTCCGTGGCGATGCGGCGCCTCGGCGAGCCGGAAGAGCTCTTCGCCGGTGTGCGTTTCATCATCGAGTGCGGCTACTTCACCGGTCGGTGTCTCGACATCGACGGCGGAACCTACATGTAAAGAGGGCTGCGGCGCCCGTTCGCAGAGCGCGTGTCGTCGCTCTCCGGGGGCGACCGGCTGCCCGGTCGGCTCCCACCGCAGCCGAGGGAGGGCTCATGCCACGCCATCTTCTGTCACCTGCTGCGTTCGTCCTGGCGCTCTGTGCAGGGGCCCTCTCCGGCTGTGACGATACCTCGTCGGGTTTTTGCGTCCGCGACGCCGACTGCGCCGCCAGCGAGCGCTGCTCCGACGGTGTCTGCACGCTGCGCCTCGTCACCGACGGGCCGCTGCCTGACCTCCGCACCGCCGATGGTGGAGACGATCAGGGCGAGGACACGGCCCCTGTGGAGCTTGGCGCGGCCGACAACGGCGCCAGCTGCAAGGGGAACCAAGACGACGCCGTGGGCCGCTCCGAGCTGCCGGTCGCCGTCGGCGCCTCGATCACCTACACCATCGGCACTGGGCTGACCCTTGACCTCGTCGGCACCAAGACGTCCGGCCAGACCCATTGGTCGCTCAAGCAGACCGCCTCGGACGACAAGACGGTCGTCAGCGAGCTGCTCGAGGTCTTCACCTGGGCCAAAGACGACTACAAGGACGCGACCTACACCTCGCTGATCAGCGAAAAGGACGGCGCCTATGGCGTCTTCAAGGCGACCAACCAGGCGCTGCAGCTGCTCGGTGTGATCAGCAAGGACAAGGCCGTGCCGTTCGTCAGCGGGATCGAGCTGCCCTACAGCAAGCCCATCGAGATGCTCCGCTTCCCGATCAACGCCTCGATGAGCTACGTCAGCGAGGCCAGCGCCAGCGGCTATTTCAACGGCCCTTGGCTCTACGTCTCGGAGGAGTACCAGGTCGACACCCTCGACGTCGGCACCCTCGAGCTGCCGCAGATCACCTTCGAGGCGGTGCTGGTCAAGGTCGCGATCAAGCAGACGCCCTACGCCAACCCGTTATTGATCAAGCGGCGAACGGTCTTCCTCTTTCTCGCTGAGTGCTACGGCATCGTCGGCCGGGTTACCGTCGACCACGAGGTCAAGGCCAGCGAGCACGCAGCCGTGAAGGCCGACGAACGCTGGCGCATCTCGTTTTAGGCGCTTCCCCACAAATCCCGGACCGAGCGAGGCGACGCCATTCGAGGCGAGATCGCGGTGCGAAAACGCAGCCATCGTGGTGCTACGGCGAGTTTGAGCGAGCTCGGTTCGAAGGGCTGGCCGCGATGGGAGCTAAGCTGGTCTGCGCTCTGGAGCGCTGACCAACTTACCTCCCGTCGCCGCGCTGGTCTGCGAAATCACACCGGTTGTTGCTCGTCGGTTGCTTGCTACCAGCAGGCGCCCTTCTCGCTCCTACGCTGTGATCGCGGAGGTAGTCGACGAAGCCGTTGACGAGCGGCTGATGCACGGTGTTCTTGCCTTCAGCCCAGGAGTAGAGCGACGCGTCCTCTCGTCGCGCGTGCTCTTTCAGCTGTCGGATGAACGCATGGACGGTCTCTGGGGGCAGCATCCGCAGCTCTGCGAGGACGAGGAGGGCGTCGAGGGTGCGCCGGAAGCCGTCGTGGTCTTCACGGAGGCGGCGGATCTCCCAGGGGTGGTCCGCTTCGAAGAAGCCGAAGGCGCGCTCCTCGGCGCTGAGATGCGCGCGGAGCGCGTTGCCGACGTCGTTGAAGATCTTGGCGATGGTCTTGGCGTCGGCGTGCTCGACGACCTGGGAGAGGTGCAGCAGCTTGCTGTTGATCGAGTCGTGGTCGTCGGCACCGTATTCTCGTACCGTCTTTGTCGAGGCGCCAGGGGTACCGGGATGCTCGCTGCGTACATCGTGCATGCGAATCGACCTGCTTTCTTTCTGCCAACCTGTTCAGAGCCCCATGCTCCACACGTCGCCCACCCCTCTATGGTAGCGCCTCCTGACGATGGAGGGCAGTATTTCTGAAGATGAGCGAGATCGTGCTCTGCGCGCTGAACGCGCGCTACATCCACACCTCCCTCGGGCTGCGCTATCTCTTGAAAAACCTCGGGGCGCTGCGCGAGCGCGCCGAGCTCGTCGAGCTGATCTGCTCGATGCGCGCAGAAGACGTGGTCGAGCGGCTGCTCGCGCGACGACCGCGGATCATCGGCCTCGGTGTCTACGTCTGGAACGCGGCGCAGTCCCTCGCCGTGGCGCAGGTGCTCGAGCGCGTCTCACCGCAGACCGTGCTCGTCGTCGGAGGTCCGGAGGTCAGCCACGAGCTCGAGGCGCAGCCGATCGGCGAGATCGCCGACTATGTCGTCCAAGGGGAGGGGGAGCTCGCCTTTCGCCGCCTCTGCGAGGCGCTCCTTGCCGGCGAGCGACCGCCCGAGCGCGTGATCCGCGCCGAGCCGGTCGACCTCGAGCAGCTCGAGCTGCCCTACGACGCCTACGACGGCGAGGACATCGCGCAGCGGGTGATCTATGTCGAGAGCAGCCGCGGCTGCCCCTACCGCTGCGCCTTCTGCCTCTCTGCCCTCGACCGACGCGTACGGAGCTTCGGCCAGGCTCGCCTCGTTTCGGCCTTCTCCGAGCTGCTCGAGCGCGGCGCTCGGCGCTTCAAGCTCGTCGATCGCACCTTCAACCTGCACACCGAGCGCGCCGCGGCGCTCTTGGACGTCTTCGCCGGGCGCGACGAAGAGGTCTTCGTCCACCTCGAGTGGGTCCCCGAGCGCTTGCCGGCGGCGCTGCTCTCGGCGCTGAGCCGCTTCGGCCCGCAGCGCCTGCAGCTCGAGGTCGGCGTGCAGTCGCTGAACCCGCGCGTGCTCGAGGCGGTCGCCATCGAGCGCGACCTGGCGCGCGTCGAGGAGAACCTGCGCACCCTAGTGGGGCTCGGCGTGCACCTCCACGTCGACCTGATCGCCGGGCTGCCTGGCGAAGATCTGGCGAGCTTCGCGGCCGGCTTCGATCGCCTGCTCGAGCTCGGCGTCGACGAGATCCAGCTCGGTCTGCTCAAGCGTCTCCGCGGCGCGCCGATCACGGGGGCACGGTACCCGCAGCTCGCCTTCTCCACCGAGCCCCCCTACCGCTTGCTCCAGAGCGACGCCCTCGACTTCGCGACCGTGCAGCGGCTTGGCCGATTGGCCTACCTCTGGGATCGGGTCGGCAACAGCGGCAGCTTCACGAGCACGCTGCCCGTGCTCACCGTCGGCGTCACGGCCGGGCCTTCACCCTTTTTCGCGCTGCTCAGGTTCTCCGATTGGGTCTTGGGTCAGCAGGGGAGGGTGCACGCCACCGCCCTCGACCGGCTGGCGACGCTGCTGCGCGACTACCTGATCGCGCGTGGCGAGTCGAGCGAGCGAGTCGAGGCGGCGTTGGTCGCCGACTTCGAGCGCCGAGGTCGCAAGCTCCCTCGCGCGCTGCGCCGCGGGCGAGGCGCAAGAGAGGCGCCGCGGGGCGAGGCCCCGACGTCGAGCGCCGACGCGCTGCCGCCTCGCCAAGCCCGCCATCGAAAGGCACGAGGCCAGCTACCTGGCTGATAGGTGACACCGAAGTCATAGGGGTTTCGGTGCCAAGCCCGCGGTCGAGGCGCGAGGCCAGCGAGCTCGCCGGGGTGCGACAGTGTGGTCACGGGTGTTCGTCTGACGCCACACCCCTTCGAGGTGCGCTTTCCGGCCGAAGGGATAGAAGACACCATCATTTCGGCGTCCTCGCGGCTTGTGTCGGAGGTCGCCGACAATCGGCTCGGTGTTTGCACACGCCGCAAGCAGAGTGAACCCCGGATAAACGTGAACACCAGCGATCGTTCACCTTTTTCCGGAGAGCTGTACGAAAAGGAGGTCTGATGACTTGCACGTCTCTCGCTCTACTCCTTGCCCTCTCCCTGCTCCCCACCCAAGCGCTGGCCCGAGTCCACCTGATCGAGGCCTCATCTCCGCCACGGGACGTCTGGCTCACTCCCACCGGCGCCTTCCTGCCGCTGGAGGCGGCGGCGCTCGGGACGCGTGTGGGCGCCTCCTTCAACTACACCTCCCTCAAGGTCCTTGGCGTCGACATCAGCCAGAGCCAGCTGCAGCTGCACGGTCAGGTGGCGTTTTGGGACCGCCTCGAGATCGGGCTGATGATCCCGATCCTCTCAGTCCTCGCGCCAGACCGTGGGGATGACCAGTTGGATATCGGCAACCTGCGGCTGGGCGCCAAGCTCAAGCTCTGGGGGCGCAGCGGCACTCCCTTCACGATCTCCTACTTCCTCAAGGCCACGTTTCCGACCTACAGCGACGGCGACGTGGTGAAGCGCGAGAAGATCGGCTACCGCTTGCATCATGGCCTGCTCGCCAGCGGCGAGTACCGTGGCGCTGTCTATGGTGTGGGTGTCGCGCCTTTTCATTGGATCACCGAGAGCGCTCGGCGGCACCTGATGGATATCGGCGGCTACGTCGGCTACAAGCTCCACCGGATGATCGCCGCTCAGGTGACCATCCAAAGCATCGTCCCGCTCGATCCAAGCGGTGATCCTGGCGTCGTCTTGTCGCCGACGCTGCGCTTCAGCCCTCTTGAGTCGCTCTACTTCGACATCGGGGGCCGCTTCGCCCTCAACGACGAGGGTCGCATCAACACCGGCAGCCCGATCCTGCCGGTGGGCGGCCGCGCTCAGCTCGCCCTCGGCGTCGGCTACCGTTGGTAGTTGGTAGCGGACGTTGGTTGCGGGTCGTTGGTAGCTGTGGGCGAGTCGCGACGGGAGGGCTAGATCAACAGGCTGCCTCGAGCGCTGACCCGCTTCCCTCCCGTCGCCGTGCTGGTCTGCGACATCACAGCGGTTGTCGCTCGTCGGTTGCGTGCTCCCAGCAGGCGCCCTTCTCGCTCCTACGCTGTGATGCCGCATCCTTCGCGCAG
>PDWJ01002449.1_pt1 | contig 19787 bp, 20 predicted proteins | sample 1430881 | NCBI WGS metagenome assembly PDWJ01 (sample SAMN01162460, study PRJNA174530) | Oral metagenome, whole genome shotgun sequencing project. | biome: Marine environment; feature: Marine mammal; material: Swab sample of the gingival sulcus; isolation source: swab sample of gingival sulcus...
CGAAATAGTTGTGTTCGGTTCGTGTATTGTGTTTCCAAAACGACAATCGCATTGGGGTAGTCCAATAGATATTCGACTTCGGAATTTTCAGCTTGATGTTTCACGTAGAACACATCATTTGCCTTAAATTGATTGCATTGAGAAGCATCAATAAGTGGGAAATGACCGTCTTTTCCTCGTCCGTGTTCCTTCCATGTTTCGAAGTCGGATAGAACGATGAGTGTCCCTGGCGTTTCAAAGGAAAGTGTATTCGAACCGACGTAAACAATGTCTGCAGCGCTATCAGTGATGTTCCACTTGTCCAAAGGAACAGAGTAGTTGTAACCAAACCCAAAGAAATGAGCGGGTTTTATTTGATCAACATGACTCAAATCGGCAACTACAACAGGTACATGGTGATCTCCAAGTTTTGATACTTCTTGTGTTTCTCTTCGTGTATGGGAATACGGATCGTACGATAGCTTTTCAACTGATCGGTTTATTGGGAATACATTCGATTCGTCCTCAAACTTTTTAAGAAGTAGTTGAGCGACAGGAATTTCTGCTTCTGGAGCTTCGGTGAGCGATACACGGATTGTATCTCCCAAACCATCTTCCAAGAGTGCACCAATTCCAACCGCTGACTTAATACGTCCATCTTCGCCGTCACCAGCTTCGGTAACGCCCAAATGAAGTGGATAATTCATTCCCCCAGCTTTCATTGTGGCCACCAAAAGGCGGTATGCCTGCACCATTACAAGTGTATTACTTGCCTTCATGGATAGAACAAGGTTGTGGTAATCGTTTTTCCGGCAGATCCGCAAGAACTCCATGGCCGATTCTACCATTCCCTCTGGTGTATCGCCGTATTTACTGAGGATTCGATCGGATAAAGAACCGTGATTCGTACCAATTCGCATGGCAGTACCGTGTTCTTTGCAGATTTCGACAAGCGGCGTAAATTTCTCCTCAATACGGTCTAATTCTGCTTGATAGGATTCCTCGGTATAGGAAAGCTCCTCAAATTTTTTCTTGTCGGCATAGTTTCCTGGGTTCACACGTACTTTTTCTACCACTTTGGCAGCAATTTCTGCAGCGTTTGGGGTAAAATGAATATCGGCAACCAAGGGTGCGTCGTATCCTTGCGCTTTCAATTCCTTTTTGATTTCGCGCAAATTTTCTGCTTCTTTTTTACTGGGAGCGGTGAGCCTAACAATCTCACAACCAACATCTATCATTCGTTTTGATTCTTCAACAGATGCTTTCGTATCCATCGTGTCTGTGGTTGTCATCGACTGAACACGGATTGGAGCATCACCTCCAAGAGCTAGCTTTCCAATGGATGCTGTATGTGTAAAAAAACGTTTACGATTCAGAAAATCTTCGCAATACGGAGGCAATTGATGATTCGACATTGTTCAATGTTTGTTGATAAAGCTACAACAAAAGTACACAATAGCGCAGAGTAAATTTGGGCTAGGAGTTTTAGATTATTGCCAAAAAACAATAAAAGTGTGCGGAAAATACCACTTTCAGGCAGAATAAGACGTATCTTTGTAGTTCTTTATTAGATTAAAACTATGCAATTATCTCAAGTTAGATTCTCTAACGCAAAAAACGAAACGAATCCACAACAGGACGAGTTTTACAAAGTTCTCAGAAAAAGAGTAAACAATTATTTCAAAGAAAATGGAATTTCACGTCATGCAAATACAAACATGGTAGTGAAAACAATTTTCATGATTTCACTTTATTTCATTCCATTCATCTTGATGCTAACGCTGTTCGAATCGACAGGTTTGGTATTGTTGATGTGGGTGTTAATGGGCTTCGGAATGGCAGGAATTGGCCTTTCGATCATGCACGACGCGAATCACAACGCTTATTCAAAAAATAACAAAGTCAATTGGCTTCTTGGTAAACTCCTTCTTCCAATTGGAGGTAGTGATGTGAACTGGAGAATTCAGCACAATGTTCTTCACCACACGTATACGAACGTAACAGGGATGGATGAAGACATCGATACGGGTGTATTGATGCGCTTTTCGCCAAATCAAAAGTTGCGCAAAGGACACAAACTACAGCACGTTTATGCGTGGTTCCTATATGGATTCATGACGATCATGTGGTTTTCATCAAAAGATTATTCTCAGCTAGCGCGCTACAAGAAAAAAGATTTGTTGAAAACACAAGGTGTTACGTTCCGTGGAATGCTTGTGTCAATTATCCTTACGAAAGTGGTGTATTTAAGTGTTTTCCTTGTATTGCCGATGATTCTTTCTTCACTTCCTTGGTGGGGAACAATTCTTGGTTTCTTCATGATGCACTTCATTGCTGGACTTACATTGGCGATGATTTTCCAACCAGCGCACGTTATTCCTTCGTCGAACTATCCAATGCCTGACAAAACAGGAAACATTGAGTCTGACTGGGCAGTTAGCCAATTGATGAATACAGCGAACTTCGCACCAAAATCAACATGGTTTTCTTGGTACGTAGGTGGATTGAATTTTCAAGTAGAACATCACTTGTTCCCAAATATTTGTCACGTACATTACCGTAAAATTTCGCACATCGTTCGTGAAACAGCGTTTGAATACAATCTTCCTTATTACTCGTACAAAACCTTTGCAGATGCATTGTTTGAGCATGGAAAAATGCTTTACCGTTTGGGAAGAAAAGAACCTAAAGTGGCACTGGCAAAAACGAAGTAATGAATATCGAGTCGTTTCGAGACTACTGTTTATCTAAGCCAGGAACGACGGAAGGTTTTCCCTTCAGCGAAACAGCACTTGTGTTTAAAGTGAAAGGGAAGATGTTCGCTCTCACCAATATCGACGATTTTCAGTCGGTCAACTTGAAGTGCGATCCGGAAGAGGCCATTGTTTTACGTGAAACATATCAAGGCGTAAAACCAGGATATCATATGAGTAAAAAGCACTGGAATACAGTTGCTGTAAACGCTGATGTTCCCGATAAGTTATTTATTGAGCTAATCGATCACTCCTACGAACTCGTGGTAAAATCACTCACTAAAAAATTGCGTGATGAGCTGCAGAATGGATAAGTTCGTATGGAGTGTGCGTTTAGCCAAAACACGCTCACAGGCTGCCGAAGCCATTTCAAAAGGGAAAGTTCGCCTGGAAAACCAACACGTGAAACCAGCGCGGAATGTAAACTTGGGCGATACAATTCAAGTCATTCGACATACAGCTACATTTTCGTATAAGGTGATTCAATTGCTTGATAAAAGGGTAGGGGCGAAGTTAGTACCTGATTATATTATCGATATAACGCCGCCAGAGGAACTCGAAAAGCTGAAGCTTTATCAAGCTGCACAGCGAACGTATCGTGAACACGGTACCGGAAAACCTTCCAAAAAGGATCGAAGAGATCTCGATTCATTCCTAGATGACTGGCAAGATGATTGATTAAATCATTGAAAAACAGCAACCTATAACTTTTTTTAATTTTTTCTGTAACTTTTGTTGAGCTTGTAGGTCTTACAATCAAAACAGAAGACATGAAAGCACTATACGCATTAATCGGATTTTTATTCCTTGCCTTATTTTCACAAGGGCAGGTTGAAGAAACCCCACCAGCACCAGAGACTTCTACAGAGAAGGAAATTGATACAATGAGAATGAAGTTTGGAAAAACACAAGTTCTTGTAATCAGTGAAGAGGGAGAAGAGTCGGACGTTCAAGTTACCGTAGATGGTGAAACAGTGGACATCGAAGAAGAACCCAGAAAATCGAAAAAAAGTGAAGCTCACTGGGCAGGATTGGATTTTGGTTTCAATGTATTATTGGACGAAAACCGGGAAAACACCTTCGCCGACAATCCTTATTGGAAGAACGATGCCGCGAAATCACAGGTGTGGAATTTGAATATTTTGGAGCACAAGTTCAATTTCGGAACTCCTTACGTTGGTTTAACCACTGGATTAGGCTTTAATTGGACCTCTGTGGCGTTTAAAAACAATTACATACTCCAATCTACAGCAGACTCCGTTTTCGCCGTTACAGACACTGTAAACATCTATTCAAAGAATAAATTGAAAGCATCTTACTTAACCGTTCCGTTAATGTTGGAATTTAACACAAGCGCGAATGAAGACAAGAGCTTTTATTTGGCCGCAGGTGTTGTTGGAGGTGTGCGTTTGACATCAAAAACAAAACGTCAAGGTGAGTTTGAAGGAAAAGAATTTAAAGAAAAAGTGAAAGGGTCGTACAATCTGAATGCATTCAAACTGGATGCAGCAGCAAGATTGGGATACGGAAATTGGGGAGTGTTCGCGAATTACAGCTTGCTACCACTTTTCGACCAAGGAAAAACGGTTGATCTCTATCCTCTCACATTCGGTTTATCGCTCAATTTTTAGGTTTAATCACATAAGTATAGTTTAGGTTATCGAGCAAAAGAAAGGGCTCCTCTTCGGATATTTTTGGAAAGGAGCCCTTTTCTATGTGGATGAATTTTTGTCAGGATGATTATTTCTGTCTTTTGTGCTACGTTGAATCGTTTGGACATAAGAAAGCCCCTACATTGCTGTAGAGGCCTTTTTCTTATTAAGAATAAGCGTTTTCTTAGTTCTTAGCTACGCTGAATTGAGAAGACAATCCGTTCGCCAAAGTAATGTTGAATACGTACATTCCTGACTCAAGATCAGCAATGTTTACAGTAGCATTACCGTTAGCAAAAGAAAGTGCATCATTCAATACGATTTTACCAGAAAGATCAGTTACAACGATTGTTGCATCTTCCGTAGTTTCGATTTCGATTGTTACGATATCTTTCGCTGGGTTTGGATATGCAGAACCTTCAATTGTTCCGTTTTCATCCAATCCGATAGAAGCAGCATCAACCATTTTCGCTCCAACTGAAGACATGATGTCAGATCCAAATCCTACTGCGAAGTATGCTCCATCATTTTCGATTGGTGCAAGTGGCTGCAAGTAGTAATCTACGTTACGTGTGTAATCTGTACCGTCGTTGAATCCAAGGAATACATCCAAGTTCACTGTTTGAGCACACAAAAGGAAACGTTGGTTATCTTCCATCAATACTGGCGTGTTAAACGCTCCGTAAACTGTTTCTCCTTGAAGATCTGATGGGAAATAGTAGAATCCGTTTGCAATAGGGTTCAAACTGTTGAATGCCATTGCAGGATCGTTCAAATCAGTAAATACATCTTCCCAACGGTAAGCGTATAATGAGATTTCTTCTCCAGAAAGATCAACTGAGCTTCCTAGTGCTTGGAAATACAATCCTGTAACTCCTACACGGCTTCCGTTAGGATTATCGAATACGATACAGTTAGAGAACGTAGAGTTGTTTGTTCCTGGACGGAATCCGTTGTTTTGAACTGGAACACCGTTTGCATCAAATGGTGAGAATCCGAAGATTGAATCTTGAACGTAGAACGATGAAGAAACAGTGTTATCAGCATCGTAATCATCAGCAATACCCAAATCAACGCTGTAAGAAACAGTGTATTCTCCAGCTGGGTAAGAAGTCAAAGAGAACTGTGGGAAAGACAAAGCTCCGCCTGGCTCAACGTCAACGCTATCTCCAGAAAGAATTGTTGGCAAGTTAACAGTTTCAGTGTATACGTTTCCTGAAGGACCGTCTACAGTAGCTGTTACAGAAGCACTTGTTTGGTCGTCTGTACCGTAGTTGTAGATACGTGTAGCTACATCAAAGTTGAACTCAGAACCGTTTTGTGCCAATTGAGAAAGAACACCAGATGATTTAGACCACAAAGAAGTTCCACTAGTTACACCAGCGTCGTTAGGGTACAAACCTGTTTTGTTTCCTAAGAACATAACAACTGGTCCGTTAGCCATTTCGTTTGTAATTGTCAAACCGTCTGTGCTTGAAATCATTACAACAGGAATTGTTACAGAAGCTCCGTCTGCTCCACCTCCCATTTCAATTACTTCTGGATCACGGTTGATGATGATTACACCAACAGCTCCAGCGTTTTGAGCATTCAAAGCTTTCGCTCCGAACTCACATGTGTTACGATAAACCACAGCGATTTTTCCGTTCACATCAACACCGTTTACCAATGAGTTACACCCTTCAGCTGAAACTGGGTTTCCTTGTGGGTTTGTTCCTGTTGAACCATCGTCAACAATTGCCAATGTGTCTTGTACGAAAGTGTTTGGAATCAAGAAATCTGGAGTTGACCAATCTCCTCCAGCAGGATCACCCCAAGTAAAATCGTAGTTCCCTTGAATTGCTGCAGGCGAAATACCCGCACAAATTACCTGTGATTGCGCGGCAAAACCAGTCGCAACTACAGCTAATGAAAGTAGAATTTTTTTCATAAGAATAATGTTTAAAATAAAATTTAGCTTAACGAAGGTACAAAAAGTTGTCTTCAAATTAAAAAATTGTTAATTCTAACAACGTCGGAATGATAGGATTGGTTGGCTGAAAAACAAAAAACCCACTTAATCGAAAGTTAAGTGGGTGCTGAAAATGTTATTTATTCTAGATCATTCTGAAGAAGAAAGTGATGCTTTCAGGTACTCTCGGTTCATGCGTGCGATGTTTTCCAAAGAGATTCCTTTCGGACATTCTACTTCACAAGCTCCGGTATTGGAACAGTTACCAAATCCTTCTTTATCCATTTGCTCAACCATGTGCAATACACGTCTTTTCGCTTCTACTTTTCCTTGTGGAAGAAGTGAGAATTGCGAAACTTTCGCTGAAACAAAGAGCATTGCAGATGCATTTTTACAAGCAGCTACACAGGCACCACAACCAATACATGCAGCAGCATCAAAAGCTTTATCTGCATCTGGTTTTGGAATAGGTATTGCATTGGCGTCTTGCGTATTTCCTGAAGTTGGAACAGATACGAATCCTCCTGCATGCTGAATACGGTCGAATGCAGTTCGGTCTACTACCAAATCTTTAATTACAGGGAATCCTTTTGCTCTAAACGGCTCGATGTAGATGGTATCACCGTCGTTGAACATACGCATGTGCAACTGACAAGTGGTTACTCCACGGTCAGGACCATGAGGTTCACCGTTGATGTGCATTGAACACATTCCGCAAATTCCTTCGCGACAATCATGATCAAATGCTACAGGAACTTTTCCTTCTCCAATTAGCTGTTCATTCAAAACGTCCATCATTTCAAGAAATGACATGTGTTCGGATACATTATCCAACTTGTACGTCTCGATTTTACCCTTATCGCTTGCGCTTTTTTGTCTCCAGACTTTAAGTGTAACTTTCATTGCTTTCTTATTTGTATGAACGTTGTTTCAGCTCAATATCGTTAAACTCTAGTTGTTCTTTGTGAACGATTGATTCTCCTGGATCACCTGTCCACTCCCAAGCAGCTACGTAGGCGAAGTTTTCATCGTCACGTTTTGCTTCTCCTTCTTGAGGTCCATCCAACTCAACCGATTCTTCACGGAAGTGTCCTCCACATGATTCTGTGCGTTCCAAAGCATCCTTTGCGAATAACTCACCCAATTCAAGGAAATCGTCTACACGTAGCGCTTTCTCCAATTCTGGGTTCATTTCGTTCGCAGATCCTGGAATCAATACATCTTTGCGGAACTCTTCGCGAATTTGGCGAATTTCTTGCATCGCTTCTTTCAATCCTTGCTCGTTACGCGACATTCCTACTTTGTTCCACATCACTAGGCCGAGGCGTTTGTGGAAGTAATCAACCGACTTTGTTCCTTTGATGTTCATGAAGCCATTGATACGGTCTTTTACCGCTTTTTCAGCTTCATCAAACTCAGGTGTATTCGTTGGAATTTCTCCTGTTCGAATATCATTTGAAAGATAATCACCGATTGTGTATGGAAGAACAAAGTATCCATCTGCTAATCCTTGCATCAAGGCAGAAGCTCCCAAACGGTTCGCTCCGTGATCAGAGAAGTTTGCCTCTCCAGCAGCATAACATCCAGGAACGGTTGTCATTAAGTTGTAATCAACCCAAATACCACCCATCGTGTAGTGAACGGCTGGGTAAATCATCATTGGTGTTTTGTATGGATTCTCGTCAACGATCTTCTCATACATTTGGAACAAGTTTCCATATTTTGATTCAATTACGACTTCTCCTAGTTCTCGGATACGCGCTTCTGATGCATTTTTCTCTCCGTCAACCAATGCCTTTTCCTTTCCGTAACGCATGATGGCTGTTGAGAAGTCTAAATAAACGGCTTCACCCGTTTTATTTACTCCGTAACCAGCATCACAACGCTCTTTTGCTGCACGAGATGCAACATCACGTGGAACAAGGTTACCGAAGGCAGGATATCTTCTTTCGAGATAGTAATCACGATTTTCTTCCGCAATTTGCGTTGGCTTCAATTTACCTTCGCGAATAGCGTGAACATCGTCCATGTGTTTAGGAACCCAGATACGTCCGTCGTTACGTAAAGACTCCGACATCAATGTTAATTTCGATTGGTAATCACCAGATCGAGGAATACATGTTGGGTGAATTTGCGTGTAACATGGGTTTGCGAAGTAAGCTCCTTTTTTGTGAGCTCTCCACGCTGCTGTTACGTTGGATCCCATAGCGTTCGTTGAAAGGAAGAAAACGTTTCCGTATCCACCAGAAGCGAGTACTACGGCGTGAGCCGAGTGGCGCTCAATTTCTCCTGTAACTAAGTTACGAGCGATGATTCCACGTGCTTTACCGTCCACTTTTACCAATTCAAGCATTTCGTGGCGGTTGTACATTTTGATTTTTCCTTTACCAATCTGGCGGTTCATTGCTGAATATGCACCCAACAATAATTGTTGTCCCGTTTGACCTTTCGCGTAGAATGTTCTCGAAACGAGTACCCCACCGAACGATCGGTTATCCAACAAACCTCCATATTCGCGAGCAAAAGGAACTCCTTGTGCCACACATTGGTCGATGATGTTCCCAGACACTTCGGCCAAACGGTAAACGTTTGCTTCACGTGCTCGGTAATCTCCTCCTTTTACAGTATCGTAAAACAAGCGGTAGATCGAGTCACCATCATTTTGGTAGTTCTTTGCTGCGTTGATTCCTCCTTGAGCGGCAATCGAGTGTGCTCGACGTGGAGAATCTTGAAAGCAAAAAGCTTTTACGTTGTAGCCCATTTCAGCGAGAGATGCTGAAGCGGAACCTCCTGCCAATCCTGTTCCTACCACGATGATATCAATCAATCGCTTGTTGGCAGGGTTCACAAGATTGATTTTATTCTTATGATTTGTCCATTTATCCTTAATTGGACCTTCTGGAATTTTTGCGTCTAAAGTTGCCATAATAGCTACGATTTCTAATGATTAAGGTGGTGGAAAAGTGCAATGAAAACGAATCCTAAAGGAATCAAAATTGCATAAGCCACACCAAATTTTTGAAGTGCTTTTGTGTATTTGTTGTTTGCTCCAACTGATTGGAAAGCCGAGTTAAATCCGTGTAAAAGGTGTAATGCCAAAAGGACGAAAGAAACACAGTAGATAGCCACACGAATTGGATCTTCAAATTTGTGTCGCAAGTGATGGAAGTAACGAATTGGCTCTCCTCCTTCTGTGAGGGCACCCGTCCAATCACCTTCGATGAACTTGATTTTGATCTCTGGAATCCAAAAGTCGTAGAAGTGAAGTCCTAGAAACGCCAAAATTACGAGTCCAGACAAAATCATGTTTCGACTCATCCAGCTAGCACTTGCTCCGCCTTTATACTTTACGTAGCGTACTTCTCGCGATTGTCTGTTTTTGATTTCCAAAATGAATCCCATCACGAAGTGAAAAATAACGCCGAAAATTAAAATCGGCTGGAAAACATACTGAACCACTGCGCTCGTGCCCATGAAGTGCGAGAGCTCATTGAATGTTCCTGCACTAAAAACGGAAGTGATGTTAATTGCGAAGTGTTGCAGCAAAAAGATCATTAAGAAAAACGCAGAAAGCGCCATCGCTACTTTGCGTGCAACGGATGATTTTAAAAGTCCTGAATTACTCATGTTTGATTTATATGAAGTATACAACACGCAAATTTAACAGATCATCTACATTTCTTGACGGTTTTGTCTTATTTAGACTGAGTTTAAATTATTTATTTTTTCATACACTTTCCCGTTTTAGCAACGCGTTGAATAATTTACGGAGTCGTTTGAGGCGTTGTGAGTTGAAAGGATGTCTATTTTTGTGGCCAATTAAAATCACTAAAAATGAAAAAAATCTATTCTATTCTCGTAGTGGCGATAATGCTGCTTTCTTTTCAGTCGATGGCTCAGGTTGCTGCTGGTATTAACTTGGGAATCAATAAGTCGACGCAAGATAATTCGGAAGCTCTTTTTGGAGGGGAACTCAATTTTAAGTATAGCTTTAGCGATAATGTACGTGCTGGAGCCAATCTTGGATTTTACCAAAAATCAGATAAGGCCTCAGGAATTACCGTGAGTTCGAATGTTCTTCCTTTTTCAGTATTTGGAGAGTATTTATTTTTAGAGGATGACTTCAAACCGTATGCAGGAATTCACCTTGGTGCTCTTCAAACTACTAGCAAATTAGGGAACTTTAGTGCTTCGGAGACTTATTTTTCATTAACGCCAACAGTTGGAGCAGACTACATGGTATCGGATCAGTTGGGGATCAATTTTAACATTAAATACGGTGTTGCCTTTTACAAGAACATTGTTGATGAGACAGAAAGCTTCTCTACAATTAGTCCAAACCTTGGAGTATTCTTTATGTTTTAAGCATACGCACAATACGATAAATAGAAGCGGTCTCATGTTAGTTGAGACCGCTTTTTTGTTCCCCGAAATGGGAGTGTATGTTGATGTTTTTCTGGGACACTTCCTCACCATCCGAATTCGTCCACACTTTAGTTCATTGGTGAAAGAATGCGTGTCTGGTCTCCAAATGAAAATAGAATGTAAAGGTTTGAAGATCGGGATGTCTTCTAACTTGATTGAATTGTGTAACACCTCGGTTTGCGAAGCGTTATAGATCATGAACTGTTAAATCTCCAAAAAATGAATAAGTCAATAGTAATAGGATTGCTCTTTTTGAGCGCCTCTTCCTTTGCACAAACGGGCACAGGAAATGAAATTGAAGACGTGAAAGCAAAGCGCGAACTGGCAGCGTATGAAGTTGTTGTTTCTCCAAACCCTTCGGTGGACGATGTTTCGATCAATGCTCCGGAAGGGTCAATCTGTAAAATAGTGAGTGCGAATGGAACCTACGTCGGGACGTGGGAGGTTCGCGAAAATGGAATCGACCTTCAAGATTTGGGAATGGGAACGTACATTGCGGTGATCAGCCTCAACGGTCAATCTATACACAGAAGGTTTGTGATTTTGTAGAAAGATAAACTACGAGCGCAGAGAACATTCATTCTCTCCAACACGAAATGTTACCTGTGTTCCTAGTATCAAAGCGCGATTATCATCGATATGACCGGCTGGAAAATCAAATGCTATCGGAATGTTGCGGTAGTTGAAATGAGATAAAATTACTTCTTCATAACGCTTTCCGAATGGAACGGCAGAATCCGTAAGGTTCGTCATGCCGCCAACGAGCAAGCCTTTGATTCTATCGAGCATACCCGCTTTTGAAAATGCATAGAACATTCGGTCGATCGCGTAAATGGGCTCTCCCACATCTTCAATGTAAAGGATGCTGTTGGAATAATCAACTTGATCATCTGTTCCAAGTAAGGCGTACAAAATGGATAAGTTGCCACCGATGAGTTTACCGCTTGCTTCGCCCAACTTATTGAATGCTGTTCCTTTCCACGTGAAATCCATTGGATTTCCTTGAATGGATGCAAGAAGAGTAGATAAGGCTTCTTCTGAGTTCTGCTGAAAGTTTAGTGGCATCGTACCGTGAATGCTAGCAATTCCATGTCGCTGCATACGCTGGTGAAAGTACGTGACGTCGCTAAAACCAATGATCCATTTCGGTTCGCTAATTTGCCCTGCCCAATTGATTCGGTCGACCAGTTGAACACAGCCATAACCGCCACGAGCACAGAGAATGGCTTTCACTTCGGGGTGATTGAGGGCCTGTTGAAAATCGGTCAAACGTTGACCTTCATCTCCTGAAAAATAATGATGGTTACCCAAGCAGTTCTCACCAATTTCGACGCGAAAACCTGCCTTTTCCAAAAACTCCTTTGCAAATAGAACATGTTCTTGCTCAATGGCTTTGGCTGGAGCAACAATTGCGATCACGTCACCCTTTTGTAAAGATGCTGGAACTTGATTCATGCGCTAAATGTACGGATTCATCTGATTTGTTTACATTCGAGGCATGATTACACCGTACAACGACGAATATTTTATGCGAAAGGCATTGGAAGAGGCACAAAAAGCTTTTGATGCGGATGAAATTCCCGTTGGGGCTGTTGTTGTTGCCAATGATCAGATCATCGCTCGTGCGCACAATTTCACCGAAAAGCTCAATGATGTCACAGCACATGCTGAAATGCAAGCGATTACATCAGCCGCTGATTTCTTGGGAGGAAAATACTTGAAGGGTTGTACGATGTATGTAACGCTTGAGCCTTGTGTCATGTGTGCCGGAGCACTTTACTGGTCACAAATTGATAAAATTGTTTTTGCCGCTAGCGATGAAAAACGAGGGGCGAGCAAGGTAGGAGAACTCTATCATCCCAAAACGAAAATCGTAAGAGGTGTTTTAGAAGAGGAAGGGAAAGAGCTGATGCTGAAGTTCTTCCAAAAGAAACGATAGCCTGAGATATTTAAGCATTGGGTTTTTCTATCAGTAGATAATCCGCTATATTGGTAGCTAAATTAATACCAACTGCTTATGAAAAGGTCTTTACTTTTCGGGTGCTCACTCGTGGCTGCATTCGGATTTTCACAAACCACCATTTATCAGGAAAATTTTGAGACGGGAAATTCATTTACACTCAATACGACGGATTTGGGAGGTGCATCAACCTTCAATACTTGGCTGGTGAATAACTCGTACACTGGAGGTTCGGGAACGCTTGTCTGTATGGGATTTCCGTTCTCGTTTACGGTTCCAAACACGCCTTCACAGCCTGGAGGAATAACGGGTTCGCCATCAAGTAATTATATGCATATTTCTGCTCAAGATGCTATTTCAAACGGGATTACCTGTGCGTCATATGTTCCATCAGACGGAGGAACGTGTATCACAGACGAGTCGAACTTTAGCAGAATGACAACTCCAATTTCCACGGTAGGACATTCAAATGTTACCATCGATTTTTGGTGGATGTGTGCTGGAAGTACGGCAGCATACGGTGAGTTATACTATAGTGTAAACGGAGGCACATCATGGACACTTAAGCAAAGCAATTTCAACAATGTAACGAACTGGACACAAACGGCTATTTCTGATCCGTTGTGGGATAATCAAGCGTCGCTTTTGTTTGCTTTCCGGTTCCAAAATACGACTGCTTCAACCGCTGCGGACCCTTCTTTTTCGGTGGATGAAATTGTAGTAACAGGAACGACGACGGCTGCAACCGCCATTGCAACTACTGACGTTCAGCCTCTTTCTGCATGGTGTGTTGGCGACGTGACAACATTACAAGTTTCCTTTGACGCAACGGGAACTTACAATGCAGGAAACATATTTACGGCACAACTTTCGGATGCTTCGGGCTCTTTTGCAGCACCAACCTCAGTTGGAACGCTTACATCTTCTTCGTCGGGAACGCAAGTCATTACGGCGGTTATCCTGGGAACAACACCTGTTGGAACAGGATACAGAATTCGTGTTGTTGCCTCAGATCCATCAACAGTTGGTTCAGATAACGGGTCGGATTTGGTCATCCATCCACTACCTACGGTAACTTCTCCTACATATGCAGATGTGTGCGAGAATGATGCTGCGTTCGCATTAACGGGTGGAATGCCGACCGGAGGAAGCTATTTTGGAACGGGCGTTTCAGGAGGAAGTTTTGACCCAAGCGTTGCGGGCCCAGGACTTACCGATATCACATATACCTATGTGGACGGAAATGGCTGCTCGAATAGCTCAGTCGAGCCCATTACAGTTTTGGCGGCACCAACGGTAGATTTTACACTCCCATTTAATGAACTTTGTGTGTACGAGGCACCATACACTTTTACGGAAGGAACACCAGCTGGAGGTACGTATTCAGGACCTGGAGTTACTGGTGCCGTATTTGACCCAGCTGCAGCAGGAATTGGAACGTGGACAATTCAATACGATTACTCGGGGGCGAATGGTTGCTCGAACTCGGCATTTGCAGTTTTACAAGTATCAGACTGTTTGGGGCTGGATGATAATTCGAAGATTAGTTTCACACTGTATCCAAACCCGACAGACGATTCATTCACACTGGTGTCGGAGGAAAACTTCGAGCGTATTCAATTGAAAGATGTGAACGGACGTTTAATTCAAACGATTGAGGCTAACACGCTCATAGATGTTTCTGAGTTGGCTTCGGGAGTGTATCTGTTAGAAATGCAGCTCAAGGGAAATGTTTTTTCTGAGCGAATTATGATTAAATAAGTCAAGCCAGAAGAAACGAAAACGATAAAAAAAACAAAAGCCCCAACTCATCAATTGAGTTGGGGCTTTTAAATGATTTTAAGTGAACTATTGCTTCACAAAAGAGTTTGTAAGAATAGCACCAGAGCTAGTTCTTACACGGTAGATGTATTTTCCTGAATTTAGGTTAGAAACATCAACTGAAGTTGTGTTTTCCGCTTCAAGAACAACTCTTCCGTCCAACGCTACGATAGCGATGTTTTCAACTTGCTCGTTTGATTCAATGTTCAATACGTTAACAGCTGGGTTTGGGTAAACCATTACTTCAGCAGTCAATTCTGCGATGCTAGAAGCACCTCCAACGAAGAATAAATCAAGGTTGTTTGATGCATCTGTTTCGTCAGGATCAGCTCCAGTAAGAGAAGCAAGACCTGTACCGTAACAAATAACGATAACTGTATCTCCATTAGCAAAAGCAGAAAGATCGAAATCATTTGATCCAGTTGTGAATGCATCACCAGGAGCTAAATCTGATTGAAGTAGAAATCCTGAAGCTTGATTTGGAACGTTTGTAAGACTGAAAGCAGCTTGTGTTCCTTTCGTGTATCCAACAAATAATGTATCTCCAGCAAGAAGTGTTGAAGGACCATTGTTTGTAATTGTAAATTCAACAGGAACTGCTGCCGATGCCGCTTGTGTAGAACCAGAAGCTGGTGTAACTAGGTTTACCTCGAGGTCAAAACCTTGTGAAAAAGCCATTGCTGAAATTCCAACAGCAACCATTAAAGAGTAAAATTTCTTCATAAATAAAATGTTAGTTGTATTAATAATGGCACCGAAACTACGAAAAACACAGGAATTATTTAAGCTTTTACGAACAAAACCCCAACCAAAAAATGGTTGAGGTTTACTACAATATTTTCAATCAACTCGTTTTTTAAGCACACCTGAAGTTTACTCCATAGGTGATTTTTTGTTTGAAATTGAGATTCAAGTTGATGATTTAAAGGTTTTTATGTAGTTGAGACTAGCCGCAATGAAATGCACTCTGATCGAATGTTTGTTCTGTGTTAGGCATCCTTAATTTCTTCTCTACCATCTGCGTGTAAAGCGAACCGACCTCTAGATCTATCATGTACTTGATCGTATCGTTCCCATGGCCAACCACCAAATTGGGTAGCGTGATAGTCTTCAAAAGCTTGTTGAATTTCTTGGCGCGAGTTCATAACGAAGGGACCGTGTTGGACAACAGGCTCGTTAATCGGTCTTCCCTGTAGAATAAGAATTTTCGAAACTTCATCTCCATTTTTGAAGACTAATTTTTCGGTAGGATCAACCTCGGCAGCATGATAATGAGGAACTGTTTCATCGTAAATAGACAAGTCGTTCCCCTCATAATAGTACACGGTTCGATTGACACCTTCACCTGCTGCGCCCAATTCAAATGTTCCATTTGGATCGAGATGTACGTTGAAAACACCTACTGCATTGTTTTCGTCAGCGGCCCAAGAGTCAGGTGGTGGAGTGGGAGCATTTTGGCTATTGAGCTTCCCAGCAATCACTTCAATTTTCACACGACCTTCGTCCAACGAAACGATGGGTAAATCTTCGCTCCACAACATCTTGAAGTGCGGTTCTACCATTTTACTCTTTTTGGGCAAGTTCAGCCAAATTTGAAACAACTCCATGTCGTTTCCTTTATCCGAATGAATCAAAGGAAACATTTCCGAGTGCTGAACGCCTTTTCCAGCCGTCATCCATTGAACATCTCCATTTCCATATCGCCCAGCTGCACCTGTCGAATCGGCGTGATCAACCATTCCCTCACGAACAACAGTAATTGTTTCAAACCCACGGTGTGGATGCCCAGGAAATCCTGGAATGGTATTTCCATGATACATTCGCCAGCCATCTTTTACAATAAAATCTTGACCAATATGTCTACCTTTCAAATGTTCGGGGTCGGGCGCCATATGTTCATTTCCAACTGGAAATTTATCCTCGTGATGCACGCAAAATAAGAACGGATCTTCAGTTTCCCATTGAAATCCTAACGCCCGTGTTTTTTTGATAATCTTTTTCATTTTTTCTTTGTCTTCACTAGTGTTTGATCGACTTTCTCGTTTTGAAGCGGTGGCCCCTAACAATGGAAGAGCAGCCAGCCCTGCAATCATTTTTCCAAGAAAGGTTCTTCTTTGTTCACTCATGATGTTAAGTATTTACCATGGTAAATATACAAAATTTTAATGTTTTGCAAGTTCACAGATCAAACGTGAGCAATGTCCAAGCTTTCACTTGGTTAAAAATGTTGATAATTAACATGATACGTTAAAAAGGGAATTCAAATGACTGTATTTTACTTCTTCCCATTCATTTTGTAAACCAACCACCCAATGCCGATCACAAAGTGGGCGATCACGACCGAGATAATCACTATGGCTGTAGTACTCATAACGTCTTTTTCGATAAAGGTAGCTCACCCAGCAAGAACTTAGTGTAACAAGCATTACCTTTGTATTATGTTGAATCATCAAGACACAATTTGTGCCCTCGCTACGGCAAATGGAGTAGGAGCTATCAGCGTAATCCGCGTTTCAGGAAAGCAATCGTGGGAAGTCGTTTCGAATATTTTCTCCAAATCATTGCAAGGAAAAGAGACACACACCGCTCATTTCGGAACCATTTCCGATGGAGATAAGTTGATTGATGAGGTGCTCGTGACCATTTTCGCCGAAGGAAGAAGTTTCACAGGTGAAGAAAGCGCAGAAATTGCCTGTCATGGTTCTCCCTTTATTCAGCAACAAATCATTCAACTATTGACGAAAAACGGCTGTAGAATGGCGGAGCCGGGAGAATTTACCCAACGTGCCTTTTTGAACGGGAAAATGGACCTCTCGCAAGCCGAAGCCGTGGCCGATTTGATTGCTGCTCAGTCTCGAAGCTCTCACGACATTGCCCTGAAACAACTTCGCGGAGGATTTTCTTCTGAACTGAAAGAGCTACGCGAACAACTGATCAATTTTGCTTCATTGGTAGAATTGGAACTCGATTTCGCGGAAGAAGACGTTGAATTTGCCGATCGAACGGAGCTTAAAGCCTTGGTGAAAAACGTGTTGGAATATGTTAATCGACTGGCGCAATCGTTCGAACTTGGAAATGCCATCAAAGAAGGGGTTCCAGTAGCGATTGTCGGTGCCCCGAATACGGGAAAAAGTACTTTGCTCAATCAGCTGCTGGGCGACGACCGGGCGATTGTCAGCAATATTGCTGGAACCACGCGCGATGTCATCGAAGAAACGCTCAACATCGAAGGAATTTTATTCCGATTAATCGACACCGCTGGAATTCGTGAAGGTGCTGAAGAAATCGAAGCGATGGGTATTGAGCGTTCGAAAGAGAAAATTGAGCAGGCGAAAATCGTGTTGTGTCTCGCGGATGCTTCTGTTGAAAATAGTATCGAAGAAGTAAAAAGTTGGGTAGAAGAGCTAACAACTGCTCATCCGAACAAGCGCATTCAACTCATTGTGAATAAATCGGACATTTCCGCATCTTCGGAAGGAATTGCGATTAGCGCCAAGCAAGGCGAAAACATCGAGGCATTGAAGTCGTGGATGGTAAACTCGGTTACCGAAGGCTTCGACATGGCGAATGAAACCATTGTGTCTAATGCACGCCATTATGCCGCATTATGTAATACATCGGACGCATTGCAAAAGGCTTTAGCTGGTTTAGAATCGGGCGTTTCGGCTGATTGGGTGGCGATGGATATCCGCCAGGCAATGTTTGAATTGGGCACAATTACTGGGGATATATCTACGGATGATTTGTTGGGGAATATTTTTTCGAAATTCTGTATTGGGAAGTAGCTTTTTTAATTAATCCAATTTCTAGTATTCATTCGTAAAAAACAATTATTGTCACTATCTTCCAGTTTCGGAAAAGCCCAAGAAGTAATGTGGGTTTTAGCCCCAAAAACAGCAAAAAAATGATATCAAAGCATCAAATAGGTCGTGGCTAAAAGAGTTGTACTCAGTTTAAATATTGATATAATTGAAAAGAAAAGAACGGGATGAGTGAAGTAATTATTTACAAAAGTGATGATGGGGAATCGGAGCTTTCGGTTCAGCTTGAAAATGAAGATGTCTGGTTGACACAAAAGCAACTGGTAGAATTATATCAAGCAGCCAAGTCAACTGTAAGTGAGCATATTAAAAATATTTACAGCGATGAAGAGTTGACTCCTGACGCAACTGTTCGGAAAATCCGAACAGTTCAAGTGGAAGGAAATAGAGAGGTGTCCCGTGAACTCGATTACTACAACCTTGATATGATTATTGCTCTCGGTTATCGTGTTAACTCGAAGGTCGCTACTCGTTTTCGGCAATGGGCAACAACTCGCCTCAAAGAATACATCATCAAAGGGTTCACAATGGATGATGAACGTTTAAAATCCTTGGGGGGAGGAAACTACTGGAAAGAATTATTGAATCGTATTCGAGACATTCGATCGAGTGAAAAGGTGATGTATCGTCAGGTGCTGGACCTGTATGCCACAGCCACAGACTATGATTCTGCCAGCGAAGAGAGTTTGAAATTCTTTAAAATAGTTCAAAATAAATTGCATTATGCCGCTCACGGAAACACGGCGAGCGAAGTCATTTTCCTAAGAGTTGATAGCGACAAGCCATTCGCTAGGCAATAGTAGCGTTAACCGAACCTAAACCAATTTATTAGATGAATAAAATACGGTTGCTATTTGCTAATCCAACAATCCAAAAGTGTTCACGGTCGCGGTCGAGTTCAGACATAAATTTTTGTTAAAGTTCTTGAGTTTTTGAAACCAATCATATATGTTTGTTGTATACAGTTGTAGTAATGAACTCTGTGTTATGGGAATCAAGATAATATCAAACAGTAAGGGAACAGGGAAAAAGAGTCATCGTGCAGATACAAATGCGACGTTTGAAAAGGAAGCTTTTCTGAAATTTTTCCAAAATGATTTGAACCCGCGAACGAAAGAAGAAATCAAGAAAAACAGATCAACTGCATACAATGTTTCATTGTAAGTCGTTGCTCTAATTCGAGGATAATTGAAAGACTGCTTTGGCGGTCTTTTTTTATATGATAGAAAAACTCAAATATTTCAAATACACTCAGCAAACAAATGTCGAAATTGATCACAGAGACCCTGCGAATCAATCCGTTGTTATGCCTGACAAGAAAAAAGAGGATCAGTGTCAAAAGTTGTGGATTAGGCATAAATTTGAGTCAAACGGTACAGAAAGTATTCTTTGTTTCTTACGCCTCTAAATTGAGTTCGGAACGCC
>PDWJ01002450.1_pt1 | contig 19784 bp, 16 predicted proteins | sample 1430881 | NCBI WGS metagenome assembly PDWJ01 (sample SAMN01162460, study PRJNA174530) | Oral metagenome, whole genome shotgun sequencing project. | biome: Marine environment; feature: Marine mammal; material: Swab sample of the gingival sulcus; isolation source: swab sample of gingival sulcus...
GTCTCGTCATTAAAGATTGTTGATTATGAAAATAATCTTGTTCGGGAAATAGAAGAAATAAAAATATAGTAAAAACGCACTCCAACAAAGGTACCCGTTGCACAACCCCATAAAAAATAAAAATTGATAAATCTTAAGCTTGCTTAATCTCTTTTAAGTTCATATAAAGCCTTTTGGATAAAACCAACATAAGTCTTTTGCCAATCTTTGCAGTAGGGAAATTACAGAAAAATACATTCCCTAAAAAGAGTGTAACTTAGATTATCTTGCTTTTTTGCGTATATTTGAGGATATTCTATAACCCAATTTTTCCATTTACACAAAATACTTTTCAGTCTCTCCGTAAAAGAAAATAACTTTGATTATCTTTCTTTTTTTTGTATATTAATGTACATAGTCCATCACGCACATATAGTTATACTTACTCAAAAAATAAATCTCAAAATGGAGGACAAAATGAATAAAATTCTAATTCTTTTTATTAGTAGCATATTTTGCATTATTCTTTCATGTTCTGATCCGGTGTCAACTGGTGATGGTGCCCCTATGGCTCCTCCATGGGTTGAAATAACAGCTGTTGTTGATAGTATTCCATCTGTAGGACAAACAGGAGGAGTTCATTTTCAAATAATTGTTGTAGGAAAAAATGGAAGCTTACCTTTACTAACCGATAAAGATACGGTTAATCATATTAACGTTTCATTTTTAAATGAAAGTAAAACAAGAAAAACAATAATATCAGGTGATACCGCATGGTCTGGTGTAGTATCCATTGATGACACTATTTCATTAAATACTCAATTTACACCAATAAAAACTTCATTTGTGTATTGTACTTTTGAAGGAGGATATCGTGAGTTTGATTGGATGATTGAATTAATAATAAGTTATCGTATTTTATATGATAATGGAACCTTTAATACTCCTAATATAGGTGCACCTCCATCAGCGTTATTGTATGTTAATACAATAACCGGAGATACTTTTTTAGATATAAAAACAAATAATCGAAAACATTTGGAGTGAAAAATGAAAAAATATTTAAAGCTACTTGCCATTTCTATTTTGTTTTTTCAATATTTTACTTTTGCTACAGAAAAAAACAAAAAAATATCGTGTTCACCTGATATAAAAGGTTTGCGTATAGAGATAGTTAAACAAAAAATTAATTATATGGTTGAAGACCAAGGGCTTTATAGAAAGTTAACCATTTCGGCTTTTGGTAGTTTTAGTCAAAATAATTCAAGTTTTACCTTAAAGCCCCGAGCGATAGCAAGCATTCAAGGGCCTAACTCTTATATTTTATTCGGGAGTGGTTATGATGTGATGTTGAAGGGGAATTCAATTCATACGGGGTATCACCAAAGAACTTCAATTGAACTGGGGACTTATTTTAGAGTCAAAGACGCTTTGATTTTAAATGCTATTTTCCACATGTCTGGATTATCGGTAGGGGCAAGCTTTGATTTAAATGTTTCGTCTTTAAATTCTGCCACTGGTGGATTTGGTGCCATGGAATTTTATTTAGCCTATAAATTTCAGAAAGCAAGAGGATTGGGGGCGCCTTCAATCCACTAACAAAATGGGATTTATTTGGGAACATAAAATTCACCAACAAAGTGATGCGGTTGAACATTTGATTGAACAATTAAATGTGTCAGTCCCAATTGCAAGGTTATTAATTGATAGGGGCATTGAAACTTTTGATGAAGCCAAGTCGTTTTTTAGACCAGATTTAAGTCAATTACATGATCCGTATTTAATGCTGAATATGGACAAAGCTGTGGCGCGTATTCAAAAGGCTATCAGTCAAGGTGAAAATATTTTAATTTATGGTGATTATGATGTAGATGGAACCACTGCTGTTGCATTGATGTATCAATACCTGTTTAATTTTACTGACCAATTGGCGTATTACATTCCCGATCGGTACAAGGAAGGTTATGGTGTATCCAATCAAGGGGTAGATTTTGCCATTGATAACAATTTTACATTGGTAATAGCCTTGGATTGTGGAATCAAAGCAATTGATAAAGTTAAACGGGCAAAAACTGAGGGGGTTGATTTCATTATTTGCGATCATCATACACCAGGAGAGCAATTACCAGACGCCATTATATTAAATCCTAAACAGAACAATTGTGCGTACCCATTTAAAGAACTTTGTGGTTGTGGCGTTGGATTTAAACTGGTACAAGCCATTAATGACGCAGAAGCTTTACCATTCTATAAAATATAATATTTGTTAGACTTAGTGATGGTTGCCATTGGTGCTGATATTGTATCGGTCATGGGTGAAAACAGGGTGATGTGTCATTTTGGATTAAAAAAATTAAATGAAAAACCAAGAATTGGGTTTCAATCTATATTAAATTTAGCAGGAAAACAAAGCCCATTAACGGTTACAGATGTGGTGTTTACCATTGCACCAAGAATAAATGCAGCTGGCCGAATTAAAACCGGAAATAAAGCCGTAGAATTATTGTTAACAGATACCGTTGAAGCCGCCGATAGAATTGGAAAAGAAATTCATGAGTACAATGCGTTGAGACGAGAATTAGATCAAGAAATTACAGAAGAAGCCTTGAAGCAAATCAAGAATGATGAATGGTTGTTAAACGCCAAATCGACTGTGGTTTATAATGAAAATTGGCATAAAGGAGTGGTGGGTATTGTAGCGTCTCGCTTAACCGAAACCTATTATCGCCCGACTATTGTGTTGACTGAATCAAATGGCATGGCTGTTGGCTCGGCGCGCAGTGTAAAAGGGTTTAATGTGTACAATGCACTGGTTCAGTGTCAAGACGAATTAGAACAGTTTGGTGGTCATAAATATGCTGCAGGGTTGACCTTACCAATCGAAAATATTCCGGCCTTTAAATTAAAATTTGATGCGGTTATTCAAAATACAATTTCAAAAGCTCAACTGGAACACAAATTATTAATTGATGCCGAAATTGATTTTAGAGATATATTTGAGGCAGAGCGTTATACATTGCCTAAATTTTACAGAATTTTAAAACAGTTTGCCCCGTTTGGGCCAGATAACATGAAACCACTTTTTGTAACCAAAAAGGTTGAGGTGGTGGGTCAACCACGTTTGTTAAAAGATGAGCATTTAAAATTTACCCTTTTTCAAGATGATTATCCAGATATCAAAATAGATGCAATTGCATTTAATTTAGGTCATTTTTACAATCAAATTTTGGACAAGCAATTTCAAATTGCATACCACATTGAAGAAAATTCATGGAATGGGCAAACGAGTCTTCAACTCATGATTAAGGATATAAAAATCAGTTAATTGTCGATTTATTTTATTAGTTTGTCTAAAACGATTTAAAAAATAGGTTTAACATATATTTTTATCATATTTTTACTAGTCCAAAGCCTATTTTTATGAAAAGAATTATTCTCATTTTTTTAATGACCTCAAGTGTGTTTGGGTTTGCTCAAAGTGTAACAATTGGAAGTGGTAATAATGTTAATACTACAACCTCTTCTTCTCCCATTAATATTTGGTACAGACGTACGGTAGCTCAAATGGTTTATACGGCAGCCGAAATTAATGCAATGGGTGTAATTGGAGCTGGAGATTTAAATAAACTAGGTTTTAAAATCTATCAAAAACCAATTTACGATATTCCCGGATATTCAATAAAAATTAAACATACAACAGCTACAACCGCTAACAATAATTTTGGGACTAACGGTTGGACGACAGTAGTGAATCCGTTCATTTATAGCCCAACAGAAGGTGGGTTTGATATGTTAAATTTTGATACCCCATTTGCATGGAATGGATCGGATAATATCGTGGTTCAAGTATGTTGGTCACAAGTTCAGCCTGATTATAATGCCTCTGGTCAATGTTTTGTTTTTACATCAAATAATGGGTATGCTTATAGATGGACAGACGCAGCAGGTAATTCTTGTGGTGCAACCCCAAATTCTACTTACAATTTTAAGCCACAAGTTGAATTGGTTTTTGATACGATAACGGTTTGGAACGGATCAGTAAGTACTGACTGGTTTAATGCCGATAATTGGAGTGCAGGAGTACCGAATGAAAAAATTGATGCTCAAATACCAGCTGGAACGCCTAACAATCCAAATTTAACAGCTAGTGGTTCATGTGAGGAGTTTATATTAGATGGGGAGTTTCAAATGGCTTCTACCGGAAGTCTTAACGTATATAGTCATTTTACGAACAGTGGTACATACACTGATAATGGTGGTGTGTTGTCAATATTAGGGAGAAACGCTTCAAATATGAATATCAACAATTCAGTTGTTCTTAATAATTTGTCAATTAATAAGCCTCAAACCGTTAGCTTAACCGGGGGAGAGTTAGTAATTGAAAATGAACTTCAAATATTAAAAGGAAGTTTGAATACCAATAATAATATTGTTATTAATTCGGATGCGGTTAAAACTGGTCGTATTGACGAACTTCATGCCACGTGCACTTATACATTAAATATGCTGGACTCATGGGGAGATGGATGGAACGGCGGATACTTAACTGTATATATTGATGGATTGTTCTTGGATAATTTTTCGGCATCTGGAAATGGTTCAACTGAAACTTTTGAGGTCAGTTCAGGTCAAGTTATTGATTTGGTTTATACTTCTGGTAATTGGGAGAATGAGAATACTTATGAGTTATTAAATCCGGATAATTCTGTTGCTTTTAGTGATGGTCCTAACCCATCAACTGGACTTGTTTTTAACATGACTTCAGCTTGCGATTTTTCTGGTAATTTTCCAATTCAAGGTGAAATAACAATGGAACGATACATAGACGCTGGTGAAACTTATTGGCGATTTTTTTCTTCAGCGGTTCAAGGGGCAACTATTGGTGATTATCAAGATGATTTTATTACGGCGGGATACCCTGGTTCTCCTTTTCCAAATTTCGGTTGGGTATCGATTTACACCTATGACGAAACCTTGCCAAGTGGGTCTGGATATCTTCCAGTTAGTAGTTCTGCTCAATCCATTCAAACTGCTCAAGGACTTTACGTTTGGAGCGGTGATACAATTACGGGTACACAACCCTTTTTGGTCGATTTAAAAGGAGTTCCGAATCAAGGTGACATTGTTTTTCCTGTCACTTACACAAATACTGGAAACCCGAATGAAGATGGTTGGAATTTGGTTGGAAATCCATATCCTTCAACCATTGATTGGGATTCTCCAAATTGGACTAAAACAAATATTGCTAATGCCTTACAGATATTAAATCCAGATTCTCAACAATATGCCACTTATGTAAATGGCGCCAGTACAAATGGGGGTTCAAGATATATTGCCTCTCAGCAGGCATTTTGGATATATGCTAATGGTGCAAGTCCATCACTTGTAGCTAAAGAGAGTGTAAAATCCGCAGTGGACCAACCATTTTTTAAGGCCAATGAAATTAGTCCTGGTATGAACATAAAAGTAAGTGGAAATAATATGTCAGACGAATGTGTATTGAGACATGTTGAGGGGACCACACAGAATTTCGATTCTGAATTTGATGCCTACAAGTTATACGGGTCTGCAGGAAATTATCCATACATTTCGGTTTTAAATGATTTAAACCAAGAATTTAGTGTTCAAACTTTTGATAAGCAATTTGAAGAATGGTCAGTTCCACTAAAAGTGATCGTATTTCAAAGTGGAATCTATAATCTTGAGTTTTTTAATGTCCAAGAGTTAGATGTACCTTGTCTAAATTTGGAAGATACGTATACTGGTCAAATGTATGCTGTAGAAGAAGATCAACCAATTAGTATTAACTTATCCGATACAACAACCCAAGCCAGGTTTATTTTGCATGTAGGAAGAAATTATGAAGTTCAATCAAACTCTGTAAGCTGTTCTGGACTATCTGATGGTTCTATTCAATTGGATTTAGACGTGCCTGCAAATGTTGACTATACAATTTCTAGCAATAATTCTGCAATTAACGCAAGTGGATTTGCGAACCCTCTAACTATTTCTGATTTGGCTGCAGGAAGTTATCTGATAAGTGTACCAAGTATGGTAAACCAGTGTGGTCAAACAGGTTTTACAGTTGTTGTGCCATCACCTCTTCCTATTTCTGTTTTAGAGTCAATAATAGATGAAGAGCAGAGTGCATCAAATGGTTCTGTTGAGTTAACGATTAATGGTGGAAATCCACCATATCAAGTCTTATGGTCGAATGGACATACTACAGAAAATATTGTTGATTTGAGTGCGGGGATTTATGGGGTTCAAATAACAGATGCAAATAATTGTAAATGGGAAGGTGAATTTGAGGTGAATTCTTTTTTAAGTATTGAAGATAATAGTATCAATAGTAAGCAAATTTACTTTGATTTTAACCAAAAACAGCTTAATTTCATTGGCTTTGAAAATGATTACAATACTTTAGCAATAGTTTACAACGCAAATGGTCAAATTGTAGAGCAGTTTAATTTGGATGCTGATAACCATCAACTAACAACAAAATTAGCGAGAGGTGTATATTTCGTAGAGGTGAGTGGTGAAACTTACAAGTTTATTTATTAAACTGATTTTTGACACCTGTTTCCAAATTAAAAAGATTCTTGAAATTATAATTAGCCTGTAAGTACTCAATAGCATTGGCACTTCTGCCACCGGTTTGACAAAACAAAATGACGGGTTTGTGTTTTGGAATTTGATCCAACTCATCATCAATTTCATCCAAGGGAATATTAAGGACATTGGTACCTTGAATTTTTGGCGTTTCCCAATCTTCACGGACGTCTACAATAAAATAGTCTGGATTATTTAAGGCTGTTTTAAAAGTGCTAAGGTCTATTTGGTTAATGTTGGGGTTAGGTTGTAAGCCACAAAATAAATCATAGTCATGATTTTTTATGATAAATTCTTCAGATTTTATCTTGTTGATTTCTGTGACGTTTTTTGAAATTTGAAACTTTTGATAGTTAGCAGAAAGCGCATTGTAAATCAATAAGTGACCAGATAGGGGTTCGCCAATATCTAAAATGATTTTTAAAGCTTCATTTGCTTGCTGCGTACCAATTATACCCGGTAAAACTCCTATAACTCCAATCTCTGAGCAAGAAGGAACGCTACCCGGTTGCGGAGGAGTAGGGAAAAGACACCTGTAAGACGGCCCATTTTTATAATTAAAAACGGAAACCTGACCTTCAAATTTATAAATAGAGCCATAAACTAATGGCTTGTCTTGTTTAATACAAACGTCATTTACCAAATAGCGGGTGCTAAAATTATCCGAACCATCAATAATTAAGTCGTAATTCGAAAAAATACGCTCTGCGTTTTCTGCTGATAATTTTTCGTTAAAAGCATCTATTTGAACAAGCGGGTTCAATTTGTTTAATCTGCTTTTTGCCGCTAACACTTTCGGATTGCCAATGTCATCAATACCAAATAATATTTGGCGTTGAAGATTTGATTCATCTACCACATCAAAATCAACAATACCAATATTTCCGACCCCAGCTGCAGTAAGATATTGCAAAATAGGACAGCCTAATCCACCCGCACCTATAACCAATACTTTGGATGTTTTGAGCTTCAATTGCCCCGCTTCTCCTACCTCCGATAAAATCAGGTGTCGGTTGTATCTGCTATGGTCTTGCTGAGTGAGTTTCATGAATAAAGTCCATAAAAAAAGCCCTTATGGGCTTTTAATTATTCTTCTTCTTTAGTATCTTTTTTCTTGCCTTTAGGTTTGGTAATAACACCGTTGTCTACAAGCATATTATACCATTGGTAAAGTTTTTTTAAATCTGAATCATAAACACGATCTTCATCATAATCTGGTAAAAATTCAGTTGTTTTTTCTCTTAATTTAGCACCCGGTTCTTTGTGGTTGATTGATTTTTTATAACCTTCACACTCGGCTAATTTTTGATAAACCTCTACTAAAGGTACATCTTCCTCATAAGTATAAATACTAATATCTTCTAAAGCTGAAATTTTGTCTGTTGCAAAAACTGGAAATTTTTTTCCGCCATCAATAGCTTGAACTATAATGTTGTTTCTACCATTTGCCGCTACTTTGTATAACCCTGGTTTTCCAGATATTGAAATGATTCCTTTTAAATCCATTAATTAAAAAATTTTGAGTGTCAAAAATAAGGATTTTTTTAAACTAACTTATAAAAATTAATTTTTAATTAGTTTAAAAGTTTTAAAGCTGTTGTCGTATTTTAAAGTTAAAAAATACATGCCTGATTCTAAGTTTGGTAAATCAACTGATATAAACAAATCTGTTGAATCGAATTGAATATATTCATAGACCAGTTTCCCGTGGATGTCGGTTATCATCAATTCTACCAAATAGTAATCGTTTTTAATAATTTGAAAGCTATTGGTAAAAGGATTTGGGAAGACCACAAATTCGTTTTGTTTGAGTTCGGTAATGGTTGACAAATTAATGGATATGGTATCTGAAGTTAAAGAGCAACCTTCTGGACTAAACGCTTCAACCGCATATACACCTGAAGTGTCTGGGTTAATAAATTGTTCGTTTTCTCCAGCAATGGTGTCACCATTAAAATACCAAATATAATGGTCTGCAGGCGTAGTAACCAATCCGCCACCAAGGATATTTATGGTGGGTTGAATTGGCATAGTTCCTTTAATAACCAATATACTATCCGAAATGGCTTTACACCCTCTGTTGTTTTCAACCGTTACAAAAATGGTATCAGTTTGATTAACATTTATGGCATTGCTAGTTTCTTCAGTTGACCATTCATAACCAGAAAAGTTATTTTCTAGAGTGATGAATTCTACTGGGTTTTCACAAATTAAAGTGTCACCCAAAAGGGTAACGTCAAAGTTGGTTTGTGTTAAAAGTTTAAAGGCGTTTACTTTCCCATAACCAAAAGCAAAGTTAGGCGTTGCTCCAGTAAAATTATCGTCAAAAGTACTGTTCAGTAAATCATTTTTAAAGTCTGCATAGGTTGCATTTGGACATTTTTCAAGATACAAGGCAGCGATTCCGGCAATAACTGGAGAAGCCATTGAAGTTCCGCCATTTCTGATGTGCTTTCCACCATCTGCTAATGAATTTGAGGTCGGGTTTGCCGCAGATAAAAAGTTTGGACAAGCACTTAATGAGCCATCTCCAGTGGCCACCACATCTGGTTTTTGCATGCCATCTCTAGTGGGTCCCTTGCTTGAATTAATTGATAAGTCTCCTGGTGTATGATTGAAGGTGTATGTATTGCCATTCACATCAATATAGTCGAGTTTATTGTTATAGTTTCCTACCGTTATCACATTTGGTGAGCAAGACCATGAACTTACAATTGTACATAAGGTGTCTGGCATTTGGTAGTTTACAATCTCTGGTAATGTTCCTGTAGATGGCAACCCCGTTGATTTAATATTGGATATACCAAGTGCACTGCCTCCCCATGCATCATAAGTACCAACCCCATAAGTCATAAAGCGATACAAATAGGCCGTTGAGTCAGGATTATCTAATAAAACTTCTAAATGATACAAGCCGTTTATTTCTTCAGCATAAAATTCAACTGGACTGATTTTGTTACCACTGTTCATAATAGAATCCTCTTGCATGCCCATGATGTTTTGAATATTGTAAAACTGCGTTCTTCCTCTAAAATCAAAATTATTGGCAGCATTATCTGCACCCATTGCGAAAAATACATTTTTGAAGTCTGCCGTATCAGCCCATAAATCAAAATAAACCGCTGGGTTACCAAAAGCAGAAGAGTTGTTGACTTCAAACCATGTGAAATTGGTGTCGGAATTGATTGAGTTTCCTTTAACATGAATTTTACCAACATTTCCTGCATTACCTGCCGCAGCTACTACAATTCTTCCGGGTTTATCATTTAGTAAACTATCAACAATTTGAGCAGCAGGATCCCTGCCGTCATGACTCCCTAAATAATCTCCAACACTGGTATTAACCACTGCTGGCTTATTTAAAGAGTCGGCAACAGTGAAAATATAATCTACAGCATCTGCAACCGAAAGTGTCCAATTGGCCATATTTAAATCCGTTTCTACAATAATAATGTCAGAATCAGGTGCCATTCCCTTAAATTTTCCATTTTCATTTGCGTTTCCCGATCCACATCCGCTCACAGTTGTACCGTGGGCATGATTGTCGGTTGAGGTACAAATGCCATTATCAATATCAGAATTGGTCCATACTTGTCCATATCCATATTTTGTAGGCGTTCTGCTCACGTCAAATCCAAGCGTATGATCCCAGTATCTTAATACACGAGTGGAACCATCATCATTTTTGAAATCACCATGGGTAAAATCAATTCCAGTGTCCACATAACCAATGATAATTCCTTTTCCAGTGAATGAATCAATTAAAGGCGCATAGCCATTGTGAATAGAATCAATATGTTGCTTGACAATAGAAGAATCATTAAGCATAGATGGGTAAGACGGTGTAAAATAGATTTGGGTTACAACTTGACTTTCACAAAGCTCCGTTAAATCTGAAGGCGTACATCTGATATAATGCCAGTTTTGGTTAGAATATTTATAATGAATAGATGTATTATGTTTAATACTCTCAAGATCTCCCTTTACTGCAAAATCTGTAAGTGTTCTACTGTTTTTAGATTTATAGTGATTGTAGAAAATTCCCCCACCAGTCTTATTGGTTTGAGCTGATGCATTCATTGAGGTTAATAATATTGTAAATAAAAACAGTAAATTTTTCATTTTAGAGGCTGGATTTTTCACTTTAAAATACGTGTAAAGGTAGTTAAAAGTTTGCAAACCAAACCTTTTTTTGAGCGACCATCTTAAAATAACACCTTTTAACAACATCCATTGGGCGCAATTAAAAAAAAGTTTTTACTTTTATGGCGATTAACTATACACATAAAACAAGTAGAAATGAATTTAAAAAATGTATTTGTTGTTGCCTTGATGCTATTATTTTTTAATGTAAATGCACAAGAAGTAAACAAAAAAATCTTAAACTGGTACAACGGTAAAAAATATGGGATGTCTACAGACAAGGCCTATAAGAAAGTTTTATCAAAGAAGACCTCAAAAAAGGTGGTTGTGGCAGTAATTGACTCAGGTGTAGATATTGAGCATGAAGATTTAAGCGAGATTATTTGGACGAATGAGGATGAAATTCCAGGAAATGGAATTGATGATGACAACAATGGATACATTGATGACGTACATGGGTGGAATTTTTTAGGAAATTCAGATGGAGAAAATTTGAATGATGTACAGTTAGAAATGACTAGAATTTACCAAAAACTTGATAAAGTTTATGAAGGTAAAAGCTATGCTGATTTATCTGATGAAGAGAAAAAAGATTACGATCTTTATAAAGAGGTAAGAGAAAAAGTTCAAGAAAACCGAAAAGGAGCAGAGGAACAATTAGAGAGATTAGAAAAAATGGTTGAGAATTTATCGGAGATTGATACGCGACTTAAAAAGCATTTTGGTGGAGATTATACGGTTAAGCAATTAAACAAAGTAAAAGATCCAGATTTGAAAGATGATGCTCAAATGATGGCTAGGTTAAACAAAGCTGGTTTAACTGTGGATGATTTAGGAAAATATGTGGACCACTACCAAGCACAATTGGATTTCCATTATAACCCTGACATTACACCAAGAACATTAATTGGAGATAACCCAGATGATTTTTCTGATACTAATTACGGGAACAATGATGTAGAAGGACCAGATGCTATGCACGGAACACACTGTTCAGGAATTATTGCTGCGATCAGAGGAAATGGAATCGGAAATGATGGTGTGGCTGACAATGTTTGGATTATGCCAATTAGAGCTGTACCGAATGGTGATGAAAGAGATAAAGATATTGCTTTAGCTATTAAATATGCTGTGGATAATGGGGCGCAAGTTGTAAACATGAGTTACGGTAAAGCGTATTCACCACACCAAGAAGAAGTGATTAAAGCTATTCAATATGCTGAAGAGCATGGTGTATTGTTAATACACGCAGCTGGAAATGATGGGAAAGACATTGATGATCAAGAAATGAATGCAAATTTCCCTTCTCCAAAATACCCTTCAATGAGTAAAAGATTTACGAACTGGATTGAAGTTGGAGCATCAACAAGATACAAAAAACACCTTGCTGCTTCTTTCTCAAATTACGGAGATGAAACAGTTGATGTTTATGCACCAGGATTAGAAATTTGGTCGACTGTTCCACAATCAGAATATGAAATTTCGCAAGGAACTTCAATGGCGGCACCAATGGTAACTGGTTTAGCAGCATTGCTAAAATCTTATTACCCAGAGTTAACTATGTTCCAAATTAAAGATATTATCTTAAAATCGGCTCAAGATGTTAGCGATAAAGTGACACCAATTCCTGGTGGAAAAACGGAAGTTACAATGGGAGAATTAAGTATCACTGGAGGGATTGCAAATACCTACAATGCGGTTATGATGGCAGAAGAGATGACGTCTAAATAATCTGACAATATTTATTTGGAAATGCCGTTCTTTTGGAACGGCATTTTTTTTGTATTATGCTCTTAAAATTACATTCATGAAAATTAAATTATCGGTTTTATTTCTATTATTTTTCACCATTATTTTTGCGCAAGATTATACCGCTTTTTCGGATGCAAATCGAAAATTATACCTATTTAATAAAGGGTTGGTTTATCAAATTGAAACGCAACAAACCAAAGATCTTCAAATAGGAAACCATTACGTGGCCTACGGCAATATGAGAAATGATTATTTTGTGGTTTGGGAGGGCGTCAAGAAACAAATCGCTCAAGGACAAACCCAATTTTATGAGACTGACAATATTTTAGTGGCTACTTATACTTCTATTTTAAAAGTTTTTGACCATGGTGAGGAAAAAAATCTCACGGCCTATTACATGAATTTTGGTTATGGAGATAGTTTAGTAGTTTTTCAAGATAGAATAGGAGGGAATTTAAAATATTACTACCAAGATACCGTGGTAGAATTTGCCCAGGTTATAGGTGATTATTTAATCGATCCTAATCAAATAGGTAATAACGTTTTTGCCTACGGAGATGTGGCTGGTAATTATTATGCGTTTACAAACCATAAGTTTTATCCCTTAATGAGTTCAAATGTTAAGCCTACTTTTGCTGCAGGATTAAATGTTATTGCCTACAATCATCCAATCAATAATACGTTCAATGTGTTTAAGGACGGAGAAATAATTGAGTTAGATTATCAAGCTGCTTTAGCCTATGCCGCTGGTGATAATTTTGTGTATTACAAGGACCAATCAGAAACCGAGTATGTATATTTTGAAGGTGAAAAACTTGACTTAGGTTATGGTTTAGAAGAGGTAGAAGTGCATGATAGTATTGTCACCTATTACAATTCTAATTACTTAAATATTTGGTTTAAAGGGGATACTTATTCTATTTATAACACGAACAATATCGAAAATTATCAAGTAGATGGAGGCATTGTGGCTTATCTCAACAACAGGGGAGGTGTAAGTGCTTTTGTAAGAGGAGAAGAGCTCAACATTACCAATCAAAAAGTGCAAAATTTTTGGTTAAACGGAAATACTATTGTCCTTCAATATGGACCATCAGCGTTTGGCGTTTGGTGGAATGGTAAAATCATCAACTTTTAGGGTTGTATTCTAAAAAAGGATCATACATCATTACGGCATGATTTTCAACAATCAATGACTCGGTTTTTAAATCACCCTTGGTCACAATTTTAAAAATTTGGTTGTGTCGAGAATAGCCGCCCCAAATCTGCTGCTTGATTTGGTGATTTTTTTCAATAATTTCATACGATTCTTCAATTTTATCTTTCGAAAACAAGGCCCCATTTAAATGGGTGTCATCCAACCATAATTTGATCAGAAACGTATTTTTAGTATTGTTTTTAGCCTGTAAATCAATATGGCTGTACGAGAGTGTTGCGCCAGCTCCAAAAGGTACCTTTCGGTTCACATCAGGAAAAACATCAAAACCATGTCTATACCTTTCTGTAATGGTTAGTGGACTATGCGCAAAAATCCAAAACAGTAAATTCCCCAATTGACATAAACCACCCCCTACATCTTTATCGATTTTACCACTTTTTAAAACTAAACCATCTAAATAACCTTTTTTGCTTGTTGGCCGACCAACGTTTTTCCAAATCGAAAACACCTCACCGGGTTTTATTTCTATTTGGTTGAGGTGTTGAATGGCTATATCAAGGTTGGTACGTTTGTTTTCTTGTAGATACATATCTACATCTTTAAGTGGACGTAATATTAACGATTGATGCTTGTAAACTAAATTTTTAAAATCAATTGAGGGGTTAACTTTAGCGAAACGATTTTTACCCAACAACCAATTTAATTTTCGCTTTAGAATATAGTACTCCTTTCCAACTATTTGCCGGAGCACACTTCTTTTAATGGGTTTTTGAATTTCGTTCACAATTTTACTTTAATACCTAAATATAGTAAAATTATTGCTTTTTAGATTTAAAGTGGATGATTATTCCCCATGTTAGGGCTGCGAAAAGTGAAACCAATAACCAGCGTATGACCGTAGCGCCAGAAATGCAATAATCATTCCTGGTTAGTTCTACAACCAAAAAACTAGCGAATAAACTATTAAAGAAAAAGATAGATTGAAATAGTGTGTTTTTCATAATGCAAACATACGCCATTTCAACTACTTAAAATAGGGGTGTTTACCCCTTTTTTTATTCTTTAATAAATTTTATGGCTTGCTTATGGGTGTACATTAAATAAATACCTTTCGACAAACTCGAGACATCTAACTCAAATTTTTGATTGGAGATAGCCTTGATTTTGGCGGTATTAGTCACTTCTTGACCAAGTTGGTTGTATATTTTATAGGTTGGATAACCATTAAAATCGCCAATAATCCATAAGGTGGATGAGGTTGGGTTGGGATATAACTTAACATTGGATTCGAAATTTTGGTTTAGACTGTTGTCATTCATTACAAATTCATAGGCGCCAATATCCACTCTATTTCCAAACGGCCGATTATGATCTTCAAAATCAACAGTTGGGGCATAGTTGGCTGTACCGCTATCAATAGCAATTGCGGTGGGTAAAAGATGATAGTTCATTTGTTCATAATTTTCAAAAAACTGATAATAGTTATTACTATTACCCAAAATTATATTATAGTCAACAGTACCAATGTTTGAATCGTTTTGTAGGACGGCGGTTAAGTTGTTCAAGATGATATTATTAAAACTGGCTGAGCCATTTTTATGGGCAGCAATTTTTATCCAAGTTGGGCCGTGATTATTTGTGCTGAGAGAATCATAAGGGTCAATTATAGAGACGTCATACGGGTCTACAACAGTGTTATTGATGATTTTACAGTTAATTGCACCTAATAAGGTGATGCCATGCCAATGGTCTGTAATAATAATATTGTTCTCAATCGTCCAATTTTTAAAAAAGCCATCAAAACCGACTAGGCCTTGCATAGGTCCCTGCCAAAGTCGGGTTGAATCTGTTGAGTTAATGATGAGATTTTGTTTTAAAATTACATTACTAATGGTGTCTGTCCCAACCGGACAACAGGTGTAGGATTGAAAACCATCATAATGATTTTCGGAGTATGTAAACACCACAATATTGTCTTTGATTCTATTTTTTTGGTAGGTGCAGTAACTGGCTAATCCTCTAATGCCATCAATGGTAAAATATTGGATGTCATTATTGTAAATAAAGGTATTTTCCGATTCAATGGATAGACCAACAGCCACATTGTTAATCACATTATTCTGAATCGTATGGTTGTTACCTTGGCTTCTAATACCGTGATTAGATTTGTTGCGCCAATCATCTCTTGAATAATTAATAGTGTTGTCTGTAGATTGAATGGTGCAGTTCTCAATGGTAATATATTCGGTTGTTGGATAGAGGGTAACAAGACTAATAGGAAAAGGCGATACGTTAATGCTTTGAATCGTTAACCCGTTTAGTATCCAATGTGAAGTCGGCCCTGAGTTTCCAATATATACTCTGTCAAGAAGAGGGGCATGGCCATTTTCAGGTTTTATTTCAACGTCTCCTAAATTTACACCATTGATTTTTGGAAAGCCATGGTTTCCATCTCTTAAGAAAATAATATCTCCTGCTGTAAAGGTTTGTCCGCTGTTAAATATATCTTCCAAACTGCCCCAAGGATCAGGACTACCTCCGGAATTTGCCATATTCCCTGTTGATGGGTCTGAATAATAATTGGTAGCAAAATTTTGAAACGATACACCACAAAGAAAGATGGCTAAAACACATTTTAAATTGAACATGGTAGAGGTTTTAGGTTAACTATTTCAAATATAACAATTTAAGTTAAAAATGAGATCAAGAAAAAAAATGTTTAAAAAATGTAGATTACAATTTGACTCGATTAAAAAGTAAATCAATTTTTTAGTATTACTTTTGTCTTAAAATTATAGAATATGAACAGTTGGCACACGGTTAAAGTCAAATATACAAAACAGTTAACAGACGGAACATTAAAGAGAGTTACAGAGCCATATTTGGTTAATTCAATTTCGTTTACAGATGCGGAAGCTAGAATACATCAAGAAGTAGGGGAATTTGTAAGAGGTGAGTTTATGGTAACATCTATTGCTAAAACCGACTTTGCTGATATTTTTCAATATGATGATGCTGAAGATTGGTACAAATGTAAAGTGGCCTATATTACAGAAGATTTAGATTCTGGTAAAGAGAAAAAAGTAAACAATAACTTTTTGGTTTCAGCACACAATATAAAAGAGGCGTATGAGCGCATTGAAGAAAGCTTAAGAGGTTTAATGGTGACTTATGAAATTTCGGTGATTCAAAAAACACCAATTATGGAGATATTTCCTTATGTAGCTATGGAGGGTGAGGAGTTGGTTCCAGAAAATGCTTATGATGATGAGGAAGAAACTGGGTCGTCAATTAATGTCGCTTACGTAGCGCCAGAGGAGGAGTAAATCATGTCAGAATTTGACCATATTAAACATGACCATGCTGATTTTTTAAAGGGTGAGCTTAACGAATTTTTGAGCGACCCTATGCTTATGTTTAAAAAATGGTATCAAACGGCGCACGAAAAAAATTGTCCCTCACCACATGCCATGTCCATTAGTACGGTAGATGAAAATGGTCAACCTTCTTCTAGAACAGTTTATTTAAAAGAAATTCTTGAGGAAGGGTTTGTATTTTACACCAATTACCAAAGTAAAAAAGGGCAAAATTTAGCTAATAATCCGAAAATTGCAGCTTTATTTTTTTGGGGGTGTACTGAGCAGCAAGTCAGGATAGAAGGGGAAGTGGTGAAGGTACCAGAGGAATTAAGTGATGATTATTTTGCGTCTCGACCAAGAATCAGTCAAATTGGAGCTTGGGCATCTGAGCAGAGTTCTGAAATTGAAAATCGTGAGGTTTTGGAAGAAAAAGTTAAATTTTACGAGAAAAAATTTCCGAATAAAGTACCTAGACCACCGCATTGGGGTGGATATCTAATTCAGCCTAAATATCTTGAATTTTGGCAGGGTCGCCTTGGGCGATTGCATGACCGCATATGCTATCAATTAGATGAAAATCAAAAATGGGAAATTACCCGAATTGCGCCTTAAAAAAATTGTAAATGGATAAGGCCCAAATAAAAACTAAACTTTTAGCTGAAATTGATAAAACCAAGTTGTCAATTGAGGAATATAAAGATATGAGCAAGCCAACTGAACCCGATTGCGCAATTGGTCAGGTTTCCAGAATGGATGCTATTAATAATAACAGTGTTACATTGGCTGCCTTACGAAAAGCTGAAGAAAAACTAGTGGGATTAACTCGAGTTTTAGATCAATTAGACACTAAAGATTTCGGGATTTGTTTAAAATGTAAACAACCTATACCTATTGAAAGGATAATTTTTAGGCCCCAAAGTTTGTTGTGTGTAAAATGCGCCCGATAGTAGTGATTAATAGTTCACGATATTTTTAAAAACCATTTGCCCTTGCCCCTCAATATTTAAGGTTGTTTTTTGGTTATTTTCTAGGGTGAGTTCAATTGTATTTTTACCAGGGTCTAATGGAATTCGTGTAAAATAAATTTCGTTGGGTAAACTTTGCCAGTTTCTAGTGTCTGATTTTTCCATTGCAAAATTAGCAATAGACACAGCTATTCCAGCGAATTCGTTTGCTTCAGCCACTTTTATTTCGGTTATTTTTTTAACCATCACACGCATTAGTTTAATACCCAAATTTTTTAGTTGGTCTTCCCTTTCAAGTTTAAAAGCTAAAGACTCAATATCTTCTCCTAAATAAATCGGGTAATTTTCGCCATTTACAGTTAAGCGCGCAAAATGATTTTGATTTTTTGACGACACGTAAAAAGCACTAGCCACTCTCAGTAATCCAATATCACTAGGTTGAATACTATTGGGGTCAGATGAGTTAAAATTGTAATTAAAAGGAATTTGAAAGGTGTTATTCATATCCGTAAAAATATACGCGCCTTGGCCATTTGCTTTATTAATTGTAAAAATCATATTTTTTTCAGCTTTTGCCGGTGCAATTCCGTTTTCCCAAAATAAAATCAACTCTCCGCCTTTTCCTTTGGTTTGAAATGGATTTCCGGTAAAGTTTGTTATAGGGTGCTGGATGCCTGTTTGCTTAGCTGTTCTAACGACATCAAAAGGTAAACTTTCAGGCATTTTACCTTTAAAAATACTTGAGTTTTGGTAGGTTTCGTAAGCATTTCGGTAGGCAATAAAAGCGTTATTAAAGTCATTTGAAGATTCATAAATCATACCCATTAACATTAAACCAAAAGGGTCTTGGCTGTATTTGTTATCCTTACCATGTTTAGCAATATTAATTTTTTGTTGCTTTAAGTTTAACCGTCTGGCTTCCACCAAAGCATCTTCTTTATTGTTTAAATACAGATAGTTTAAGGCTTTGTAATAATGAATTAAAATGGTTTCGTGTGGTGCGGCTTTATAGTTTTTTATGGCTTCATTAACCAACGTAGTTTTGGTAATGTCAACCAATGTCGACATTTGTTCCATCATGTCATCAGCTATATTTAAATGAAAGTTGGAGCTATCATATTGTTGTTGCAAATGGAAAACTTTACCAATTTCAAGATGATATAAAAGTAAATTACGCCGTTTATGCAAGAACTTATTTTTATCAATAGCGTTCTTAGCTTTGTCATAATCGGTTGCTATAAGTGCCGACTTAGTTTTGTTTATTTTATGATGATAAGTCGCACAGCTGGTCACGCCAATAAAAATGAAGAATAGGGCTATATGTTTAATTAATTTTGCCAAAGAAAAGAAATAGTATTAAAAAATCCCTGTCAGTTTATTACAGGCAAACCAAACAGGGATTAAAATTGTAGCTAAAATGTTGGATTAATTTTTGACTAGTTTTTTTATTTTTTTATCGCCAATCCACACAATTTCATTTGTCTCTATGTTTGATAATTCTAAATTAACTTGATAGTAAACAACTTTTTTACGTTTATAGGCATCAACAATCGTATTAATTTCACCTTGAATCATGAAGTCGGCACCAATTTCCAATCCCCATTTTTTCATAGTAGAAACGGATGCATTATTTTGTTGATCAGCTCTTTCAGCTCTAATGGCTTCTCTTTTTTCTCCACCTTGAACCAATCTTGTTTTATTTGATTTGACAATAGCTTGTTCCAAATCTTTCATAAACGTTTCGGCTTCAATATGTTCATGGCTTTTGTTAGTTACAAAGCCCACAATCATAACAGGTTTTTTACCTGCGTTTTT